>Ga0209159_1001614_pt1 | contig 16835 bp, 10 predicted proteins | sample GraSoiAngelo_144_FD_185901 | JGI IMG/M metagenome (GOLD analysis project Ga0209159, IMG submission 185901) | Grasslands soil microbial communities from the Angelo Coastal Reserve, California, USA - 14_1009_02_40cm (SPAdes) (version 2) | ecosystem: Environmental > Terrestrial > Soil > Grasslands ...
ACGGATCCAACATCAATAATCTACTCAACAAGTATAATTCCAGCGTGGCTGGAAGGATTGGTCCAGCCGGGCAGGCTCTTATCCAGGCTGGTCTTTTCACGTCCCCTCAGTTGACTTCCCTGGGTGCAGTGCTGACAGGCGTCGCTCTTGCACCAGCCGACCAGGTAAGCAACGATTCGCTCATCAACACGGATGTCCGTGTATCGAAGGTGTTTCGGATTAAGGAGCGCCTAACGATTGAACCGATGGTCGAAGCCTTCAACCTTTTCAACATTGCCAATTACGATCCGCTCAGCAGCTCGCTCAGCGGGAATGTTGGCGATCCAAACGGCACAGGTAAAGGGCAATACCCGACGCGGATCGGCTCGGGTTCCGGATCCTTTGCGCCCGGTGTCCAACGCGCCTTCCAGTTTGGGATCCGCGTTTCCTTCTAACTAAATAACATCCAAAGAGCTGCTGAGGGCAGGGTTTCTTCAACCTGCCCTTTTTTTTCGGGCCGTGCCTCGTCAAAACTCTGGCCGACCGCAGAATCATGAGCTTACAACAATACTTCCAATCGTTGATCTGGTATAACTGCCTGCCATGTTAAGCCTGCTTCTCTTCTGGATTGGCGCCCTGATTCGTCTTTTCCGTAGTCGCGGAAATCTTGTTTTGGAGAATCTCATGCTCCGGCAACAACTCGCTGTACTGAAACGTCGACATCCTCGCCCGAGCCTCGGCCCCTTCGATAAGCTCTTTTGGGTCATTGCTCGGCGGGTCATTGCTCGGCGGGTCTGGTCGACTTGGAAGGAATCCCTTATCATCGTTACGCCCGAAACCGTCGTCCGCTGGCACCGGACTGGTTTTCGTATGTACTGGAGGCTGATCTCCAGAGTCCGGACGGAGGTTGGAAGAAGACCAACGCCGAAGGAGGTTCGCGAGCTGATCTTTCGGATGGTCGCTGACAACCCAACCTGGGGAGCACCGAGGATACATGGGGAACTCCTCATGCTCGGCTTTGACCTTTCCGAGAGAACCATCTCTCGTTGGATGAAACGAGCGCCGAGAGATCCTGAGCCGGCCAAGCGCTGGCTGGCCTTCCTTCGAAACCATCGGGAAGCGATTGCGGCCATGGATTTATTCACCGTGCCAACGATCACGTTCGGCGCGCTCTACTGCTTCTTCGTCATCAGCCACGATCGTCGACGCATCCTGCACGTTAACGTCACGAAGCATCCGACGAGCGGTTGGATCATCCAGCAGTTGCGGGAGGCGTTTCCATTTGGGTCTGCTCCCAGGTATCTCATCTTCGATCGGGATGCGAAATACGGGTTGGAACTTCCCGGCACCCTCCGATCCCTGAATATATCCCCTGTCCGCACCTCCTTCGAGAGTCCCTGGCAGAACGGTGTAGCGGAGCGCTGGATCGAAAGTTGCCGACAAGACCTGCTGGACCACCATCTGAAGCGATTACTCTCCGAGTATGTTCGTTACCACCATGAGGATCGCACGCATCTCGGACTTGAGAAGGGGACACCTGAGCGCAGGATTCGTTCCGTGGCTTCGGGTCGGGTCCTTTCCCAGGAGCGACTCGGCGGGCTGCACCATCGTTACGATCGAGCGGCCTAGTCCCGACGGACTGTCCGCCCGTCCTTATATATATGTGCGCTCTACGCGCGCTCGGGTTCTTGCCCTCCAGAGTCTTCGTGCTGTATCGAGGCAATGATCATATTCAGGCCTACTCCACCAAGAACCGCCCCGCTTTTGGTCCCGGCTAAAGTTTTGGCGAAACACACCCTTCCGATCTGGAGGTGCACATCATTTTGGACAACTACAGCACACACAAGAGCGCCACCGTACAGCGGTGGCTCAAATCCCGAAAGCACCTTCACTTCTATTTCCACTTCACCCCCACCAGCAGTTCTTGGCTCAATCAGGTGGAACGCTTCTTCGCCTTGATCACGGAACGTATGATCCGCCGCGGCACCTTCCGCAGTGTGGAAGAATTCGAACGCGCCATCTATGCGTGGCTTGCCAATTGGAATAACAAGCTTCAGCCTTTCGTTTGGAAGGCCACGGCGGATGTCATCCTCGACAAGGTGCGCCGTTGCAAAGAATTAGCTGGGACACCACACTAGCTGGCGAACTAGGACTGACTTCAACGAGCGGAACATCGCAGGAAAACAGGAAAACAAGTTAAGACGGCAATCAGAGAAGTTCCCTTGCTCGTCCATCGTGAGGACGAAGCATTTTCCAAGCCCGGCGGCTAACCGAAATCGACCATTAACATCAGTTCGGGTTGAAATACTGGTGCCAGGATCACCTGGCGGTTGTGCTAGAACAGTGAGTCCCGGGACCGGCGTACCCGAAACCTCCGTCGCGACTCCGCTGATAGATCCTCCGCGATTGGATTGGGTTGTTCGATGGTTATACTGCATGAGTGTATAGCTAATTTGCTAATTTGCGAGAGCACCTGTGTGGAACGAAGGTGCTCTGTTTTTGTGCGAATGGGAGTGCGGCGCGCTCGAAAGTGTTTTAGAATAAACTGGTTACAAGGATGGGCGTGTAGCTCAGCTGGGAGAGCATCTGCTTTGCAACTAAGCAGGTTACTAATCGGAGCATAATATAGATGACAGGCCAAAAATAATGTGCTAGTGTGTCGGCATGGGAAACCAAGATGCTCGCTCGTTGCCGGCGGAAGCTCAGGAAGACCTTCGCCGGCGAGTCGTTGAGGCAGCTCAGAAGGGTCTTTCGCAAACTGAGGCGGCTCGAGTTTTCGGAGTAGCTCGAGGTACGGTGAACCGCTGGATGGGGATGGTGGAACGGGTAGGACGCCGGGCGCTGAAAGCCCAACGTCGAGGACGACCTCCGGTTTCGCGATTGGCACCGCATCAAGCAGCCACCACGGTGCGCCACATTCTCAGCGGATGCCCGGATCAGTTGAGCTTGCCCTTTGCGTTGTGGACCAGGGAAGCGGTGCAAGAGTTGCTGTCCCGAAAGTTCGATCTGCAGGTTTCGGTGTGGACGGTGGGACGCTATTTGCGAGCCTGGGGTCTGACCCCGCAGAAACCGGTGCGACGAGCGTACGAACAGAATCCGACGGCGGTACGGAAATGGTTGGAGGAAGAATATCCAGCGATTCGAGAACAGGCGCGACAGTTTAAGGCCCACATTCATTGGTTAGACGAGATGGGGCTCCGTTCGGACCATCAAGCGGGACGATCTTACGGACGGCGCGGGCAGACGCCCGTGGTATTTGGTACGGGTCAGCGCTTTCGCTGCAACATGATCTCTTCCATCACCAATCGGGGGCGATTGGCTTTCATGATTTTCCGGCAGCGTTTTACGGCGCGGGTATTTCTGAATTTTCTTGGCCGGCTCCTGCGACTGACGCGGAAGACCAGGAAGAAGGTGTTTCTGATTGTAGATGGTCACCCGGTGCACAAGTCGCGATCGGTGACTCGTTGGCTGGCAGAGCACCGTGAGCAAATCCGGATTTTCTTCCTGCCGTCTTACAGTCCGGAACTGAATCCCGATGAACTGCTGAACCAGGATGTGAAGACGAACGCGCTGGGCCGTGTACGTCCCATCAACGTCCAGGAGATGATGGACAACGTTCGCTCTTACCTCCGGATTACGCAGGCCAGGCCCACGGTGGTGAAGAACTATTTTTGCGAACGCCATGTCCGATATGCCGCCAATTGAAAAGTGTCATCAATTTAGTGCTCGGAGTAATAAATCAAATAAGTGCCGCATCTGGTGTCGCTTACACGGAAAGGCGCGGTGCAACCACCCTCTCGAATTGGACTGACGTTGGACCGAAAGCCCTGCCGCAGGTCTTTGGGGCCACGCCGTTGTGCACGCCGTGGCTCATCATCGTAGTATCCAGATTTTTTGATGGATCCCCTGCAGCACCTATTCTGGGGTGTGTCCATTCTCGTCCGTTCTGGACAGAGCGTGTCCTTGATTATCGTAGGTGTAGCTGATCGTTCCGCGCTCCGTGCAACTGGAGCAACCCGAACCCTGCGAGGTGGCAAGCATCCATTTTCCGCCAATCAACGCAGAATTATATGTCGATGGATTGCCAAGAGAGGAGGACGCGACCTGCATTGGTAGAGCCGAGCCGCCTCTTTAGGACGATGGGGCCATACTGAGGCCTTTCGCGCATTTCCCTGTGCGCTCGTACGCCGCGCTTGAAACCAGTAGATCACCACAACAGCTTGGCCCCCAGCTGAAGCTGACGGGGGAAGCCGCTGTCCACGGTGCTAATCCTTCCTGGGAACAGGCTGCCGAAGTTCGCGTCGTTGGGGTTGGAGTTAAACCGTGCCAGTGGGAAGGCGTAATGGTTTAAAACGTTAAACGCCTCCCCGCGCAACTGCAGCCTGAAACGCTCTGTTAGGGCGAACGTCTTGTTCAGTGAAGCATCCATTGTGAATGTGTTATACATACGGATCTGGCCGCTGCGGAAGGGTGTTTCCCTCGGGGCGTAACTGGGCAGAATCATGAAGTTGTAGGTGGAAAAGTCCGTGCCGCATCCGTAAGTCAAGCTGTAAGGCTGCGGCGTAATGTTCCCCGAATCGTCCATGCGCAACACGCAGGGGCGCATGCCATAGACTTGCGTCGAATGCCAGTTGGGGGTGAGTTTGGGGTCGCGCAGGATGCGCACGTTACCGGGCAGGTCGGCAGGCTCACCCGACTGCGCGCCGAGGAACGCGCTCAATTGCCACCCGCCGATGAGCTGGTCGAAAAGTCCGTTTACATGACCGCCGATCCAGCGCCCTCTGCCGAACGGGAGCTGGTACACGGTCGTCAGCTTCAAGGCGTGCGGGCGATCGTTAAAATACGGTCCTTGCTGCATGATGCCGCGGTAAGGATCGTTGTACCCCCAGCGCTCCATACACTTCGAAAAGGTGTAGTCGGCAAGGAGATTTAGGCTCTTCCGCCAGCGCACGTTGTAGTTGATCTGCAGCGAGTTATACCATGTCGCTCCATCGTTTATACCTTGCCGCAGCAGGTCACCACTGAACTGTGGGAATGGTCGTGCGAGCTGGAAGCGCGACAGAGTCGGCGAGGTGTAGAAGGATGTCCCTAAGAACGCCGGCTGTTGATAGAACGGATTGGGTAGCTTTGCGTTGCAATACGCGGGACTCCCTCCTTCCAAGAGGTTGCACTGACGGCGGAAGTCCAGGCTGGGAATGTTGTAGGCGCGCTCGGTCTGGATATTGTGTCCGCGGCTGCCCACATAGGACACTTCGATCATGGAAGACCAAGGCAGCTCCATTTGAAAGCCGAACGAGAACTGGTCCACCGACGGCGTTTTGAAACTCGGATCGAACCAGGAGAAGTTTCTGCCCACAAACGTTGCCGCACCCTGGCTTGAACCTGAAGGCGTGAGGATGCCGTTCGGATAGGGATTGGAGAGCAGATTAGGGATGGGCGTTCGTCCGGCGTCGTTGCTCGAAACGAGCGGGGTGCTCGTGCTGAAACCTGTCGTTTTCTGCCAGTTGTTGTTGGGATTGGCGAAATAGCGTCCCCAGCCGCCTCGCATAACCAGGTGACGCGTCAATTGGTAGGCAACACCGATCCTAGGCTGGAGATTTCCGTAGTTGGTGTTCGCAGATTTCGTTGGGTTGTCCCCAACCCCCCCAAAGGTCAGGCCGCCCTTGTAATTGGCGAGTTCCGGAAACTTGGAGGGATCGGCTTGCGCATTCGGATCGAACCGGTAGTCAAGCCGTCCGTATTTTTCGTCTGGGGCCAGAGTGAAGTCCCAGCGCAGGCCGAGATTCAAGGTTAGCCGCGAACTCACTTTCCAATCGTCCTGAACAAAGGGCGCGTAATACCATTGCCGAAAGAACGGAAACAATGGATAGTTCGAGCCGCCTTCAGAAGGTACACCCAACAGGAAGCTCGCGAGGCTGTTTCCGCTGAGCGAGTCCCCCTGGTTCCAAGTCTTCTGCGTGTAGTCCTTCCAGGCTTTGAATCGCCAGATGTTGCCCGTGCTGTTCAGAATGTAGTAGATGCGTCGAAAGTCCAAGCCGGTGTGTACGGAGTGCGACTTCCAAATTTTGGTCACATTCGAGTTGATGCCGTAATTGTTGGTGATGTTGACGTCGCGATAGCGTCCGAGATAGCTGTATCCGTCGAATTCGTACCGGCCGAAAAACTTAGCTCCCGGCAATCGATTGACGGTGGCAGAGGGGAAGCCCAGTGTAGTAAGGTCGAAGCCCAGGTCTCCCGCGCCGAAACCCTGCTCGACAAACCGGTTATAGGAAACCCGCACGTTGCCGATGAACGTCGAAGAGAACGTTCCCACCCAGTCCACGACAGCGGCCCAGTTGAGCCGCTGGAAGGGCTGCTGCCCTCCCTGTCCGGGTCCGCTAAAAACGCCATTGTCGTTGCGGTTTTCGGTTCGGCTGTTCTGGGCATAGCGGGCAAACACCCGGTGCTTCTGGCCAATGACCTGGTCCACTCTGGCAATGTAGTTGTAAAACTTGTCTTTTGCGAAGTAGCCAGGCACGGAGAAATTGTTCTGGCCGTAGGCCGAATTGGGGGTGGTCGTGTTGGGCTTCGGAAAGTAGCCCAGGATCTTCTGAGCGATGGGATTGATCATGTTGGCGGGAATCTGATTATTGGGAAATGGAGTACGAATGGGGTTGCCCTGCGCATCAAAGCTGGTGGTAAAGGGGTTGTAAATCGTGATGGGCTGCTTGTTTTGATCGACCAGTTTGCTAAAGTCACCATTCAGAAACTCCGGTGCGGGCACCGATAGCAGCAGCGGTGTGGGCGTGCCTTCCCTGTAGTTCTCGATGCTGAAAAGGAAGAACGTCTTGTCATGGCCGTTGTACAACTTGGGAAGAATGACTGGCCCTTCGATCTGCCCCCCGTACTGGTCCAAATAATGGATGGTACGCGGTGCGCCCTTGGAGTTGTTCTGAAAGGTGTTGGCATCTAACCAGGTCCGCCGCATGAACTCCCAACCGGAGCCGTGAAACTGGTTGCCGCCGTTCTTGAGAACCACGTTCATGATGCCGCCGGCGGTGTGCCCATACTGCGCGTCATAGGTGTTGCTCTGCATCTTGAACTCTTGGACCGCATCCACGATGGGCACATAGGCAACGTTGTTGTCGCCGGCCTGGCCGTTGTTCGGGGCGCCATCCATCAAAAACTCGTTCTGGCGCTGCCGGCTGCCGTTGATCGACCATTCGGCGATGGCGCCATTGTCAAAGGGCCGCTGCCAGATAGCCGAGCCGCGAAAAGTCACGCCGGACATCATGGCGCCAAGCATAAACGGATTGCGCGAGTTCAGGGGCAGTTCGGCAACTCGCTGCGTGTCAACCACGCCACCGCGATCAGCCGTGGACGTTTCGAGCAACGGTGCCTCCGCCGTGACGGTCACGGACTGGCTCTCCGCCCCGAGCTGGAGTTGAATCGGAAGCGAGGCCGTTTGCGCGACCTCTAACGTAACGGCTTGCCGCATGTACCGCTTGAAGCCGGGATGCTGCACGCTTACGGTGTAAGTGCCGGGCCGCAGGAAGGGAATTGAAAAGTTTCCGTGCGAGTCCGTATTCCCGGATGAGATTTCGTTGGTGCTGATGTTACGGGCCTGAACGGTCGCTTCAACAACTGCCAGGTCCTGTGGATCGGTCACACGCCCGGTGAGAGTGGCGCGAAATTCCTGCGCACTGGCGATGGACGCAAACAGGAAAAAAGCCCAGGCCAAGCAGTAGCTTCGTCTCATCATGATGGCCTCCCTGTGTGAAAGGTAAGGTAGTGACCCTCGGCGATGAATGAAATGTTGCTCTCTATGAGAAGAAGCAGCGAAGCGTGTGACTACAGCCCAGGCGTGGCTGGCCGCCTCTTACCACAGGGACTGACGGGACCTTAGTGTCACAAGAATTTGCAGGCAATAGGGCGATTACCCGATATTTGCGGAGGTTTTTTCCTTACTAAAGACTAATCTGAGTCGTTACCCTATGGGGATGCCGTTCCAGGGAGCACCAGGAGTTGGTGCAAAAAGCGGATTCATTCTGTGCCTGGCATGAGAACCTTTTCGGCCAGTCTGCTCGTGCCCGGTCTCACCGGAGCCGTGGCCCTTTGTCTGACCCTTGGCTTTCCCCCACTGCCGGACGCACCGCAAGTGAGCCAAGTGTACGGCGCAAGTTTTGTTGCGCGCGACCTAGACTTCGTTCTACGCAACGGCGCCACTCCGGAAAAGCACCAGATCGAGACCATGGCCGGTGGCGTAGCGGTGCTGGATTTTGACAACGACGGCCACCCGGACCTCTTCTTCGCCAATGGGGCCACACAACCTGGTTTAGAGAAGAGCGCACCCGCCTACTGGAACCGGCTCTACCGCAACCGCGGCGACGGCACCTTCGAAGATGTCACCGCCAAATCCGGCCTCCAAGGAGCTGGTTTCTCAATCGGCGCCGCCGTCGGTGACTTTGACAACGACGGATATCCCGATCTGTTTGTCGCGGGCGTGCGCCGGAACTTCCTTTACCACAACCTCGGCAACGGAACGTTTGAGGACGTAACAGAAAAATCCGGACTGCGTCGGCCGCAAGAATCCCGCTGGGCGGTCGGAGGAGGCTGGCTAGACTACGACAATGACGGTCGACTTGATCTGTTTGTCGCGAATTACGTTCACTGGGACGCGGTCAAGGAGCCTGCCTGTGGCGACCCGGTCGAGCAGGTTCGCACCTACTGCCATCCGCGCTTCTACCAGGGCTTTGCCAACCAGCTTTTTCACAACGATGGCAACGGCCGCTTCCATGACGTATCAGACTCCTCGGGTATCGGGGCTCACGTCGGCAAAGGCATGGCCGTCGCGTTCGCCGACCTGGACGATGACGGATGGCCCGATATTTTCGTCACCAACGACACGCAGCCCAACTTTCTCTTTCACAATCAAGGGAACGGAACGTTCGAGGAAATGGGCGAGGCGCTGGGAGTGGCCTATAACAATGAGGGGCTGGCCTTGTCTTCCATGGGCGCTGATTTCCGCGATGTGAACAACGACGGTCGCCCTGACATTTTCGTCACCGCGGTAATCAATGAGACCTTTCCCTTGTTCTTTAACCGCGGCGGAAAAGTCTTCGAAGAGATGACCGATCAGCTTCGAATCAGCCGCAGCACCCGACTGCTGAGCGGCTGGGGCACGGGAATCTACGATTTCGACAATGACGGGTTCAAAGATCTATTCGTTGCCGCCGGACATGTGCAGGACAACGCCGAGCTGTTTTCGGACCACCGCTCACGGCAGCGCTGCTTGATGCTTCGCCAGACGCCGACAGGGATATTTTCGTCCGAGCAGTTTGGCCCCCAAGGGCTGATTCGCGGGGCTGCGTTTGCAGATTTCGATGGCGACGGCCGGATTGACGTGGTGACGACCCGGCTTGATGGCCCAGCGATTCTGTTCGCAAATCGATCTGCGGCCCAGAACCACTGGCTCAAGCTGAGACTCGTCGGCACGCGCAGCAACCGTGACGCCATCGGCGCCAAGCTCCACCTTTTCACCAGCTCTGGGCAGCAATGGAACCATGTGACGACCGCCGTTGGTTACGCGAGCGCGAGCGATAAAGTGGTCCATTTCGGACTGGGGAGCGAAACGCTCGTGCGGCGCCTGGAGATCGTTTGGCCGAGCGGCATACGCCAGACGCTCGAGAACCTCACCGCCGATCGGCTGCTCGTTGTGACAGAGCCTTCTGAAGCAAGCGCCGCGCCGCTTCATTTTGGGGCTCGAGGCGCACCGCCTTCCGCAGCTCGTTGATCGCCTGGTCAGCCAAGCCCGCCTCGAGGTATGCCCGTCCCAGCGCGAAGCGCGCTTGCTCGGATTCTGGCTCATATTGAACCGCCCGCTTGAGCCACACCAAGCCTTCGCTTAATCTGCCCTGACGCAACAGGAAGCGTCCAAGACCAAGTGCGCGTCGCTGGGGTTCGCGCTCGGCCGCCTTGCGATACCACCTCTCCGCGTCATCGGAGTCGCCAAGTCCCTCCTCGGCCTGCGCGATGGCTTCCTCGATTCGTGCAGGCTCGGGGTCGGTTGCGAGCAGCGCTTGGAAAACCTTCCGAGCCGCCGCAAACCTGTCGCGGGCGTACAAACCGCGTCCCAGATAGTAGCAAGCGTCCGGTTCAGAGGGAGAGAGTTCGCAAGCTTTGCGCAATGGAGACTCGGCCGCGTCGATGTCATTTTGCAAAGCCAGCGTGACACCCAAGGCCTTCCATCCGGGCGCCCATTCTGGGGCGAGTCGCGTGACTTGCTGGAAATGCTGCTGCGCCTGCTGGTAGTCGCGCTGGTCGAAGGCGCGGCTCCCGGCTGCAAATTCTTCCCTGGCAGGCGATGAAACCTGACTCTCGGGGAACAGCAGAACCACAAACAGAATTGCCGATCGAAGTTCCATCTTTTGCGCTTCCTGCCTGGGCCGTGTTTCACTCGTGCAGTGCCGTCTTTTCTGGGGACTTCTTTACAAGGCCTTCCCACTTCACCTGCGTAGGAGCGGAGATGGCCACAAAAAAGTCGAGGCTCGACGCCCGAACAGCTGTGTCTAACTCTCTCAATAATCTTTATATGTACTAATAGCGTAAATTTATGATTATACCCTAGCGGCGTACCAGGAACAGGATGGAATTCCTGCGAGGCTCGCGATTGTGCTTTGTAGAAAATGGCCAAGGCTATTCAAACTCTTGTCAATCACTTCGAACTTCCGATTGAAAACGGCATCGTTGGACCGAATGGACCGCAAATCGATGTTCGAGTACTTGAAGAAATCGCTGTAAAACTATTAAGAGTCTGGCGGTTGCGCCGCACGGGCGTGTCGCTCAGTTTGCGAGAGCACCTGCTAAGAGGGCAGGTAGTCATTCTCACGAAATTCGATTAGAATCATTTTAGAATCATATAGTTGCAGAGGGCGTGTAGCTCAGCTGGGAGAGCACCTGCTTTGCAAGTAAGCAGGCTAAATCACATAAGTGCCGCATCTGGTGTCGCTTACACAGAACCGCACGGTGCAACCACCCTCTCGAATTGGACTGACGTTGGACCGAAAGCCTTCGTCACGCGTTTGGGGCAACGCCGTCGTCCGCGCCATATGGCTTCTCATCGTCGGAATGTCCAGGCAGCACACGAACCCGCAACCCTTCGGTTAACAGCCGAGGCGGAGAAAAATCTAAGTCCGCTATCTGTCGCTTACGAGAAATTCTGATCCATTTTTCCTCGTTTAGTTGCACCCAATCCTGCACCCCAATTTGTTACGCAAGCTCAAGGACCGCTTTCCCGTAACGGAGATGCCTAACTCGCATCATGATAAACTGACGACGCGTCCCCGAAACTCATGCACCTGGATTTGGACCAAGTCTGAAATTCTTCGTTGAGGAGGCGAGGCATTTTCCCGCCGTTCTTCTTGCGGGGAAAAGCCACAGGCTGGGGCCCACGCAGGCCATTCCCCTTGTCCTCGAAGGAGATTTTGATGAATACAATTTGTTGCCGGGTCGCTCAGATAGCATTCGTTTGCGCAGTCCTGAGCTTGGTCGGCTTGGAGGCGCAGGCTCAAACGTACGTATTTGGAAATGCCAGCTATTCCGCGCCTGGTCTCAGTTCTGCTTCGTCTCTCGTTATAGCGGATTTCAACGCCGACGGCATTCCCGATGCTGCCATGCTTGGAACAATCTCAAGCGGGCAGGTTCTGTCAATCTTTCTGGGCAAGCCAGACGGATCTTTCGGTCCGAGAGTGGATTATTCAGTTCAGGCGAGCGGCTTCACGGTAGGCGATTTTAACGGAGACGGCAAGGTCGATGTCATCGTTGTCTCTTCGACTGGTGCGAGCATTTTTTTTGGGAACGGCGACGGAACCCTCCAACCTCCCGTCTCACTGAACCAGAACATCGGCAGCGGCTATTCAGTGGCAGCTTCAGGCGATTTCAACGGCGACGGGAAGTTGGACCTGCTTCTTGTGGTCCCCGGAAGCGGCGGCACGATTGCCGTGCTTCTCGGGAACGGAGACGGGACTTTCCAGGCTCCGGTCACTTACACCGTGCCGGTCGCTTCCTACCTCGTCCTGGGCGACTTCAACGGTGACGGCAAACCAGATATAGCCGTCTCCGGAGGCATCTCCGGAGGCGTGGTATCGATCCTGATCAACAATGGAGACGGGACGTTCAAAAGCCCAGCAAATTACAGCATCTCCGGCAACGTTCAGGCGCTAGCGGCTGCCGACCTCAACGCCGATGGCAAACTTGACCTAGTGGTTTCCTCGGGGGGAACTTCCGCGACTATTTCCGTGCTGCTCGGAAATGGAGACGGAACTTTTGGTTCTCCCATCGTATACACTAGCAATCTCCTCAGCATTTACTCCGCTTCGATTGCCGTGGCCGATTTCAACGGTGACGGCAAACTTGACCTGGCGCTGACCAACTCAGAGGGCTCCACCAACGCTGTCGCCATCGTATTGGGAAATGGCGATGGGACATTTCAAAACCCTCCCCTTCTCTACAGCGCCGGTCTGCTACCCACAGGCCTCGTAAGTCTGGATGTGAACGGCGACGGCAAGCCGGACTTGGCGGTTGCGGGGGGTTATGGTGTTTTATCGTATTTCTCGCTGACCACGCTTATCAATCGAGGTGATGGAACTTTCGCGAATCCGGTCAGCTTTCCTGTCTTACAGTTCCCTTACTCGGCTGTCGTAGGCGATTTTAACGGCGACGGACATGTGGATATCGCCACCACCAGTCTCACCCAGACTGGCAGCGTTTCGGTGCTACTGGGAAAAGGCGATGGCGTGTTTCAGGCGCATCTGGACTCTCCCACTGGCCAGTCTCCCACCGCTATCGCGGCCGGTGATTTCAATAGGGATGGCAAGCTGGATCTGGTTGTAGCGGACTCAAGTCCAACCAACGCGTTGCTTTCCACCCTAATCGGAAATGGCGATGGCACGTTTCAGAACAGCATATCCCAGACCGTGCCCGGTCTTGTTCAGTCCCCTGCAGTCGGCGACTTCAATGGTGATGGAAAACTCGATGTTGTCGCCGTCATCCAGGGTACCAGTGCCGTGTCGATTTTCCTCGGACATGGAGACGGTACCTTCGCTGCTCCGATCCAGTATCCCACCGGTCCGATGCTGCTTTCTCCGCCGTATCACAACGTGTTGGCCGGTGATTTCAATGGCGACGGCAAACTAGACTTGGCGGTCGCGACTGATAATGGAATCGCCATTCTTCTTGGTAACGGCGACGGGACGTTCCAGCCGTTCAGCCTCGTGCCGTCCTTATTGTCCTATGATCCTGGGGACGACTTGCTAGCCCTGGCTGACTTTAATAGCGACGGCAAGCTGGACATCATTAAGTCTACGCAGACCGGCATCATTAATGTCGCCCTGGGAAACGGCGACGGGACCTTTCAGCAAGCGCTGGGATTTCAGATTCCCTCGATCCTGAATACGGAATCGGCCGTTGTGGGCGACTTTAATGGGGATGGCAAGCCGGACTTGGCATTCGCCAGCCAAAGCAGCGATGTCGTGACCATCCTGTTTGGCAATGGTGACGGCACCTTCCAAGGGCACATCGAGTATTCGGTTCCTAGTGTGAGCAACACTGTGAACTTTATGGTAGCAGCGGACTTCAACGGCGATGGCGCGCTCGATATGGCTTTGGCCGATTTCGGGGCTGGCGAAGTCTCCGTTTTCGTCAACGTACCCGTCGCGGCTTTCGCTCCTCGTGCGCTGAAATTTGCGAATCAGGGAATTGACACGACTAGCTCTGAACAAAGCGTGACCCTGACCAATGGGGGCGCTGCGCCGCTTGCCATCAGGAGCATCGCGGCGAGTGGCGATTTTGCTGAGACCAACGATTGCTGGTCGAGTCTGAGCATCGGAAAGGCCTGCACAGTTAACGTCGCCTTTGCTCCCACAGCTGACGGCGTTCGCAGTGGAATGCTCTCCTTCACTGACAACGCGTCAGTCGTTCCACAGGCGCTCATCCTTTCCGGGACAGGCACCGGCGCAGGCTTCCTGATCAGTGTTGCCCCCGGCTCATCCGCTTCGCAGACCGTCACTGCGGGGCAAACGGCGAGTTACTCACTCGTCTTCACGCCCGAAGGCGGCTTCAGCGGTACGATCACCCTGACGTGCTCTGGTGCACCGACGGGGGCGAACTGCGTGACGACACCCGCGTCCTTCGCCTTGACCAGTACTTCAGCGATGACGGCGACGATCAACGTTGCTACAACCGCTATCGCTTTCACGCCCCTTGTCCCAAAATCAATGCCCGCGCGGCCTGTCTCTCTCCGGTTGCGCTTCAACTTGCGTTGGGTCGGTCTACTCCTAGGGACTTTTCTCATGCTCGCTCTGCTTGCGATTACTGCTGGTCGCGCCAGGCAGCCAACGTGGCTGGGCCTGACGGCAGCAACGATGCTCGTCTTGATATGGGCGGGTTGCGGTGGCGGCGGTGGAAGCGTAAGCACAGGGCCCCCTCCGGCGCCCTCAGCGGCGATCTCGCCGAGCAGTCTGACCTTCAGCTCAGAAAATCAGGGCACCACCAGCCCGGTGCAGAGCGTGATGCTGACCAACTCCGGCAACGCAGCGCTCAGCATCACGGGGATCTCGGTCGGGGGCACCAACCCTAGTGATTTCCGACAGACCAACAGTTGCGGATCGAGTGTTGTGGCAGGAGGGAACTGCTCGATTGGCGTTACGTTTACGCCCACAGCCACAGGCTCTCGCTCAGCCGCCTTGAGCATTGGCGACAACGCGACCGGGAGCCCGCAGTTGGTGAGCTTGGCAGGTACGAGTGTGCCACCGGCCACCCCGGCGGGCACCTACACGATTACGATGACTGCGACAAGTGGCGCCCTCATTCAAACCATGCGTCTGATGCTTACTGTGCAGTAGGAATCACGCATTTCGCGCACGGCGGTGCGCCTCTTCTTGCGTCATCCCTTGGGCGACGTATTCCTCGGTTTTTCGTTCGAGGTGATCGCGCAGCTCGTCATCCACTTCCTGGTCCGCCTGCGTCCAGCGGAATAACGACCGCAAACGAAGGGGAATCGTGTATAGCCAATGTTCCGGTCGCATCTCCAACCTCCTCTACTCGTACCTCAGAGCGACCATGGGATCAACGCGCATCGCCCGCCGCGCCGGCAAATAGCACGCGGCAAACCCCGTAAGGACAACTACTACCGGTGCGAAGATCAGGACCCATATGCTGTGGAACTGGAAGTTCTCAAATTCCGCCGCAGCGAGCTTTGGCAATCCGAGAGAAACGAGAATTCCGATCCCCGTGCCAACACCAACGAGCGCCATGCCTTTGCGAATCATCAGGCGCAGCACTCCGGCCGGCTCCGCACCCAAGGCCAAGCGAATCCCCATTTCCTGCGTGCGTTGTTCAACCAAATAAGACACCACCCCGAAGATTCCGACTGCTGCCATCAGCAGGCCGAGAAGGGCAAAGACCCCCATGGTCTCCGCCATCGCGTCATCTCCTGCGCCGGAATCCCTGATTACGCGGTCCATTGTTCGTATCTCGGTCACGGCCTGGTCGGGGTCAACCGCCCACACGGCGTGCCGTAGGGAATCCGATAGACTTAGGGGATCGGTTCTCGTTCGCACTATGAACCTCATCAACTGGCTGGGATGCGCGGCGAACGGAACAAAGATTTGCGGCCGCGGTTGAACTTGCCCAAGGAACTCCATCACATTCCCCACCACACCGACGACTTCGCTCCATCGGTTCTGGTTCCTGTCTCCAAGATCCAATCGGATGTGGCGTCCAACTGGGTTTTCCCCGCCAAAGAAGCGCCTGGCGAATGCCTCGTTGACGATCACCACGGGAGACGCATCAGCTGTATCCGAAGATGTAAACTCGCGCCCTTGCAACAGCGGGACTTGCAACGTTGCAAAATGACCGGGGCTGACGGTGAACCAGCCACTTTTTGGCTGGTCGTCGGGTTTCGTCACCGGATGCCCTTCGACAGTGAAGGGCACATAGCCCGGGAAATTGTAGGGAAGATCAGTGGCTCCGGCCGCCGACTGCACTCCGGGGAGATTTGCGAGACGTTGCAGAACATTTTCAAAGAATTGCCTCTGGCGCTGCGGTTGGAGGTGTTGGAGGTCGCGGAGCCAGACGGTTCCTGTGAGCAAATTATGCGAATTAAAACCCACGCTCGCTTGGATCTCTTCGAGGAAACCTTCGACAAACAACCCCGCGCCAACTAAGAGAAACAGCGACAAAGCCAACTGGCCGATGACGAGCAGGCGTTGCACACGGAGCCGCCGTGGAGCTGCCGTACCCCCGCGGCCGCCCTCCTGCAAGCCATAGCTGGCGTCCTGCCGCGCAATCTGAATCGCCGGCGCTAGCCCAAACAAAATACCAGCGCCAAGCGAGATGGCGAGCGTGAAAATCAGCACTCGACTATCGACAGAAATCTCTTTTGCCATCGCCAGCGCGCCTTCATTCCAATTGAATTGCGAGCGAAGTAAGCGGACTCCCCAAAATGCGCCAAGGATTCCCAGGCCTCCCCCGGCTATGGAGAGGAGCAAACATTCCGTGAAAAGCTGGCGAGCGAGCCGAAAACGCCCCGCCCCGAGCGCGGACCGGATGATAAATTCGCGCTGCCTTATGGAATTGCGCGCGAGCATCAGGTTCGCCAAATTCGTGCAAGCAATCAGCAGCACGAACCCCACTGCGGCCATGAGAAATGCCGTGGCCGTTTCCGAGTTCGTGTCCGCAATGCTGTACCGCTGGAGAGACATTACGCTTGCACCCCATCCTTTGTTCGTATCTTTATGCGCCTCGGCGATTCGTTGCGTGATCGTCTGCATTTCCGCTGTGGCCTTGCGTTCGTCCGTGCCGGATTTCAATCGCGCGAA
>Ga0209159_1001618_pt1 | contig 16822 bp, 18 predicted proteins | sample GraSoiAngelo_144_FD_185901 | JGI IMG/M metagenome (GOLD analysis project Ga0209159, IMG submission 185901) | Grasslands soil microbial communities from the Angelo Coastal Reserve, California, USA - 14_1009_02_40cm (SPAdes) (version 2) | ecosystem: Environmental > Terrestrial > Soil > Grasslands ...
ACCTCCACGTCGAACCGAGTCCTGAGTCAGCTGGTGTTGGTCGCCGGGGTCCAGACGAGCGGAGTCTCCTGCGTCGGTTCCCTGCCGATCGCGTGGGGTGACCTGCCTCGCCGCTTTCTACGCGTGGGTGCCCGCAGCCGATCGCTGACCGTCCCGAGCTGACGCAGCGCGGCAGCCATTTCCCACCGAGCAGCCCTGACGGGGAGAACCTGGCTCCCGGCTCACCGAGATGTTGGGCGGAGCAACGCCTGCCCGCCCACCCTCCAGCAGGCAAGCATGGGAGGGGGGGCCCGCCTCCAGCGCAACCCGATTTGGCGTCCCGATTTGGCGTATTGCGCGGGTCGACGGGCGAAGTCATAGCTAGCGCTAGATCGCACTTGGGAGAGCGCAGTCATGAGAGCATATCGATCGCCCGCGCCGGGTCCGCCTGCCCGCCCGCGGCTGGCGCCCGCGAGGATCAGCCGGCGCTCTGTCGAGCCGGACGCAGTCCCGTCGGCCCGGACCTCCAAGGCGGTGCTTCTGCGTGAGATCGTGGCGCACCTGCGGCAGGGTCGCACCCAGCTTCGCGACGAATGGGTGCGCCGGATCATCGAGGCGCGGCTACTCACGGCGATGAGCCAGGACGAGATCTTCATGGAAGCGACGTCCGTCTACGACAACTACCTCGATGCCTTGGAGACCGGCACCCTCGAGGCGGTGCAGGCCTACGCTGGACAGCTGTCCGAGCGCATCGTGCCGCGCGGCGTGGAGACGCGCGAGGTGGTCGGCATCGTGCTGCTCCTGCGCGACGTGCTGGCCCGCTCGCTGTTCGCGAAGTACCGCGCCGACTTCCAGCTGTTGAACCGGATCCTCGACGCCTACGAGCCCGCCGCAAATCGCATTGCGACCACCGTGGCCGTGGGCTTCGTGCAGGAGCGCGAGCGCGTGATCCGCGAGCAGCAGGAAGCCATCCGCGAGCTGTCCACGCCCGTGTTGCCGGTGCGCGAGCGGCTGCTCATCCTGCCGATCATCGGGCTCATCGACGCCCAGCGCGCCCGCCAGCTGACCGAGCAGCTCCTGCGCGCCATCCGGAGCAACCGCGCCAAGGTCGTCGTCATCGACATCACGGGCGTCCCGGCCATGGACGCCAACGTGGCGAACCACCTGGTGCGAACCGTAGACGCGTCGCGGCTCCAGGGCGCCATGGTGATCGTCACCGGCCTGTCGCCGGAGATCGCCCAGACGCTCGTCACCATCGGCGTCGATCTGAGCAAGATGAATACCGTCGGGGACCTGCAGGGTGGCATAGAAGAGGCGGAGCGGTTGCTCGGGTACCAGGTGGTCCCGGTCCCGGAGGCGAGGCGCTAGCGAGGTAGCTGGCCAGAGGAGACGATGGGGGTGCCGATCCTCAAGCAGGGCTACTACCTCATCGCGACCATCCAGACGGCGCTGACCGACACCGATCTGCAAGGCCTCCGCGATGGCCTGATCGCACAGATCGGCCGGTACCGCGCGCGAGGGGTGATCATCGACATCACCGCGCTCGACGTGATGGACTCCTTCGCCGTCCGCACTGTGCAGGACATCGCCCAGATGGGGCGGCTCCGCGGGGCCGAGACGGTCATCGTCGGCGTCCAGCCGGAGGTGGCGCTCTCGATGGTGGAGTTGGGGCTCACCCTGGCAGGTGTCAACACGGCGCTCGACCTGGAAGAAGGGCTGATCCTCCTGGACGAGAGAACAAAACGGGCAAGCAAGGGGGGGGAAGCTCGTGCGCCGTGAGCGGCGCGGCGCAGTGCAGCCCGACGGCCCTCCCCCGGCACCTCGACTGAAGGGGCGGACATCGGCGGACTTGCCCGCCGAGAACTCGATCCCGGTCCGCTCGGAGGCCGACATCGTCTTCGCGCGCCAGAAGGGGAGAGAGCTGGCCGCCGCGCTGGGATTCAGATCCACGGACCTGACGCTGATCGCCACGGCGATCTCCGAGCTGGCGCGCAACATCGTCCTGTACGCCAGGCGCGGCCGAATCGTCGTGAAGGGCATCGAGCGGAACGGCGGACGCGGGATCATGGTGGTGGCCCGCGACGACGGTCCAGGGATTCCCAACGTCGCCCAGGCGCTGCAGAGCGGCTTCTCCACCTCCGGGGGGCTGGGTCTGGGGCTGCCCGGCGTCAGGCGGCTCACCGACGAATTCGACATCGTCTCCGCGGTCGGCCGGGGGACGATCGTGACGGTGAAGAAGTGGCTACGGTGACCACGGGGCTCGTCGAGTGGGGCGTCACCGCCGCGGCACTTACCGGGCAGGCCGAGAACGGCGACGCATACGTGGTCGAGCCCTTCGCCGATGGCATCCTGGTGGCGGTGGTGGACGGGCTCGGCCACGGCCGCGAGGCGGCTGCGGCGGCGCGGCTCGCGGTGGCCACGTTGCGGCGGTACCCCTTCGAGCCGCTGCCCGTGCTCTTCTGTCGTTGCCACGAAAGCCTGCGCCAGACGCGCGGCGTGGTGCTGAGTGCGGCGTCGTTCCACGCACGCGAGCGGACGATGGCCTGGCTCGGGGTGGGCAACGTGGAGGGCAATCTGCGGCGCGCGAGCCCGCGCGGCGGTCCGGCGGCCGAGGCGCTCGTGCTCAGCCGTGGCGTCGTAGGGAGCCACCTGCCGCCCCTGGAGGCCGGGGTTCTCACCGTGCATCCGGGGGATACGCTGATCGTCGCCACGGACGGGATCCGCCGTGGTTTTGCCGAGGACCTGCCCCGCGCCGTCCGGCCGCAACGGGCGGCCGACCTGATCCTCGCCCGCTACTGCAGTGGTACGGACGACGCCCTGGTGCTGGTCGCGCGGTATCTGGGAGGCATGTCTTGAGCGAGGCCCGAGGCGAGCTTGCGGAGCAGTACCGCCGTGCTCTCGAGGACTACCTGCACGATGCAGGGGAGAGAGCGCTCGCGCGCGCGTACGAGCTCGGACGCAAGGCCGTCGTCGACGGCCTCGGCGTCCTCGAGATGGCCGCGCTGCACCACGAGGCGCTCCGGGCGTCGGTGCTGCGGCTCCCCGCGTTCGAGGATCGCGCGAAAGCGACCGAGGCGGCGCAAGGGTTCCTCATGGAGAGCCTCTCGCCGTTCGAGATGACGCATCGTGCGTTCCGCGAAGCGAACACCGTGCTCCGCCGACTCCACGAGAGGATCGAGGAGGAGACCAGGCGCATCGCCCATACCCTGCACGACGAAGCGGCGCAGCTTCTTGCATCGGTGCATGTGGCGCTGGCCGCGATGTCCCACGATCTGCCCCCGTCCGCCCGGGGCCGACTCGAGGAGGTCCGGGGGCTGCTCGACCGGATCGAGGACGACCTGCGGCGCCTGTCGCACGAGCTGCGCCCGACGATTCTCGACGACCTCGGACTCCTGCCCGCGCTCGAGTTCCTGGCCGACGGTATTGCGAAGCGAACCGGGCTTCCGATCGAGGTCGGGGGCTCGACGCACGGTCGCCTGCCGCCGGTGGTGGAGACCGCGCTCTACCGGATCGTCCAGGAGGCCCTGACGAACGCCGTCCGGCACGCGGACGCCGCGCGCGTGAGGGTCGAGCTCCAGCGTGAGCCCCAGGCGATCCGCTGTTCCATTGCGGACGATGGCGTCGGCTTCGACGCGCCCACGGTCCTGGCGCACCGCGGCGGCCCGGGGCTCGGGCTGGTGGGCATCCGGGAGCGGCTCGAAGCCGTCCGCGGGAGCGTCCAGATAATTTCGGCGCCCGGCCAGGGCACGAGACTGCACGTTGCCATCCCCTTGGAGACGTGATGGCGATCAACGTTCTCCTCGCCGACGACCACCTCAGCTTCTGTCAATCGTTGAGAGTGATCCTGGAGCAAGAAGGATTTCGAGTGGTGGGCGAGGCCGCCGACGGCCAGGAGGCGGTACGCCTGGCCCGGGCGCTCCGTCCGGAGGTGGCAGTGCTCGACGTGAGCATGCCGCTCTTGAATGGCGTCGACGCGGCCCGCGAGATCCAGAAAGCATGCCCGCGGACGCGCACGATCCTCCTGACCATGCACGCGGAAGATCAGTACGTCCTACAGGCCCTCCACGGGGGCGTGCGGGGCTACGTGCTGAAGAAGCAGGCGGTCATGGACCTCGTCCAGGCGATCCAGGAGGTCTGCCGGGGCCACGTCTACCTCAGCCCAGGCGTGTCCGCGGCCGTGGTGGACGCGTACCGGTCGAAGAAGGACCCTGGCGATCTGCTGACCTCCCGTGAGCGGGAGGTCCTGCAACTCGTGGCCGAAGGGAAGACCACCAGGGAGATCGCCTCGCTCCTCGGAGTGAGCGTGAAGACTGCGGAGTCGCACCGCACGCACGTGATGCAGAAGCTCGACATCCACGAGACGGCGAGCCTGGTCCGCTATGCCATCCGGCGGGGTCTGATCGAGGCGTAGGTCGAGCGAGCCCTTCGCCGCCCGGAACCGAACGAGTGGGTAGAAGGCCCCGAGCGTTGGAAATCGTGAACCGGGCGAACCGGGGGTTGGCCACGCTCCCGCACGGGACGACTCGAGCCATCGTCCCGGTGTTGCTCCTTGCGTTCCTGGTGAGCGCCGCAAGCCATGCGTTGGCGGCGTCGATCGATCTCCCAGAGCGGCCGGACGAGGATCTTCCCGAGAAGCCGCCTACGGCCTCGGTCTTCGGCCGGCCGCTATGGATCGGCGGCGAGGTTCGGAGCAGGGGCCGGTACAGGAAGAACTTCGACCTCGACAACGCCACCCGGGACGACAACCTCGAAGTGAACAACCGCCTCACGCTCGAGGCGCTCTACTCCATCACGCCGCACGTCCTGCTGTTCCTGAAGGGGAGGGCCGTCTACGAGCCGACGTTCACGCTCGACACCGGGGCACGGACGGACAAGAAGGAGCTCCTCCGGCGAGAGCACTGGCTCTTCGTAGGGGACATCCTCCAGAGCGTTCTCGGCCCTGGATACTCCCTGCAGATCGGCCGGCTGAAGCTTTCCGAGGGGCGCCGATGGTGGTGGCGCACGCGCCTGGACGGGGTCCGCTTCCACTACGACCGGCCGCACGAGCACCTCGAGCTGGCCGCCACCGAGGAGCTCGCCCCCAAGTCGACGGAGACCCGATTCATCAAGCCCGAGGAGGAAGACATCTTTCGCGCCTTCGGCCATGCCGGGCGTATCTGGAAGGAGAGGCAGCGGCTCGACTTCTTCTTCTTGTACCACTTCGACCACTCCCACCGGTACGCGATCGGCGAGGTCGTGCCGAAGGATCACGAGGACAAGAGCGACGCGACCTTGCTCTGGCTCGGGGGGCGAGCATCCGGTGAGGTCGACCAGGGCACGCTCGGGGGTCTGTTCTACTTTGTCGATGGAGCCTGGGCGGGCGGTAAGGAGACGGTGTTCGGATTCGACCACTTCGACGCGGCTGCCGATCGCGTTTCCTCGCGGGGCAACCACCACGTGAGCGGCTTCGCCTTCGACGCCCGGGGGACGTGGGCGACGAGGGCCCCTGCGCGGCCCGCCCTCACGCTCGGCTACGCGTTCGGCTCGGGTGACTCCAACGCGAAACACGGGACGGACACGGGCTTTCGCCAGACGGGTGTGTCGAGCAACAGAGACCGCTTCCTGGGCGTCGATGTATTCCGGGTTTACGGCGAGCTCGTCCGGCCCGATCTCTCCAACCTCCACATCTTCACCGGCGCGCTCGGTTGCCGCATCCTCCGGTCGAGCTCGGTCGAGCTCGTGTACCACTTCTACCGACAGGCCGTCCCGGCCCCCTTCCTGCGCGACGCGAAGATCCCCGACCCGACGGGCAAGAGCAGCCTGATCGGCCACGAGTGGGACCTGGTCCTCGGGCTCGGGGAGTGGGAACCTCTCGAGCTCGAGCTGATCAACGCGCTCTTCCTCGCAGGTCGCGCCTACGGCTCGCGCTCGGGCAACGTCGCCGAGGGGGTGTTTCTGAAGGTCGCGTACGAGTTCTGAGCCGCGCTTTCGGAGCCTGGCCGCAAGCACGTCGGGTACCAAGACATCCGAGGAGCGGGCCAGGCGCGGCATCGTCGGACCCAGGTAAAGGCCCGATCGTGCCTTCAGTGTTTTTCCTCCCTTCTGACTCGACGAATCACCGGATTGCGAGGCCCACAATTCAGCGCGCAGGATTACCGTGTGATGACGAGACGGTTAAAGCGCGCACTGCTGGGAGGTCGCTCTCTGATCGCAACCTCCTACCAAGTGGGTGATGAGCGCTGGTTGACGGTCCTTGATCCGTTTGCAGGGCGTCTCCGCGGCTGGGGGGTGCCCTGCCTGCTGAGCTGGGCTGCGACCGGAGCGTGGGAAGCTTCCATGCCCCGCCGAGATCACGGCACCTGGCGAATGTACCACTGAGGATCCTGCATGGACGTTCAGCGGGGAGGGCGCGCCCGAGCGTGCACATACCCGACGTACGGGTCTCGGACCCCCCACGACGACCGCCTGCCTCGCGGGAAAAGCCCGAAGGGGCTCATGCGAATCGGCATCATCCTGGATTGGATGAACCCGAACATCGAGCGAGCCGTAGGGTTGCTTTCAGAGCGAGGCGTCAGGTTGGACCTCATCCATCCGGAAAAGCAGCTGATCAGCCTATCTCGGGTGCGCGTTGAAAGTGATCTGTATCTGCTCAAGTCCGGATCGGATCTCGCGTTGAGCCTCGGGGGCGCACTGCACGCGCTCGGCGCTGCGACCCTCAACCCCTACCCGACCGTGGCCATGATGCGGAACAAGATCATCGTGACCCGGGTCCTACAAGCGGCTGGTGTACCAACACCCGACACCTACGTCACAACGAGGCCGAACGACCTGGTCTCGCTCCTGGAGTCCGGGCCGCTCATCGTGAAGCCCTATCGGGGATCCCGAGGAGAGGGCATCCGCATCGTGCGGCATGGCCGCGAGCTCTTCGATCTCCCCTCAGACGGTCCGATCCTGGCTCAACGTTACGAAGAGCCGGATGGACGAGATCTCAAGATATTCTGCATAGGGGGCAAGTTGTTCGGGGTGAGGCGGATCTGGCCGCTCCGTACCTACCAGGACAAGGTCGGCGACCCGTTTCCCCTCACCCCGGACCTTCGTGACATTGCGCGGAGCTGCGGTCGGGCGTTCGGCATCGATCTCTACGGGCTCGATGTGGTGCTGAGCTCCGGCCGGCCCTACGTGGTCGACGTCAACAAGTTCGGCAGTTACATGGGTGTGCCCGACGCGTCCAGGCTCCTGGCCGACTACATCTACGCTGCGGGCCTGCGGATCATGCGGGGTGAGCGATTGCACGCGGCTGAGGCGACGTAGATGCGGCGCGATCGCGGAAAAGACGTCATGAACGCTCACGGTCAGCCGGTGATGGGGCTCATCGGCGTCATGCGCCGTGCCCTCGCGTATTGGCGTCCCTACTGGGTTCAGGGCGTCCTGATAGTCCTGGCGATGCTGCTCCAACAGGGCTTCAACACGTTCCTTGCCCTGAGTCTGAAGCTCATCATCGACACCGCGCTGCCCGCCAGGGACGGCATGTTGCTGCTATGGATACTGGCCGGGCTTGCGGGTGGTTTCATCGTCGCCCTCGTCGCCAACCTTTGCGCGGATTATCTCACGGCCCGTGTCAGCGCGAACATTCTGAACGACCTGCGCCTCAAGATGTTCAGCCACCTGCAGCGCCTATCGATGGATTTTTTCGCGCGCGCGCAGACCGGGAACATTGTCGCGCATTTCTCCAGCGACCTGGCAGACATCGAGAAGGGACTCACGTCGCGCCTCTCCGATGCGGTGCTGGCACTGATCGGCCTCATCGTGAACGTTCCTCTCCTATTCGTGCTCGAGTGGCAACTGGCGCTGCTGTTCGTGGCAGCCTTGCCGCTCATCATCGTCGGTACCCGCGCCTTCACGCCCCGGGCCTCGAGAGCCAACTACCAACTGAAACAGGACCAGGGGCAGCTCGCCAGCACCGTCCACGAGTCCGTCCGCGCCCAGCCGGTCGTCAAGGTCTTTGGGTTGCAGGACTCCGTCCTCGCTAGCTTCCGGCAACAGCTTGCCGGGATCGCACGGAGCACGGTACGGGCGAATTTCTTGACCCTGTTGGTCGGGACGGCGTCGAGCCTGGGCGTGCTCCTCGTGCAACTGGTCGCGCTGGGGGCTGGCGCGCTGCTCGCCCTCCACGGCCATCTGACCGTCGGCGCGCTGGTCGCCTTCATGAGCCTGCTGTCCAGCGTGAACAAGGATGCGTACAACCTGACCAAGAAGGTCGTCCCCAGCCTCATCACCGCGACCGGCGGTTTGCAGCGGATAGAAGACCTGCTGACTCAACGCCCTCGGGTCGTCGACGCGAGGGGTGCGCAGCGCCTACCGCGCCTCGCAAAGGAGATTCGGTTCGAGGACGTCAGCTTCAGCTACAACGGCGAGCAACGCCAGCTCGACCACATCAGCTTCACGATACTGGCCGGCGAAACGGTTGCCTTCGTCGGGCCGAGCGGGGCCGGAAAGAGCACGATCTTGAGCTTGCTTGCTCGCTTCTACGACGTAACCACGGGCGCGGTGACGATCGACGGCCACGATCTGCGCCGGGTGACACAGGAGTCACTCCGCGCGCAGATCGGGCTCGTATTCCAAGACACGTTTCTCTTCAATGCGACGATCCGCGACAACATCCGCATGGGGAAGCTCGACGCGGCGGATGCCCAGATCGAGGCTGCCGCCAGAGCCGCTGAGATCCATGACCTGATCATGAGCCTGCCTCGCGGCTACGACACCCCGACGGGCGAACTGGGCGCGTGGCTGTCGGGCGGCCAGCGCCAGCGCATCGCAATCGCGCGCGCCATCCTTCGCGATCCGGCGATCCTCATCCTGGACGAGGCGACGTCGGCGCTGGACCCCGCTACCGAGACGGCGATCATCGCTACCCTGAAGCGGATCGCCCGCCATCGGACGGTCGTCGCCGTGACGCACCGCCTTGCCGCCATCCACCATGCCGATCGCATCTTCGTCGTCGACTCCGGATGCGTGGTTGAAGACGGCCGGCATCACGAACTCCTCCACCGCGGTGGCCTCTATCACGAGCTGTGGTGGAAACAGAACCACGGGGAGACCGACGGGTCACTGCAACCGGGAAGAATCGGCGAGCCATCACAGATGCGCGCCGTCTAGAGGATTGCGAGCGTGATCGTGGTACGGCACGACAGCGATGCCTGGCGAGGGAGGCCCGTAATTCACGGCCGTGCTCGAGGCGGTGCGCCGCGCAATGCTCCGTGGCGCGTTCTCCAACGCGCTCGCCGCTGAGTCGCTACCATGGATGTGTTCGTCATGCTCGCGTTGCGTCCGCCGGTGGCGCCCAATCCCGTCCTGGCCGAGACCTTCCGCATTTTGCGGCGGCGCGGGTGCAATATCGATCTCGGGACCGGGGACGAATTGCTCTTGCAGCTGGATCACTTGGCGGTGACGTACGATCTCTACATCCTGAAGTCGCACGCCGCGCTGTGGTTGAGCCTGGCGGAGATCGTTCAATCGCACGGCGGCCGTCTGCTCAATCCCCTCGGGGGCTGTGTCGCCGTGCAAAACAAGATTGTGGCCGTCCAGCGCATGCGCGATGCTGGCATCCCGACCCCGCGCTCGTGGGTGACGAGCGATCCCAGACTGCTGCGGGCGATGGTCGAGGAACACCCTGTGATCATGAAGCCATACAATGGGGGACGCGGCATCGGCGTGCGCGTCGTGCACGACGCGCATGAGCTAGCGAAGACGCCGCGGCCGACAAACCCGGTGGTGATCCAGGAATATATCCGACATGGCGAGGAATTGAAGGTCTACGTCATCGGCGAGGAAGTGTTCGGGATGCGCACGCGCTCGTGGTCGAGGGATGGCCGACGCAGGCCCTGCGCGATCAGCCGCGAAGTGCGGGAGATCGCGCTGCGCTGCGGCCGGGTGTTCGACCTCGGCCTGTACGGACTGGACGTGATCGACAGTGTGGACGGGCCCCTCGTCATTGATCTGAATTATTTTCCAAGCTATCAAGGCGTGCCACATGCTGCGGGCCTGATCGCCGATTACATCGAAGACTATGCCCTGGGCCGCGGCTCCACACGGGTCCGCGACGTGATGGGGGCTATCGATGGAGCTGTTGCGTAACTCACAGCAGTGAAAAGAAAGAGGGTAGTACAATGGAGAACGGTCAAACGGTCCGGGTTGCGATCATCGGCGTCGGCAACTGCGCGTCGTCGCTGGTACAGGGCGTCGAGTTCTATCGGAACGCCAGGGAGGAGGAGTTCGTCCCCGGGCTGATGCACGTGAACCTGGGCGGCTATCACGTCCGGGACATCGCGTTCTCGGCGGCCTTCGACGTGGTCGAGGGCAAAGTGGGTCTCGACCTGTCGGAGGCGATCTTCGCGCCCCCCAACAACACGATCCGGTTTGCCGATGTGCCGAAACTGAAAGTGCGCGTCGAACGCGGCATGACCCACGACGGCCTGGGCAAATACGTCAGCACGAAGGTCAAGAAGGCCCGGGGTTCGACCGCCGACATCGTGAAGATCCTCAGGGACACGGGCACCGATGTGGTCGTGAACTACCTACCGGTCGGCTCGGAGATGGCGACCAAGTGGTACGTCGAGCAGGTCCTGCAAGCTGGCTGCGCGTTGGTCAACTGCATCCCGGTCTTCATCTGCTCGCAGCCGTACTGGGCTGGGCGTTTCGCCGAGAGCCGGCTGCCGATCATCGGTGACGACATCAAGAGCCAGGTCGGCTCGACGATCGTCCATCGCGTCCTGACCACCCTGTTCCGCGAGCGCGGCGTGAGACTCGATCGGACCTACCAGCTGAACTTCGGCGGCAACATGGACTTCTGTAACATGCTGGAGCGCGAGCGGCTGGAATCCAAGAAGGTCTCGAAGACTGGCGCAGTGACCAGCCAGCTGGACTATGCGTTGCCGGCGGAGGCGGTCCACGTCGGACCCAGCGACTACGTACCATGGCTGACGGACCGCAAGTGGGCCTACATCCGGATGGAGGGCACCACCTTCGGCAACGTGCCCCTCAACGCCGAGGTCAAGATGGAGGTCTGGGACAGCCCGAACAGCGCCGGGGTGGTGATCGACGCGGTGCGCTGCGCCAAGCTGGCGCTCGACCGTGGGATCGGAGGGGCGCTGGAGGGTCCAGCGGCCTACCTGATGAAAACGCCCCCGAAGCAGTACACCGACGACCAGGCCCGCCAGCTGGTCGAGAACTTCATCGGCGGGTCACGCGGGGCGGCTCCAGAAGGCGAGGCTCTCCATGTCGCGGTGGGGTGATCCGAGGTGGCTACGAGGTGGTCGAACGCATGGCCCTCGTCAGGGTGAGGCGTCAGCGGCCTGACGAGGCGTGACACGTCGGCCGGGGAGGTCAACCTGACGGCCTCTCCGATCGTCCAAGGCAGAGTGTGGTGCGGGCCATGGCGATGGCTGACGGATCTTCCCCGTTGGCCGACGGAGGGGGCGAGACGGCGAAGCTCGTCCGCGCGGCCCGTGCCGGGGACCGGGAGGCGTTCGGGCGGCTCGTCGAGCTCCACCAGCGATCCATCACGCGGCTCGCCTATCGACTCCTCCGTGACCGGGACGAGGCCGACAGCACGGCGCAGGACGCGTTCGTCAAGGCGTGGGGAAGCTTGGGCGAGTTCCGGGACGAGTGCCCGTTCGGCGCGTGGCTCTCCCGGATCGCCGTCAACCAGTGCCGGGACCGGCTGAAGAGGAAGCGCCTCGTCGTGCTGGCCAGCCGCTGGGAACCCGTGACGAGCGACGCCAGGGCGACGAGCCCTCTCGACGCGGCCGTGGACCCCTCGCCAGGCCCGGAAGCGCGCGCCCTTGACCGCGAGGTCGGCCGGAAGATCGCCGAGCAGATCAGCCTCCTCCCCGACATGCAGCGTGAGGTTTTCGCGCTGCGCTACTACCAGGACCGCCCGCTGGCAGAGATCGCGGCGCTCTTCGGCGTTGACGTCGGTACGATCAAGACCCATCTCTTCCGGGCGAGCCGACGGGTCCGGAAATCACTGGAGGCTCTCTATGGGCCGCGTCTCCCGCTCTGACCATCCGAGCGACGCCGACCTCCTCGAGGAGCTCCTCGCGCGGGAGACACACCCCCACCTCGCGCACTGCGTCCGCTGCGCCGAGCGCGCCGAGACGATCGCGCGTGAGATCGATCCCACCCGAGAGGAGCCGGAGGAGCTGCTCGACGACCTCTTCTATAGCCGCCAGGCCGCTCGCATCCGCGCGCGCATCGCGGAGGGAGAGCGGCGGCGTTCATCCCCTCGCCCCGCGGTCCCTCGCTCCGCGGTGCCGAAGCTCGCCTGGGCCGGCGCCGCAGCGGCCGCCGTCGTCGCGCTGGCGGTTGGACTCAAGGGACCGCGTCCGGTGGGGCAGGGCGGCGGCCCGGCGATCACGCTGACGGGCGCCGCGCGCGGCTCGGCGAGCACCCAGGACCTCGCCGACGACCGGCTACTGCGCAAGATCGACCACGTCCTCGACCAGGATCCATACGACTTCGATGCGTTCGCAGCGCGGAGGCGGGTGTCAACCTCTCGGGCGCACCGGTCGTCGTGAAGGGTGGCAATGGGCCACAGGACCCACGAAGTGAGGTGCCCGAAGATACGTGTGCTGGGCCTCGCGCTGGTGCTCGCGGCCGCGGGGACTCCCGCCTTCGGCGGGTCGGGCTTTCCGGACGGCGGAATGCATCACGGAAAGTTCTGGAAGAAATCGAAGGTGCGCCACGAGCTTCAGCTGACCGACGACGAGGTCCGGACGCTCGAGCACATCTTCGCCCGAAACCAGCAGACGCTCACCGATCTCGAAGCCGACGTCGAGAGGAAGAAGGACGAGCTCGACACGCTCTTTACGCTCCTCATCGCGGACGAGCGGGCCGACGAGGGGAAGGTCCTCGCTCAGGTCGATCAGCTCGAGCAGGCGCGCGCCAGGCTCGGGAAGGCGCGGGTGACGATGGTGCTCGAGATGCGGAAGGTCCTGACGCCGGGGCAGCGGGAGAGGCTCGCACGGCTGAGAGAGAAGCGGCACGACGAAGAAGAGAACGACCACAAGGATTGAGACGGGAAACGAGAGCGGGCCATGGGGGTGCCGATCCTCAAGCAGGGCCACTACCTCATCGCGACCATCCAGACGGCGCCGACCGACGCCGATCTGCAAGGCCTCCGCAATGGCCTGGTCGCGCAGGTTGGCCGGTACCGGGCGCGCGGGATGATCATCGACATCACGGCGCTCGACGTGATGGATTCCTTCGCCGTCCGCACGCTGAGGGACATCGCCCAGATGGCGCGGCTGTGCGGGGCCGACACGGTCATCGTCGGCATCCAGCCGGAGGTGGCGCTCTCGATGGTGGAGCTGGGCCTCACCCTGGAGGGCGTCCACACGGCACTCGACCTGGAAGAAGGGCTGGCCTTCCTGGACGAGAGGACGCGAAGATGGCAGCTTCAAGCGGAGTATTCGCCCCGGTCGTGTCCCACCCCCCCGCCGATCCTCCGTAACGAGCGCAGGCGTTTTTCTCTCCCCAAGCGACTTGATCAATAGTCGGACGCGACGAATCGAAGTGGTGCTAGTAATTTCTGGTGTGCATGCGGATCGTGGAGATCGCCGGATGGTGACGGCGTCTTGGTCGCTTGCCCGCAGGGCTCGTCACGTGGAGCGACGTGATTTCGGGGCCTGTGCAGCCGCCGAATCGGGTGAATTCCTGGACTGAGACGGAGGCCATCCCCGAACCCTCCCGTTTGCGCACCCCTTCAACGCACCGCAGTTCGAAACGGCAGAGTTCAGTTGGCACCTGTCCGATAGTGACCGCACTCCAAGCACTTCAAGGACGGTATGCCGGAACGCAACATTATAGCCCGTCGGTTGCGGTCAAAGGCGAGCAGTGGTCAGATCGGTCTCGTTGTTCTGGTGGGCATCGCGTTGGCTATCGGCGCGATGATGCTGTTCGCTGGCGTTGCCGGCTGGCGGCTGGCTCCACCCTCGGTGAGTGATGACCACCCCGTCGCCAGCCCCGACGCGCCCGTACTGCATGCGGCGGCGGTTGGTGACATTCACCGCGAGGGCCCTTCAACGGTCGCCGCCGCCACGGCGGCCGAGGCGGCCAAAGCCGATTTCATTCTCGGACTGGGCGACTATCAATACGAAGACGGCGCAATGTGGAAATACTGCGCCTATTTCGACAATGATTGGGGCCCGAACGTTCCCAAGATGTATCCGGTCCTTGCACCGAAGCATGACCAGGGTTGGAGGGACGCCGATCCACTGAAGTACTTCGACGGTGGCGGCGCTCATGGCTACAGGAGCCCCGTCGCCCTCAAGCCGTACACGCCGTACTCCTTTGATAAGGGTAGCTGGCACTTCATTGCTCTCCCCGATACCTGTGCCCGGACGAGAGGATGCCGCCTCAATAAGATCACCGCCTGGCTGCAGCAGGACCTCGCCAGCCACACGAATCGATGCACGATTGCCTACTGGCATCAGGCGTACTTCACCAGCACAGGCATGCACCGCCCCGAAGAGAGCATCAAACCGTGGGTGGATCTCCTGGTTGCCAGCCACGTCGATATTATTTTGCAAGCCCACAATCACTTTTATGAGCGCTTTGCACCTCAAAACTCCGCTCGCGAGGTCGACCCGAATGGCCCTCAAGCCTTTGTGGTCGGGACTGGCGGCAAGGGCCTTCACATCCTCAAAGAGACGGCGCCCAACAGCGAGACTCACGATGACGGCACGTACGGTGTACTGGAGTTGACGCTGAGGCAGGGTTCCTACGAGTGGGAATTCGTACCGGTCGAGGGTGGGACGTACACCGATCGCGGCGCGATGAGTTGCCGCTAAAGAGCGCGCTTGCGGGCGTTCACCAGCGACGGCTGCACGAGCAGCGCGGCGTCGGTCGAGTCGAGCAGGAGCTTCGTCCGCACGTCCAGGTCGATCATGGCCGCCTGCTGGGTGCTCACGCCGCCGCCGAGGTCGCGGCGTCGTGGCATGGAGAGTCATGGACAGCTGCCGGAATGCCCAATGCCGATCCGAGGTCGTCGCGACGGACGGTTGATGGACGATCGGCTGGTCAGCGCCGAACCGAGGACGCGGCGGATGCTGCGGAAGTCCTTGACTTAGCAGACTGCCGAGGAGGGGAGTCGAACCCCTACACCCTCGCGGGCGGAGGATTTTGAGTTCGAGGCCCACCGCAAGCCGAGCGGCGCCAGCCAAGAGTATCCGCGACTTACGCGCCGTGTACTCGGCTCGACTCGGCTTGGTTCGGCTGGGGTTCATGGACACTTCATGGACAGTCAGGCCGTCGCCTTCGCCCGCGCCTCTGTGAGGGGGATCACCTTGCGGTCGGTGGCCAGCGCCCGATCCAGGAAGGCGTCGTAGGCGTCGGCCGCGGCGGCAAGGTCGCCTTCATCCACGATGTTGTAGCGGTCGAACATCGAGCGGGTCTTCCAGCCGCCCATCCGCATTATGACGGATTCCGGCACGCCGGCTCGCCGGAGGTTCCGCGCGCCGCTCCGCCGGAGGTCGTGGAAGCGGAGCCCGGCGAGGCCCACCGCGGTGCAGGCCGCCCGCCAGGCGGCGTCGAAGCGCACGATGCGATGGCCGGCGCGGTGGAAAACGAACGGGCAGGCAGCCACCCGCCGCTCCCACCGGCGCCGGACAACCTCCAACAGGCGTCCCTTCAGCACGAGCGGAAGCGCCTTCCCGTTCTTCGTAACCGCGCCGGGTAAGCGGACCGTGCCTCCCGTGACGGTGCTGCCTTCAACTTTGAGCGCAAACCAGGACCACTGAAGCCCGAGGACGTTTTCCCGGCGGGTGAGCGCGAGGTAGGCGAACTCGGCCGCGTCCGCCACGCCCCCGGTGTTCAGACGCACCACCGCCCGCGTGAAGTTGCAGGCGACGACGGTGGCGATCTTTCCGGACGTCAGCACGACCCTGTTCCCCAAGGGCAGGGTCTCGAGGCGACGCTCCAGGCCGGCGGGTCGTGCAGCGGTCTTGACCATCACGAACCGTTCCGGCGAGCCGTACGCCCGGCGGCTTCGTGTGCGGGGCCAGGCTGAGCTCTCGGTGCAGCTCTCGCGAGCTGCTGCCGATGCCTGGTCCGGTCTGCGAGATGATGAGCACGCCTCCAAGTGCGCGCGCCGAGTGTCCGGAGCTCTTGGGCAGCTTCGATCAGGCTCCCGTCGCCGCGAACGTAACCGTCACCGATCCGGGCGGCCAAGCGCAGTCGTAGGAGCCGGCCGAGTACCTTGCTGACGGACGCTCCGAGTCGCGAAGTAAGAACGACGCGAGACACGATGCCTTCGGTCTCCTCGAGGGTGACGAGCGCGCGCCATGCCTCGAAGCCGAGACCGCGTGCTCCAAACCACCCCGACGGTCCGAAGACGTCGGCCGCTATCGGATCGTCGAGACACGGCGCTTGTTGAAGGGCCGCAACACCTGTCCCAGACGCGGCCGTACACGCCTTTCCCATCCGCCGCCCCTCCGGGGCGGAGAGGTGTGGATCAGAGGGCTTGTCGGATACAGAAGACGATCGAGAACCCTGAGAACAACGAGAGGAGTCAGATCGCAGCCGTATCTTCCACGTGCTCGGCCAATAGCCTGCGCCCTTGCAGACCAGCTTGAGCACACGGAGACGTCTCAGTTCGTTGCAGTGCTGATTGGCAGTTACCCAGTTGACCCGAGCTCCTCGGCCAAGAAGCGACACCCCGGGTGGACCTTGAGGCTGCCGCACCGGCGTGCGATCGCCATGAGCTTGCGCGCGGTGATGTAGAGGGCGGCACCTCGTCGTCCACGCCACCGGTCGGGATCGGCCTCGAGACGGGTTCGGATACGGGCAAGCTTCGCGTCGATGCCCG
>Ga0209159_1001619_pt1 | contig 16821 bp, 18 predicted proteins | sample GraSoiAngelo_144_FD_185901 | JGI IMG/M metagenome (GOLD analysis project Ga0209159, IMG submission 185901) | Grasslands soil microbial communities from the Angelo Coastal Reserve, California, USA - 14_1009_02_40cm (SPAdes) (version 2) | ecosystem: Environmental > Terrestrial > Soil > Grasslands ...
CGGGAACTCAGGATCCGACGCCAGCCCTGGCGGTGCCGGAGGCCATTCGCGTCGTCGGCAGCCTCTGTCCCGGCGGCTGGCCGGCCGTCATGAAGCACAATCACGCGTTGGCGCTCGGGGCGCGCTTGAGACTGGGCGAGGCGCTTGCGCGGACACCGCCGTGCCCGGACGTGATGATCGGGTCGCTGGCCGCCGTCCAACTCCCTGATGGCACCGACGATCTCCAGAAATACCTGTTCGACCGCTTCGCGATCGAGGTTCCGGTGATCGCGTGGCCGGCCGCACCGAGGCGGTGGGTGAGGATCTCTGCGCATTTTTACAATCGAGAAGCCGACTACGAGCGACTCGCCGAGGCACTTGAAACGCTCCTCGCCCGGTCATCGTGATATGGTGGTCGACGTCGTGCGGATGCTCAGCGCCTTACTGCTGACGCTCGGTCTGGTTCTCGCCGACATCTCCGCTCCCTCGGCGTTTTCTCCGCGCGCTGACGTCCCCAGTCACCACCTGCGCGACGGATTTCGCAACGTCGCACCTGATTACGCGTATCCCCTGATTGGACGCGCGCTCCGCACGCTGCGCCTCGGCTTCGAGCACGCGCCAGCGCGCGGTCGCACGCCCGCCGTCCTCACCAACGACGGCGCCGAGCTTCGCGCGAACGGCACGGTGCCCACCCTCACGTGGATCGGCCACTCCACGTTCCTCCTGCAGATCGACAGCGTGAACATCCTCACCGATCCGCACTGGGGCGACCGCGCCAGTCCGGTCACGTTCACCGGACCGCGGCGTCTCGTGCCGCCGGGCATGCGCTTCGAAGATCTGCCGCCGATCCACGCGGTGATCATCTCGCACGATCATTACGACCACCTCGACGAGGCGACGGTGCGCCGCCTGAACGCCGCGTACCACCCGACGTTCTTCGTGCCGCTCGGGATCAAGGCGTGGCTGGCCAAGGTGGGCATCACGAACGTCGTCGAGCTCGACTGGTGGGAGACGCGGGAGTTCCGTGGCCTCACGCTCGTGTGCACACCCGCCCAGCATTCCTCGGGGCGTGGGCTCCTCGATCAGAACCGCCGCCTGTGGTCCTCGTGGGTCGTGCGTGGCCGCGACCGTCGCCTGTTCTTCGCCGGCGACACCGGGTACTACGACGCCTTCAAGGAGATCGGCGAGCGCCTGGGGCCGTTCGACGTGGCCTTCATCCCGATCGGGGGCTACAGCGCGTACGAACGTCACCCCAATCACGTCAATCCCGAGGAGGCCGTTCAGATCTTCGAAGATCTGGGGGCGCGGCTGATGGTGCCCATGCACTTCGGCACGTTCGATCTCAATCGCGAGCCCTTCCGGGAGCCGCCCGACCGGTTGATGCGTGAGGCGCTCCGGCGCGGACTCGAGGAGAGCGTGGCGCTCCTCAGCCCGGGCCAGACCATCCACTGGTAAGGGCGCCGTCGGGCGCCGGCTCCGCGGTACCATCCGCAACACGCCGTCATCCGTCTGAGGAGGTCCGCATGCGTCGCGTCGCCGTCATCATCGTCGCCGTCGTCGTCGCCGTGGCCAGCGGCACTGTCGCCCAGGAGGCCTATCCGACGCGGCCGGTCACGATCGTCAATCCGTTTCCGCCCGGTGGGATCGCCGATCTGACGGCGCGCCCGCTGGCGGCCGCGCTCGAGCGGCTCCTCAAGCAGCCGTTCGTGGTCTCGAACAAGCCGGGCGCTGCCGGCGCGGTGGGCGCGCAGTCCGTCGCCGTGGCCAAGCCGGATGGCTACACGCTGCTCGTGGCCTTAGTCAGCATCTCGTCGACACCAGAGGTCGACAAGCTCTTCGGGCGCCCGGCGATCTACACGCGCGATCAGTTCGTCGGCATCGCGCGGCTCAATGCCGATCCACCGCTGCTCGTCGTCAACGAGGAGTACGCGCGAAAGCACGGATGGACGACGCTGAAGGAGCTGGTCGACGACGCGCGCAAGCGGCCGGGCGAGATCACGTACGCGTCGTCCGGGCCGTACGGTGCGTCGCACCTGCCGATCGAGATGCTGCTGGCCGCGGCCGGATTGAAGATGCGTCACTTGCCGACGACCGGTGGTGCGCCGGCCACGACGGCGGTGCTCGGCGGCCACGCTCAGCTCTGGGCCTCGCCGCCCGCGCTGGCCCTGCCCCACATCCAGGCCGGCAAGATGCGGCCGCTGGCGTCGTACGGCGCGACGCGGCTGGCCGCGTTTCCCGACGTGCCGACGCTCAAGGAGCTCGGCTACGAGGTCGAGTATTACGTGTGGACCGCGCTCTTCGCGCCCCGCGGCGTGCCGGCTCCCGTGGTCCAGACGCTGCGCGACGCCACCCGCAAGGCCGTGCAAGATCCCGAGCTGCGCGCCTCGATGGAGAAAGCCAAGACGCCGATCGCCTACCAGGATGCCGACGAGTTCAAGAAGTTCTGGGACGAGGACGCGCAGCGAATTGCCGCGGTGATCCAGAAGATCGGAAAGGTCGTCGAGAAATAGCCGTCGCTAGCCGCGGCGGGCGAGCATCTTCACGAGCGCGTCGGGGTCGACCGGCTTGACCAGGTGCGTGTCGAACCCCGCGGCTTCGGCGCGCCGGCGATCGTCGGGCTGCCCGTATCCGGTGAGCGCCACGAGGTAGGCGGTCTTGCCGTGCGGCGTCGAGCGGATACGCCGCGCCACGTCGTAGCCGTCGCAGTCGGGCAACCCGATGTCGATGAGAGCCGCGTCGAGCGGCGCCGTCGATCGTTCGACGCCCTGGGCGCCGCTCTCGGCCGTCCGCACGCGGTGGCCTTCCAGCTCCAGGAGCATCTGCAGCGTCGCGCGCGCGTCGGCGTTGTCTTCGACGACGAGGATGTCGAGCGTCCGACCGTCAGTCATGGCGCCCGGATTCTAACGCACGTTCAGGAGATCGCGTAGCCCATCGCCCACGAGATTGATCGCGAGCACCGTGGCGGCCAGGAAGATGCCCGGGAAGAGGATGATCCAGAAGGCGAGCTGAACGTAGGCGCGGCCTTCCGCCATGATGTTGCCCCAGGAAGGAATGTGCGGCGGTGTTCCCGCGCCGAGAAACGACAGATACGCCTCGAAGAGGATCGCCGACGCGGCGATGTACGTTCCTTGCACGATCAGCGGAGCGACCAGACCGGGGAGCACGTAACGCGCCAGGATGCGCGGCGTCCGCGCGCCGAGCGCCCGCGCGCCCTCGACCATCAGGTGCTCGCGCAGCGACAGCACCGACGCGCGCGTCAAGCGAACCACCCGCGGAATCTCGGGGATGAGGAGCGCGATGATGACGTTCTGCACGCTTGCCTTCATGAGGGCCATCAACGCGAGGGCCAGGAGAATGGCCGGGATGGCCATGAGCCCGTCCATGACGCGCATGGCGATCATGTCGAGCCTCCGATAGAAGCCGACGACGAGGCCGAGCGTCGTGCCCAGCACGAGGCTCAGCGTCGAGACCGCCGCGCCGACGGTGAGCGAGATCCGCGAGCCGTACAGCGTCCGGGTATAGATGTCGCGGCCGAAGTTGTCCGAGCCGAACCAGCGTTCGGCCGACGGCGGCCGCAGCCTCACCGCGGGCTTCATCTCGAGGGGATCGCCCGTCCACCAGAGCGGCGCGAGGACGCCGGCGACGAGGATCACGACGAGCGTGAGGGCGCCGGCGATGAGCGTCGGGTGGCGCAGGAGCGCGCGGCGGGCCGTATCGAGCGCGCCGGCGCGCGCGGCCGGCGCCGGGAGCGCGAAATCGGCGGCGACGGGCGGCGACAGCGCCATGGCTCAGTACCGGATCCTGGGATCGAGCACCACGTAGAGCACGTCGACGACCAGATTGATCAGGACGTACACGCCGGAGACGACGAGGATGACGCCCTGGATCACGGGGTAGTCGCGGCGGATGATCGCGTCCACCGTCAGGCGCCCGAGTCCGGGCAGCGCGAAGACGCTCTCGGTCACCACCGCGCCGCCGATGAGCAGCGCGAATCCGATGCCGATGATCGTGACCACCGGCAACGAGGCGTTCTTCAGCGCGTGGTGGATCAGCACCCGCCGGGGGGCCAGGCCCTTGGCGAAGGCCGTGCGGATGAAGTCCTCGGAGAGCACCCCGAGCATGCTCGCCCGCGTCATGCGCGCGATCAGCGCCATGTAGACGACGGAGAGTGTGACGGCGGGAAGGATCAGATGGCGCAGGAAGGGCCACACGCCGTCGGCGAGCGGCCGGTAGCCTTGCACCGGGAGCCAGTGCATCGAGATGGCGAAGACGTAGACGAGCAGGAAGCCGAGCCAGAACACCGGCATGGAGAAGCCGGAGACCGCGAACAGCATCACCAGCCGGTCGACCAGCGATGCCTTCTTCCACGCCGCCAGCACGCCCAGCGGAACGCCGACGCCCACGCTGATGAGCATGGCGAAGAGCGTCAGCCCGATGGTCGCCTCCGTCCGCTGGCGAATCAGCGTGGACACCGGCAGGCCCGAGAAGATCGACGTGCCGAGATCTCCGCGCACGATGCGGCCGAGCCAGATGCCGACCTGCGTGACGAAGGGCTCGTTCAGGCCGAGCTTGGCCCGGATGCGCGCGATGTCATCGGACGTCGCGTAGTCACCGGCGATGATGACGGCCGGATCGCCGGGCGTGATGTGCAAGAGGGCAAATACGGCGATGGCCACGACCCCCATGACGGGGATGGTGGCCATCAGTCGCCGCCCGATCTGGCCGATCACGCGATGGAGACGCTCCAGAAGACCGGCGCCGGGAACTGCAGGAAGCCTTGCATGCTCTTGCGAAATGCGGTGGGTGAGACCCACTGGCCGAACGGCACGTACATCACCTCGTCGAGGGCGACCTTCTGGATCTCCTCGGCGATCTGCTTCTGCGCCGCCTTGTCCGTCGCGCGGGCCCACTGGATCTTCAGCTCTTCGATGCGCCCGTTCTCGGGCCAGCCGAACCAGGCGCTGGAACCGGCGCCGGAGATTCCGGCGTGCACGGCGGGGTTGATGACGTCCGACGCGATCCACCACGTGAAGAGGACGTTCCAGCCGCCCTGGGCCGGCGGATCCTTCTTGGCTCGGCGAGCGACGACCGTGGACCAGTCCATCGCTTGCAGGTCCACGTTGAAGCCGACCTGGGTCATCAGCTCGCGGCTCACCAGCGCGGCGCCGTGGGTGAGCGGGATGTCGGTCGGATCGAGGACCACCACCGGTTTGCCGTCGTAGCCCGAGTCCTTCAAGAGCTGCTTCGCCTTGTTCACGTCCTGCTTCACCGCGCCGGCGCCCGTCTCGAACGGCCCCCCACAGGTGAACACGGCCGGGCACGTGCGGTAGTACTTCGGCTGCCCGAGGGCCGCCTGCAGGTACTTCTCCTGGTCGACCATATAGAGGAGGGCCTGGCGGGCCTTCTTGTTGTTGAAGGGCGGCTGCAGATGGTTCGGCCGGATCCACCCTTGCGTCCCGCGCGGGTCCTGGATCGCCACCATGATGTCCTTGTTGCCCTCGAGCCGGACGGCGATGTCGATGGACGGTTGCTCGTACCAGTCGACTTCGCCCGCTTCGAGCGCGGCCGCCGCCGTGGCCGGATCGGGGATGTACTTCCACACGACACGATCGAGGTTGACCTTCTTGCCGCCGGTCGAGCCGCTCGGCGCGTCGTTGCGCGGCACGTAATCCGGATTGCGGACGTAGACGACCTGGTTGCCCGGCTGCCACTCGTCCTTCACGAAGCGGAACGGCCCCGAGCCGATCGTCTCCTTGATCTGCTCGCTGTCGGGCGTGGCGGCGATGCGCGCAGGCATGACGAAGGGCACGTTGCTCGACGGCTTGCCGAGCGCTTCGAGCACGAGGCCAAACGGCTGGGCGAGCTCGAGCGTGAAGGTCTTCTTGTCCTGAGCGGCGATCCTGGCGGTGTGGGCCGCGAGCAACTTGCCGAGCGGATCGCGCTTGCTCCACCGTTTGATCGATTCGACGGCATCCTCGGCGACGACCGGCTGACCGTCGTGCCACTTGAGGCCGTCACGCAGCGTGAACGACCACTTCATCCCCTTGTTCGCCGAGGACCACTTGTCGACCATCTGCGGCTTGATCTGCAGATTCTGGTCGGTGCCGAAGAGCGTGTCGTAGATGAGATAGCAGTGGTTGCGTGTGATGTACGCCGTCGTCCAGATCGGATCGAGCACCTTGAGATCGGCGTGGGGGACGAACCGCATCGTCCCTCCGCGCTTCTGCGCGTGGACCGCGGGGAGGCCCGCCGACGCGGTCGCCGCGACGGCGGCAGCACCGGCGATGAAGTGGCGACGACTGAGATCGGCCATGACGGATGTCCTCCTCGGAGGGAAGGCCAGATACTAGCACGCGGCCCCGGGGCCATGTTAGAGTGGCGTCCTGATTTCAAACCCTCTCCGATCGACCGCTGGGCACCGCGCATGAAGCGCCGCAATTACGGGTTCGACCGGCGGCGCCGCGAAGACCTCCGCCGCGCCAAGCAGGAAGCCAAGACCCAGCGCAAGACCGACCGCGAGGCGAGCGGTTCGGTCGGTCCCGAGATGGGTGAAGCCCAGACGACGGGTGCGCCCGAAGGAATGTGGGAGTGGTTCTCGGCGAGCCGGGCGCGCACTCTGGCGACACCGCCGCGCACCCGCCCGCCCGCTGATCCGCCCGATGACTGGATCCTCCTCACCGAAGCGAGTGAGGAGGAGGCCGCGCCCGAAGCCTAGACTACTTCTTCTGCTCCTGCGCCACGGCGGCCTCGGCCGCCTGAAACCCGATCTTGCTGTGGGTCCCGTCACAGAACGGCTTGGTGACGGACGCGCCGCACCGGCACAGCGCGATGCGCGGGCGCCCGGTCGTGTCCACGCGCGCGCCCGTCGGGTCGTAGATCTCCACGTCCCCTTCGACCAGGTACGGGCCGTTCGGACGGCAGGTGATCTTCACGGTCATCGACACGCCTCCTCGCTCGAATTGGGCCTCACGATACACCCAGCCGCAAACGCGGGCGTAGAATGACGGGCGTGCGCGAGCCCGGCGCGATCCTCCTCGTCGGCTGCTACGAGCTGGGCCACCAGCCGCTGGCCGTGGCGTGGCCGGCGGCCTTCCTCGAGCGCGCCGGCTATCGGCCAGCCGTGCTCGACGTGTCCATCGAGCCCTTCGATGCCGAGCGCGTTCGCCGCGCGCGCCTCGTCGCGATCTCCGTGCCGATGCACACGGCGCTGCGCCTCGGCGTCGGGGTCGCCGCGCGCGTGCGCCAGGAAAATCCGTCGGCCCACATCTGCTTCTACGGCCTGTACGCGACGCTGAATGCCGAGCATCTCTTGCGACACAGCGCGGACTCCGTCATGAGCGGCGAAGTGGAAGACGCGCTCGTCGAGCTGGCCCGCCATCTCGAGGCCGCCGCGGATCGCGGACCGGTCGGGCCTCGCGCTGCGTCGGCTCCGATCCTCACGAAGCTCGACTTCCCGGCCCCATCGCGCTCGCTCCTTGGGAGCCTCAAGAAGTACGCGCACCTCGAGCGTGGAGACGGCCGCCTCGAGCTGGCCGGCTACGTCGAGGCCAGTCGCGGCTGCAAGCATCACTGCCGTCACTGCCCGATCCCGCCCGTGTACGGCGGGCGCTTCTTCGTCGTCGATCGCGACGTCGTCATGGCCGATGTCCGCCAGCTCGTCGACGCCGGCGCCACTCACATCACGTTCGGCGATCCCGACTTCCTGAACGGCCCCCGCCACGCGCTCGACGTCGCGCGCGCGCTTCACCGTGAGCTCCCGGCTGTCACCTTCGACATCACGGCGAAGATCGAGCACCTGCTCCGCCAGCGCCAGCACCTGCCGGAGCTTCGCGCCCTCGGCTGTCTCTTCATCGTCTCCGCCGTCGAGTCGCTGAGCGATACCGTGCTCGCCCATCTCGACAAGGGCCACACGCGGGCCGACGTCGCCGCCGCCCTCGGAGCCGTGCGGTCCGCTGGCATCACGCTCCGGCCCACCTGGGTCCCGTTCACGCCGTGGACCACGCTCGACGCCTACGCCGAGATGCTCGACTTCGTGGAGGGCGAGGATCTGGTGGACGCCGTCGATCCCGTGCAGTACTCGATCCGCCTGCTGGTGCCGCCGGGATCGCTGCTCGCGGAGAGCGAAGCGCTACAACCGTACCGAGGCCCGCTCGTCGAGCACGACTTCTACTACCGCTGGACCCATCCCGATCCTCGGATGGACCGATTGCAGGAACGTGTCGCGTCGTTGGCCGCCAAGGCCGCCGAGGCTCGCGAGGATGCGGCGCTGACGTTCGGGCGGATCAGAGCGCTGGCCGACGAGGCCCGTGAGGTTCCGTCCCGGCCATCGTCACCCCCGCCTCCGTCCGACCGGCGGCGGGCGCCGCGGCTGAGCGAAGCGTGGTTCTGCTGAAGCGAGCCCATCCAGGGCCAGGTGGCCTTGATCGAGCGAGTCGGGCCCTGAGGGGCCATGTCGTCTGGTACCATGAGCCACGGAGAGGTGATGCCATGACCACCGAGAGCACCGATAAGCCCGACCTCAAGACCCGGGTCCAGGAGATCATCGATAGCATGATCAATCCGGCTGTGGCCGGTCACGGCGGCTTCGTCGAGCTGATCGACGTGCAGGACAACCGCGTCTATCTGGTGATGGGCGGCGGCTGTCAGGGCTGCGGCGCGGCCGACGTCACGCTCAAGGCCGGCATCGAGCGCCTCATCAAGGAAGAGATCCCCGAAGTCGCCGAGGTGCTCGACACGACCGACCACGGGGCCGGCAGCAATCCCTACTACACGCCGGGCAAGCAGTAGCCCTGGCCCGGCTGCTGCTCCTCCTCCCTACCCGCACGTACCGCACCGAGGCCTTCGTCGCCGCCGCTCACGGCCTCGGTGTCGATCTCGTTTGCGCGTCCGAGCGGCCCAGCACGCTCGAAGATCTCGCCCCCGACTCGCTGCTGACGCTCGACTTCGCGGATCCCGCCGCCACCACCCGCAAGGTGGCGGAGTGGAGTCGCCAGCGCCCGCTCGACGCCGTGGTCGGTGTCGATGATCAAACCGCGACCGCGGCGGCCGCGATCGCCGAGCGACTCGGGTTGAGGACGAGCCCGGTGGCCGCGGTGGCGGCAGCCCGCGACAAGTTCGAGATGCGCCAATGCCTGGCCGCAGCCGGGCTTCCCGTTCCCCGCTTCCGCCGCATCGCGCTCAAGGAGGACCCGTTCCTGGCCGCGCGCGGCGTCGCGTTTCCCTGCGTGCTCAAGCCGCTGGCGCTGTCGGCGAGCCGCGGCGTCATCCGAGCCAACAACGTCGATCAGTTCATCGCCGCGTTCCGCCGCATCGGCGCGCTGCTGCGGCGGGACGACGTCAGCGTCACCGGCGACGCCGCCGACGCCTTGCTGGCCGAGGAGTACATTCCCGGCGTCGAAGTGGCGCTCGAAGGCGTGCTGAGTGGCGGACGGCTCCAGACGCTCGCGCTCTTCGACAAGCCCGATCCGCTGGAAGGGCCGTTCTTCGAGGAGACGATCTACGTCACGCCGTCGCGGCTGCCCGCGAGCATCCAGAGCGCCGTCACCGACGCGACGGCCAGCGCGGCGGCCGCCCTCGGACTGGAGGAGGGCCCCGTGCACGCGGAAGTGCGCGTGAACGAGCACGGGCCGTTCGTCATCGAGCTGGCGGCGCGCTCCATCGGCGGGCTCTGCTCGCGGACGCTGCGCTTCGGCACCGGCATGACGCTCGAGGAGCTGATCCTGCGCCACGCGCTCGGCTGGGAGGTCCCGTCGTACGACCGCGAGGCGCGCGCTGCCGGCGTCATGATGATCCCGATCCCGCGCGCCGGCCGGCTCGGGGAGATCCACGGCATCGCCGACGCCACCGCCGTACCGTCAGTGGAAGAGGTCGTGATCACCGCCCACGTGGGTCAGGAGCTGATCCCGCTTCCCGAAGGCTGGCAGTACCTCGGATTCATCTTCGCCCGCAGCGACACGCCCGATCAGGTCGAGAGGGCTCTCCGGGCGTCACACGCGCAGCTCCGCTTCGACATCGCCTGACCGGAGAAAGACGCCATGACCACCGACTATCTCGCGCTCGCCCGCTCGCTCGCCCAGAGCCTGCGGCTCCAGGTCCCGCCGATCGCCGTCTGTCTCACCGATCAGGTGCCGGCAGGCGTGCCGGCCTTCGCGGGCCGCGCGCCCGCGGGCTGCTCCTTCTGGCAGGAGGCGGTCAAGGGCGCATTCGCTACCTCGGCGCGCGATCACGACCTCTGCGCGATCGGGACGTTCACCCACAATCTCGATGCGACCGCTGCGCACGAGGCGGATCGCCGCGACGCCCTCCGAGTCTTCGCGGATCTCGGCTACGTACGGCCGCAGGATATCCCACTGATCCCCGTCCTGGCCGAGCGCCGCCGCCACGTCGTCTACGCGCCGCTCGCCGCCACCCCGCTGCCTCCGGATGTCGTCGTGCTCTTCGTCACTGCGGCCCAGACGCTCGTGCTCGTCGAGGCGGCGGAGGGCGTGGATGGCGGGCGCCCGCCGGCGATGGGCCGGCCGGCCTGCGCCGTGGTGCCGCACGTGGTGAATCAGCGCGCGGCCGCGCTGAGTCTCGGATGCTGCGGAGCGCGCGCCTACCTCGACGTCCTCTCCGACGACGTGGCGATCTTCGCGCTACCGGGTGCGCGGCTCGACGCGTACGTGGCCCGCATCGCCGAGCTGGCCAAGGCCAACTCGGTGCTGGCGAGCTTTCACGCCCTGCGCAGGAAGGACGTGGAAGCCGGCGCGAGCCCGACCGTGAAGCAGTCACTCGAGCGTCTCAGCGCGCGTTAGCCGATCGCGGTGGGTCAGTCGGGGCGGGTTGACCGGGGCGCTTTCGTGTCCGGCGCCGCCACCACCAGCGTCGGCCGCGAAGACTCCGCTTTCCTGAGCCCCAGCCGCTGGCCGATGATCTTGACCGCGGCAAAGACCGGCACGGCAAGGAACATACCCGGCACGCCGCCGATCTCGCCGCCGGCGAGGACGCAGAAGATGACCACGGCGGGATGGAGCTCGACGCCTTTGCCCATGATGAGCGGGCTGGTGACGTAGTCCTGCACGCCGCGCCACAGCACCAGGAAGCCGACGAGCAGCCACGGGTGGGTGAACCCGGCGAAGAGACTGACCGCGACGACGATGACACCAGCCGTCACCGGTCCAACGACCGGAACGAACTCGAGCGCCCCGCCGATGGCCGCCAGGAGCAGCGCGTACGGCACGCCGGCCACGTAGAACAGCACCGACCAGACCACGAACGTGACCACGCAGAGCACGATCAGCGCGCGCACGTAGTTGCCGAGGACCTGATCGACGTCGCCGACGATCTCGCGCCACAGCCCACGTCCGGCGCGGCTGTCGATCACGCCTTCGACGGCGACGGCGAGACGCTCGCGGTCCTTAAGGATGAAGAACGCGAAGATCGGCACGAGCACGACCATCCACGCGCTGGCCAGCCACTTCAGACCGGCCGTCACGACTGCCTGGGCCTGGCCGGCGAGATCTTGAGCGTGCGCGCGCACGGCCCGTTCGATGCTGGCGATCGTGGACGCTTCCCAGCCGTAGCGTCGCAAGAGCTCGCCGATGATCTCGCCGCTCTGGACCCGCTTCGACATCTCGGGCAGCCGCTGCGCCAGCGCCGTCGCTTCGTCGGTGAGCATGGGCACGAGCGCGGCGCTTCCCCCGAACAGGACGCCGAACACCGCGAGGTAGACGAGGCCGATGGCGACCGCGCGATGACGGACATGGAAAACTCGTTGAACGATGCTCACGAGCGGAAACACGAGGTAAGCGAGAAAGACCGAGAACGCCAGGAGCACCAGGAGGTGGCGAAGGACGTAGATCAGCCCTAGAGTGGCGGCGACCACCAGCGCGGTCCAGATGACGCGCAGCGCGCGGGTGTCGAGACCGAGCATCCGCTCCGGCCCGTCAGGGCCGGCCGTAGCTCCCGCCGCCTCGAGCCCGGTCGCGGCGCCGCGCGCGAGGGATCACCACGCCAGCGAGCGCGAGAATGGCGACCAGCGCGTCGCCAATGACCAGCACAGCGGTGACCGGCAACCCGAGCACGCGGCGCTCGACGCGATCGCGCTCGAGCGTGCCGACGGCCGCCGAGGGCGCGTCGCCCTGCGGGCTGCCCGGGCGGACCTCCTGCGGGTTTGGCTGAGCACCGTGCTGCACGGGACGGTTGTCCGACTTGGCTGGCGGCGGCGCCACGCGAGAGTCCGTCGGCTGGGCGAACGCCGGCGTGACGAGAGCGAGCACGAACGCGAACGCGATGTTCAGCATGCCGAACAATCCAGCAAGGCCGGTGCCAGCCAAGAGCTCGTCCACGAGTGCAATCTACCCGATGACGGGGCCGAATTCCCAGGCCTGCGTCGAGCGCCGCGTGTTCCTCAGCGCCTGTGTCAGCTCCGGCTCTTCGGATCGAGAACGTCGCGGAGGCCGTCGCCGAACAGGTTGAACCCCAGCACGGTGAAGTAGATCGCGAGGCCAGGAAAGGCCGAATACCACCACCACGTCGGCAGGTAATTGCGGCTGGCTGATCATCGCGCCCCACTCCGGGAACGGCGGCTGGGCGCCGAGGCCGATGAAGCCGAGGCTCGCCGCAGTCAGGATCGCCGTGCCCATGTCCATGCTCGCCTTCACGAGGATCGGCGAGAGGCAATTGGGCAGCAGGTGCACGAACGCGATGCGAAGACGGCCGACGCCGACCGCGCGCGCCGCTTCGACGTACGACTCCTGGCTGATGGCGAGCGCCTTGCCCTGGACCAGGCGCACGTAGCCGGGCCACCACACGAGCGCGATCGCGAGCATCGCGTTGACGATGCCCGGCCCCAGCGCGCTGACCACGGCGACGGCGAGCACCAGCGCCGGCACGGCCAGGAACACGTCGGTGATCCGCATGATCCCCTCGCCCAGCCGGCCACCCACGTATCCAGCCACGACGCCGAGCGGGACGCCGATCGTCGCGGCCACCAGCGTGATGACGAGGCCGATCTGGAGCGAGAGTCGGGCGCCCAGCACCACGCGCGTGTAGACGTCGTCGCCGACTTCGTCGGTGCCGAACCAGTGGGCGCGGCTCGGCGCCTCGAGCTTCCGGTCGAGGTGCACGGTGCCGGTCGCGTCCTCGGGATACGGGACGATCCAGGGGCCGACGAGCGCGATCGACAGAAAGGCCACGACGAGGCCGAGCCCGGCCACCGACGCCGCGTTGCGGCCGAAGATGCGCGCGTAACGCCGGGCCTCGCGCGCGGCGGTCGCGCGGTCCTCCCACCAGCCGCGGAAGGCGAGCGCTTGAACGCGCGCGTTCACGCCGCCGTCCGTCGGAGACGCGGGTCGAGCCACGCGTAGCCGAGATCGACGAGCAGGTTCGCGAGCATGAAGTTGAAGCCGATGACGAGCGTGACGCCCATGACCGGCACGAAGTCGGAGGAGAGCGCCGAGTTCACCGCGTAGAGGCCGATGCCCGGCCAGTCGAAGACGCTCTCGACCAGCAGGGTTCCGCCCAGCATCCAGCCATAGCGCAGGCCGATCATGGTCAGCGTCGGGATCATCGCGTTGCGCAACGCGAGCTTCGCGACCACGCGGAGGCCGCCGAGTCCCTGAGCGCGCGCGTTCAGGATGTAGTCCTGGTGCAGCGTCTCGAGCATCTCGGCGCGGTTCACGCGGAGGATCGAGGCCAGGGCGGGAAACGACAAGGTGACGACGGGCAACACGGCGTGACGCAACCCGTCGCCGAGCGTCGCCCACTGGCCGCGCAGCACGGCGTCCACCAGGAGCAGGTGGGTGATGGGCGGCGGCAGCTCGGTGGTCAGGTTGAGCCGGCCGCCCAGCGGCAGCCAGCCCAGATGAAGCGCGATCACGAGCTGGAGCATGAGGCCGAGCCAGAACGCGGGCACGGCCACGCCCGAGACCGACATGACCCGCGAGCCGTGATCGATCCAGGTGTCACGATAAACGGCCGACAGCATGCCGAGCGGCACGCCCACGGCGACGGCGAGCAGCAGCGAGAGCGTGACCAGCTCGAACGAGTTGGGAAAGAAGCGGGCGAGGTCGTCGGCGACGGTGTTGCGGCTGCGGAGCGAGAGCCCGAAGTCGCCGCGCAGCAGGCCGCGCGTGTAGACGACGAACTGCGTGCCGAGCGACCGATCGAGCCCGTACTGGGCGCGAAGCGTCTGCACCATCGCCTCGGAGGCGTCGGGGCCGGCGGCCAGGCGGGCCGGGTCGCCGGGGATCACGTGCGAGATCGCGAACGTGATGCAGAGCAGCCCGAACAGCAGCACGCCGAGCGCGAGGACGCGTCCGGCGACGTAGCCCGTCACGCCATCATTTCACGGTGATCGCCAGCGGGTAGAGATCGACCTCGCCAGTGAAGCGCACGGGCGAGAACGAGAAGCCCTTCACGTGGTCGCGCATGCCCCAGCGGCGGTTCATCAGCATCCCGAAGACCTCGGGAACATCGTCCGCGATCTTCTTCTGGATGTCGGCGTAGAGCGGCGCCCGGTCCGCCCACTTCATCGTCGTGCGCGCCTGGTCGATCAGCGCCCACACGCCGTCGTTGGTGTAGAACGACGAGCCGTAGTACTTGCCCCAGGAGCTCTTGTGGTACTGGTACGCGACCGCGTCGGGATCGGTCGACACCGGCGTGGTGAACACGGCGAGGAAGTCGGGCGAGGTCTCCACCTTCGAGGCGCGCGCCACCATGTTGGGCCACGTCGTCGCCGTCATCTTGACCTTGAGGCCGAGCTTGCCGAGGTTGTCGATCAGGACCAGGCCCATCTTGCGCTCTTCCTCGAGGCCGTCGAAGTAGACGTACTCGAGCTCGACCCCGCCGTTCGGATAGGCCGACTTCGCCAGGTACTCGCGGGCCTTGTTGAGATCCTGACGATAGAAGGCGGGCACCGCGACGTAGCCCCGGGTCGCCTTCGGGAACGGACTGTCCTCCAGCACGGCGTGGCCGTTGTAGATCTTGAGGAACGCGTCGTAATCGAACGCGTACGCGATGGCCTTGCGGAGGTTGACGTCCTTCGTCGCGCCGCGCTGCGTGTTCATCTTGAGGCCGAACGTCGTCATGCCGGGGAACTCGGGGACGACGACGCCCGGCATCTTCGCCACCTGGTCGTAGTCGTCGGGCGTGAGGCCTTCGGCGATGTCGGCCTCGCCGCGGATGAGCGCCGCGCGCTGGGCCGCCGCCTCGCGCACGAGCTTGTAGATGACGCCACCGACGTGGTCCTTCGACGGCCAGCCCTTCCAGTAGTCGTCGACGGCTTCCAGCTCGTAGAGCGTGCCCGGCTGCCAGCGCTTGATCTTGAACGGCCCGCTGCCGGCCTCGTTCGTCGTCAGCCACTTCTGGCCGGCGTCGCCGCTCTGCTCGTTGGCCGTCACCTGCTTGGGGTTCATCACGTACCACCACGGGACGACCGACAGGAACGGACCGAACGGCTGGGTCAGCGTGAACTGCACGGTGGTGGGGTTCACGACCTTGATGCCGTCCTCCTTGAGGAAGTCGGACAGCATCCACGACGGCCCCTGATTGAGCTTGAGCGTGCGCGCGAACGACCAGCGCACCGCTTCCGCGGTCACCGGATCGCCGTTGTGGAACCGGGCGTTCTTGGCGAGGTGGAACGTCCAGGTCCGGCCGTCGGCCGACGTCTCCCACTTCTCGGCGAGCCACGGCACGATCTCGGCCGACGGGCCGACGTACTTCACCAGCGCGTCGTAGAGCGACTGCTGCATCATCCGGATCGACCAGTCGTACTTGATGCTGGGATCGATCGTGGGCACTTCCTGGCGGCCGACGAAGACGAGGACCTTCCGGTCACCCACGCGTTCGAAGGCCGACGCGGGCGAGACCAGGAGCAGGACCAGGGCAAGAATGACCGCGACGTACATACGAGCCTCCTCTCGCAACGCGCGACGGGGGGTGAAGAATACCACTGTCAGTAGATCCCCGACGGCAGGTAGCAGCCACGCGACTCTCGCCAGCCTCCGCGGGCCATGAGCGTGAGCGGTTTCTCGACGCGGAAGCCGAGACCGAGGCAGCGGCGGAAGAACGCCGTCCCCGTCGGCGCGTTGACGCCGACGGGACCCTTGACCGCCGCTCCGACGCCGGCGAGCAGCGCCATCATGTCGTCGTCGGTCTCGGCCACCGCCCACGCCACCACGCCGGCGTACAGGACGTACGTGCACGCCACGATCCTGCCGTCGCGGAGCGCGGCATACCCGGTGAAGTCACCGAGCGCGTCGCGCAGGTCGACACGGCGGCTCCATCCCTGCACCCGGACGTAGAGCCGATCGCACTCGTCGACGTCCTCGCGGGATATCGTCCTGACCGCGACTCCCGGCGGCACGGGCCCGGGATGACCCACGATGCGGGCCAGGGGCGCTTTCACCTCGAAGCCGAGCGACGTGTAGAGTCCCAGCGCGTGGACGTTGAAGGCCTCCTGGATCAGTCGCACGCCGGCGGCGTTCGTCGCGCGCGCCAGCGCGGCGTCCATCAGCCGACGCCCGATGCCGCAACGCTGCGTCCCGGGATCGACGCTGACGAGAGCCACGCCGTGAATCGGGTCCCCTTCGTCGTAAAAGATGCTGCCCACGACGCGGCCGTCCACCTCGGCGGCGCCGCTCCACATCGCGTCGAGGCCCAGGAACACGCGGACGACGCGCCTGGCCACCTCCACCGTCGCAAAGCCCGACGTGAAGCCGTGACGTTCCGAGACGTCCTTGAACGCGTCGTAGACGAGGCGTGCACACACCGCCTCGTCGGCGGGGCCGGCGCGGCGGATCGTGATGTCCATGCGCCGGGACCGTACGCTGCGGTCGCCAGCCGGTCAAGCGCCCGCCCTGG
>Ga0209159_1001621_pt1 | contig 16798 bp, 16 predicted proteins | sample GraSoiAngelo_144_FD_185901 | JGI IMG/M metagenome (GOLD analysis project Ga0209159, IMG submission 185901) | Grasslands soil microbial communities from the Angelo Coastal Reserve, California, USA - 14_1009_02_40cm (SPAdes) (version 2) | ecosystem: Environmental > Terrestrial > Soil > Grasslands ...
GTGCTGACCTCGCCGCCGCGCAGCTTGGCGATCAGCGCCTGACGCTCGTTGGGCGCCATCTCGCCCAGGGTGACGTCCACTTCCCGTACGCCAGGAATGGTGCGCACGCGCTCACGAATGCTGTTGACGATGGTCTCGCGCAGCGGGCAGGCGCTGATGGTCAGGAGGGCATTGACGCTGACGCGCCCATCACCGACCTGAATGTCGCGCACCATGTCCAGATCCACGATGCTCTTGTGCAGCTCAGGGTCTTCGACGCTTCGCAGCGCCTCCAACACCTGCTCGCGGGTGACGATGTGCGGATCAGCGGACATGATGCATTCCTCGGCGCGCAATGTCGCGGTGTGATTCCATCATAGCACAGGGTCAGCGGGCGGACGGAGTGGATCGGGCTGCGCGGCACTCCTCGCACTCACACAGCTCGAACCGCAGCATGGGAAACGGGTACAACCCCGTATTGTGCCCGTCCCACCACGTCAGTTGCAGGGCGTAGGCGCCGACGCGGTCGATGCGCATCGGATGGACGTCCTCGCGGATCGAGGCAGGGTCCACGGAGCGCCGGACCGGCCACTCGCCCCGGCAGTGGGCGCAGGGACAGGCCACGCGGAGCGCCTTCCAGGAGTATGTGGAGCGGTGCCCGTCGGACCAGGTGATGCGGAAGGGCTTGCTGACGACGCTGCCCAGCTCGACCGGCGTGGGCATCCGGGGGCTCATGGAGAAACTCTTACGTATGAAGCGAGGTGAATCCTTGGCCAAACGTTATCGGGTAAAGGCATGGGATCCGTCGCTGTGGGTGAGCCGGAAACCCTTCGGCATTGGCGAGCAGCGTCCCAATAACTACCTGGAGATCTGGAAGGCGCTGTGGGAGAACAAAGATCAGCTCCCCTTCGCCTGGCGGATCTTACAGCAAGGCGTCTGCGACGGATGCTCGCTGGGGACCGCGGGGATGACGGACTGGACGCTGCGGGGCGTCCACCTGTGTAATCTCAGGCTGCGGCTTCTCCGGCTGAACACCATGTCGGCTCTGAACACAAAGGCCTTGGAGGATCTCTCCGGCTTGCGCGGCAAGCGAAGCGACGAGCTGCGCGCGCTGGGTCGCCTGCCGTATCCCATGGTGCGGCAGCGGGGGCAGGCGGGATTCCGCCGGATCAGCTGGGACGAGGCGCTCGACCTCATCGCCTCGCGCATCCGCGCCGCCTCACCGGACCGCCTCGGCTTCTACCTCACCAGCCGTGGCATGCCCAACGAGGCGTATTACGCCGCCCAGAAGGCGGTGCGCGCCATCGGCACCAACTCCATCGACAACGCCGCCCGCGTCTGCCACTCCCCGAGCACCTTCGCCCTCAAGCAAGGCCTCGGTGTGGCGGCGACGACCTGCTCGTATTCCGACCTCATTGGATCTAATCTGGTCGTCTTCGTAGGTGCCAACGTGGCCAACAACCAGCCGGTGATGATGAAATACCTGTACTATGCCCGCAAGGCTGGGACCCGGGTGGTGACGATCAACAGCTACCGCGAACCTGGGATGGAGCGGTACTGGGTCCCCTCGGCTCTGGAGAGCGCGCTCTTTGGGACGAAGATGACCGACCGGTTTTTCCTGGTGAACGTCGGAGGCGATATCCCCTTTCTCAATGGTGCCCTGAAGTGGATGATCGAGCGAGGCTGGGTCCACCAGGAATTCATCGACCAGCACACCGCGGGTTTCGACGACCTGCGGGCGGCGTTGCATGGCCAGTCCTGGGAGGAGCTGGAACGGCTAAGCGGCACGTCCCGGCAGGAAATGCTCGAGTTCGCCCGGATGGTGGGTGAGGCGGAGACCGGCATCATCGTGTGGGCGATGGGCGTCACACAGCACGAGTTTGGTGAGGATAACGTCCGCTCGATCGTCAACCTCGGGTTGAGCAGGGGGTGGGTGGGCCGTGAGCGCTGCGGGCTGATGCCGATCCGGGGGCACTCCGGCGTCCAGGGGGGCGCCGAGATGGGTGCCTACGCCACAGTCTTTCCCGGGGGCCTCCCCGTCACGCCCGAGCACGCCGCACGATTCTCAGAGCTCTGGGGATTCCCTGTGCCGGCGACCAGGGGGCTCACCGCGCCCGAGATGATCGATGCCGCGTACGAGCGGCGTCTGGACGTGCTCGTCTCTGTCGGGGGGAACTTCCTGGAGATCCTGCCAGATCCAGCGTATGTGCGCGAGGCGATGGAACGCGTCCCGCTGCGCGTCCACATGGACATTGTGCCGAGTACCCAGATGCTCCTTGATGCCGGCGAGGCAGTCATCATCCTTCCCGCCGCGACGCGCTATGAGACGCCGGGTGGTGTTACAGAAACGAGCACGGAGCGGCGCGTCATCTTCAGCCCGGAGATTCCCGGGCGGCGGATCTCGGAGGCGCGGCCCGAGTGGGACGTCTTCATGGACTTGGCGCGCCGGGTACGCCCCGACCTGGCCGGCCGGTTGGGCTTCGAGAGTACTGCGGCGATTCGAGCCGATATCGCCCGCGCCATCCCCTTCTACGATGGCATTCAGCGCCTTCAGCACGCGGGAGACCAGTTCCAGTACGGCGGCCCTCACCTCTGCTGGGGATGGAAGTTCCCCACGCCGGACGGCAAGGCCCATTTCTCAGCGGTTGGTCTACCGCGACTCGAGCTGCCCGATGGGATGTTCCTGCTGGCGACCCGCCGCGGCAAGCAGTTCAACAGCATGGTCTATGAGCGGAAGGATGCGCTGACCGGGGCCGTCCGCGACGCGGTCATGATCAGCGGAGAAGACGCCCAGCGGCTGACGCTGCGCGACGGAGACCCCATCATCCTCCACAGTGATGCTGGAGAATTTCGCGGCCGTATCCTCATCGCGCCAGTTAAGCCTCGAACTCTTCAAGTGCACTGGCCCGAAGGACAGGTCCTCATCGACCGGCGCCGCCGCTCGCCACAGGCGGGGATTCCCGATTACAACGCGCTGGTGCGCATCGTCCGTGCAACTCCACAGCTACCAGTCCGCTAGTCCAGAGAGCGGAAGAGCGCCGCGGCCCGATCGTATTCCTCGGGCGTGTTGACGTTCATGAAGCTGCGCAGGGCCGGATCCCACTTCCGCAGATCCTCCTCAGGGATCAGGCGCACGCGCAGCGCGGGCTCGGCGAGCAGCCGGCGCAGCGAGCCACCCCCGCGCCGCAGCAGGTCCTCCGCGGTCTGACCGACACTCCGGTGATAGATGGCACACAGCGGGTGTATGTTGCCCAGCGCCTCGGGGACGATGGCGCTCCATCCGGGTGCAAGATCGATCAACCCTGCGAGCAGCGCGCGTTCCACGAAGGGAAGATCGCAGGCGATCGCCGCCGCATACTCCGTCTCGGTGGACATGAGGCCGGCGTGCAGTCCGACAAGCGGTCCCTCGCCGGGCCACCGGTCCGCGATGACGGTCGTGCCGCAGTCCCGGTACGCATCCGCGTCCCGGGCGACGACGATCACCGGATGGCAGACGGTGGCGATGCGCTTGACCACCCAGGTCAATAAGGGGAGATCACCGAAAGGCAGCGCAGCCTTGTCGCGGCCCATCCGGCGGCTGTGCCCACCGGCCAGGACCAGTCCGGTGATCTCTGCAGGACCTGTGCTCAACGGCCGCGTGGAGCGGGGAAGTTCGGCGAGCCGTAATTGGGCCCCTCCGGCGTAGCGGTAAGCATAGCGCGGTCGCGTCCACTCGGCCGCGGACTGGGACGGGGCTCGGTTCCACGGTAGGGAATCGGAATGTACTGCACAGACGGCCGGCGATGTCCGGCCTGCGGGTACAGCGCCATCAGCGTGTATACGGACGCCGGCACCTCGGTAGAGATGGGCAGGCCAATCGTCTTGGCTTCCCGTGCCGTGATCGGATAGTCGTGCGTCCATGTTCCTGACGACAGCAGCCCAGCGACGCGTTCCGCGTCTGCGCCCATCCGATCTTCCAGCAAAGACTGCACAAAGGACCGCACCTGCCGCTGTGCCTTCCCGGCTACGTCGGCAAGGATCACCGTCTGATCGTCGATCTCTTGGATCGGTTTCTGCTCCAGGACTTTGATGATTGACGATGCGGGATATTGGCCCAGTTGAGGATCGACCGGACCCAGGACGGCGTGCCGGTCCATGATGATTTCATCCGCGGCGAGGGCGATCAGCGTTCCGCCGGACATGGCATAGTGGGGAACAAGCACCGTCACCTTCCCGCCGTGCTCCTCCAGGGCGAGGGCGATCTGCTCGGCCGCCAGCACCAGTCCGCCCGGAGTGTGGAGGATGAGATCAATCGGCATCTCCTCGGGCGTGAGCCGGATGGCGCGCAGGATCTCCTCGGAGTCATCAATGTCGATGTAGCGGAAGAACGGGAAGCCCAGCAGGCTCATCGTCTCCTGGCGGTGGATCATGGCGATGACCCGAGAGCCGCGCTGGCGCTCCAGCCCCGCCAGCAGCCGTAACCTGGTCTGTTCGAGCCGCCATCGAGCTAGGATCGGCTGAATGGCTGTAATAATGAAGAACACCCAGAACAGGTCTGAGATCGACAATCGCTGTTCGAGCCGCCACCGGGCCAGGATCGGCTGAATGGCTGTAATAATGAAGAACACCCAGAACAGGTCTGAGATCGACAATCGCATCGCCCGACCCTCGGAGGAAATGCCTGCGGTATTCAGCATGGTACACAGGACTCCTTTGGGGAGGAAGAGGTTTATGATGCAGCTAGCAGAAGTGCGGCCGTTTGATATGCGCCTGATCCAACGCGGAGCGCGGTTGCGGCGGTCGCCGTATTTCGAAGCCACGCAGCGGTACGGCTGCCGCGCCTACACCGTGTACAACCACATGTTTCTACCCAGCTACTATGACGATCCCGTGGCGGAGTATTGGCACCTGCTCGAGCACGTCACGCTCTGGGACGTCAGCGTGGAGCGCCAAGTCGAGATCACGGGGCCGGATGCATTTCGCTTCACACAGCTGCTGACCCCACGGGATCTCAGCCGCTGCCGGGTGGGAGCGGGCCGGTATGCGCTGATCACGGCCGAGGATGGCGGGATCATCAACGACCCCGTGCTCTTACGGCTGGGTGAAAATCATTTCTGGCTGGCACTGGCCGACAGCGACGTCCTCCTCTGGGCCAGGGCGGTGGCAATGCGCACGGACATGCGCGTGGAGATCCGGGAGCCCGACGTGTCCCCCCTCCAGGTTCAGGGCCCGAAATCCAGAGCGGTTATGGAGGCACTCTTCGGGGATCGCGTCAACGATCTGCCGTACTACAACTTCTTTGAGACCAATCTAGACGGCATCCCGCTGGTTGTCACCAGAACCGGATGGACCGGGGAGGTGGGGTACGAGATCTACCTCAGAGACGGAAGTCGTGGGGTGGAGCTCTGGGAGCGGATCATGGAGGCAGGCGCGCCCCACAACATCCGGCCCACCGGCCCATCGGACATCCGGCGCATTGAGGCCGGGCTGTTGAACTACGGGGCGGATATGACGCTGGACAACAATCCCTATGAAGTAGGTTTGGGACGCCTGGTGGAACCGGACAAAGAGGCTCAATTCATCGGGAAAGACGCGTTGAGGCGCATCAAGGCCAAGGGGGTAACTCGAAAGCTGGTGGGCGTCGAAATCCACGCCGATCCGCTTGATCTCAACGAGACTGTGTGGCCGGTTTCCAGCAAGGGCGCCAGGGTTGGGATGGTGACGTCCGCAGTCTACTCCCCGCGCTTGAAGCGAAATATCGGGTATGCCATGGTCCCCGTTGCCCACGCGGCGGTGGGAACAGAGCTGCTGGTGGAAACGCCACTGGGAGCGGCGAAGGCCACAGTGGTGACCATGCCCTTCGTGGACCCGAAGAAGCAGATCCCCAGGTCATGATTCAGGGAGGGACAGGAGATGCCCCAAATTCCGTACGTCGATCCTGCCACAATCAAAGATCCTGAGATTCGTGGCTACCTGGAGCTGGCCCGCCGGGAAGGCACGCCCAGACCGGAGAGCCAGGCCATTCGGGCCCACAACCGCAGCGTGATCAGGGCGTTCTCCCAGGCGTGGGACCTCACATTTCGCCACGGCGTGCTTGATCACCGGATCAAAGAGCTCTGCCGGGTCTATGTTTCCAAATCGATCGAGTGTGAATACTGAGGGGTGCAACGGTCCGTCCAGGCTGGACGGCAGGGTGTGAGCGAGGCACAGTACGACGAGTTGGTCGATTTTGTCACCTCCGACAAGTTCACGGATCGCGAGAAAGCCGCCCTGACCTATACGAGTGCCATCATGTGGAACGCGGAGATCGCCGACGACCAGCTTTGGGGCAAGCTCAAACAATACTTCACGCTCCCAGAGCTGGTCGAGCTGGGTTTCTTTGTGGCGCTCACGTTGGGGCAGCAACGGTGGATCAAGACGTTGGGGATCCGTCACGGTGAGGTGCTCGCCGACACCGACATAAGTTCGTGAATCCCCATGCGTCTGTTCGGATACTCTGCTAGAACGCCGCAGCATTTGCGCGCTTAATCTATCCCCATAAACTCCTTCAAGGCAACTAGTTCTTGATGAGTAGTCTGAGTGGTGTGAACCAGGGGAATGGTCCGCGCGAAACCCCTGAGGTGTTGGCACCTGCAGACCAACCGGGATGAACACTGGAGGTGAGGAGAAATCCGGCTGGCCGCACGCCCGATCCTCAGAGACAACCACGGGAGAGGCGACCATGAAAACGGTACTTGCAGCAATCAGCGTGATGGTTCTTATGACTGTAGCGTTCGCCGGCGCGCCCCAGCATGCCGTTCGGGCCGGGAACGGCGCGCCCAGCGGCCCCCACTACAATCTCAATATTATCGGGGTCCCCAAGGACAAAAGCGCGGACATGACTGGTGACAACGGGCATCGCATTTTTGTGGACCTCGGCAGCAAGAGTGGTGCCGCGGTGACCACGAGAATCATGCTCTCGCAGAGCTTCGACGGCACCTTCGAGGTTCTGGATGCCAACGGCACGGATGGTGAGGCCAGCTTCAAACTGCCTGCGCCCGGGACCTATACCGTGTGGGCGCGGGCGCTCGGAAAGCCGGGCGGATCGGCGACCATGACAACCTGTGCGACCGATCCCCTGGACCCGACCGCCGTCATCTGCTCGCTGGAGAACGAGGTCTTCGTGCGCGGGACCGGCAAGAGCCAGTTCAAGAACGTCACCGACGCGCTGACGACCATCGTACTGGCGCCGGGCAGCGACGTCGCGCTTGCGTGCGGGTCGACACAAGTCAGTCTGTTCGACCCCTGCCTGACGGGATTTCTGTGGCAGTACGACAACAATGGCTTGAAGCTCTTGCAGGTCCGCTTCTACTATTAGTGGTTCCGTGTGTGCAGGCGGGGCGAATACCCCGCCTGCACATTTGCCCCGCTACTTGAGCGTACCGGCCATGAGTCCGGAGACGAAGTAGCGCCCGAGGAATACGAAGAGCGCCAGCGGCGGCAGCGACGTCAGCGTCGCGCCGGCCATCTGGATGTGCCACAGCTGGGCGTAATTGCCTTTGAGGCCGGCGAGCACCGGCGTGGCTAGTTGGTTGAACGTCCCCTGCGTCATGGCCGTGGGGATGAGGAACTCGTTCCAGATCGTGGTGAAGATCAGGATCGCCGTGGACAGCAGGCCCAGCTGCGCCACGGGGAGGAGAATCCGCCAGTAGAAGGTCACCGGGCCACAGCCATCCAGGGCGGCCGCCTCCTGCATCTCCGCCGGCACCGTCTGGAAGAACGTGGCGGTGATCAGCGCCGCCATCGGCGTGTTCAGGAGCAAGTAGGCCACGATCAGGCCGGGCCGTGTGTTGATCAGCCGCAGGTCCGCCAGCAGTTGCGTCAGCGGGATCAGTACGATCTGGTACGGCAGAAATGTGGCGATCGTGGCCGCGAAGAAGACCGCCTGGGAGTGCCGGAAGCGCAAACGCGCCAGGAAGAACCCGGCCCCCGACCCCAGCAGCACAGCCAGGGCCGTGGCTGGAAGGGCGACCAGCGTACTGTTGACCAGCCCGTGCCGCAGCACGCCCAGCGCCACGGCGTAGTTCTGCACCTCGAAGCCGCCAGGGGGAAGGACGTACTGACTCTGGGTGATCTCCCGGATAGTCTTCAGCGAGTTCGCCAGCATGACATACAGCGGCAGCAACCACAGCAACGCCAGCCCAGCGATGCACACCCGCCAGGGCAGACGGGATGCCGTCTTCACGCCGCGAGCCTCCGCATCGACCACCAGGCATATGGGACGACGACGGCTACGGCCAGAATGAGAATGAGAACGCTGACCGCGGCGCCGATGCCGACGAACTGCTGCCTGAAGGTGGCCACAAACATGAAGAACGGGAGCACCTCGGTCGAGATCCCCGGCCCGCCGAACGTCATCACCCACACCAGGTCGAACACTTTCAGCGTGACCAGGATCAGCATGGCCACCACGATCATGGTGGCGTGGCCGACGTTGGGAATGACCACATGGCGAAAGGTCTGTACGTCGGTGGCCCCGTCGACCCTGGCGGCTTCGAAGATCTCCCGCGGCATGTCGCGAATGGCCGCCAGGTACAGGGTCATGGCGAATCCCGTGTACTGCCAGACCGCGGCACCGACGAGACAAAAGGTCGCGAGGTGCGGGTCGGCGATCCACGGCTGCGCCCACCGGCCCAGCCCGAGCATCCGAAACAAGTTGTTGATCACCCCGGCATCGGGATCATACATCCACGCCCACAGCGTGCCGCTGACCACAAACGACAGGGCGATGGGATAGAGAAAGAGGGGCCGCAGCACGCGTTCCGCCCGCCCGACCAGGTCGAGGCCGTAGGCGAGGAACAGGCCTAGCGCTGTGGTCGGCGCGATGAACACGACCAGCCAGATCAGGTTGTTCCGCAGGCTCGTGAACAATCGTTCCCGCAGTGCGCCGCCCAACAAGGTGCGGAAATTTTCCAGACCGTGGTACTTCCAGACTGGCGCCATGCCTACCCAGTCGTCCAGGGAGACGGCCACCGTCCAGGCCATCATCCCGTACATCACGAGCACGATGAGCAGCAGCGGAGCGAGAAACAACAGGGCGTGCGCGCGGGTGTAGGCCATGAGGGGCGGCGCCCCCGCTTCGCCAGTCGCGAAACGGGAGCGCCGCGGAGAGCTACTTCGCCCAGTACCAGCCGCTGGAGTCGGAGACTTTGTCCAGCTCCATGGCGCTGCTGATTTCGTCCAGCGCCCGGTTGATGTCGGGGCTGTAGAGGAACCGCGTCAGGATATCCTGCCAGTCGCTGAGGAACGCCGGCGGCGCGAGCACACCGTGAATCGAACTTGGGACGATGCGCTTGCTCTTGAACGTACGTGAGGCCTCCTGGTGGAGCTTGTCCGGATAGGTCGTGTCGGGCACGGCCTTGTGGATGGCAATCGAGCCCTTCACGATATTGAACTCCCCCTGCACCTTCGGATCAGTGAGGTTGGTGAGCCAGGCGGTGGTCGCCTCCGGATGCTTCGCCCCTGTCGGCCGCACGAACGTGTCCACGATCATCAAGAAGACTTCCTGCGGCTTCTTGGGGAAGCCCGCCGCGTCCCAGTCCACGCCTTCCTTGTATCCGGCCTGGACCAGCAGCCCCGCGGCGAAGTCGCCGATCACCATCATCCCCATCTGCCCTTCAGCCATCGGACCGGCGATGTCACTCCACGTCTTGGCGCCGTGGAACTGGTACAGGTACGGGATCAGATCCTTGAACTTTTGCAGCGCGGCGCGGACTTCCGGCGCGGTCTTCACGCTGAGCTGGCCGGTATAGAACTTCTCGTAGACGTCGGGCCCTCCGGTCGAGAGCAGCGTGACGTCAAAGAGGAAGACCGCCGGCCACTTCTCGCGCGTGCCGATGGCGATCGGCGCGACGTTGGGCTTGCTGGATTTGATGCGCTTGGCGGCGGCGATCATCTCGTCCACGGTCGTCGGCGGCGCCAGCTTGAGCTCGTTGAACAACTTGGTGTTGTAGAAGAGCCAGTTGGCACGGTGCGCGTTCATCGGAATCCCGTAGTGTTGCCCCTTGAACGTGGTCATCTTCCCGATGACGGCAGGATAGTTGGCATCCAGCTTTTGCGCTCTCCACACGTCATCCACCGACGCGACATAGTCGCCGTCGACGTACTGCTTCAACTCCGCCCCGCTTAGCGATTGAAAGGTATCGGGCGGGATCTTGGCAGCCAGCATGCCCAGCAGGACGGTCTTCAAGGTAATGCCGCCCCCGCCGGCCACCGGGTTGTCCACAATCTTGGTGCTGGGGTTCTTCTTGGTGAACGCGTCGAAGATCACTTGCATCGCCTGCCGTTCGCCGCCGGCCGTCCACCAGTGGTAGATGACCAGTTGCTGCTGGTCGGCGGCATAGAGGACCGGCGCCGCCGTCATGACGGCGGCCAGCATGATAACCAGCCACTGCGTGATCCTGGGACGTCTAATCATGCTCTCTCCTCCTCGTATGGAACCCTGTGACGAGTCGTGGGGATGACGGTTTTCGGGGAGGAATCGAAAACCTCCTGTCGCGAAAGACCTGCTCACGCATGCCAGATCACGTCGAACCAGATGTGCCGCAGTGGAGCCCGGTACCCGACGCGTTTCTCGGCATCTACTACCTCGAGACGCGCGACAACCTGCACCGGACCGCGGAATTCATCGCCCTGGAGGAGAGTGCAGGCTCGTGGTCGGGGGGGAGTGCGGCGACCCCGCTGTATGCGCGATCGCTGGGGCGTGTGCATGATGTGCACGAGCTCTCTCCGGGCCGCGGCTACGCCGCCATCGCCTACCCGGTGTCGAATCTGCCCGAGCGGGGCTCCCCCTTCGCCGCCATCTGGCTGTATCTGCTGGCCGGCCCGCTCTTTGAACGGCCGTTCGCCGACGTCATCCGGCTTGCCGACGTCGTCCTCCCCGACAGCCTCCTCGCTGCGTTCCACGGCCCCCGGTTTGGCATCGCGGGGAGCCGGGCGCTGCTGCGCCTGGGGAAGGAGGCGCTGCTGTTCGGCGGGATCGTCAAGCCCGGTGCCGGGCTCACTCCCGATGAGGTGGCCGCGCGCTGCGAAGCCGCCGCGCGCGGCGGGGTGCATCTCATCAAGGATGACGAGAAAATGAACAACCCGACGTATTGCCCGCTCTCGGCGAGGGTCAGCGCGGTCTCGCGCGCGCTGCGCCGGGTGGAAGACGACACCGGGCAACGGGTCATCTACTGCCCGCACGTTACCGGCCGTCCCGACCAGATGCTGGAGATGGCCCGCGCCGCCGTGGCAGCGGGGGCTACCGGCCTGATGGTGAACGTGTTTGCCGCCGGGCTGGCCGCGCTGCAGATGCTCAGCGGAGACGCGCTCACCCAGGTGCCCATCTACGTCCATTCGGGCGGACGCTCGGCCATCGCGCATCGTCCCGGCAACGGCATCGATGTCCGCGTCTTCGCCCGATTCGTCCGGCTGCTCGGCGGCGATTACCTCGACCTGTACGCCCAGGGAGGATACCTGCGCACAGAAGGGCCGGCCCAGACGAGGAGACTCGCGGAGGTGCTGCGAGGGCCATGGGGATCCATCCGTCCGGTCCTCCCCACCTGCTCGGGGGGGTTGACGGCGCAGACTCTGCCTGCCAACTACGAGACCCTGGGCCGAGATATCCTCCCGATGGCCGGTTCCGCCATCTTCGGTCACCCCCACGGCGCCGCCGCAGGCGTCGCTGCGCTGCGCCAGGCAGCCGACCGTTACTTCCAGGGTCTGGCGTCTCCATCGTGGTCCTGATCCTCGGTCCCAACCTCTGTCTTGACCGGGTGATCGTGGTCCCCGGCTTTTCCTCTGGGCGCATTCATCGTGCGGAGCGCGGCATCTCCCTGGCGAGCGGAAAGGGTCTGAACGTCGCCCGCGTGGTGCGTGCGCTGGGCGAGGATGCCACCGTTATCGGTATGGTCGGCGGCGATGACTCCGGGCGCGCGATCATCCGGGGAGCCCGGGGGCAGGGGATCTCGCTGCGCGCGGTGCGCGTGCAGGCGACTACCCGCATCTGCACGCTGATCATTGATCCAGGCAACGCCGAGACGGTCATCAACGAACATGGACTGGAGGCCGGCGCAGGAGTCGAGGCACAGCTCTTCGCGTACCTGCGGACCGGCCTGCGGCGCGCCCGATACCTCGTCCTTGCTGGCAGTCTCCCCGCCGCCCTGCCTGCGAATTTCTATGCCCACTCGATCGAACTGAGTCGGGAGGGACACGTCCCGGCCCTCCTGGATGCGACCGGCGATTCGCTTCGCCTTGGCCTCGCCGCGAAGCCCGACCTGATCAAAGTCAACCGCGCGGAGCTGGCTGACGCGGTCGGCCGGCCGCTCGCTTCCGTTGACGATGTGCTCGCTGCCGCCGACACCCTCCGTGCACAATCGGGCGGTCAAGTCATCGTTACGATGGGAGCGGAAGGCGCGGTACTGGTCACGGCTGAAGGCCGATGGCATCTCAGCCCGCCTGGGGTGACGCGGGTCAACACGATCGGGGCAGGGGACAGCCTGACGGCGGGCGTGGTGGTCAGCCTGCAGCGCGGTCATTCCCTGCTGGATGCGGTGCAGACGGGTGTGGCGGCCGCGGCGGCCGACGTGACGACGCTCCTTCCCGGCACCGTCGACGCCATGCAGGTAGACAGCCTGCGTCCTCAGGTTGTGGTGCAGGCGCGGCCGCGGTGAGTGGGACGGCGCGATGCCGGACGTGACCTGCATGGGTATTGTCGTCGCCGACATCATCATGCGGCCGGTGGATGCCTGGCCGCAACGTGGCCGGCTGGCGCTTGAGGAATCCATCGTGTTACGGTCGGGCGGCCTGGCGCACACCACCGGAATTGTGCTGGCAAAGCTCGGCGTCGATACGGCTGTGGTGGCGCGGGTGGGCTCCGATCTGTTCGGCGACTTTCTCGTGCAGATTCTCGCCGACCACGGTGTCCGGCCGCACGTCGTGCGGGAACCGCGGGTGCCGACCTCGACGAGCGTGGTGGCCGTCAGCAGCGGCGGGGAGCGTTCGTTCATGCACATGATTGGGGCAAACGGAAGATTGATTCCCGAGGACATCTCTGACGATCTGCTCCGCGCGACGAGGATCTTCCACCTGGGTGGATGCTTTGTGCTGCCCGCACTCGATGGAGAGCCGGCCGCGGGGTTGCTCCGGCGGGCGCAGGAGCAGGGATGCCGCACCAGCATGGATCTGGCGTGGGATCCCTCCGGCCGGTGGATGTCGGTGCTGGAACCGTGTCTGCCTCATCTGGATTTCCTGTTTGGCAACCAGGATGAGCTCGGTCATGTCACGGGGCGTCGCGACCCGGCAGAGATGGCCGGGATGCTGCGGGCGCGGGGCGTTGGAGCCGTTGCCGTCAAGTTGGGCGACGCCGGCGCGTTTGTCGATGCCGCCGGCTGGCGCGGACGCGTGCCGGCCTATGCCGTCGAGGTGGTTGATACGACCGGCGCGGGCGACGCATTCTGCGGCGGATTCCTGGCCGCAGTGCTGGCAGGCTGGGAGATGGAGCGCGCGACCCGCTTTGCGAACGCGGTCGGCGCCCTGTGCGTGACGGCCGTCGGCGGCACGGCCGGCGTGCGAAGCCGCGAGGAGACACTGCGATTCATGGAGAGCGGTGCGATCCGCAGCCACGCATGAGTCGAGTTGAGCTGGCGCTCGACAGGTTGTTGGAGCGGGGAATCCTACCGCTGCTCCCCAACTACGTGCGGCGGCTCTACATGGACGGGGGCCGGCTTCTCATTTCGCACCGCCCAGGCGGCACGTATAGTTCCCGCGTGCGGATGTGGCGGCCGGAGCGGTGGATTGGGTCGACCGTCACCGCGATGAACCCGCACCCAATTCCCGACGAGGGGATCAGTCGCATCAGCACACCCGCCGGAACAATCAGGCTCCCTGTGGCGCTGCGGCTGCGCGGACTGGAGATCCTGGGGCCGCGCGCGTTCGCCGCCTACGGCGCGGACCTACCCGTACTGATTAAGATCTTGGACCCGGCGCAGACGATTGGCTTCCACTTCCACGCGCGCGATGAGGATGTCTGGGCTTATCCGGCGCGATTCGGCGGGCAGCGCTTCGGCAAGGATGAAGCGTATTATTTCCTCGATGCGCCCAAAGGACCGATTCCCTATACGCATGTCGGGCTGGTCCCAGGCACGACCCGCCGCGTGCTGGCCAGGGCAGTTGCCGCTGGGGGCGGCCGGGTCCTGGAACTGTCTCCGGTCATACACCAACGCATTGGTGAAGGCTTCTTTGTGCCGGCGGGCGTTCCTCACCGCCCGGGAACGGCGCTGACGCTCGAGATCCAGGAGCCGTCCGACGTGTACACGATGTTGGATCGCGAGTCCGGCGGGCGCATCCTGACGCCCCGGGAGATGCACCCCGGGTTCACGTCGGTCGATCAGGCCCTGGCGTTTGTGGATTTCAAGACGGCCGGCGATCCCTCACTCCCGACGCGCTGTTACCTGCGGCCGGAACCCGTGCGCGGACGGCGCTCGCGCGGTGGCCGGCAAGAGTGGATCTTTCCACCTCGCTTTCGGAAATTCAGCGGGAAACGGCTGGTCGTCCAGACCCGATTTGAAAGTGTCGAAGGCGGGCCGTATGTGGCCCTGGTGTGGCGGGGCCGTGGGCGGGTGAACGGGGTTCGCGTGTCAGCGGGATCCGAGTTTCTCGTGACCGCACGGGTGGCCATGCGGCCCCATCTGTACGAGGCCGAGCGAGGCCGGCTTGAGGTGTTCTTGTTCTTTCCGCCTGCCCCCGAGCATTTCCGCAGAACCCATTCCTGATCGACTGTGGTCGATCTGTTACACGCACCCTGTACCATCCGGGCAAATCCGTCATGACATTGGGGGTGAGTGTTGTGAACCGCGGATCCAACACTTGGCGCGACGCATCGCTGTTTGTCCTGCGCCTCGCCGTGGGTACGACGTTCATCGTCCACGGGTACCCGAAACTGTTCCCATCCGGCACCGCAGGCTTTGCCGGGTTCCTCCAGAATCTCGGCTTCCCCATACCCGGAACCTTCGCCTGGATCGTCTCCATCGTGGAATTCTTTGGTGGCATGGCGATGATTCTCGGGCTTCTCGTACGCTACGTGGGAGCTTTGATGACCATCGAGATGGTGGTGACCAGCACGAAGGTGAAGATGGCCCACGGCACCGGCTTTGTCGGCGCGCGGGGCGCGGGATGGGAGCTGGATTTCCTGCTCCTGGCCATTGCGCTGGCTCTGCTGCTGGCCGGCGCCGGCGCGTTCTCTCTCGATGCGGTGCTCTGGGATCGTCGCGCACCCGGTTCGACACGCCCGAGTCAGGCCGTCTGAAGAAAGCAAACTGGGACGATGGGGTTGGTGGAGGGCCGCTTCGCTCCGAGTCGGCTCGCCTGCCGAGCGTAACGCTCGCGCTCGCTGCTCCGGGCCCCCCTGTACAACTCCGCTGGACTACGCTCCGTGTACAGGGCCCGACCCTACGCGACGCGGCGCTCGCTAACGGCGGCGACGGCTCGCCTCCAGTCGCTCCGCGGCTCCTCCACCAGCCCCATCCCGGATTGTTTCTGGTCCGATGTGACCCTGCTGGCGGCGGGCGAGCGGGCTCCCCTCGAGCGCAGCTGCGCAGTTGGCAACCTGGTCGCAGGCCGTGAACTCGAGCGCCGCTACGGACAAGCCGCAGATAGGGAGCGGGAGGCCTGCGGGTCGATCGGGGGCCGACGGAGCCGCGAAGCGAGGGGGAGCCCCGAGCCACAGCCGCCGCGAAGTCAAATCGTTTCTAGGATCTTGCAGCCACAAAGGTCTCGAAGCGTCAGATGCACCGCAGGGTTAGCAAGAGGAACGAGGCGCCGCTCAGAACTACTCAGGGAGTATCCCTGGGTGGCCGTGGACAAAATCGTTCTCAAAGGCTTGACGAAAGTCTTCTCGACCGGCTATGGGCCCGTGACGGCCCTCTCCTCCGTGGATCTCACCGTCCGCGAGGGAGAATTCTTCGTGCTGTTGGGCCCATCCGGGTGCGGCAAAACGACGCTCGTCCGGATCATGGCCGGACTGGAACACCAGACCTCAGGCGAGTTCACCATCGCCCGGACCGACGGCGCCAAGCCGCAGACGGCGATGGTGTTCCAGGAAGATTCGGTCTTTCCGTGGATGACTGTGCAGGAGAACATCGGCTACGGCCTGTCCATTCAGGGCGTGCCGCGGCCCGTCATCGCGCGCACGGTCGCCACATACCTTGAGAAAGTCGGGCTGACCAGGTTCGCGCGTGCGTATCCATTTCAACTCTCAGGAGGGATGAAGAAACGAGTCGGCGTGGCGCGTGCGTTCGCGGCGGATCCCGAAGTCCTGCTCATGGACGAACCGTTTGGTGAGCTCGATGAGCAGACGCGCGTGCTGCTGCAGGCGGAGCTCGTCAAGATCTGGGATGAGAACCGCAAGACGGTCGTGTTCATCACCCACAGCATCGACGAGGCCGTCGTGCTCGCCGATCGCATTCTCGTCATGACGGCCGCACCAGGAAGGGTCAAGGCCGTCGTGGAGGTCCCGTTTTCCCGGCCCCGCCAGGCCTATGAGATGCGGGCCGACCCTGCGTACGGTCGGTTGATTCACCAGCTCTGGGGGCTGCTTCGCGAAGAGGTGCTCAAGGCAAAGGCGGAGGAGGTCGCCGCGCATGTCCCATTCATCTGAGCGGGTCATCCCCCGCGCGGCAGCTCCTTCCTTTGTGCGCAGGGTGGCCGTGGGGGAGCAATTGATCGCGATTGCCTCCCCGTTGCTGCTCATTGCGCTGTGGGAGGCGCTGGTGCGGATCCGGATCCTCGACGCGCGCTTCTTTCCTGCGCCATCCTCGATCGT
>Ga0209159_1001629_pt1 | contig 16753 bp, 14 predicted proteins | sample GraSoiAngelo_144_FD_185901 | JGI IMG/M metagenome (GOLD analysis project Ga0209159, IMG submission 185901) | Grasslands soil microbial communities from the Angelo Coastal Reserve, California, USA - 14_1009_02_40cm (SPAdes) (version 2) | ecosystem: Environmental > Terrestrial > Soil > Grasslands ...
GGCGCGACATCCTCGCACGTCGGCGCGCGCTCGCGCCGAGCCTCGCGCCGTATGGCGAGCTGCTCGAGCGCTGGGCGGCGTACGCGCCGCCGGCGCAGGGCCTCTCCTGGAGCGCGGAGCGATGCCGCGAGACGTGGGGGCGCGGTGTCCCGCTCGCCGCCGAGGCGCGGCCACCGTTGGACGCCGCACACCTCGAAGACCTGCTCGGCGACGCCATGGAGGCCATCGCCGCGCTCGATCCCGCGCGCGCCCCCGCGCTACAGCGGCTGGCCGGCGCGTGGGACGCGGGTGCGCTCGGGCCCCAGGCGCTGCTGCCGCGCCGTGAGGGCATCGGCGATGGAAGCATCGAAGCGGCGAGCCGCCTGGACGCCGCGGCGGTGGCGTTCCTCGCCTATGCGACCCTTCGGCCCGTCCTCGAAGCCTGGCTCGCGCCGACGCGACCGCACTTCGCCGACGCGCACTGGGGACGCGGCGTCTGTCCGTTTTGTGGGGCGCCGCCGGGTTTCGTCGACGTGATCGAGGGTGGCCACCGCCGGCTCGCGTGTCACTTCTGCGGCGGCGCCTGGAGCTTCGCCAAGCTGCGGTGTCCGCTGTGCGGCGTCGAGGGCACCACGGATCTGCAGCGTCTTCAGGCGGAAGGCGAGGATGCCGGCTATGTCATCGCCGGCTGCCGTGCCTGCCATGCCTATGTGAAAGAGCTCGATCGCCGCGAGCGCTGGAACGGCGGCCCTCCACTACTGGAGGACTGGGGCTCGCCACACCTCGACGTCGTCGCCCGCCGTGAAGGGCTCGTCAAGCCGCTGCCCGCGCTGCTCGACCTCGCCGCCCGCTGATCTCCATCACCGCATCGGGAATGTGGTAAACTCGCGGTGCTACTGACGTTTTGAGCGGCATGCATCCTCATTTACAGAGCATCGCCATCGTCGCCTATGTCTGCGCCATGGGACTGGCGCTGACCCACCTCGTCCAGCGGCAGCCGCTCGTCCACCGTCTCGCGGCGCTCAGCACGCTGATCGGCTGGGTCGCTCACACGCTGGCCCTGATCGTCCTGGCAATCGAGGTCGGCCGGCCGCCGCTCGGCACGCTCGCCAACGCGGTGTCCGTCGTGGTCTGGGTGGTGGTGCTGCTGGAGATGCTCGTCGAGCGGCAGTCGGGCGTGACGGTACTCGGCGCGTTCGTGATGCCGGTGGTGGTCATGCTCAGTCTCAAGGCCTCCGTGGCGCGACCGGCCTCGCTCGCGCCCGCGCTCGGCAACGCGTGGATCTGGATCCACATCGCGCTCGCGCTCGTCGGCATCGCCGCCTTCGTGCTGAACTTCGCCGGCGCGATCATGTACCTGCTGCAGGACCGGCAGATCCGCGCCAAGCGCCCCGGCCGCTTCTACCACCGCCTGCCTCCGCTCGAGACGCTCGATCACTGGACGTATCGCACGCTCGCGCTCGGGTTTCCGTTTCTCACGACCGGCCTCATCCTCGGCGCGGTCTGGGCGCGCACGGCGTGGGGCAGCGTCTTCACGTTCGACCCGCTCGCGTTCTTCTCGCTCGTGGCCTGGATCATCTACGCCGGCACGCTCGCCGGCCGCGCCGCGGGCGGCTGGCACGGGCGCCGCGCCGCGTATTTCGCGATCATTGGCTTTGCTGCGCTCGTCGTCACGCTCGGCGCGGGGTTGTTCCTGCCCGGACGGCACGGCGCCTGATGGCGCTCTTCGCTGCAGGGCTGAGCCACAAGAACGCGCCGGTCGAGCTGCGCGAGCAGTTGGCGGCCGACGAGGACAAGGTCCGCGAGATCCTGCGCGACCTCGTGGGTGGCGGCGCGCTGCGCGAGGCCGTGATGCTGTCGACGTGCAATCGCGTCGAGGTCTACGGCGTCGCCGAGGTGCCGGGCGAGGCGCGCGCCGCCGCGTTCCGCCATCTGTGCCGGCAGCGCGGCGTGGACGCGGCAGCCGTCGAGGCCGTCCTCTATATCCATGCCGAGGACGACGCGATCCGCCACGCGTTCCGCGTGGCCGCGAGCCTGGATTCCATGATGGTCGGCGAGCCGCAAATCCTCGGGCAGGTGAAGGACGCCTTCGCGCTCGCGCAGGCGTGCGAGGCGGTGGGGCCGTCGCTGCATACGCTCTTCACGCAGGCGTTCGCGGTCGCCAAGCGGGTGCGCAGCGAGACGGAGGTCGCGCGCCACGCCGTGTCCGTCTCGTTTGCCGCCGTCGAGCTCGCCCGAAAGATCTTCGCGCAGCTCGCCGGCCGCGCCGTGCTGCTCGTCGGCGCCGGCAAGATGAGCGAGCTGGCGGCGCGGCATCTCGTGGAGCAGGGCGCGTTTCCGATCTACGTGGTCAATCGCACCTGGTCGCGCGCGCAGGAGCTCGCGCGGGCACTGGCCGGCACCGCCGTGCCCTTCGAAGAGCTCGACACCGCGCTGGGCGCCGTCGACATCGTCATCACGTCGACGGGCGCGCCGGAACCGATCGTCACGCGCGAGATGGTGGCCCGCGTCGTGCGCGGCCGCGGCACGCGGCCGCTGTTCTTCATCGACATCGCCGTGCCGCGCGACGTGGAGGCGGGCGTCGAGCGCCTCGGTGACGTCTACCGCTACGACATCGACGACCTCAAATCGGTGGTCGACGCCAACATTCGAGAGCGGTTGCGCGAAGCGCAGCGCGCGGAGGCGATCGTCGAGCGCGAGGTGGCGAAGTTCCGCGCGCGTCTCAGCGACGTGGAGATCATCCCGACCATCGTGTCGCTGCGCGAGCGCCTGGAGGAAATCCGGGCCGGTGAGGTCCGCAAGACGCTGGCGCGGCTGCCCGACGCCTCCGCCGAGACGCGTGCCGCGATCGAGGCCCTGTCGGCGGGGATCGTGAACAAGATCCTGCACACGCCGATCACCAAGCTGCGCGAGTCGTCGCGCGCCGGCGCGCACCGCTCGTGGCTGGCGGTCGTGAACGAGCTGTTCGGCCTGAGGCGACGCGGATGATCCGTTTGGCCACCCGCGCCAGCGCGCTCGCGCTCGCCCAGGCCCGCACGGTGGCCGAGAAGCTGGAGAGCGGGGGCGCGCGCGTGCAGATCGTGCCGATGCGCACGGAGGGCGATCGCCGTGCAGAGGCCCGGCTCGCCGCCGTCGGCGGCAAAGGTCTGTTCGTGCGCGAGATCGAGGAGGCGCTGCTCCGCGGCGATGCCGACGTCGCCGTCCACAGCCTCAAGGACCTGCCGGCCGACCTCCCGCCCGGCCTGACCCTCGCGGTGTTTCCCGAGCGCGACGACGCGCGCGACGTGCTCGTGACGCGCGACACGGCCGGCCTCGACGCGCTGCCGCGCGGCGCTGTCATCGGCACCTCGAGTCCGCGCCGCCGGGCGATCGTGCTGTCGCTGCGCCCCGATCTCGTGGTGACGCCGATCCGCGGCAACGTCGACACGCGGCTCGCCAAGCTCGCCACGCGCGAGTGGGACGCCGTGCTGCTCGCCGCCGCCGGTCTGCGGCGACTGGGGCTCGCGCCGCACCATGCGACGCCGCTGGCGCCCGACGTGTTCGTTCCCGCCGTCGGCCAGGGCGTGCTCGGCGTCGAGGCGCGCGCCGACGACACGGCGACGCTGGCCGCGCTTCGACCGCTCGATCACGAGCCGACGCGCGCCTGCGCGCTGGCGGAGCGCGCGTTCCTCGCGCGGCTGGGCGCCTCGTGCGTCACGCCGATGGCGGCGCACGCGCGCCACGCCGAGGGGCGTGTGGTCATGGACGCGCTCGTGCTCAGCGAGGACGGACGCGAGGTGCTCCGCGAGCACGGCGAGGGGCCGGCCGCCGACGCCGCCGCCGTGGGCCGACGCGTCGCCGAGGCCTTGCTGGCGCGCGGCGCCGCCAGCGTGGTCGCGCTGCGTCCCGTGGAGGTGAGTGGTGGACGCTGATCGTGGCGCGGCGGCACGCGCGTCGGCCCGGGCCCGTGGCGCCGGCGAGGGCAGCCGCGCGCTCGAGGGCCGCACGATCGTCGTCACGCGCGCGGCGGCACAGGCCCAGCGCTTCACGCAGCTGCTCGAGGCCGCCGGCGCTCGGGTGATCGAGGCGCCTGCGATCGTCATCGCGCCCCCCGCGTCGTGGGAGCTGCTCGACGCCGCCCTGAGCGCACTCTCCACGTTCAGCTGGCTCGTCTTTACGAGCGTGAACGGCGTGAGCATGGTCGATCGCCGGCTGAGCGCGCTGGGACTGACATGGTCGAACCTCGCGGGCCAACGCGTGGCCGCCATCGGGCCGGCCACTGCGGACGCGCTGCGCGAACACGGCGTGGGCGTCGACATCGTACCGGCCGAATATCGCGCCGAAGGCCTCGTCGAGCGGCTGCGCGGGCTCCTCGGTGAGCGTGACCGCGTGCTCTTGCCTCGCGCGGCCCAGACGCGCGACGTCCTCGTGACATCGCTGCGCGCGCTCGGCGTCGACGTGGTGGAAGTGCCGGCGTACACGACGCGTCGCGCGGAGGGCAACAGCACGCGGCTCGGCGAGGCGCTGGTGGCCGCAACGGTGGACGCGGTGACCTTCACGTCGTCGTCCACCGCGCGCAACTTCGCCGAGATGTTCAGCGAGGCGGAGCGTCTCGCGTGGCGCGGCCGCGTCGCCGTCGCCTCCATCGGCCCCATCACGGCCGCCACCGCCGCGGAATACGGGCTGGCGACGGATATCATGCCCACGGAGTACACGATCCCCGCGCTCGCGCGCGCGATCGTCGACTGGTTCGCCCGCATCCCGAAGCGCCCCGAGCGGCGGGGCAGAAGGAGCGATTGATGGCCCACGGTATGTTCCGCCCGCGTCGTCTGCGCGAGAAGCCGCTGCTACGCAAGCTCGTGCGCGAGACGGCGCTGGCGGTCGACGATTTCCTCTACCCGCTGTTCGTCGTCCACGGCCGCGGCGTGCGCGAGCCGATCGCGCCGATGCCCGGCCAGCATCGCTTCTCGATCGACGAGCTGGTCAAGGAGTGCAAGGACGCCGCGGGCATGGGCATTCCGGGCGTGCTGCTGTTCGGCATCCCCTCGGAGAAGGATCCACGCGGGTCGGAGGCCTACGCGGAGGACGGCATCGTGCAGCAGGCGGTGCGGGCCGTGAAGAACACCGTGCCCGACCTGCTCGTGATCACCGACGTCTGCCTCTGCGAGTACACCAGTCACGGCCACTGCGGTGTGGTCGAGGACGGTACGGTGAAGAACGATCCCACGCTCGAGCTGCTCGCGCGCACCGCGGTGTCGCACGTCGAGGCGGGCGCGGACATGGTCGCACCGTCGGACATGATGGACGGCCGCGTCGGCGCCATCCGCGAGGCCCTCGACGAGGCGTCGTTCGCGGAGACACCGATCATGGCGTACTCCGCGAAGTATGCCTCGTGCTTCTTCGAGCCCTTCCGCGCCGCCGCGGAGTCGACGCCGCAGTTCGGCGATCGCCGCGCCTACCAGATGGACCCGGCGAATGCGCAGGAGGCGATGCGGGAGATCGCGCTGGACCTCGACGAGGGCGCCGACATCGTGATGGTCAAGCCCGCGCTGCCGTATCTCGACGTGATCGCCCGCGCGAAGCTCGAGTTCGGCGTGCCGCTGGCCGCGTACTCGGTCTCGGGCGAGTACGCGATGATCCGCGCGGCCGGCCAGCTCGGCTGGCTCGACGAGGAGCGCGCGATACTCGAGGCGCTGACCTCCATCCGCCGCGCCGGCGCCGATATCGTGATCACGTATTTCGCTCGCCAGGCGGCGCGCCTGCTCGAGCGCGGGCTCGGCGGGCGCTGAGGACACCGCGGTGAGGATCTCGGCGAAAGGCGAGTACGCGATCAAAGCGATGCTCGACCTGGCGCTGCAGCGCGAGCGCGGGCTGATCCCCATCCAGGAGATCGCCGACCGGCAGAAGATTCCGCAGCGCTATCTCGAACAGGTCCTGCTCTCGCTCAAGCGCGCGGGGCTCTTGACGTCAAAGCGGGGCTCGACCGGGGGGTATCATCTGACACGCGACCCCGAGGAGATCACCGTCGGCGCGGTGCTGCGTGCGGTGGAGGGCACGCGTTCCACGTTCCAGGCCAGCGAGTCGCCCGATCTCGCGGACCTCTGGTTGGAAGTGTCCGAGGCGGTGTCGAAGGTGGTCGATCGCGTGACGTTCGGAGAGCTGGTCGGGCGGGCGCGCGAGCGGCGCGGCCGCGCGCGGCCGATGTATCACATCTAACAAAAAGGGCCCATGACGATCCATACGTCGGTGCTGGAGCTCATCGGCGGCACTCCGCTCGTGCGCCTGAACAGGCTGCCCAAGCCCGGGGGCGCGACGGTGGTGGCGAAGATCGAGTCGCGCAATCCCGGCGGCAGCGTGAAGGACCGCATCGCGCTGGCGATGATCGAGGACGCCGAGCGCACGGGCGCGCTGAAGCCTGGCGGCACGATCGTGGAGCCGACGAGCGGCAACACCGGGATCGGCCTCGCGATGGTCGCCGCCGTGAAGGGCTACCGCCTGATCCTGACGATGCCCGAAGACATGAGCGTCGAGCGCCAGCGACTGCTTGCCCGCTTCGGCGCCGAGCTCCATCTCACGCCCGCCATCGAGGGAATGACGGGCGCCGTCTTCGCGGCGGAGGAACTGGTTCGCGAGCATCCCGGCTACTTTATACCTCAGCAGTTCCAGAATCCCGCGAACCCAGCCGTACACCGGCGGACGACGGCGCTCGAAATCTTAGAATCCGTCGGCGGCCGCCTCGATGCGTTCGTCGCCGGCGTGGGAACCGGCGGCACGCTCACCGGCGTCGGCGAGGTGCTCAAGGACAAGATGCCGGGCCTGCTCATCGCCGCCGTCGAGCCCGCGAAGTCACCGGTGCTGGCCGGCGGCCAGGCCCGGCCGCATGGGATCCAGGGTATCGGCGCGTCGTTCGTCCCCGGCGTGCTCAACCGCGCGATCATCGATCGCATCATCGCGGTCAAGGACGAGGACGCGACGGCCTGGGCCCGGCGGCTGACACGCGAGGAAGGTGTGCTCGCCGGTATCTCCGCCGGCGCGGCCGCCTGGGCCGCCTGCGAGGTCGCGGCCGCGATGCGGCCCGAGCAGCTCGTCCTCACGGTCCTGCCCGACACCGGCGAGCGTTACCTCAGTCTCGGGTAGGAGGTTCCGCCGATCATGGCCGTTACCGTGTACATCCCCACGCCGTTTCGCCGCGCGACCGGCAATCGCGACCGCGTCGAGGTGCGCGCGAAAGACGTTCGCACGATGCTCGACGAGCTCGAAACGGCGCACGCCGGGCTCAAGGGCCTCGTCCGAAGCGACAGCGGCGAGCTGCACCGTCACGTGTCGATCTACGTCAACAACGAGGCGATCGAGGGCCTCGGCACGCCGCTCAAGGACGGCGACGAGGTCGCGATCATTCCGGCGCTGGCGGGCGGCGCGTGCTGATCACCGCCGAAGAGTCGGCCGCGATCGAGCGGCAGGCGGTCGCCGAGTACCCGAACGAGTGCTGCGGCGTGATCCTCGTGCGCGGCGCCGAGCGGCGCCACCTGCCGTGCCGCAACGTGCAGGACCAGATGCACGCGCGCGACCCCGTGACGTTTCCGCGCACGGCGCGCAACGCCTACTACATGGACCCGCTCGATGCGCTCAGGCTCAATCGACTGGTCGACGAGGGCTTCGCCTTCGCCGTCATCTACCACTCGCATCCGAACGCCGGCGCGTATTTCTCCGAGACCGATCGCAGCCAGGCGCTCATCAAGGGCGAGCCGGCGTACCCCGGCGCCGTCTACGTCGTCGTGTCCGTCGTCGGCCGCGCCGCGAAGGCGTTCGCCGCCTACCGCTGGAACGCCGAACGCCGCGTGTTCGAGCGCGCCGACGCCGGCGATCTCGGCCCCGGCGAGTCCGCGGCCTCGCGCCGTCTACTGGCGGCCGCGGAGCATCGTATCCCGGGCGGCGTGAACAGCCCGGTGCGCGCCTTCCGGTCCGTCGGCGGCGAGCCGCGCTTCGTCGCGCGGGCCAAGGGCGCGCGGCTCTGGGACGCGGACGGGCGCGCATACCTCGACTTCGTCAGCTCGTGGGGCCCGCTCGTGCTCGGCCACGCGCCGCGCACGGTGGTCGACGCCATCACCGCGGCCGCACAGCGCGGCACCAGCTACGGCGCGCCGACCGCGCAGGAGGTCGACCTCGCCTGCGCGATCGCCGCCGCGTACCCCTCGATGGAGATGGTGCGGCTGGTGTCCTCCGGCACGGAAGCGGCCATGAGCGCCATCCGCGTCGCGCGCGGCGCCACCGGGCGCGACGTGCTCGTGAAATTCGACGGCTGCTATCACGGCCATGCCGATAGCCTGCTCGTCAAGGCCGGCTCCGGCGGCGCCACGTTCGGCATTCCCGACAGTCGCGGCGTGCCCGGCGTACTCGCGGCGCTGACGCTCACGTTGCCGTTCAACGATCTGGCCGCGGTGCGCGAGCTGTTCGTGGCGCGCGGCGCGGAGATCGCCGCACTGATCGTCGAGCCGGTGGCGGGCAACATGGGTGTGGTGGCTCCCGCGCCGGGATTCCTCGCCGGCCTGCGCGAGGTCACTGCGCAATACGGTGCGCTGCTGATCTTCGACGAGGTCATCACCGGGTTTCGCGTCGCGTTCGGAGGCGCGCAGGAGCTGTACGGCGTGCGGCCCGATCTCACATGCCTGGGCAAGATCATCGGCGGCGGCCTGCCCGTCGGCGCGTATGGCGGTCGGCGCGACGTGATGGATCACGTCGCCCCGCTCGGCGGCGTGTATCAGGCGGGGACCCTGTCGGGCAATCCGCTCGCGGTGGCCGCGGGGCTCGCCACGCTGAAGGCACTCGAGGATCGCAAAGGCTACGCCCGTCTCGACGCGCTGGGCGCGCGGCTCGAGCGCGGCCTGCGCGAGGCCGCCGACAAGGCCGATGTGCCGTTCACGGTCAACCGCGTGGGCTCGATGCTCACCGGCTTTTTCTGCGCGGGTCCCGTGGGTGACTACGAGGGTGCGAAGGCCGCCGATACCGCTCGCTACGCGCGCTTCTATCACGGCATGCTCGATCGCGGCGTGTACCTGGCGCCGTCGCAGTTCGAGGCCGCGTTCGTCTCGCTCGCGCACAGCGACGACGATCTCGATCACGCCGCGCGCGCCGCCGTCGACGCGATGGCCGCCGCCGTCTGACCGGGCAAATCCGCTAGACGAACGCCGACGCGTCGTGTATATAGTCACAGGCAATCCAGTTCATTTCGTGGGAGGTTGTGCGACCGTCGATGACGAAGGCGGGCGTGGGCGCACTGGGCGTCGTTCTCCTCGCCGTGCTCATCTTTCTCGCCGTGTCCTCGTTGAGCCGCCGGCCCGCCGCCGCCAAGGCGCCGTCGCAGCCGATCAACTTTCCGCACAACACCCACGTGCGGACGTACAAGATCGACTGCCAGTACTGTCACGCCGACGCGCGCCGCTCGGAATACGCGGGGCTGCCGTCCGTGCAGCGCTGTCTCGGCTGTCACAAGATCGTCGCCGCCGACAAGCCGGACATCAAGAAGCTCGCGGAATACGGCGCCAGGAGCGAGCCGATCCCGTGGGCGCGCGTCTACAAGCTGCCGGAGTTCACGTACTTTCCGCACAAGGCGCACGTGCAGTTCGGCGTGACGTGCCAGACGTGCCACGGCCCTGTGGAGACGATGACCACCGTGTCGGCACGCACCGGTCCGACGCTCACGAATGATCTGCTCAACGTGGCCGGCTTCCGTGCCGCGCCGCCGCCGCTGAGCATGGGCTGGTGCGTCGACTGCCACCGTAAGTACAACGCCACGGGCAATGCGCACGCTCCGCTCGATTGCATCGCGTGCCACCACTGAGGATGGGAGTGCGAGCCGAAGCGCTTCGAGCGATGAGGCGAGCCTGCGAGGGAGTGCGAGCCGAAGCGCTTCGAGCGATGAGGCGAGCCTGCGTGAGTCCGGCGTGAAGCGACGCGACTTCTTCAAGATCGTGGCGGGCACGGGCGCCGCCGCCGCTGCCGGCGGCTGCCAGCAGGCGACGGAGACCATCCTGCCGCTCGTGGTGCCCAACGAGCAGCTCGTGCCTGGCGTCGCCGCGTGGTTCGCCACCGTGTGTCGCGAGTGTCCGGCCGGCTGCGGCGTCCTCGCACGCAACCGCGACGGACGCGTCGTCAAGCTCGAGGGCAATCCCGACCATCCCGTCAATCGCGGTGGCCTCTGCATCCGCGGCCAGGCCGCGCTGCAGGGCCTCTACCACCCCGATCGCTTCTCCGGACCGCAGCGCCGCGACGGTGCGCTCTTCACGTCGGTCGGCTGGGACGAGGCGCTCAAGGCGCTCGCGGACAAGGTGACCGCGGCGCGCGGCGGCGGGAAAGCGCGCGGCATCGCGGTGATCACGCAGCTCGAGACCGGAAGTCTCGGCACGCTGATGGATCGGTGGACGCAGGCGCTGGGCGCACGGTCCCGCGTGGCGTTCGAGCCGTTCGCCCACGAGGCGATCCGCGCCGCCAACCGCGCCGCGTTCGGCCGCGACGCGGTGCCGTATTACGCCTTCGAGGACGCGCAGGTCATCGTGAACTTCGGCGCCGACTGGGTCGAGACGTGGATCAACAACGTCGCGCTGCCCGCGAGCTTCGCGCGCATGCACGCCTTCCGCGAGGGCCGCACGGGGACCTACATCCACATCGAGCCACGGCAGTCGCTGACGGCGGCCAATGCCGATCGCTGGGTGCTCAATGCTCCGGGCACCGAGCTGATGCTCGCCGCCGCGCTGCTCAGGATGGTCGGCGAAGCGGGCGGCGCCGACCGCGCGGGCGCGGTGGGGCAGGTCGATCCGCGAAAGGTGGCCGAAGAGAGCGGCGTCCCGTTCGAGACGCTCACCGCCATCGCGAGCGCCTTGACGCGCAACAAGCCGAGCCTCGTCATCGCCGGCGGCGCCGCGGCGAGCGGGCCCGACGCGACGCAGCTGCAGTACGTCGTCTCGCTCCTCAACGCGGCCTTGGGCAACGTCGGCAAGACCGTGCGCTTCGGTCCCGATTGGGCCTACGGCAAGGCGACGCCGTACGCAGAGGTCGCGAAGCTGGTGCAGGCGATGGCCGCCGGCGAGATCGAAGTGCTCCTGCTCGGTCCGGGCGTCAATCCCGCGTTCACGCTGCCGGGCGGCCTCAAGGCTGCCGAGGCCATCGGCAAGGTGCCGTTCGTCGTCTCGTTCGCCAACCAGCCGGACGAGACGAGCGCGCTCGCGCATCTCGTTCTTCCGGATACCCACTGGCTCGAGTCGTGGGGCGATTACGTGCCGCGCGAAGGCGTCAACGGCCTCATGCAGCCGACGATGAAGCCGATCCGCGACTCGCGTCCGTTCGGCGACGTGTTGCTGAGCGTGGCGCGCGCCGTCCTCGGCACCGAGGAAGGCAAGGGGCCCTTGCCGTGGCCGAGCTTCGAGGCCTATCTCAAAGCCGCGTGGGAGCCGCTGGCCAAGGGCGATCTCGCGGCCGCGCAGCGCCAGGGCGGCGTCTGGCGCGACGTGGCTGCCGCATCGGTCGGTGGCGCCAGGCCGATGGCCGTCACCGCCGCGCCCGCGAAGCTCGAGGGTGACGCGGGCGGCTACGCATTGCTGGCCTATCCCTCGTTGCGCATGTACGACGGCCGCGGCGCGTCGCGTGCGTGGCTGCAGGAGGCGCCTGATCCGCTGACCTCGGTCGCGTGGGACGCGTGGGTGGAGATCGCCACCGAGACGGCGCGCGCGCTCGGCATCGCGCGCGGCGACGTCGTGCGCGTCACGTCGCCGCACGGCGCGATCGAGCTGCCGGCGTACCCGACGCCGACGCTGCATCCCAAGGCGATCGCGATCCCGATCGGTCATCGCTACGCGCGCTACCACGTGCCGCGCTACGTCGGCCGCCCGTCCACGACGCAGAATCCGATGGCGCTGCTCTCCGGCACGCCCGAGGCGCAGGGCGGCGGCGTGCAGTATCTCGGCGTGCGGGTGACGCTCGCCAAGACCGGTGCGCGCCGCCCGCTGGCCGTGCTGCAGGCAACGTTCGACCAGGATCACCGCGAGCTCGCGCGTCACGTCGAGCTGTCCGCGGCGCGTGAGCAGGCGCTGCACGGCACGCCAGAGACGCACGAGCAGGTCTCGATGTACAGCGACCAGCGCTATCCCGGCTACCGCTGGGGCATGGCCGTCGACGTCGACGCCTGCGTCGGCTGCGCCGCCTGCGTGGTTGCCTGCATCGCCGAGAACAACGTCCCGGTGGTCGGCAAGGCCGAGGCCGCGTACGGGCGGCAGGTGCACTGGCTCCGCGTCGAGCGCTGGCTCGAGGACGGTGCGCCGGCTGACGCAACGAGCTCCTTCATGCCGATGTTCTGCCTGCACTGCGAGGTCGCGCCGTGCGAGCCGGTGTGTCCGGTGTTCGCGCCGTATCGCACCGAGGAGGGGCTGAACGCGCAGGTGTACAACCGGTGTGTCGGCACGCGGTACTGCGGCAACAACTGTCCGTACCACGTGCGTCGGTTCAACTGGTACAACTACGATTTCCCCGCGCCGCTCGATGTGCAGCTCAACCCCGATGTCACCGTGCGCCAGCTCGGCATCATGGAGAAGTGCACGATGTGCATACAGCGGATCATCGCCGGCAAGGACCACGCGCATCGTGACGAGAAGCGCCGCGTGCGGGACGGCGACATCCTCACCGCCTGCCAGCAGACGTGCCCGACGCAGGCGATCACCTTCGGCAACCTCAAGGACGAGACGAGCGCGATCGCCAAGCTGCGCCGCTCGCCGCGCGCCTACGGCGTGCTGGACGAGATCGGCACGCGGCCGAGCGTGATCCATCTGCAGAAGGTGGTGCGGGCGTCCGAGAGTCCCGCGCCGGGCGCGCCCCGGAAGGGCGGCCACGCGTGAGCGTCGCCACCTCGCGGCCGCCGGCCACACCGACGTACGGCGACGTCAACCGCGACGTCATTGCCACGCTGCGCACGCCGGGGCCGCTGTACTTCGCCTGGATGTGCATCGTCGGGCTGCTGCTGACGTGCTTCTTCCTGGCGTGGAGCTATCAGATCTACGTCGGCATGGGCGCCGCCGGCAAGCGCACGCCGCAGATGTGGGCGATGTACATCACGACGTTCGTGTTCTGGATCGGCATCGGCCACGCCGGCACGCTCATCTCCGCTGTCCTCTATCTCTTCCGCGCGCGCTGGCGCACCTCGATCTACCGGGCCGCCGAGGCCATGACGATCTTCGCGGTCATGACCGCGGGCCTGTTCCCGATGATCCACGCCGGGCGCGTGTGGTTCGCGTACTTCCTGCTGCCGTACCCCAACCAGCGTTACCTCTGGCCGAACTTCAAATCGCCGCTCGTGTGGGACGTGTTCGCGATCTCGACCTATCTGTCGATCAGCACCGTGTTCTTCATCGTCGGGCTCATCCCCGACATCGCCGCGCTGCGCGACGCCGCCACCGGCTGGCGGCGACGCATCTACTCGATGCTGTGTCTCGGGTGGGAGGGGACGGACGGCCAGTGGCGGCACTACCGCCGGGCGTACGGCCTGCTCGCCGCGTTCGCCACGCCGCTCGTGCTGTCCGTGCACAGCGTGGTGTCCTGGGACTTCGCGATGGCGCTGGTTCCCGGCTGGCACTCCACGCTGTTCGCGCCGTTCTTCGTCGACGGCGCCATCTTCTCCGGCTTCGCGATGGTTCTCGTGCTCGTGCTGCCGATGCGCTACTTCTTCAACCTGCAGCCCTACATCACGCCACGGCACCTCGACGCGATGGCCAAGCTGATCCTCGTCACGGGACTCGTGCTCACGTATTTCTACGCGTGCGAGCTGTTCACGTCCTGGTACAGCGGCGATCACATCGAGAAGGCCTCGCTGTTCTGGCGGCTGACGAGCACGTACGCGTGGGCGCTGGCGACCATGTACTTCTGCAACTGCATCTCGCCGCTGATCCTCTTCTGGGCTCCCGCGCGGACGAATCCGGTGATCCTCTTCGGCGTCTCGGTGCTCGTGCTCATCGGCATGTGGTTCGAGCGCTTCAACATCATCGTGCCGTCGCTCGGCCACGACTTCTATCCGTACTCATGGGGCATCTACGTGCCGACGGTGACCGACTCCACGATCATCATCGGCAGCTTTGCGTGGTTCTTCCTGCTGTTCCTCGGCTTCATCCGGGTGCTGCCCTCACTCTCGGTGGTCGAGGTGAAGGAAACACTGCCGCCGCCCATGAAGGACGTCGTGGATGGCCACCACTGAGACCGTTCTGGGCGTCTTCGCCCACGTGGACACGACGGTGCGTGCGCTCGAAGAGCTGCGCGCGAAGGGCTACCACGACCTCACCGTGTACACCCCGGTGCCCGTCCACGAGATCGAGGACGTGCTGGAGCGCGATCGTCCGGTGAGCCGCGTGCGCATCTTCACGCTCATCGGCAGCCTCATCGGTCTCGCCTCGGCGTGGCTGCTCACGCAGTGGACCTCGATGAAATGGGATCTCGTGGTCGGCGGCAAGCCGGCGATCGGACTGCCCGTGAGCCCGCCCTACGTGGTGATCATGTTCGAGATGATGGTGCTCTTCGGCGGCGTCGCCACCGTCATCGGCATGGTCGTGCTCGGGCGCCTGCCGCGCCTGCGGCAGTCCTCGAGCTTCGATCCGCGGTTCACCAATGACCGCTTCGGCGTCGCCGTGCACTGCGCTCCCGAGCGCGGCGCGTCCGTGCGCGACATCCTCCGCCACGCCGGCGCCGACGAAGTGCGCGCGTGAAGTACCTGTTCGTCCTCGTGCTGCTGTGTGTGGCGGGCGCGGCCGGGTTGATGGTCACCATCATCGCCTACCGGTGGATGAACGACATGACGCACACGGTGCGCATCCTCCCCGGCGAGCGGAACTTCTCGATGCCCGTCGGCGTCGTCCCGCGAGGCGGGGCGGCGATCATTCCGAAGGAGCAGCGCGACGCGGCGGCGAAGGAGCCGAACCCGGTGAAGCCCTCGGCGGAATCGATCGCGCTCGGCCGCGAGCGCTTCGCCATCTTCTGCGTGCCGTGCCACGGGCCCGAGGCGAAGGGCGGGGTGACGGGACCGGTCGCCACGAAGTTCATCCCGCCGCCCGATCTCACCAACGCCGACCTGCAGCGGCAGCGCACCGACGGCTACTGGCACAGCTACATCGTCGTCGGCGGCGCCGTCATGCCGGCATACGGCGAAGCGCTCTCGTCGCAGGAGGCGTGGCACGTCGTGAACTACCTGCGCTCGCTGGCGCCGGGCGGCGCGGCCAGGACCGCGACCAAACCGTGACCGCCGTCTGGGGCGTGCTCGCGGCCATCGGCGCCGTCGCCTTCCTGCTCGGCGCACGCTCCGCCGACGCGCCGGCCGCGTGGTCGATCTATCTCGTCAACCTCGTCTTCTGGTCGTCGCTGGCCGTCACGGGCCCGGCCATCGCGGCCATGATGCAGCTGACGGAGGCTCGTTGGTCTCCGAGCGTGCGACGCATCGCGGTGACCACCGTCGGCTTCCTGCCGGTCTCGTTCGTGTTGCTGATCGTGCTGTTCGTCGGACGCGACGTGCTCTATTCGTGGGTCTCGCATCCGATCGCCGTCAAGGCGTCCTGGCTCAACACCAAGTTCTTCTTCGGACGCACGCTGGTACTGGCTGCCGCGCTCTTCGTCGTATGCTTCGCGTTCGCGGCGGCGATCCTGCGCGATACTGTCCCGCCCGGCGACGTGCGCGTGCGCGTGTACCGTAACCGCCTGGCCACCGTGCTGCTCTTCCTCTGGGTCGTCACCGTCTCGCTCTGGGGCTTCGATCTCGTCATGTCGCTCGATCCGCGCTGGTACAGCGGGCTGTTCGGCGGCTACTTCGCGGTGAGCTCGCTCTACACGGCCTTCTGCCTGCTCGCTCTGCTCACGGTGCGCGCCAACGCGCGCGGGCTCGCGGCCATCCCGCCGGCGGCGGTGCAGGACGTGGCCAAGCTGCAGTTCATGATGTCGATCATGTGGATGTACTTCTTCTGGTCGCAGTATCTGGTCATCTGGTACGGCAACGTGCCCGTGGAGACGCGCTTCTTCGTGCACCGGTTCTTGCTGCAGCCATGGCTGACGCTCGCCTGGGTGATCTTCGCGATCGGCTGGCTGCTCCCGTTCTCGTATCTCGTCAAGCGCCTGACCGGCCGGCCGCCGGAGCGACACGCCCCGCTCGTGATCGTCGCGGTGATGGGACTGGTGGCAATCTTCCTCGAGCGCGTGTTCGTCGTGTTCCCGTCGGTCTCACCGCAGAGTCGTCTGCCGTTCGGCGTCCGCGACCTGCTCGTCACCCTCGGCTTCCTGGCGCTCTTCGCACTCAGCCGCCGTCTGTACATGCAGCGCGTCCGCCCCGTCTTCAACCTCCCACACCCGAGTCATTAAGAACATGGGGGCCCCGAAATGGCCCCCAAACCCCCAACGCTCGGAAGCGCCGCGGCAAAGCCGTGGCGCTCCTCGGGATCGCGCACGCGGCCCCGAAATGGCCCCCAAACCCCCAACGCTCGGAAGCGCCGCGGCAAAGCCGTGGCGCTCCTCGGGATCGCGCACGCGGCCCCGAAATGGCCCCCAAACCCCCAACGCTCGGAAAGCGCCGCGGCAAAGCCGTGGCGCTCCTCGGGATCGCGCACGCGGCCGCGAAATGGCCCCCAAACTCCGCAACGTTCGGAGCGCCGCGGCGAAGCGTGGCGTTCCTCGGGCACATGGCTCGCGCGTTGTACACTTCGCGCATGTTGTCCGTCGAGCAGGCGCAGGCCGAGATCCTCGGACGCGGGCGCGTGTTGCCCACGGAGCGCGTCGACATTCTCGC
>Ga0209159_1001631_pt1 | contig 16730 bp, 14 predicted proteins | sample GraSoiAngelo_144_FD_185901 | JGI IMG/M metagenome (GOLD analysis project Ga0209159, IMG submission 185901) | Grasslands soil microbial communities from the Angelo Coastal Reserve, California, USA - 14_1009_02_40cm (SPAdes) (version 2) | ecosystem: Environmental > Terrestrial > Soil > Grasslands ...
GGTTGACTGCTGATAGAATCCGCGTGTGTCCCGAGGGGGTGAGTCCCGAATGAGGAAGCTCCTGACCGTCACGGCCGTCGCCGTGAGCCTGGCGCTGACGAGCGGCGTCGCGCTCGCCAGCTCGTGCCCGAAGGTGATCAAGGAGGGTCGCGAGGCCGCCGCGAAGATGGACCAGAACGACCCCAAGGTGAAGGGCGCCGTCGCCAAGCTCAACGAGGCGCAGAGCCTGCACGAGAGCGGCAAGCATGCCGACTCCCTCGCCAGGGCCAACGAGGCGCTCGCCGATCTCGGCGTGAAGAAGTAGTCGTCCGATCGTCGTCGGCCGGGGGCCGATTGTGACGCCCCCGGCCGCAACCCTGCTAGAATTCGACTCGATGTCGTCCGATCGCTATCCGTTCCGCGAGATCGAAACGAAGTGGCAGCGTATCTGGGACGAGCGCAAACAATTCCGCGTCGTCGAAGACCCGCGCCGCCCGAAGTTCTACTGCCTCGAGATGTTCCCGTACCCCTCGGGCCGCATTCACATGGGCCACGTCCGCGTCTACGCCATCGGCGATCTCCTCGCGCGGTTCAAGCGCATGCGCGGTTTCAACGTGCTGCACCCGATGGGCTGGGACGCCTTCGGCCTGCCGGCGGAGAACGCCGCCATCGAGCATGGCGTGCATCCGGCGATCTGGACCTACGAGAACATCGACAACATGCGCGCCCAGCTCAAGAAGATGGGGATCTCGTACGACTGGGAGCGCGAGGTCACCACCTGCGATCCCGCCTACTACAAGTGGGAGCAGCTGATCTTCATCAAGATGCTCGAGCGCGGGCTCGCCTACCGTCGCCGATCGACGGTGAACTGGTGCCCGTCGTGTCAGACCGTGCTCGCCAACGAGCAGGTGGAGGGCGGCCGCTGCTGGCGCTGCGACTCGGAGGTCACGCTGCGCGAGATCGACGGCTGGTTCTTCAAGATCACCGCGTACGCGGACGAGCTCCTCGCGTGGTGCGACCGGCTGCCGGGCTGGCCCGAGCGCGTCATCACGATGCAGCGCAACTGGATCGGGCGCAGCGAGGGCGCCGAATTCGACTTGCCCGTCGCCGGCCGTCCCGAGCTGAAGGTGCGCGTCTTCACGACGCGGCCCGACACGGCATTCGGCATGACGTACGCCGTCCTCGCGCCCGAGCATCCGCGGGTCGACCAGCTCGTCACCGACGAGGCCGAGCGTCGCGCCGTCGCCGATTTCCGCGCCGAGGTCGCGCGCCACACCGAGATCGAGCGTCTGGCCGCCGACCGTCCGAAGCACGGCCTGCGCCTGCGCGCCAAGGTCGTCAACCCGTTCAACGGCGCGGAGATCCCGCTCTTCATCGCGGACTACGTGCTCATGGGGTACGGCACCGGCGCCATCATGGCGGTGCCCGGCGAAGACCAGCGCGACTGGGAGTTCGCCAAACAGTACGGACTGCCGATCATCGAAACGGTGAAGCGACCGCCCGGCTGGGTCGGCGAGGCCTACGGCGGCGACGGCGTCAAGATCAACTCCGGCTTCCTGGACGGGCTCACGGTCGACGAGGCCAAGCGCAAGGCCATCGACTGGCTGGTTGCCCGCGGACTCGGCGTGGCGAAGGTGAACTACCGGCTCCGAGACTGGGGCATCTCGCGTCAACGGTACTGGGGAGCGCCGATTCCGGTGCTCTACTGCGAGAAAGACGGCATGGTGCCGGAGGACGAAAAGAACCTTCCGGTGGTGCTGCCACGCGACGTGCAGCTGTCGGGCAAGGGCGGCTCGCCGCTCGCGGAGGTCGCCTCGTTCGTGAACGCGACGTGTCCGAAGTGCGGCGGGCGCGCGCGGCGCGAGACGGACACGATGGACACGTTCGTCGAGTCGTCGTGGTACTTCCTGCGCTACTGCTCGCCGAAATACGACAAGGGCATGTTCGAGCGCGACGCCGCCGAGTACTGGATGCCCGTCGATCAGTACATCGGCGGCATCGAGCACGCCGTGTTGCACCTGCTCTACGCGCGCTTCTACACCAAGGTGCTGCGCGACCTCGGCATGGTGAAGGTGGACGAGCCGTTCACCGCGCTCCTCAGCCAGGGGATGGTCATCAAGGACGGCGCGAAGATGTCGAAGTCCAAGGGTAACGTCGTCGATCCCGACGACCTCATCCGCACGCTCGGCGCGGATACCGCGCGGCTGTTCTCGCTCTTCGCGGCGCCGCCCGAGAAGGACCTCGATTGGAACGACCACGGCGTGGAAGGCGCCTCGCGATTCCTGAACCGGGTTTGGCGCTTCGTGATCACTCACGGAAACGAGCTCCGCGCTATGGCTATGGAAATGGGGGGGGCGACGCGCCCCCCCCAATCCCCCCCATCTACGCTGGGGGCGGCCACCGGCCCCCAATCCTCCCCATCCGCGTCGCGCCCGACAACGGAAGCAGGCGTCGCGTTTCGTCGGACGATCCACGAGACGATCGCCAAAGCCACGCAGGACATCGAGCGGGATTTCCACTTCAATACCGCGATCAGCGCGGTGATGGAGCTCGTCAACGCGCTCTACGCGTTCGAGGCCGCGTCGCATGACGGGATGCCGGCCGCCGAGCGCGCCGCGCTGCTGCGCGAGGCGGTGGAAACGACGCTGCTGCTGCTCGGCCCCATCGCGCCCCATCTCACCGAGGAGCTCTGGTCGCAGCTCGGGCACACGGAGAGTCTGTTCACTCGCCCGTGGCCGGAGGCGGATCCGCGCGCGCTCGTGAAGAACGAGGTGACGCTGGTGGTGCAGGTGGACGGCAAGGTTCGCAGCCGACTGCAGGTCGCCGTCGGCACACCGGAGGAGCGGATCCAGCGCCTGGCACTCGCGGACGATCGCGTGCAGCCGTGGGTGCGCGAGCGCGCCGTCGAGCGCGTGGTGGTCGTCGCGAATCGCCTCGTCAACATCGTGACGCGCGCGTGACGCGTCGCCTCGCCGTGCTGGCGCTGGCGATCACGGCCCTCGGCGTGGGCGGCTGCGGCTATTCCTTCCGCGGCACGTTGCCGTCGCACGTCCGAACCATCGCCGTGCCGATCTTCGCCAACCGCACCCAGCAGCCGGGCGTGGAGTCGATCATCACGCGCGCCGTCGTGCAGGCGTTCGTGACGAACGGCCGGCTGCAGGTGGTCCGTCCCGCGGACGCCGACGCCATTCTCGACGGCGAGGTCATGAGCTACGGCGTCGGCGCCATCGCGTTCGACAAGACGCTCAACGTGCAGCAATACCGTCTGCTGGTCGTGCTGAATCTCCGCATGCGAGACGTGCGGCGCAACAGCGTGCTGTTCCAGCAGGCCAACGTCGCCGAGCAGGCCGACTTTCGTGTGGCGGGCCCGGTGTCGGCCACCATTGCGCAGGAGGAGACAGCGCTGACCCAGGCGGCGGGCGAGATCGCGCGCTCGATCGTGAGCCTCGCGCTCGACCGCTTCTGATCGGCGGTCCGATGGACTACGCCGCCTTCCTGCAGCTCGCCGGCCGTGGCCAGCCGCCGCCGGTCGCGCTGCTGCACGGGCCCGATCCGCAGCTGCTCGATGACGCGCTGGCCGCGGCGACGCGCGGGCTCTTTCGTGATGCCGGCGAAGCCGCGCTCGGCCGCGAGGTCTTCGAGGGCGCCGAGACGTCGGTCGACGACGTGGTGCGCTCCGCGAGCACGCTGCCGTTCATGACCGGCATGCGCCTCGTGGTCGTCCGGCGCTGCCAGGCGCTCTCGGCCAAAGGCGCCGAGGCGCTGGCCGCCTACGCGCGCGACCCCAACACCGCCACGTCGCTGCTGCTGCTCGCCGAGGACTCCCTCGCCGCCTCGCGCGATCGTCGTGAGCACTGGTTGCTGGGCGCCATTCCCGCCGCGGCCGTCGTTTCGCTGGCCACGCGCGACGCCCGCGGCGCCGAGGCGTGGCTGCGGCAGCGCGCCGCCGCCGAAGGCCTGACGGTCAGTGACGAGGCGGCGCGCCTGCTGGTGCAGTGGGTCGGCGAGGACGGCGCGACGCTGCTCGGCGAGGCGCGCAAGGCCGCGCTGGCGGGAGGGCACGACAACCGCGCCGTCGGCGTGAAGGAAGTGACGGCGGTCGTGGGCGAGCATCGCCTGAGCGGTGTGTTCGACCTCACCCGAGCCGTGCAGCGACGCGAAGCCGGCACGGCGCTGCGCACGCTCGACCGTCTGCTGGCCACGGAGGAGCCGATGCGGCTGCTGGCACTGCTCACCGCCGACGTGCGCGCCACGATCATCGTGGCCGATCTCACGGCACGCGGGCAGGGAGCCGAGCAGATCGCGCGCCTCGTGCGCAAGCCGCCGCCCGTCGTCGACGCCATCGCGCGCGGTCCGGCCGCCGCCCCGGCGGCGGTGCTGGCGCGCCGCCTCGAGCGCTGCTGGGAGGCGGAGCTGCGCGTGAAGTCGAGCGGCGAGCCGCACGCCGAGCTCACCGCGCTCGTCCTCGACCTCTGCCGGTGACAGGCCGGGCGCGTCGCGCGCTCGCCACCCTCTGCTCGTCGGCGGCGCTCGCGCTGACGGCCGTCGGTGCCGTGGCGGCCGCACCACCGCCGACCGCCTGTCCCGGCTGCGTGATCGCCGGCGCCGGGCGCGCGCCGCTCGCCGTGCCCGAGGGCACGCCGCTGGCGGGTTACGGGAGCTTCGCTCGCCGGCTGCTCCTGCCCGATGTGCTCGGCCGCTATCCGCACGCGTTCTGGTTCAAACCCGCGACGGGCGAGGGCGAGGCGCTGGCCGCGCGGGCGCTCGTGCTCGAGCGCGACGGCACGCGAATCGTGTGGGTGGCGGTCGATCTCATCGCCGTGGATCGCGCCTTCACCGAGGCCGTCACATCGCAGCTCGCGCGTGCGGGCGCGAGCCCGGCCGTGCTGATCATCTCGGCCTCGCACACGCATTCGGGACCGGGCGCGTTCGTCGATTCCGCCTTGATGGGGTTCGTCGCCACCGACCGCGAGGACGTGGCCGTCCGCGAGGCGCTCGTGGCGGCGGTGGTCGACGCCGTCCGGCGTGCCGACGCCGTGCGCGGTCCAGCCCGCGTGGCGCTCGGCGTCGTCGCCGCCCCGGCACTGGTGCGCAGTCGACTCGGCAGCCCCTTGGATCCCGAGCTCGTCGTGCTCGCCGTCCGGCGCACGACCGGCGCACCGGTAGCGCTCGTCTGGAACTTCGCGATCCACGGCACGATGCTCGGCGCCAGTAACCTGAGGCCCTCGGGCGACGTCATGGGCGCCACGTCTCGTGCGCTCGAGGACATGATCGGCGCGCCCGCGCTGTTCGTGAACGGCGCCGTCGGCGACGTGAGCCCCGCGCGGCACGGGCGCGCCGCGCTCGGCGAGGTGGCCGGCGAGCTGGCGAACGCTGCCCGCGCGGCGTGGGAGCGCGCGACACCGGTCGGCGCCGGTCCGCTGCTCGCGCGCATCGCGCGCGTGCCGCTGCCATCACCGCGACTGTCGCTGCACAACTGTCTCGGCGGGTGGATGCCTGCCGCCGTACGACTGCCGCTCGACGGCGCCTTTCCCGGCGAGACGACGCTGACCGCGGTCGCGCTCGGCGACATCGCGTGGGCAGCGCTTCCGGGCGAGCCGGCCACGGCCCTTGGTCTTCGCATCAAGAGCCAGGCGCGCCGCACGTTTCGTCACGCCTTCGTGGCCGGCGTCTCCAACGACTACGTGGGCTATCTCGTCACCGCGGCCGACCACGGACGGCCTTCATACGTGACATGCGGCTCCGTCTACGACGCGAGGACCGGCGACGATCTCACCGAGCGGGCGGTCGAGCTGCTACGCGAGCTGCACGCGGCAGGACGCGGACGATGACCGTTCGCGCCCGGACGATCCCGTGCTGGGCCGGGCGGACACCGCGCCGCTGCTCAGCGCGCGGCGGCGGTGAGACGGCGAGCCAGCGCGGACTTCTTCCGCGCGGCGGTGTTGCGATGGACGACGCCCTTTGTGACCGCCTTGTCGAGCGCGCGAATCGCGTCGGCGACGGCCGTGCGGAGCGCGTCGCCGCCGGCGGCGCGCGCGGTCTTCACCGCGCTGCGGACCTGCGAGCGGATGGTGCGGTTACGCAGGCGCCGCGTCTCGCTCTGGCGAATGCGCTTCATGGCCGACTTCGTGTTTGCCACCTGGCCTCCTTTATATGTGCCGTCGGGGCCCCTTCGCAGGGCTCCGGGCGACTCGCTGGCCGTGGGACTCGCAGGGCTCCGGGGCCCGACGGTTGGCGACTCGCTGGCCGTGGGACTCGCAGGGCTCCGGGGCCCGACGGTTGGCGACTCGATGCGCGCGGTACGCGCTGCCGACGCGTGTGAGACTCGCGAAGTCTGCCGTAGTTCGGCGAGGATTTCAAGGTGAGTGAGACGCCGGCCGTCGAGCGGCAGGTAATCGGCGCGCTCGGCTCGATCGGCTCGGCGACGCTCGCAAGCCGGGTGCTCGGCTTCGTCCGCGACATGGTCGTCGCGCTCGCGTTCGGCGCGGGCCCGGTGACCGATGCATTCTTCGTCGCCTACCGGATCCCGAACATCCTGCGCCGGCTGCTGGGCGAAGGCGCGCTGTCGACGGCGGTCATTCCGGTCTTCACCGAGTACGCCACCGTTCGCTCCCGCGACGAGCTCCGGCGTCTCGTGCGCGCGACCTTCGGCGTCGGCCTCGTCACGCTGATCGCGACGACGCTGGCCGGCATCGCGGCGGCGCCGTGGATTCTCCGCGCGATCGCCCCTGGCTTCACCTCGGACGCCGCGCAAGAGGCGCTCGCCGTTCAGCTCACGCGCGTGATGTTCCCGTACCTCGTGCTCGTCGGGCTCTCGGCGCTGGCGATGGGCGCCCTGAACGCGGAAAATCGCTTCTTCGCCTCGGCCGTTGGACCCGCCGTGTCGAACGTCGGCATGATCGCCGGTGTCGTGCTGCTGGCACGTTACCTCGACCCGCCGATCCTGGCGCTCGCGATCGGTGTCCTCGCCGGTGGCGTCGGCCAGCTCCTCGTGCAGCTGCCGGAGCTCGCGCGCCTCGGGCTGCTGGTGGCGCCGTCGTGGGAGCCACGGCTTCCCGCGCTGGCGCGGATCGCCCGGCTGCTCGTGGCCGCCGTGTTCGGCCTGGCGGCGGTGCAGGTGATGGTCTTCGTCAACACGCTGCTCGCGTCGCTGCTGCCGGCCGGGTCGATCTCCTTCCTGTATTACGCCGACCGCGTGATGGAATTTCCGCTCGGGATTTTCGGCATCGCGCTCGCGTCGGCGTCGCTGCCCGCGATGTCGCGTCAGGCGGCGGAGGGCGACACGCGCGCGCTCGCGGGCACGCTCAACTTCGCGCTGCGGCTCGCGGTGTACATCTGTGTGCCGGCCACCATCGGCCTGCTTATGCTGCGTATGCCGATCACGCGCGTGCTCTTCGAGCGCGGCCGCTTCACCTCCGCCGACACGGTCGCCACGGCGCAAGCGCTCAGCGGCTATGCCGTCGGCCTCGTCGCCTTCGCCGGCGCGCGCATCACCGCGCAGGCCTTCTACGCGATTCGCCGGCCGGGCGTGGCGGTGCGCTTCGGCATCCTCGCCGTCGCCCTCAATGTCGTGAGCGCGGTTGCCCTGATGGGTCCGCTCGGCCATGCCGGGCTCGCTGTGGATGGCGCGGCGGCGCTTCGGCCGGCTCGGCGGACGGGCGCTGCTCGTCTCGTGTTTGCGCACGACGGCGGCCGCCGTTCCGCTCGGGGTGGTGTGCTGGCTGGCGCTGCCGGTGCTCGGTGTGCGGCGCGGCTTCGGCGTCGACGTGAGCCTGCTGCTCGCGACGATTGCCGGTGGGGCGCTCGTGTTCTTTGCCGCGAGTGCAGCGCTCGGCTCGCCAGAGCGACGCAGCCTCGTGCGGCTGGTGGCCGGCCGGCGCACGGACCTGACGCGCGCTGCCGAGCCGTGACGTATCGCTGCCGCTTCACGCGACGCGATTCGTCGACGCGCGTTGCCCCTCGAGCGACCGCCGTGCTATAGTCCGTCGTGCACTCCAACGCCGTCGTGTCGTTCACCCGCACGCCGATTCCCGCGCCCCCACCAACGGCCTAGATGACGAATGGCGTCCGCGCGTGCCGGGGCCTCCGCGAGCAGCGAGGCGGAGTCTCCCGGACGGCGCCGCGGCGCATCGACGACGGAACGCGGTGACCACGATGGCGCGTCGCGCCCACGCGTATCCGCAAATCACGTTGACGGCCGCCGACCTCGTCGACGGCGAGATTCTGTCCGCGCCCTCCGGCGTCACCGCGGCCGATGCGCTGCGCCTCGCGCGGCGCCGTCGTGTGCGCGTGCTCGCCTGCGGCGCGCGCCAGCACGTCCTCGCCGACGATCTCGCGCGCGCCATCGACCTCGGGCTCGGCGAGCTGCCCGCACGCGACCTTGCGCGGCCGCTGCCGATCGTCACGGCGCGCACGCCGGAGCTCGCGGTGCGACGGGCGCTGAGCGAAGGCGCACCGGCGGTGATCGTGCCCGGCAGGGGGACGATCAGCCGTCCGGCCGCGCCCCGGACGATGCCGGTCCGGGCGCGGCTCGAAAAGACGCTGTCGCCACCGACGCGCGCGTTGCTCGCCGAGATCTCCCGCGTGGCCGCCGCGCAAGGCGCGCGCGCGTTCGTGGCCGGCGGCCTCGTGCGCGACGCGTGGCGTGGCGCCGCGGCCGGCGGCGATCTCGACGTTGTGGTCGAAGGCGATGGGCCCGCGGTGGCGCGCGCCCTCGCCGATGCGCTGCGCGGCACGCTGGTCGAGCACGAGCGCTTTCTCACGGCCTCGGTACGCGCGGCGAGCCACGGGCGCATCGACGTCGCCACGGCGCGCAGCGAGCGCTACGACGCGCCGGGCGCCCTGCCGCGCGTGCTGCCGGCACCGATCGGCCTGGATTTGCAGCGGCGCGACTTCGCCGTCAACGCGATGGCGGTCGAGGTGACCACCGATGCGTGGGAGCTGCTGGACCCATTCGGCGGCCTCATGGATCTCGAGCGCCGGCGCCTTCGCATCCTGCATCCGCTCTCGTTCGTCGAGGACCCCACGCGCATCCTGCGCGGCGCGCGCTATGCCGCGCGGCTGGAGCTGCGCCCCGATCCGTGGACCACGCGCTGTCAGGCGCTGGCGCTGCGCCTGGCGCCGTATGCGGCGTTGTCGGGCCAGCGCATCGCCACGGATCTCGAGCGGCTGCTCGACGAGCCCACCGGCCCGGCGGCGCTCGCCATGCTCGCGCGCGGCGGCGTGCCGCGCTTGCTCGATCCGCGCTGGCGTGAGACCCGCGGCACGTCCGCCGGTCTCGCCGCGGTACCCGCGACGCTCGCCTGGGTGAGATCGCAGCGCGTGGCGCGGCCCATCGTCGTCGCGGCGCTGGCGCTGGCTGCCGACCAGCCACCGGCGGTGGCGGAAGCCATGACGGGACGCCTGGGGCTCAGCGGCGAGCCGCTGAGCGAGCTGCGCCGCGCCCTGACCGAGGCGCCGGCGCTCGCGCGTCGGGTCGTGGACGCCGCGCCGAGCGCTGCCGGCCGCGCGCTACGGGCGGCGAGCGCGCCTGCCCTCGTGGCTCTGCACCTGGCGGGTGGCGCCGCACGCGAGCGGGTCGAGTGGTGGCTGGCCCAGGGGCGCGGGATCGAGCCGATACTCGGCGGCGACGAGGTGATCGGCCTCGGCGTCGCGCGCGGCCCGGCGGTGGCCGCCGCGCTCGCCGCACTGCGCGACGCACGGCTGGATGGGCGCGTCGTCGACCGGGCGTCGGAAATCGACTATGTTCAAACATGGACGTCCACGCGCGAAGGGAGGGATTGAGGTGGCGCCGAAATACATCTTCGTGACCGGCGGCGTCGTGTCCTCGCTCGGCAAAGGGCTCGCCGCGGCCTCCATAGGCGCACTGCTCGAGGCGCGCGGATACCGCGTGGCCCTGCAGAAGATGGATCCCTACATCAACGTCGACGCGGGCACGATGAGCCCGTATCAGCACGGCGAGGTCTTCGTCACCGACGACGGCGGCGAGACCGACCTCGATCTCGGCCACTACGAGCGGTTCACCTCGGCCCGGGTGACGCGTGATCACAACATCACGACCGGCAAGGTGTACTTCTCGGTCATCCAGAAGGAGCGGCGCGGAGATTACCTCGGGCGGACGGTGCAGGTGATCCCGCACATCACCGACGAGATCAAGGCGTTGATTCGCAAGGTCGGCGCCGGTCAGGACGTCGTCATCGTGGAGGTCGGCGGGACCGTCGGCGACATCGAGGGCCTGCCGTTCCTCGAGGCGATCCGCCAGCTCAAGAAGGACGTGGGCAAGGACAACGTGCTGTACGTCCACCTCACGCTCGTGCCGTTCATGCAGGCGGCCGCCGAGCTCAAGACGAAGGCCACGCAGCACTCCGTGAAAGAGCTGCGCGCGATCGGGATCCAGCCCGATGTCCTGCTCTGCCGCACAGACCGCTATCTGCCGCCCGGCATCAAGTCGAAGATCGCGCTGTTCTGCGACGTCGAGGAGGAGGCGGTCATCACCGCCAAGGACGTCGACACCGTGTACGAGGTCCCGCTGGTGTTCCACCGTGAGGGCCTGGACTCGATCATCGTCAAGGGCCTCGGCCTCGAGGACCGGCCCATCGACCTCTCGCGCTGGGAAGACGTCGTGCGTCGCGTGAAAACGCCGCGGGCGACCATGCGGCTGGCCGTCGTCGGCAAGTACATCGACCTGAAGGACTCCTACAAGAGCCTGGTCGAGGCGCTCGTGCACGGCGGCATCGCCCATCAGGCCAAGGTCGACATCCTGTGGATCGACGCCGAACACATCGAGCGCGATGGGGCGGCCGCGCACTTCGCGGACGTCGACGGCGTGCTCGTGCCGGGCGGCTTCGGCGACCGCGGCATCGAGGGCAAGATCCAGGCGGTGCAGTACGCGCGCGAGCAGCGGGTGCCGTACTTCGGCATCTGCCTGGGCATGCAGTGCGCGGTGATCGAGTTCGCGCGCAACGTGTGTGGCCTGGCGGGCGCCAACTCGTCGGAGTTCAGCCCCGACGCGCCGCACCCGGTGATCGACCTGCTGCCCGAGCAGCGCGCGTTCGCCGACAAGGGCGGCACGATGCGCCTGGGACTCTATCCGATCCTCCTGCAGGAGGGCAGCCGCGCCTCACGGCTGTATGGCGAGGGCATCATCCGCGAGCGTCACCGCCATCGCTATGAGGTCAACAACGACTACCTCAAGACGCTCGAGAAGAACGGCCTGCGCGTCTCCGGCATCTGGGCGGAAAAGCAGCTCGTCGAGATCGTCGAGATCGAGGACCACCCGTATTTCGTGGCCGGCCAGTTCCACCCGGAGTTCCGGTCGCGCCCGTGGGATCCGCATCCGCTATTTGCCGGATTCGTGCGGGCGGGGCTGGACTACAGGGCTCGGCGCGCATGACGGCCCGCACGCACGAAGTCGCGATCGGCCCGCTCACCGTCGGCGGCGGGCGCCCCCTCGTGCTGATCGGCGGGCCGTGCGCGATCGAAGACGAAAAGCACGCGTTGATGACCGCCGAGCGGCTGGCGACGATCGCCGCCGACAAGCGCGTGCCCTACGTCTACAAGTCGTCGTACGACAAGGCCAACCGGTCGTCGGTCAACGGCTATCGCGGCCCGGGCCTCGTCGAGGGCTTGCGCATCCTGCGCAAGGTGCGCGAGACGCTGCACATCCCGGTGCTGTCCGACGTGCATCAGGTCTCCGAGGTCGACCCTGCGGCCGAGGTGCTCGACGTGCTGCAGATTCCCGCTTTCCTCTGCCGTCAGACCGATCTCATCCTCGCCGCGGCCGCCACCGGCAAGCCCGTGAACGTGAAGAAGGCTCAGTTCGTCGCCCCGCGGGACATGAAAAACGTCGTGGACAAGATCCTCTCGAAGGGCAACGCGTCGATCATGCTCACCGAGCGCGGCACGTCGTTCGGCTACCACAACCTCGTCGTCGACATGCGCGGGCTCGCGGACATGCGCGAGCTCGGGTATCCGGTCGTGTTCGACGCGACGCACTCCGTGCAGCTGCCCGGCGGCGCCGGCGATCGCTCGGGCGGCGAGCGCAAGTACGTGCCCGCGCTCGCGCGCGCCGCGGTCGCCTTCGGTATCGACGCGCTCTTCATGGAGATGCACGAGGATCCCGACCGCACGCTGGCGGACGGCCGGCCGCTCTCCGACGGCCCGAACATGCTGCGCATCGACGATTTACCACGGCTGCTCGACGATCTGCTCGCCATCCACCGCGTTCACGGCGGGCCGCGAGCGTGAGCATGCCCGACCTCCGTCAGATCGCCGAGCGCGTGCTGCGACTCGAAGCCGACGCCATCCTCGCGCTCGTGCCGAAGCTCGACGCCGGCTTCGCGCACGCCGTCGAGACGCTGCGCGGCTGCGCCGGCCGCGTCATCGTCACCGGCATGGGGAAGTCCGGACTGATCGGCCGCAAGATCGCCGCGACGCTCGCGTCGACGGGGACGCCTTCGTACTTCCTGCACCCCGCCGAGGGCGTGCACGGCGACCTCGGCATGCTCGCGCGCGGCGATGTGGTGCTCGCGCTGTCCAACTCCGGCGAGACCGACGAGGTGCTGGCGATCCTGCCCCCGCTCAAGCGGCTTGGCGTGCCCATCGTGCTCCTGACCGGCGCGCCGAGCTCGACGCTGGCGCGGCAGTGCGAGGTGGTGCTGGACGTGAGCGTGGCCGAGGAGGCGTGTCCGATGAACCTCGCGCCGACGTCGTCCACGACGGCCGCGCTCGCGATGGGCGACGCGCTCGCCATGGCGCTGCTCGAGCTTCGCGGGCTACGGCCGGAGGACTACGCGGCGTTGCACCCCCGCGGAACGCTCGGCTGGCGTGCGCTGTTCCGCGTGGCCGACCTGATGCACGGCGGCGACACGCTGCCGTCGGTGCGCGACGACGCGAGCATCAAGGACGCGGTGGAAGAGATGACGCGCAAGCGCGCACGCACCGCGGCCGTCGGCGCGACGCTGCATTCGTGTGGCATGACGACGGTCGTCGACGCCGACGGGCGTCTGCTCGGCGTCATCACCGATGGCGACCTGCGTCGGATGCAGCTCGCCGGCAGCCCGATGACCGACGCGCGCGCGGGCGAGGCCGCCACGCGCAGCCCCAAGACCATTGCGGCCGACGATCTGGCCGCAAAAGCCCTCGAAGTGATGGAGGCGTGGGCCATCACCAGCCTTGTGGTCGTCGAGGGTCCCCGGCCGGTCGGCGTGATCCATATGCACGATATCTTGCGCGCCAAAATCGTCTAGCCCCGTGGCGTCGCGGATGGTGCCTTTTCGGGTTGCGTCCTACGCTTGTGTGGTAGGCTGGTATCGAATTTGCACTCCATGAATATACCCAGCCTGGCGCGTGCAATTCTCGTGGTCGTGGCCGTGTTCATCGTCGCGGTCGGCGCGACGCTCGTCGTCCGGAAGCGGACGGCGCGCGTGGAGCCGTCGGGTCCCGCCGCCACCAACGCGGATCTGAGAATCAAGGAAGTCGATCTGGAAGAGGTGACGAAAGGCGTGCGCTGGCAGCTGCGGGCCGAGCAGGCGCTGATGTACCAGCAGGAAGGCCGCACGAACCTCCGCAATCTCACCGTGCGCGTGTTTCAGAAGGATCGCTCCTGGACGATCCTCGGCGAGGAGGGCGACCTCGACCAGAAGACCAAGAACGTCGAGGTCCGCCGCAACGTCGTCATCACCTCGAGCGACGGCCTGCGCATGGACACCAGCGTCATTCGCTGGGACGCCGACGCGCAGCGGATGTGGACGGACGAGCCGGTGACGCTCTCACGCGATGGCTCCGTGATCCAGGGCACGGCGTTCGACATGACCACCGATGACGAGAACGCGACGGTCGCCGGGCGTGTGCGGGCGACGTTCGCGAATTCATCGGCGCGATGAGGGGGCTGGCGACGCTCGTGGGCACTCTCGTGATCGCGACGCTGCCGGCGGCGGCGACGGCGCAAACGCCCGCGAAGGCCGCGCCGGCGAAGCCCGCGCCCCGCGTCGAGGCGCCCGCGAAGAGCACGGCGCCCGGCGAGACGCCGGCGCCGGCGATGAGTCGCAAGGCCCAGACGAAAGAGGACGGTGCGCAGCCGGTCACCGTCGATGCCGACAAGATGGAGCGCTTCGGCAAGGAAGGCCTCGTGGTCTTCACCGGCAACGTCGTCGCGCGGCAGAACAACTCCGTGCAATACGCCGACCGCATGGAGGTCTATCTCGACGAGCGCGGCGACCGCATTCTGCGGACCGTGTCGACGGGCGCCGTGCGCATCATCACGCGCGACTGCCGCACGGGCACCGCGCGACGCGCCGAGTACCACGACCTCGAGCAGCGCGTGGTGCTGCTCGGCAACGCGCGGGTCTGGCAAGAAGACAACGTCGTGAGCGGCGAGACCATCACGATCTTCCTGTCGCAGGACCGCTCGGTCGTGCAGGGCGGCCGGCAGGAGCGCGTGAAGGCCGTCTTCTATCAGAAGGACGACAAGCAGAAGGACGACAAGGCCAAAGACGGCGAGACGACGGCGGCCGTGCGGCCGGCGCCGGCCACGTGCGAGAACTGACATGGAAGGTCTCGTCGCCCAGGACCTCCAGAAGTGGTTCAAGACGCGTAAGGTCGTGGACAACGTCTCGCTCGACATCCAGCGCGGCGAGGTCGTCGGCCTGCTCGGCCCCAATGGCGCCGGCAAGACGACGTCCTTCTATATGATCGTCGGCCTGCTGCCGACCGAGGGCGGCCGGATCTTCCTCGAGGGGCAGGAGATCACGGCGCTCCCCATGTACCAGCGCTGCCGGATGGGTGTCGGCTATCTGCCGCAAGAGTCCTCGGTGTTCCGCAAGCTCACGGTCGAAGAGAACCTCTTGGCCATCCTGGAGACGCTCGAGGTCCCGGTGACCGACCGCCGTGCGCGGGCGCGCGAGCTGCTGGCGGAGCTCGACCTCACCACGCTGGCGCCGTATCCGGCCTTCACGCTGTCGGGCGGCGAGCGGCGCCGCCTGGAGATCACCCGAGCGCTGGTCACGTCGCCGCAGTACCTGCTGCTCGACGAGCCGTTCACCGGCATCGACCCCATCGCAATCGGCGATATCCAGGAGATCATCGGACGGTTGCGCGACCGGGGCATCGGGATCCTGATCACCGATCACAACGTACGTGAAACGCTCGCGATCACCGATCGCGCCTATATCCTGTACGACGGAAAGATCCTCGTGTCGGGCACGGCCAGCGAGATCGCCAGCAATCCAATAGCCCGAGAAATCTATCTCGGCGAAAAGTTCGCCCTGTAGGTTCCGGGTAGAGAACGCCAATGGCAATGGAAACGCGCCTCTCACTGAGACAGAGCCAGCGGGTCGTCATGACCCCGCTGCTGCAGCAGGCTATCCAGCTGCTGCAGCTGTCCACGCTCGAGCTGCAGGAGGTCGTCCAGAAGGAGCTCCTCGAAAATCCGCTGCTCGAGGAAGTGCAGCCGGAGACGGCCGAGCAGCCGGAGGGCAAGGACGCGCCGCCCGACGTGCCGACGGCACCGCCCTCCGAGCCGCTGTCGAGCGACGCGGCGCCGGCGCCGACCACGGAGCGCCAGACCGACGACCTGCCGTTCGATCTGACGGCGGTGATGTTCGACGACCACGAGGAGCGCTCGCTGGTGGCGCAGGAGGACCGCGAGGACCTGCCGTTCGAGAACATGGTCCGCTCGGTCTCGTCGCTCACGGATCATCTCGACGAGCAGCTGCGCTACGCCAGCGACAGTCGGCTCGTGCGCCGCATCGGCACCGAGATCATCGGCAACCTCGACGAGGACGGCTACCTGCGGGCGTCCGACGAGGAGATCGCGCAGCGCTGCGAGACGACGGTCGAGGAGGTCGCCAAGGTCGTCAAGCTCGTGCAGTCGTTCGATCCGCCCGGCGTGGCCGCGCGCTCCATCCAGGAGTGTCTGCTGATCCAGCTCAAGGCCGATCCGAACCCCGATCCCGTCTCCGTCGAGATCGTCGAGGAGCACTTCGAAGACCTCAGCCGCCGGCGTTATCCCGACATCGCGCGCGCACTGAAGCTGCCGCTCGACCGCATCATGGAGTCGGTCGAGGAGATCATGGGCCTGGAGCCCAAGCCGGGCCGGCGCTTCGGCGGCAACGACTCGCGCTACATCGTGCCCGACGTGGTCGTGCACAAGATGGGCAGTGAGTACGTGGTCGTCCTCAATGAAGACGGCATCCCACGCCTGCGCGTGAACTCGCTCTACCGCTCGCTGCTGCGCAACTCCGCCGACGGCGAGGCGCGGCAGTACGTGGACCAGAAGCTGCGCTCGGCGCTCTGGCTCATCAAGTCCGTGGACCAGCGCCAGCGCACGCTGCGCAAGGTGACCCAATCCATCGTGAAGTTCCAGCGCGAGTTCCTCGACAAGGGGCTGCCCTATCTGCGCCCGCTGTCGCTGCGAGACGTCGGCGAGGACATCGGCATGCACGAGTCGACGATCAGCCGCGTCACCACCAACAAGTACGTCGAGACGCCGCAGGGGCTGTTCGAGCTGAAGTTCTTCTTCCACTCCGGCATCGCCTCCGGCGACGGCGAGATGGTCTCGTCCGTCTCCGTGAAGAAGATGATCCAGGACCTGCTGGCCAATGAGGACCCGTCGAAGCCGCTCTCCGACCAGGAGGTGGCGTTGATCCTCAAGGGCCGCGGGCTGACCATCGCGCGCCGGACCGTGGCGAAGTATCGCGAGGAGCTGGGGATCCTGCCGTCGCACCAGCGCCGGTTGGCGCCGAAACGACGCT
>Ga0209159_1001633_pt1 | contig 16719 bp, 14 predicted proteins | sample GraSoiAngelo_144_FD_185901 | JGI IMG/M metagenome (GOLD analysis project Ga0209159, IMG submission 185901) | Grasslands soil microbial communities from the Angelo Coastal Reserve, California, USA - 14_1009_02_40cm (SPAdes) (version 2) | ecosystem: Environmental > Terrestrial > Soil > Grasslands ...
ACGATGAATCCGTAGAGGACGATGGTCGCACTTGTCGCTGCCAGGAGAGCAAAACCACGATTCCACATGGCTCCGAGCACAAGGGCGAAGCCGAGGTAGCCAGGCCCGAACCAGTTTCCGTGAGAGGCCCCGGCAGCGGCCGCCGCGAGGAGCGCGAACAGCACGGGAGGGAACGAGGTCCAGAACAGATATCCAAAGCGCTCATCGGCTCGACGCCGCCACGCAGCGTACGCGGCATACACGAATGCCGGAAAGAGCAGAAGCGTGTACAAGAGTTGCTGGGAGAGCAGTTCCACGATGCCGGCGAGCCCATACGGAGTGCCGCCGGGACGCTCGCTGACGATAAACTGTACCATGGCCCAGTGATGGGTGGCGTTCCAGTAGAGCACGGGGAGAAAGAGGACGGCGGCGATCCCCGTCGCGAGGTACGGTTCCGCTCGCCTAAACCACCGACGCCCATAGAAGAGCAGAAAGATCAGCACCCCGGCCGCAAGGAACACCATGTAGAGCTTACTGAGCAAGCCTAAGCCAACAACGATACCCGCGTCGGCCCATCGCCGAGGCCGGCCATGCAACGCCTGCCACACATACCGTAAAGCGAGGGTCCAGGCCAAAAATAATGGGCCGTCGGGTGTGGCCAGCAAGCCGCTGCCGGTCAGCAAGGGGACAATTTGGAACAGGACCGCCGCGATGAATCCGGTCCGCGCACTGAACAACTCTCGGCCCAAGAGGAACAGCGCATAGGTGGTCGCCGCGCCCAGGACCAGCGCGCCCAGGCGAATCCAGATCGCGTCATCACCGAATCGGGTCGTTAGGAACACGATGTACGCGATCATGGGAGGATGGTCGAGATAGCTCCAGTCGAGGTGATGCGCCCAGAGCCAGTAATACGCCTCGTCGTCGATGAGGGGGATCGTGGCACCGACGATGGCGCGGAAAATCGTGGTCCCCACGATGAGCCAGAGGAGTGGCCTAGTCATCGTGCCAGTCACTGACAGTCTCCTTAAGTTGTCCAAGGCACAGGAGACCGGAATGTTCCGGTGAACTCGAAACACCGGGAGGATGTGGGATGGACCGCCTTGACCTCGCGGTTGTCATTGTGACCTTCAACACTCGCGACCTCGTCCTCCAATGCCTGCAATCGGTCTGCGAAGATGCGGATCGAACCAACAGGCCATACCGCATGATCGTTGTTGACAATGCCTCTACCGATGAGACAGCGACGGCAATACGTGATGCTTTTCCCCAGGTCCGGCTGATTGAGAACTCTGCCAATACGGGACCTGCTCGGGCGTTCAACCAGGGCCTACTTGCCTGCGCCGACTCCGACTTTGTGTTGCTCATGAACAGCGACATCAAAGTTCTTCCCGGAACGCTGGATCCGATGATGGACTATCTGGAAAGTCATCCCCACATTGCGGGTGTCAGTGTACGCCTCATCAACCCAGACGGATCGCCTCAGAAGTTCCGCACGTCGTTCGGCGTCAACCTCTGGCCGGGGCGGTTTGACCGGGTCTTCCCCATTACATTCTTCGGGACCACATTTCACCTGGGGCGCCGCTCGACATATGATGAAGGTCGGGTCGGCCTCTTCGATGAGAACTACTACTTCTTTAATGAAGATCTCGACTGGTCAATAAGAGCGCACCGTCAGGGACTGGTGTTTCACTTTCTGCCCGATCTTCCGGTCATTCACTACCGCGGTCGAGGGCAGGCGCAAAATCGCGACAGGATTCTAGGGGATCTCTATCAGGCGAATCTCCGCCTCTATGCCAAATTCCTTGGGCGATCGTGGGCCCGTCTCGCGTACGTCATCCAAACGGCACAACTCTTGGGCAAGCTCACCCATCTCCGTCTGGTCGGCAAGCACAACTCACCCGACGCGGCCGCCTATCGTTTGGCCTTGGAAAAGCAACACCATTTCATGAGTAGCCTGCGTCGCGGAGCGGCCCTCGCTGACCAACTGGACAAATAGACTACCGTACCTCCGTCTCAGCCACGCGGGTTGGGTCGTCCAATAAGAGCTCCGGGCGTCGGTTTTCTTCACGGAATCTACGGTAGAGACCCGTCCCCTCGGCCATCGCCTCGCTAATCCGGCGCAGCGCCTCACTGTCATGCCGCCATCGAAGGGCAAGCCACCTGGCCTGCATCCGCTGTACCCAATAGAGAGTGACTGCCCATTGGCGCCCCGCGTGTTTGTACACAAGCCAGAGATTGGCCACCGAGCGTTCGGCGAAGAAGGCAGCCGACCCGTCTTGTCGTAATCGGCCGCTGCGATGATGAAGTACTCTGGCCTCCGGCAAGTAGGCGAACTTGTATCCCTTGCGCTTGGCCCTGAGCGACCAATCAAGGGTCTCATGGCACGAGAACCGCTCATCATACAATCCAACATCAAAGAAAACTTCACCTCTTACTAGTGAGCAGCTAGTACCGACGAAGGAAATCGGTCGTGGGCGGCGCGGGCGCCGTGGCACCAGCTCCACGATGGCCGTGCGCTGAGCCTGAACGGTTCCATCCGGATCGACAAGCGATGCGATGATGCCGGCCGTCGACTGGTGCTCTCTGAGGTAACTGACCATCTTGGTCAGGGTTCCAGCGGTCAATTCCACGTCACCATGCATGACAAGAACGAAGTCAGGAAAACCGAGATGCCGCAAACCTGAATTGAATCCGCCCGCCAACCCGGTATCAGAAGCGTTGGCGATCACAGTCACCTGCGGGAACTCCCGTCGGATTGCTTCAACTCTGTAATCAGGACCGTTGTCCACCACCACGACCTGGCACTCTAAACCCTGCAACGTCCCACACTGTGGCAGCAGAGCCCGCAGAGTGCCGAGCAGTGTTACCGCGCCGTTAGTCGTCACGATGATGATCCCTAGACCCTCTCGCACGGGGGTGGGCGACATCGCGTCTTCTCGCCCGGTTCGCCGGGCTCTGACTCCGTCGCCGAAATTGGACTTAAACAGACCTAGGTCCTGGGAGGCTTCCCGATACCGCTCATGGAGCTTCTGAGCTGGCACACCGATGATCGCCGGGTACAACTGCCGAAGTACTGCAGCCTGTGGACCAAGTGCGATCGAGCGACGCTTGATCTGCTCGCCGGATGGTTCCTCAAGCGGGCCCTGGTGGACACACCAAGCGGTTTCTTGTCGGGCTATGCCAACCTCGAGTCCCGTTTTGATGAATTCGAGAGCCTGCACGTGATCCCACGGACCTTCAAACCCGAACTCAGGGCGTGTCCACGGAATGTCATACTGGGTGGCCAGGAAGAAACCGTCGACGGCAACTGCGGCCAGATAGTCGCCGATAAACGATCGGAACCGCATGAGGTGTAACCGCCGACGGTTGGCTGGACCAAGAAGAGACGCGGGGAAGCCCGGTGATGAATTCTGCCAGACGCGTCCGTAGGAATAGAGTGGATTGTTGACCCACCATATACCGCTGGTCGGTAGCCGAGTAGATCCCACTACACCGACCAACCCAAGCACTGGATATGTTCTGAATAGGTGAAGCAGTTCGGGAACAAGCTCTCGATTGACGACGTACGTGTCCACATGTAGGTATATCTTGTAGCGCGCCGTCGACGCTTCCATCGCTCGTTGGTAACACTCGGGTATGGAACCTCCGCCAAAGACTGCAATCCTTTCGACAGTGTGTCCCGACGGAATTTCCAGCGGGTCGAGATACTTCAGGCAGACGCCGTACTGCGTCTCGTCCTTGACGGCGGTGATGAAAGCAATCGCATGCGGGTCTAACGGGCGTTGAGCGCTATGTGGGCGTCCTGAGCTCCACCACGCGGATGTATCGTCGTGCAAGGTCTTGCGCAGATCGATGATCCGGTTCAACTCATGCTGTTCTTTCTGAGCATTTACCATCGCGCATCGCGAAGATGCGCAGAGCGGTCAGTCTATTGCGATTTCCTCAGGAACCCTTCTATCATTCGCCTTACGAACGACCTGAAGGTGATCCAGTGCAGCGCTGTTATGCCCAACCTCCTGTTTTCAAGGCGACGCAACCTGCTGAAAACGGAGAATCGCACGGACAAAGGTAGTAAGCCAAGAATCCTGTAGAGCCACGCAAAAATACTCCACGGGACGTACGAGAGCGCCAGCGCAAGATCATCCTCCCAGAAATTTCGCCTATCATCTTCCTGAATCCGCGCGCTGCCCCAGTCTTGATGGTATCTCGCAAACACCTTGCGTGCCTGGATAGTCATCTTCAGCCGTGCAGCGGAGTCGCTGCCTCTGACCCTCCTAGCCAAGTCCTCCTCAATTTCTTCGAACACTCTCGCTACCATGCGAGACGACGAGTATTCCATGTTTGCTCGCTCCCATCCCGCCCGTGCAATTGCCCGACGCTCCGCCTCATGATTCAGATAATAGCGAGCTTTGTTTATCATATCCCTGGGACTATTGAAGGAAACGACCTCCTTGCCTGGCTCAAAGTATTTCTCGAGACCTAGAGAATACTCCGTGAGCAGAAAACCGCCCGCCAAACACACCTGAAATACCTCCTTGCCCGGCTCAAAGTATTTCTCGAGACCTAGAGAATACTCCGTGAGCAGAAAACCGCCCGCCAAACACACCTGAAATACCCGTCCCTTAATCTGGCGTACCCACGGATACGATCCGGCCTTTGAGAAATTCAGGTTGATCCTGCTAGTTCTGAAAATATCCAGCATCCGTTCGAAGGGAACGTACCCCCCGTGTCCCTCGCCAAAGACGTTGACGGGCGTGTTGTTGATACGGAATTCATCAAGGTATCGCCTTCGATCAGCGGTCCTAGTCGAACCAACAAAGGCTAGATCGTACCCTTCCTCCAGGTGCGCCCAGTCGACGTCAACGGTGACCCCCGAATTAGGTACAGTCTGTATGACCCGCGCTCCCAACTGGCGATACCTCGGCACTACCGAAATGGCATTAGTCACACAGTAATCGAGATAGGGAATCCAGTACTTTGAGTATGAGCTGAAACGCCACTCATCGTCAAAGAACCAACCGACGACTGTAGCTCCTTCTTTTCTTATTGCCTCGAGGGTTATGTTTCGAATGTCATCGTAAAAGGAAGTCCATAGAACATACTTAGGGCGCTCTTCTCTCACCAGAGCGAGAACTTCGTCATTCATGGCTTTCAATCCCAACTCAGCCCTTCGCCGGAGAAAGTCATAGACAATGACCCTGCGGAACATCCTCTTGAGCGGGACGTAGAGATGCAGGTCGAAGGGAAGATAAGTGGGACAAAAGGCTCCTATTATGTGCCGAAGCATCCTGTGATCGCGATCTTCCTGACGGTAGTAGTAAGTTAGGAGGATAACTGTCTCACATCTCATTGCTGGCAGCCTTGACCCGCTACTGCGTCCAGCCGTCTACCTACTAGTCGCTGACAGGATCCATTCCACGGCTGATGGAAGCGAGCACGTCTTAAAATCCATGCCTGATGCGCGAAGTTCGAGATATCCATGATCGATCAGGATCGTTCTGCAACCCGCCCTTCGGCCCGCCTCGATGTCTCTCCACCTGTCTCCAACAACGAAACTTCGACTGAGATCGATGTTCAAGTCGCGCGCGGCGGCCAACAGCATGCCTGGCCTGGGCTTACGACAGTCACAGCCATCCAGATCGTCGTGGTAACATACCCGCACATCGTCAAGCGGAATGCGGCTGCGCAAGAGGCCATGTATCTCCTCGACAGTCTGGCGCGTCAAATGCCCACGGGCTACTTCGGGCTGGTTCGTGACGACGACCAGAAGAAAACCATCACGTCGCAGCCGTTGGCACGCCTCTGGGACGCCTGACAGAATCTCAACTTCACGTAGCCCCGATGGCGAATACGGCCGGCCATCGCGCATCAGCGCGCGATTTAGAACCCCATCTCTATCTAGAAACACCGCTCGTCGCACGGGGTCAACGATTGCTTGAAGATCTCACGGCCGACCGCAACAAGGGAGGCCTGCGCAGCAACCACGCGACGCTCCGCCACGAAATTGTCGCCATGTTGGCCGGCCATAAGACCGTCTTGATCGCGCGCATCCGCACCATTCGTCAGGCCACCTAAAGACGGTGATCCAAAAGTATTTTGATGGACTCGTCGGCCTCTGCAGCCATACGGAACCCGGCTGCCGCGTCCGATAGGCCGAGGCGATGTGTCACCATGTCGCGGACGACAACTCGGCCCGTCTGGATGAGCTGAAGAGCAGATTCATAATCTGCGGGACTGGCACCATAGCTCGCCCTGAGGGTGATATCTGTTCGCCAGAAGAGATCGTTAAAGGGAACTGTGAAACGAGTATCGGGCGTCGAGGGCGCGAAGAATAGCACGGTCCCTCCTGGCGCCACAGCTGTGAGCGCCCTGGTCAGCGCAGCGGGGGCACCCGTGCACACAATCACAAAATCGGCAAGGCGACCGTCATTAGCATCCCGTATGCACGTTGATATGTCCTGGTCCGCTCGCCATGCAGCATCCGCTCCGAAACTCCGCGCCGCGCGAATCCTATAGTCTCGCATGTCAGTCGCGAAGATCGGCCCCGCGCCCAGGGAATGCGCTAGCTTCACGTGCAGGAGTCCCGCGATCCCAGCCCCCACAACCAATACACTCTGTCCCTCTTCAAGACCTCCGATTCTCTGCCCACGCAAAACACATGCGAGTGGCTCCGTGAACACGGCTTCTTCGTCGCTGACAGTGTCCGGTAACACAAACACCCCGCGATCGACATGAACCTTGGACAGCCGAATGTACTCCGCGAATCCTCCTGGGTCAAAGTTCGTTTTGTGAAGCAAATCACACATCGTGTGATGGCCGCGCATGCACAGGGGGCATTTATTGCACGGAACATGGTGCGCAGCCGTCACTCGGTCCCCTACCTTGCAAATCGAAACGCCATCAACGGTGAGGACGCTACCCGCGATTTCGTGACCCAGCACAACGGGGGCTCGAGGTCGTCGGTACCACTCCATCACATCGCTTCCACAAATGCCGCTGAACTGCACACGCACGAGTGCCTCGCCGGGGCCGATCCTAGGAACTGGCCGGTCCTCAATCCGGATATCAGAGTTGCTGTAATAAACTGCAACCCGCATTTCTGCTGGCCTGTTACATGGCAACCACGTGTTCCCTGACGAGCTGTTGCGAAGCCATTGACCGAATATGCTCCACTGTCTCGACGCCAAACTTTCGCTCGACCATCCCGAGGTATCTGGGGCTGGTGAAGTACACTTGAAAGGCATGGTCGCGGAAGCGTAAAACCTCTGCGGCGGACAGATACTTTGTGGGCAGAGGGAGCGTGTCAACAGCGTGTTGAGAATATCCAGACCACCGTGTGGGAAGCGGCCATCCTTCTTTCACAGCCTGATCGTATAATCGGGACCCCGGATAGGCCATAGCACAGTAGAAATTGGCGAACTCACAGTTGAGCTCCAAGGCCATGTCCAGCGTCTCCTGCATGGACTGCAGGTCGTCTTCCGGGAGTCCGAAGATAAAGTTTGCAATCACGTTGATGCCCACTGCCCGCACCCGCTCAACGGTCTCAAAGATAAGATCTTGCTTAAATCCTTTGTCCACATCCTTGCGCACGCGCTCGCTCGCCGACTCGATGCCGAACGCAAGCCAGTTGAACCCTGCGCGCTTGAGTTTCTCGATCGTCTCGTCCCCGCGCACCGTGTCGACTCGCGCATATGCCCAAATATTGAGCTCCAGGCCCCGCTCGATGAGCAAATCGCAGATCCCGTTCACGTGCTTCATATTCAAGACGAACATCTCATCGGCAATTTTTACGTGCCGCACTCCATGCCGCTGTACGAGGAGTTCGAGTTGACCAGCAATGAACTGAGGACTCCAGAATCGATAACTGTTGACGCTCTCCTTCAAGCCCAGCATCGCTTCTCCACTCTTGAAAGGGGCCTGGATGCAGCAGAAACTGCAGTGGTAGGGGCACCCAAGCGTTGTGTACAGTGAAACATAGGGCTGCCGCCCTGGATGTCCAAAACAGTGCCAATTGTGAGCCCTGTACTTTTCGACCGGCAGCAGGTCCCAGGCCAGACCGGGCATTCCGTGGTCGAGGTCCATAACGAGGGGGGCCGGAGGCGTTGCCATCGTCGCATCCCCATCGCGGTACACCAGCCCACGCACCTTCCCGTAGTCGGCCTCGCCAGCCTTTAGGATTTCCAGAAGCTCAAGGATGGTGTAGGGCCCCTCCCCGCTGCAGACGAAGTCCGCGTGCTCTTCACCGAGCGTCTGCTCAGGCAGCGCGGCGACGTGTCCCCCCACGAGGAGCGTTGGCAGGCCGGGACGCCGTCGCTTCAGGGCCGTGCAGATGGCGCCGGCCGCCGGCATGTTTTGAGTCGAGGCTGACGGTTGGTGTCCGTACACGACAACCGCGGCAAGGATCGGCCGCAGGAGCGCAATCTGCTCCGCAGTTTCTTCCGGTGTGAGGTTCTCCACCTCAGCATCGACGATGACCACCGAGAATCCGTGCCGCCGGACAAACGTCGCCATGAGCCCGGCCCATACCGGTGGCTCGATAGCCGTGAGCGCATCGCCCAGCGATTGATAGATCTGAAAACGGCCCCCGGGATTCACCAGGACGAGGTCGACTTGATGATTGATCGCCACAGGTACCCTCCCCCAGAGAACAAGTTTCGCACACTTCTACGCTTCGACTCTAAGCACCGTGTCACAGATGAAATGGATGTCCTCGACACTTAGGAGGGGGTGGTTGGGAAGTTGGAACGCGGTGTTGTGAATCCGATCGGCGACGGGGAAGACCACAGTCCCGTACCGGTCCGCCCAAAAGGGCTGGCGCGACATATTCCCGCCCCCCAGGGGTCGAGTTTCAATCCCGTTCGCCCGGAGCGCTGTCGCGATCCGATCGCGATGGTCGGTGGAATGCGCCAGCGCGCAGAACGAGATGCTGGAGATCACAGCTCGTTCATTCTCCTGGCAATGAAGCCCCCCTGCACGCATTCGCTCCTGGTACACTCGATGGTTGTCGACGCGCCGGGCCACGACCGCATCTGCGCGCTGCAATTGTGCCAGTCCGATCCGAGCATTCAGATCGGTCGACCGGACATTGAAGCCAGGATAGTAGAAGGTGAACGGCCGATTGAACTCCAGGAGGTGTCGTTCGCGGGCGAGCTCTGCTTCCTTATTGGGAGAGAGGTCCTTGGGCCAGCCGTGGCTTCGAATATGAAGGAGAATACGGTGCAGGCGCTCGTCATCCGTACACACCATGCCTCCCTCGATGGTAGACAGGTGGTGTCCGTAAAAAAAAGAAAACGTGCTCGCGAGCCCAAGGGTTCCGACGCGACGGCCATCATAGCGCGACCCCGTAGCGGCGCACGCATCCTCCAGCAGGACGAACTCGTAGCGGTCCTGCAGTCGCCGCAAGCTCTCCATATCGTTGGGGACCCCCAAGGTATGCACAATCGCCACGAGGGCTGGACCGTGGAGTTTCAAGAGGCCCTCCAGGGCATCCATGTCCAAACCGAACGTTTTCCAGTCAGCGTCGCACATGAGGGGCTCATAACCGAGCTGAATAACGGGCGCGATCGTCGTAGCCCAGCTGACGGCGGGAACCACGATCTTGTTATTGCGGGGGAGCCGCGACAGGAGGAGCGCATAGTACATGAGCAAGTTCGCGGATGAACCCGAATTAACGAAAGTGGCGTGCCGCACACCAAGCCATTCCGCCCAACGCTGTTCGAACTCCCGCACCAGAGGTCCCTGGGTCAGCCATGGATTGGTCTTGAGCCACGCGATCAGATCGTCGAGGTCTTCCTTGGTAATCGTCTGCTCGGCGAGGAGGTACTGTTTGCTCATCAGAACGGCCCCTTGAACTCGACGATCTCGGGCGCTTCCTTGTGCACCGGCGTCCAGGACCTCTGGTTATCGTGTACCATCGCGAAGGCCGTGCTGGCCACCGTTTGCGCGTTAGGGTAGAAGAGGTTCTCCAAGTTCTTAGTGGTAGGGCATGGGACTGGGGCGAACCCCATGCGCTGCCAGCGGATCTGTGGCGTCCCCTGCGTGTGCTCGGCGACTTGTGCCAGGATCTCAGAGCTCGCACCGCACACCGTCCACCCGGAGTCCACCACCAGCAACCGGCCGGTCTTCTTTACCGAGGTGAGGATCGTTTCGATGTCCAGCGGGCTCAGGCATACTGGATCGATCACTTCGGCGCTGATCCCCACCTCACCGAGGTACCGCTGGGCACGCAGGCATTCGACGGTCATGTACGAGATGCCAACGAGCGTGATGTCGCTGCCCTTTGCCAGTACGCGCGCCTTCCCAAACGGCACTGTATAGAGATCCGACGGCACATGGCCGCGCTGAGAATGGAGCATCCGATGTTCGATGAACATCACCGGATTGTCATCCCGAATACTCATGATCAGGCATCCCTTGGCATCATAAGGCGTGCTCGGCGCGACGACGCGAAGCCCCGGAATGTGCATAAACAAGGCGTGCAGCGCCTGGGAATGCTGGGGTCCTTGTCCCCAACTCCTGCCGATTATGGAACGCACAACGATGGGCACGGATACCGCACCGCCGTACATGTACCGGGCTTTCGCTGCCATGTTTACGATCTGATTCATTGCGAGCAGGACAAAATCCATCCGGATGTGCACATGAATTGGACGCAGTCCAGCCATAGCGGCTCCGATGGCAACCCCTGTCATGCCATCCTCGGACAGCGGAGTATCAAAAACGCGCTCGGGGCCGAATTCGTCCTGCAACCCTCGTGTCGTGCCATACAGACCCTTGAAATCGTCGACGCCTAGGCCCAGAACGATTACCGAAGGGTCACGAGTCATCTCCTGGACGGTCGCTTCGCGGATCGCCTCTGCGTAGGTCAAGATGCGGTCCACTGGGCTGCCTCTCCAAATACGTCGGTGTACAGCTCCTCTTCAGCCGGGAAGGAACTACTCTCTGCGAACTGAAACGCCTGTGCTATTTCAACCTCCACCTCACCCATGATTCGCTCGCGCACCTGAGGTCCGAGGAGGCTTTCGAGGCGTTTCAACTGATCATTCGCAAACCAGGGCTGTGCTTCCGAGATCGAACGATATCCTCGGTCAAAGTCATCGCCTGGCCCCACATGTTCTTTCCACCGATACGTCATGCACTCGAAGAACCTTGGCCCGGATTGTTTACTCCGGATTTCGTCGGCAGCAGCCTTAACTAGGCCGTAGATGCGAAGCACATCGTTATCCTCGATGCGCTCGGCTGGGATGAGATATGTACGCGCTCGCTCCACGATGTTGCTTGCAGGTTGCCGCGCCAGTTGGTGCGTGTGAATGGCGTAGGAATTGTTCTCACAAACAAATATGATCGGAAGCCTCCTTAAAGCGGCAAAATTCATGCTCTCGTGAAAGACGCCTTCTTCGATAGCACCGTCGCCGAAAAAGCTAACGACGACAGTGTCCTGTCTCCGCAAGCGCATCGCGTAAGCGTACCCGACAGCATGCGGAATCGTTGTGCCTACCACGGCTGAAGTGCCCATCACGCCTGCGCGCACGTCAATCAGGTGCATCGAACCTCCTTTGCCTTTGGCGCAGCCGGTGCCTTTTCCATAGAGTTCCGCGATCATCTTCCTTAAATCGCCGCCTTTTGCTAGGTAGCAGGCGTGGCCGCGATAGGTCCCGAACACGACGTCGGTGGAGCGCAGTGCCTCGCACACACCCACTGCCACTGCCTCTTGGCCGATCGAAAGGTGGGTTGGACTTTTGATCTTGTCGGTGGAATAGATCCGCGCTATCTCTTCTTCCACTCGTCGAATCCTGTATAGTGCCCGATAGAGCTTATCTAGCATCTCGCGCCCCCTGCACTCGCTCACGTCGCCGTGCGTCTCTTCGCTGTAATGCATACTTCGCCTTATCTCTCCAGTATTCCAGAAGGTTGGTAAGACTCTCCTCGAACGTGTAGGCGGGTTGCCATCCGGTCTCCTGTACGAACTTGTCCACGTTGGGAATCTGCAGTGTCACATCTGCGGGTCGGAGTAGATTCGGATCGCTTCGAGTTCGGATGGCCACGCGGCTCATGGCCATTAGGCGTTCCAACACTTCGCCTACCGTCACTATTGTAGTCCCGCCGATATTGTACACTTCACCCGGCTGACAATGCAGGATAGCCTCCCAGTAGGCTCGCATGGCATCGCGGACATCAATCATGGTTCGAACAGAATCAAGATTCCCATGCATCAGTTCTCCCTGTAATCCCTGCTCGATCCACGCTACCTGTTTGGCAAAGGAAGTGGCAAAGAGGTCTGTGCGCCGGGGATTTATGTATGAAAACATGCGCGTGCGGACGATCCTCATTTGGTAGCTGGTGAAATAAGTCCATCCAAGGAGGTCCTGGGCAGCTTTTGACACTGCGTATGGGCTCGTCCCGACAATGTTGTTGCTCAGAACGATTGTAGGAGTGATGTAGGAGGTTCTGACATTGGCGTGAGCGGCTAGGTGGAAAATTGCATCTGGTCGCACCTGGCGCAAAACCGCCAGAATCGACGGGAAGTCGACTAGATCAGCCTCGTGAACGGTGACGCGGTCCCGGATCTCACCTAAGTTCTCCATTGTCGTCGTGCTGTGCCATCGAGAGATTCCATGAATCTCTACGTCGGGATTAGCTTCCGCGATATGTTCAGCGAGGTAACTGCCGCCCGATCCCCCAATACCCGTAATCAGCACGCGTGTTGGCTTCCAGTTCTTGCTCACGCCGCACCTATCGAGCTTATGCGTACCGTATCATAAGATCTGGCGCGCAACCCGCGTGCATGCTTGAAGTGCGACACTTCGCCTCGCACTTCCGCTTTGCGAATCCTCATGTTAAGTTTCTAGTCGAGATGACTCTCTGTAAGCCGCGCCTCAGATAGTTCGCGTGAGGGCTCGCGAAACATCTGGGCATGTTCGTTGGCCCGCACTTTCTCGTCTTTGGAATAATCCTCTTCGGGATCGAAAAAGATGATTCTGCTACCCGAGAACTCAAAACTGAAGGGCACATAGATCAGGCGCCTCAATTTCTCCCTAACCTGCTCCTGGTCTCTGGGACAAACGAAAAGTAGCATGAAGCCCCCACCACCAGCTCCGAGGAGCTTCCCACCAAGCGCGCCGGCAGCTCTAGCCTCCTGGTACAATTGCTCAACGTAGTCGTTTGAAATCTTGGCACCGAGGCTCTGCTTCAGAAGCCAACCCTCGTGGAGAAGGGCGCCGAAGTTCTGCAGATTTTCCGTACTATTCAGGATGGAGATGCCCTCCTTCACCATGTCGTGCATCGTCCGCATCACGCGTTCCTTGGACTCCAAAGCCTGGACGTAGCTTTGTGCGATTTCCGACGCCGTGCGGCTGACCCCGGTGAAAAAGAGCATCAGGTGTGAATTCAGCTCGTTGATCCTCTCGAAGGGCAACGTCATCGGCTGGACCGTGACATCGCCGCTCCGGGGGAATGTGATGTGGTTGAATCCACCGTAGGCTGCCAGGACCTGGTCTTGGCAGCCTACTGCCTCCTTCAACAATTCCTGCTCGACGTAGATACTTTCAGAGGATAACTGGTGCACAGTGGGGATCTGGCCCTTAAGAGCGTGCAGCGCATGGAGCAAGCCGACCGTGAAGGCAGAGCTCGATCCCATGCCGCTGCGCGCAGGGAGATCGGCGTCATGATGAATCTCGACCCCTTTCCCAATGCTCAAGTATCGTAGGACTTCTCGGACTGCAGGATGCCGGATCTCCGCCACGTCCTGGCAGTTCTCAATGAGAGAGTACACGACGCGGATCTTGTGCGCAAAGAATGGGGGGAGGTAACGGCACGAAATATAGCAGTACTTGTTGATCGTCGTGGCCAGCACGGCCCCGCCATGTGCTCGAAACCAGGCTGGGTAGTCTGTACCCCCACCAAAGAACGAAATGCGGAATGGCGTACGGCTAATTATCATTGTTCTCCGTCCCGTCGCTGCTCAAAGAGGTCTCGCTCTAGGAGATAGCAGAGTAGATGCTCGATGACCAGATGCGCTTCTTGGATGTGCTGCGGGTTGTCGCTGGGCACGGCAACCGCGATGTCCACCAATTCTTTCAAGCGCCCTCGTGTTCCCGTCAATGCCATGGTGTTCATCCCGATAGCGCGGGCAGCGACCACGGCCCGAATGACATTCGTCGAACTCCCGCTTGTGCTGATTCCAAGCAGCAAGTCCCCCGGCCGACCGAGGGCTTGAACCTGTCGCTCAAATACGCCGTCGAAACCGAAATCGTTGGCGAAGGCCGTGAGCACCGACGTGTCAGTCGTGAGTGCGACGGCCGGCAAAGCAGGACGTGGGAAGTCCACGGTGAGCCGATTCACGAGTTCCCCTGCCATGTGCTGACAGTCTGCCGCGCTCCCCCCGTTGCCGCATAGCAGAAGCTTCCCCTTGGCGCGGAACGTCTTGCTGATCAGATCGGCGGCTGCAACTATCGTGCCCAGGCAGCGCTCCGCCACATCATGTTTCACCGCGGCGCTACCCAGCAGGTAATCCCGCGCTACCGTCGAGACCAAACCGCTACTCCGCCGCATCTTCGCCGTTCGTACGTCTTCTATACATTCTGAAATTGAGTACGGATCATCATCCGGTATCCCTTCAAGAGTTCCTGGATACCCTCATCCAGTGTCCGGCGTGCTTCGAAGCCCGCTTCACGCAGACGCTGGTTAGACACGATGTAGTTCCGCCGATCCGGGTCCGTGCCAATGTCGGAAAAGTGAATATAGAAGTTGGGAACATACTGCTTCACTCTTAGCGCTAGCTCCTCCTTGGAGAGGTTGGCCGAATCCAACCCTACGTTGTACGGCCGCCCTACCATGTGCTCCGCATGTTCGATGCAGTGGACAAAACAATCCGCGACATCGCGGATGTGGACATAGTTGCGCTTGAAATCCTTTTCAAAAATGACAATGTAACCATCTGTCACCGCAGCGTGGACAAAGTAATTCACGAGAAGGTCGATGCGCATCCGGGGAGACAAGCCAAACACCGTGGCCAGCCGCAGCGAAATACTGTCGGGTGTTTGCAATAGCACAGTCTCGGCTTCCACCTTGGTCCGACCGTACAACGAAATGGGTTCCAGTGGCGTGTCCTCGGTACAATATGACTCGTCAGTCCTGGTACCATATCCACTATTCGTGGTCGCAAAGACGACGAGTTGACGCGGGCTGCGCAGCTGGTTGAGCAAAGCGACAGCCTCAAAGTTGATCGCGCGTGCCAGCCAGGGGTCTCGATCACACGCTCGGGCACCGACGATCGCTGCCAGCGGGATCACCACGTCCACACTCTTCAGCAGGCGGCGGAGAAGCCTATCGTCTCGCACGTCTCCGAACACAAACTCGACTCCGGTGTGGGCGAGAAGATGGAATAGCGACTGCTGCCCATGCGTCAAGTTATCTACGATCGTGACTTGATAGCCTGCCTGCAAGAGGTGCTCACAAAGCACCGATCCCAAATAACCTGCACCGCCTGTTACAAGCACGTGGATGGACGCGATATCCGTGCCTCCTCCCCGTGTGCGAGGTCAACCGAAACAGATTGGGGCTCCGCGTGTGTTCGACCCACATTTTTGAGATGTTCCCTATCCTCACGCTGACCCTTGAGATCAAGCCTAAGGACGACGGCTGACATCACCAAGTAATGGAGCCAACTTGAGGGAACTTGTTGAGTTCTTGCTCTAGTGTGTCCTTAATTCGTCCCAGGGTTGCGGGCGTCCTGGCTTCACCTCGCAGGACGAGGGCAGGCTGAGTGTTTGATGCACGGATCAGACCCCAACCGTCGCCGAACAGAACGCGAGCGCCATCGACGTCGACAACCTCATAGGCACGCTTGAAATCTTCCGTCACTTGTCGGACGATGTCGAATTTCACCTGGTCGGGACAGTCGACGCGTACTTCTGGCGTGACATGGTAATGTGGGACGTCAGCGAGTAGTTTGGACAACATATCTTGCGTGTTGGACAGAACGCGCAGCAGTCGGGCAGCAGCATATACCGCGTCATCGTACCCGAAGTACTCATCCGCGAAGAACATGTGGCCGGACATCTCGCCGGTAAAGACGGCGCCCACCTCTTTCATCTTGGCTTTGATCAGCGAGTGGCCGGTCTTGTAGAACATCGGCCGACCGCCGAGGCGCGCGATTTCATCATACAGAGCCTGTGAACACTTCACTTCGACGATCCCCACAGCCCCAGGGTGCTTGGGCAGAATTTCGCGCCAGAAGAGAATCATCAAGATGTCGCCCCAAATTATCTCACCGCGATCGTCGACGACGCCAATGCGATCCCCATCCCCATCCAGCCCGATGCCCACGTCTGCATGTTCTCGGCGCACTGTCACGATGAGGTCACGCAGGTTTTCCGGTTGAACCGGATCGGGATGGTGGTGCGGAAACCGGGGATCAGAGTCGCTGTAAAGCCGGACGAGATCGACGCCGAAGTCTTCCAGAACCTGGGGAGCGATGAGGCTGGCGGTGCCATTGCCGCAGTCCAGCACGACCCTCAGCCGCCGGGGGCCAAGCGTGACCTTCTGCTGCAACATCTTCCGGTAGGCTGGGACCACCTCCCGCTCCTCCAGGCGGCCGTTCCCCGATATGGTCTCTCCCGCATCGGCCAAGCGGCGGACCGCTTGAATCTCGTCTCCATAGATGGTTCCAAATCCATGGGCGAGTTTGAACCCGTTGAACTCAGGCGGGTTGTGGCTGGCCGTGATCATGACGCCACCGTC
>Ga0209159_1001634_pt1 | contig 16701 bp, 17 predicted proteins | sample GraSoiAngelo_144_FD_185901 | JGI IMG/M metagenome (GOLD analysis project Ga0209159, IMG submission 185901) | Grasslands soil microbial communities from the Angelo Coastal Reserve, California, USA - 14_1009_02_40cm (SPAdes) (version 2) | ecosystem: Environmental > Terrestrial > Soil > Grasslands ...
GCCGAACGCAGAAAGCCATCCGCATAGCCGACAGCAATGATTGCGACACGGCTTGGGCGCGTGGCCGTGAAAGCTGCGCCATAGCCGACGCTGTCGCCCTTATCGACGGCACGCACCTGGACGATGCGCCCTTTAAGTTCCACCACCGGACGCATGGGATTCCTCTTGCCCGGCGTCGGATTGACGCCGTAGAGCGCGACGCCGGGCCGAACCAAGTCGCAATGGGCGCCACCACCCAGGAATATGCCGGAAGAATTTGCAAGCGAGGACGGGACGCCACGATAGAGGATGCGAATTTCGCGAAACAGCCGAACCTGCCGATCATTCATCGGGTGGTGGGAAATCTCAGCGCAGGCGAGGTGGCTCATCACTAGCGTAAACCCATGATTTTCCGATTGCAGGCGCGGAGCGATGGCGACCGCCTCTTCGAGCGTGACGCCGAGCCGGTTCATGCCGGTATCGACGTGGAGGGCCGCGCCGCCACGCCAGTTTCGAGTGGCGACGAACGCATCCCATTCCGCAAGTTCGGTAGTGCTGTTGATGACCGGTCGTAAATAATCGGCTGCGAATGCCTGCGCCGAGCCCGGCATCACTCCATTGAGAACATAGATGACTGCATCGGGGGCAATCGCGCGCACGCGCCGGCCTTCACCGACATCGGCAACGAAGAAGGTGCTACAGCCCGCGCGGGCCAACGTACGCGTGACCGGCTCGAGGCCACAGCCATAGCCATCCCCTTTGACCACCGCAGCGCACTCGACTGGCACCGTCATGCTCGCGAGCGTCTTCCAGTTGGCCGCGACGGCACCGAGATCAATCGTGAGGATGCCACTGGCCTCTGTCGGATCGGCAGCGGCGCTCGGTATTTCGGCTGGCCGCAACTCGGGTTCGTGCACCGTCATGGGCAAAATTTATGGCCAGCCGAAATGCCGCCGTCTAGACCGAGCGGGGCGAAGGCCAGGAGCGCTCTGGCTCGCGATCGGACTCGGCATCGACTGACAGCTTGCCGCCCCCTTTCACATGCGCCGGCGTCCGATTACACCCTTTCCGGCATCTGATCGTCTTGTGCCAGATTGTCGAAGCGAGTAACCGCCGCGTCGAATTGGACATTGACGGTGCCGGTCGGGCCATGGCGCTGCTTGCCGATGATGATCTCTGCCTTGCCGTGCACGTCCGCCATCTCCACCTGCCATCGGGTATGGTCGTCGGTACCGGGCCGCGGTTCCTTGTTGCTCAGATAGTATTCCTCGCGGAAAACAAACAGCACAACGTCGGCGTCCTGTTCGATTGAGCCGGACTCGCGTAGATCCGAGAGTTGCGGCCGCTTGTCGTCGCGGTTCTCGACCTGCCGCGACAATTGCGACAGCGCCACAACCGGCACGTTGAGTTCCTTAGCGAGCGCTTTGAGGCTGGTGGTGATCTCGGTCACCTCCTGTACGCGCCCTTCCATTGCTCGCCGAGTCGAGCCCTGGAGCAGTTGGATGTAATCGATCACAAGGAGATCCAGGCCCTTTTGCCGCTTGAGACGCCGCGCCCGGGCGGCGAGTTGCGCGACCGTCAACCCGCCGGTCTCGTCGATGAAGAAAGGCAGGTGTTGCAGCTCAATCGCCACATCCTTGATCTTCTCGAAATCACGTTCGTTGATGCCGCCCCGCCGGATCGTGCTGGAGGGAATGCCGCTCTGTTCTGCAATGATACGTGTGGCCAGCTGCTCGGCGGACATTTCGAGAGAGAAAAAGCCGACGATGCCGCCATTCACGGTGTCGATATGTCCGTCCGCGCGCACCTCGCCGCGCCAAGTACGTGCGACGTTGTAAGCGATATTCGTGGCCAGCGCCGTTTTGCCCATGCCGGGGCGGCCAGCCACGATGATCAGATCGGATGGCTGGAGGCCACCCATCTTGGTATCCAGGTCCCTGAGGCCGGTTGCCAGGCCGGAGAGCTTTCCCTCGCGTTGATACGCGCGCGCCGCCATGTCGACTGCGGTGGTTAGGGCAGTCTCAAATTTCTGAAAACCGCCGCCGTAACGCCCGATCTCTGCGAGCTCGTACAGCCGACGCTCGGCATCTTCGATCTGATCGCCCGGTGCAAAGTCGACGGGCGCGTCGAAGGCAACGTTGACCATGTCCTCGCCGATGTTGATGAGTTCGCGACGGATTGCGAGATCGTAAATCGTACGCCCGTAATCCACGGCGTTGATGATGGTTGTCGCTTCCGCGGCGAGGCGGGCGAGATACTGCGTCAACGTCAATCCGGCGATGTCGATTTCGGCGGGGAGAAAGGTCTTCAGTGTTACCGGAGACGCCAGTTTCCCGGTGCGAATGAGACTGCGCGAGATATCGTAGATCTGCCGATGAATCGGCTCGAAGAAATGCTGCGGTTCGAGGAAGTCGCTGACGCGATAGAGCGCCTCGTTATTGACTAAGATCGCGCCCAGGAGGGCCTGCTCTGCCTCGATATTGTGCGGCGCGGCGCGATATGGCGGTGCGGTCTCCGCCGGTGGTTTGCGTAGGGCTGAATCAAGTGAAGCCATGGTTTGCTAGCGAATCGCCTGCGAATCGAAAGAGTAGCGCATTACACCCGCGCTCGACTCGAGGCGACGCCCGCTCAGAAGTTTCCCCAGTACCCACCGCGGAGAAATAACTGTCGAAACTCGCACAAGAAACGCTTGACCATCGGCCTACGACGTTGCGATTCCGTAAGTCCTCAATGAATAGCCAGCAAAATGGGAACTTGAGACGCTCGTCACCAACCCATGGGTCGCCGCTTACACAGTCACACCCTTCAATAACAACAGCGATACACAAGCTGTAGTTTTATTCGGCTGCTTCGGCGAGGCCGGCGCCCGAGCCGAGATTGGTCTTTGTGCGATAAATGTAATCTCGCGTGAGCGGGGCAGCTTCAACGCTTTTGAGAAGCTGAATTTGAAAAACCACGAGTCCATAGTACCTGAACGAGGCCTCGAATCCGGCAAGGTAGAATTCCCACATCCGAATGAAGCGCTCGGCGGTCCCGAACCGCTCTTTCAAATGCGGAGCTGCTTCGAATAGCGCGATGACCTTATCGCGATTGGCAAGGAAATTGGTCCGCCAGGCGCGCAATGTTTCTGCGTAGTGGAGGCGCAGCACCTCGACATCGCTGATAATCAGACCCGAGCGCTCGATCGCAGGGGCAAGTTCGGACAATGCGGGCGTGTAACCGCCCGGAAAGATATAACGCCGTACCCAGGCGTTCGTATCCCACGGCCCATGCCAGCGTCCGATGGTGTGTAACAACATGACGCCGTCATCCGTGAGCACTTCGCGGCACTTGTCAAAGAACGTGTGGTAATGCTGCTTGCCAACGTGTTCGAACATTCCGACTGACACGATGCGATCGAATTTGTCGGAGATGGTACGATAATCAGCAATACGAAACTCGCACGGCAGCGCTTCGGCAGCCGCCCGTTGGCGCGCGGTATGTACCTGCTCGTCCGACAGATTGATGCCGACGACGGAAACCTTGAACTTGCGCGCGAGATCGAGACCGAGTCCTCCCCAGCCGCTGCCGATGTCGAGAACTTTCAGCCCCGGTTTGAGTAGGAGCTTGGCGGCAATGTGGTTTTTCTTCGCGACTTGCGCTTGATCGAGGGAAACGCCGCTACGTTCGAAATAGGCACACGAATATTGCAAGTCCGAGTCGAGAAATAGTCGATAGATCCGATCGTCGATGTTGTAGTGATGGGTCGCGTTGCGCCGCGCCCTGCGGATGGTATTGCTCTCAAAGAGCCGGCGGGCGAAAGACCGCAATGTCCGCAGCATCGCCGTCGCCACGCGAGCACCGGTTCGGCTGAGATTTTTGATCGCAAGGTCCAGAAATTCAGCGATAGAGCCTTGGTCGACGATGAAGCCGCCATCCATATAAGCTTCACCCAACCGGAGCTCGGGGTCCAAGAGGATGCGCCACTCGGCTGCTCGGCTCGCGAACCGAACGGCAACGGGCGTGCCTGTGCCGTCCCCGCAGCTGAAGGTCGATCCTGTCGCGGTCGTGACCTGGAGAGTGCCTGTGCGGATCAGCCTATGGCATACCGCCCGAAGCAACCGATCCATCGGCCTGCTCCATCGCCTCAACATCGTTAGCCGCGCCTGCGACGCACTTGACGGCGCCGCTGCGAACCGTCGGCTTGCCGCTCGCTCGTTCTCCCGATGGAGAATTAGAACAAACTCTGCCGAATGCCGCAACGCGCTTGCACCGTCGCAGGCACGCCAGGAAGGGCTGCCCCCGCAGCCGGGCGGCATCCTCTTTTGGCCAAAAATGGCAGGCAAGGGATCGGGTAGGATCGGCTTTAGCGGAGATTCCTCGTGTCGCGAATTCCTCGATTGATATCATGCGTTATCGTGGCAGCCGCCGTCGGCGCGACAGTTTCGTCGGCGCGAGCCCAAGCGAACCTCGACCGCGGAAAGTCGGCGGCACAAATCTTCGCGGACACCTGCAATGCATGCCATCGCACTCCGCGGGAAATCAGGCCTAGCAGCGCGGCATTTTTACGGGAGCATTATACCACTGGGCCGCAGCAAGCGGCGACCATGGCTGCATATCTTGCCTCGATAGGCAGCGATCCGCGGGCAGTTCAGCAGCGACGCCCGCCAACTTTGGGCGCGGGCCAAGCCCCCTCGCCAGCGGTCGATGAATCGAAGGGTGGAGACAATCAGGCCGCCCTTCCAGGGAGCGGCCCCACGGCTGGCGCGGCCAGCCCTCGGCGACCGTCTGAGAGCGTGGAACTGGGCAATCTCCCAGTCGCTGCTGTGCAGGGAGGCGGCGCGGTGGCGGGCCCGCCGGAAGCTGCAGCAGGGGCGCCGGCCCGGCACCCCGCTGTTGACGACTTTGAGGAATAGTGCCGAGCCGCCAGCGCCCTCAGCTACGCATTCGACTCTATTTTGTCTTCTCTTGAGTTTCTGCGTCCGACACGTCGACAGTGGACTCGCGGGTGCGTGCCGCGATCGCCTCAGGCTCAAAAAAGGCCTCCGCCGCCGCCGCTGCGGCCGCTTGCTCCTCCCCCTCCTCGCGCGCGAGGGTGATGTCCTCCCCGCGAGCAAGCCGTTGCGCCTCGTCGGCACTGCGCGCGACAGTGACGCTGATCGTCGCCTCGACTTCGGGATGCAACGAGATCGGCACCCGATGCAACCCGATCGCCTTGATCGGCGCCTGGAGCGCGACCTGAGCCCGGCTGATCACAAAACCGGCCTCGGTGACCAACACGGCGATGTCGCGGGGCGACACTGAACCGTAAAGCTGCCCGCCTTCCGCCGCTTGCCGCAGTACCGTGAAGCTTTGGCCATCGAGCTTCTTAGCGACCTTTTCCGCGTCCTTTTTTTGCTCGAGGTTGCGCGCTTCGAGCTCGACTCTCATGGTCTCGAACCGGGAACGGTTCTCTTTTGTGGCGCGCAGCGCTTTGCCTTTGCGCAACAGATAGTTGCGGGCAAAGCCGTCCTTGACGCGCACGATATCGCCGATTTGGCCAAGTTTGGCGACACGCTCAAGTAGGATCACTTCCATGGACTGTACCTCCGTGTGTCGAGCATTTGATCAGGTCCGCAAACCAGGGGGGCCGCGCTTGCGCGCAAAGCGACTGCGAATATTGAACGCGGCTTCCGCGAGCCCCAGAATGGAAATGCCCAAGACCGGCCAGCCCAGGATACCGGCGGCGGCGTACACGGCCCCCAGCACAATCGTGCGACTGCTCCTACCACGCGTGATCGCGTGCAAGACGGCAAAGCCGAGGATTGCGAACGCCATGAGGAGGCTTGCCGCAAACGCGCCTAAAAGTACACCGAAGAGGTCCGGCAAGAAGGAGCCCGCGATGGCGGCCGCAAGCAGGCCGGAGCTCGACGCCGGCAGGGTTAAAGCAGCCAAGTCCGGCCACGGCCGCCTGAGCCGACCAGAAATTTTCACGATGCGGGCAGCGAGCCAGAGGTTGAATAGGTTCGTGACGGTGGAGAATACGGCCGCCGCCGGCGGCACGGCCACTACCAGTATGTCGATTAGCGACTGGTCGCGCAGAATGCGTTCGTACGACTTGCGGAGAGCGGCTTGAGCACTTTGTTGATCCAGGCCGAAATTAGGAATGGCGGCGACTACGACAAGAGTACCGATCACTGCGGCCCACAGCACGAGCCGCCCGGCCGGATACCATTCGAGCGCGACCTCGCCCCCGTTCGATGCCGGTCGAGCAAGCAGTGCCGAATAGCCAAGCCACCAGGCCCCGAACGCAACGACGGCGACCGCCATGAAAAACGTGGCGGAAACAATCGTGACCGCCGCTGTCGCAACTGCCGCCGCAATCAGCCCAGCCAGGTGATTCCAACCAAGCGCGGCGATGAAGATCGGCAACGGCGCGAGGTAAAACAGAAGGGTAGCGGCGATCGACCCCGATACAACGGACGCAAACATGAGCGCCGCAGCCGCGCCCGCTCCCAATCCGACCAGCACAACTTGTATCATCTTCAGCTGTCCCGCTTGATCAGCGGTTAGAGACGGCATGAGCTCCGTCCCAACCATCGGAGGACCGAGAATGGAGGGCTGACGATCGTCGCGCTCCTCCGCTCTGCTCCGCTCGTCCTCCGTCGTGTACGCGCTGGGTCGTCCTAGCGGATCACGTAAGGCAACAATCCGAGAAAACGCGCGCGTTTGACGGCGCGCGCCAGCTCCCGCTGCTTCTTGGCGGAAACAGCCGTGATCCGACTCGGCACGATCTTGCCGCGCTCGGACACGTACCGCTGCAGGAGCTTCACGTCCTTGTAATCGATCTTCGGCGCATTGGCCCCGGAAAATGGACAGGTCTTACGTCGACGAAAGAAGGGCCGGCGAGTCTGTGCTGGGGAGGTCGCCATGACTGTCATTCCTGCGTTGTCACGCCGGGTACGGCATCTTCGGAATAACCCTCGCGAGCCGTACGGCCCCCCTCGCGGTCGCGACGGTACTCACCGCGGTCGCGATCACGGAAGCTGCCGCGATCGCGGTCGCGAAAGCCGAAGCCCCGCTCGTCGCGCTCGCGGTCGCGCTCGACCTTGCGCATCATTGCCGAGGGGCCTTCCTCGTGCTCGCGCACCCGAATGCTAAGGTAACGCAACACGTCCTCGCTCAAACGCTCCTGCCGCTCGATCTCGTTGAGCGCGGCCGGCGGCGCGTCGATATTGAGCAGCGTGAAATGCGCCTTGCGGTTCTTGCGCAAACGGTAGGATAGCGATTTTACACCCCATTGCTCGGTCTTGGCGACCTTACCTCCCATCTGCTCGATGATGCCTGTGAACTGGGAAGTCAGGTCTTCGACCTGCTGCGTGCTCGCATCTTGGCGCGTGAGGAAGACGTGTTCGTAGAGCGGCATTGGTGCCTTTCCTTGCTTTGGCGCTCTTGCCCTGGCGCAAAGCCCTTCGAGACTTTCCGGGAAAGGCTCGAATGCTCAGAAGGTGGAAACACAGGACGCCGGACCATGGGGCCCCGCCGCCGGGCAATGAGCCAAGCAGCCGTCCGTTCAGTTCCCAGCCGGGATCGAGCGGAAGCCGGCGTTATACGGAGTTCGGGCGAAAACGCAAGGCGGCTAAGGAGAGTCCCACCACGCTTGTTAGCGCCACCGCCGCTTGACAGGGCAAGATGTCGCGGTGTCTTAGGGCCGATCTCATCAAGGCGAGTGAATGTCGTTCGCATTCGCATTTCCGGGTCAAGGCAGCCAAACAGTGGGTATGGGCAAGGCGCTCGCCGATACCTTTGCGCCGGCGCGCGCGGTATTCGAGGAGGTCGATGCGGCACTCGGCGAGAAGCTCACACGCATCATCTGGGAGGGGCCGCCCGAGAAGCTGATGCTGACCGAGAACGCACAGCCCGCGCTGATGGCGGTGTCGCTCGCGGCTATGCGCGTGTTGCAGGCCGACGCAGGCGTTGAGCTTGCCCGCGACGCGCGCTTCGTTGCCGGTCACTCACTCGGCGAATATTCGGCGCTCGCGGCGGCCGGCGCTCTCAGCATCGCGGATACCGCACGGCTGCTGCGCCTGCGTGGTCGTGCCATGCAAAAAGCGGTTCCAGTAGGCACGGGTGCGATGGCGGCACTGCTAGGGCTCGACTTCGAGCAAGCGGCGGCGGTCGCGGCCGAAGCCGCACAGGGGCAGGTCTGCGAGGCCGCGAACGATAATGGTGGCGGGCAAGTCGTCGTTTCTGGGGACAAAGCAGCCGTCGAGCGCGCGGTCGAAATTGCCAAAGCGAGGGGTGCGCGGCGCGCCATGATGCTGCCCGTCTCGGCTCCGTTCCACTGCGCGCTGATGCAACCTGCGGCCGATGCGATGGCGGGCGCGCTAGCTGGCGTCGTGGTGAAGCCACCAGTAGTGCCGGTGATCGCCAACGCTTTCGTGCGCCCCATTCGGGATCCGGCAGACATTGTGCGCGCGCTCGTTGCGCAAGTCACAGGGACCGTGCGCTGGCGCGAGTCGATCGCGTTCATGGCTGCCGCGGGCGTGACTATGTTTTACGAGATCGGAGCCGGAAAAGTCTTGAGCGGGCTTGTCAGGCGCATCGTCGATAGTGCGAGCGGCGTTTCGATTGGCACGCCGGATGACGTCGCGATGTTCAGGTTCGGCAAAGCGTGATCGCGAGGAGGGATCAATGTTCGACCTGACGGGCAAGACCGCGCTCGTCACCGGCGCGACCGGGGGGATCGGCGGGGCGATCGCGCGCGCTTTTCATCAACAAGGCGCGACTGTCGCGCTCTCCGGCACGCGGCAAGACGTGCTCGAGCGGCTCTCCGGGGAGCTCAAGGAGCGCACCCATGTGCTGCCATGCAACCTCGCCGACAAGGACGAGGTTGAGGCGCTGGTGCCCAAGTGCGAGCAAGTCATGGGAAAGCTCGATATACTGGTAGCCAATGCAGGAATCACCAAGGACAATCTCCTGGTTCAGCTCCGAGATGAAGACTGGGACGAGGTCGTCGCGGTCAACTTGACTGCGACCTTCCGCCTCGCCCGGGCGGCGGTGCGCACGATGATGCGCCGCCGCTATGGGCGCATCATCGGCATCGGATCGGTCGTCGGTGTGACCGGCAATCCAGGTCAAGGCAATTACACCGCGACCAAGGCTGGTATGATCGGCATGATCAAATCGATCGCCGCCGAATACGCCCGGCGCGGTGTGACGGCGAACTGCATCGCGCCGGGATTCATTGCCACAGCCATGACCGACAGACTCAACGATAAGCAGCGGGAGGCCATCCTTGCCCGCGTTCCGGCGGGGAGGCTCGGCGGCGGGTCGGATGTGGCGGCCGCCGCGGTCTTCCTCGCTTCGGAAGAAGCCGCTTACATCACCGGGCAAACGCTGCACGTGAATGGCGGAATGGCGATGATTTGAGCATGATCGCCGGCGCCCGATGCGGCGCGGCCGTGCTGGTCAAGGCATTTGAAGTATGGTAACCGGACTTCGGCTTAGCTGGGGCGGCATAACGGTTCCAATCATCACCAGGGGTCCGCTCGCGACCCGATGATGCGACGCCGGAAAAAGCCCATACCACAGTGGCTCGGGGGCGCTGACCGATCGAGCCTAATTCCAAAGGACACGAGGTCGCAGCGATGAGTGATATTGGCGAGCGGGTGAAAAAGATCGTGGTGGAACATTTGGGGGTCGAAGCCGAAAAGGTGACCGAGAACGCAAGTTTCATCGATGACCTCGGTGCCGATAGCTTAGATACCGTCGAACTCGTCATGGCTTTCGAGGAAGAATTCGGTTGCGAGATCCCCGACGACGCTGCCGAGACCATCTTGACCGTCGGCGACGCCATCAAATTCTTAGAAAAAAACGCAAAAAGCTAGCTCCCAGCACCCCCGCGATTCCTGCGATCGGACTTCCCTTGGCGCGTTTTCGCGTCGGGAGAGTATGATATCGGCTGGTGCGCAGGGGCGCGAAACATGAGACGCGTTGTCGTCACAGGACTCGGCATGGTGACGCCGCTCGCTTGCGGTGTCGAACCGACCTGGCAGCGCCTCATCAACGGCGGCAGTGGAGCAAGGCGCATCGAAAGTTTCGACGTTTCCGATTTACCGGCAAAGATCGCTTGCCAGGTTCCTCGTGGCGACGGCTCGAATGGAAGCTTCAATCCGGACCAATGGATGGAGCCGAAAGAACAACGCAAAGTCGATGACTTCATCGTCTTTGCGATGTGCGCTGCGCGTCAAGCCTTGGATGATGCGGGGTGGAAGCCCCTCAGCAATGACGATCAGATCAAAACGGGAGTGATGATCGGTTCGGGTATCGGCGGCCTCACCGGTATCGCCGAAACGGCGATCGTGCTGAAGGAAAAAGGGCCACGCCGCGTGTCGCCGTTCTTCATTCCGGGACGCCTGATCAATCTAGCATCAGGCTATGTATCGATTGCGCATGGGCTCAAAGGGCCCAACCACGCGGTCGTCACCGCATGTTCGACCGGCGCACATGCCATCGGAGATGCCGCGCGACTGGTGGCCCTCGGTGACGCAGAGGTCATGGTCGCGGGCGGCGCGGAATCGCCGATCTCGCGGATCGGCATGGCGGGATTTGTGGCTTGTCGCGCGCTTTCCACGTCCTTCAATGATGCGCCTGAACGCGCTTCTCGTCCCTACGATCGCGATCGTGACGGCTTCGTGATGGGCGAAGGTGCCGGAATTGTTGTGCTCGAAACGTATGAGCACGCCAAAAGCCGGGGCGCGAAAATTTATGCCGAGGTCATCGGCTATGGACTCTCGGGAGACGCTTATCACATCACTGCGCCAGCCGAGAATGGCGCGGGGGCGCTGCGCTGTATGGACGCGGCAATCAAACGCGCCGGCATTTCCGCGGCGGAGATCGACTACATCAATGCCCACGGCACCTCAACGCCGGTCGGCGACGAGATCGAGATCGGCGCGGTGCATCGGCTGGTCGGGAACGCCGCGGCCCGCATTTGCATGTCGTCCACCAAATCATCGATCGGGCATTTGTTGGGCGCGGCGGGCGCTGTCGAGGCAATCTTCTCGATCCTTGCCATGCGCGACGGTGTCGCGCCGCCGACCATCAATCTCGACAATCCCTCCGTCCAAACCGCAATTGATCTCGTACCGCATCACTCCAAACGGCGCACCATCGACGTGGTTTTGTCCAATTCTTTCGGGTTCGGTGGAACCAATGCATCGTTGATTTTTCGTCGGGTCGTGGATTAGCCAGGTGCGACGCCAGCAAGCGGATCTCTCGGCGGGCAAGCGCATTTCGATTTCTTGATTGGATCATCGCTCGGACGTAAAAGCGCCTGTTGCCTCCGCGAAGGCAGCTGATTCGCGCTTCCTACCTTTGGCCATACTTCCGAATTAAGATCCAACAAAGTCGCTTCGGCCGCGCCATCTGCGGCACTCCCGCCGTTCGGCACGCGCCCCACTCAGCAGCGCCGGGGCGGGCGGTGTTTGCAGCAGGTGAGCCCGAATCCCCGAGCTCGGGGCGCGCGGATGGACCGTTTTCATGGAGCCTAAACGCATCAACCCACGCAGCCCGCGCGCCGCCCTGGAGCCCGATCATGTGCCGGTACCCAGCCGCCCTTCGAGACGCGCGCGCAATCCGCGGGTAATCGTCGGCAACGCTGTTCTCACGGCGGTAGTGCTCGTGCTCATCGTCGGCGGCGCGGCAGTGGTTTTCGGCAAGAGCCGATTCGAAGCGCCGGGGCCACTGCAAGAGGACAAGATCGTCACGATCCCGCCGGGCTCCGGCATGATGGACATCGCCGATTTGCTCAAGCGCGAAGGCGTCGTGGATGCGCACCGACTCATTTTCATCGGCGGCGTATTCGCCCTCAAGGCGCGCTCCGACCTCAAGGCCGGCGAGTACCTGTTCCCGAAGCGGGCCAGCATGAAGGACGTGGTAGAGGCGATCGTCGAAGGAAAGGTGGTGCAACACCAACTCACTATGCCCGAGGGCCTCACCTCCGAGCAAATCGTGGCCAGGCTGCTTGAGAACGAGATCCTATCCGGCAACATCAGGGAGGTCCCGAGGGAAGGCAGTCTGCTGCCGGACAGCTACTACTTCAATCGGGGTTTCACACGCGAGCAGATGATCCAGCGCATGCGTCAGGCGCAAGAGCGGCTGGTGCGGGAAGTCTGGGATCGTCGCAATCCAGATCTGCCCCTCAAGACTCCAGAGCAACTCGTCATACTCGCATCGATTATCGAAAAAGAGACCGGTAAGGCCGAGGAGCGCACGCGAATAGCCGCGGTGCTGACAAATAGGCTCAAGCAGAGGATGAAACTACAATCGGATCCGACCATCATCTACGGTCTCGCCTTCGGCAAGGGAGCGCTCGGCCACCCGCTCACCAAGAGCGAGATAGCCCAACCGACGCCCTACAACACGTACGTCATCGACGGCTTGCCGCCCGGGCCCATTGCCAATCCGGGTCGCGCCTCGATCGAGGCTGCCGCTAAGCCGGCGCGCACGAAGGAGCTTTATTTCGTCGCCGACGGTACGGGGGCGCACGCTTTCGCCGAAACCTATGACCAGCACATGAAAAATGTCGCGCGCTTGCGCGCAGTCGAGCATGACCAGAAATCAGAGCCGGCCGCCGCAGATACGCAAGCGCCTGCTCCACGTCCGGCACCCGCGTTCACCCCGGCGCAGCGCACCAAGCGCAGCGCAAACGGCTCGCCAAAAAGCGCGCCGGGGCCTGCAGACTAGCGCGTCGGGCCGCGCGCTGCGGCCCTTGTGAGCGCTCTCGCTGGCCGCTAAGGTCGCCACGCGTTTCAGCCAAGATTATCCGTGGATAGAAGCCGATGGCGCTGTCGAGCATGACCGGCTTCGCGCGTGGCCACGGCGTGAGCGGTGCCTACAACTGGGCTTGGGAGCTGAAATCGGTCAATGCCAAAGGGCTCGATTTGCGCTTACGCTTGCCGGCAGGTTGGGACGTGGTGGAGGCTCCCGCGCGCCAGAGCGCGGCTCAAGTACTGACGCGTGGTACCGTCCATGGCACTCTTACAGTCGAGCGGCTAGGCGTCGCTCCGATCGTGCGTGTCAACGAACCGGTGCTCGCGGCCGTGCTGGCGACCATCAAGGGATTGGCTGGGCGCGTGGACGCCGCCGCGCCGCGGCTCGACGGAATCCTCTCCCTTAAAGGGGTGGTCGACGTGATCGACGAGGATGAGCGCGAGGCGGAGCGAAGCGCCGCCGAGACAGCGGTCATCGGGGGCTTCCATGCGACCCTCGCGGAATTGACCACTATGCGCCGGCATGAAGGCGAAGCTTTGGGACGAGTGTTGGTACAGCGCGCGAAGGAAATCGCTGCGTTGGCCGCACAGGCGGAAGCCGCGCCCGGCCGCCGACCGGAGGCGATCAAGGCGCGGATTGCCGACCAGGTGGCAATGCTGCTCGACGCCTCGAGCCGCTTCGATGCCGATCGGCTGCATCAGGAGGCCATCCTCATTGCCAGCAAGGCCGATATCCGAGAGGAGCTCGACCGGCTCGTCTCGCACGTAGCGCAGATCGAGCGACTGATCGTCGGGGGCGGGCCCATCGGCCGCCGGCTCGATTTCTTGGCGCAGGAGCTCAATCGCGAAGCCAACACGTTGTGCTCCAAATCGAATGACGTGGAACTGACCAATATCGGGCTCGAGCTCAAGAGCGTTGTCGAGCAGTTCCGGGAGCAGGTGCAAAACTTGGAATGAGCAATGCCCGCAGAGCGAGATCGGCAACACAAAGATGCCATCGCCCGCCGCGGGCTCATGCTGGTGTTGTCCTCGCCGTCGGGAGCCGGCAAGACCACCTTATCGCGCAAGCTGCTCGAGGCTGATCCAGGGATCGAGCTGTCGGTGTCGGTGACCACGCGAAAGCAAAGGCCCGGCGAGATCGATGGGCGAGACTATCATTTCATCGACGCGCAGCGATTCGAGACCATGGTCAAGCGGGGTGAACTTCTGGAATGGGCGCAGGTGTTCGGGCATCACTACGGCACGCCGCGGGCGCCGGTGGAGGCAGCCCTCTTGAGTGGCCACGATATTTTATTCGACATCGATTGGCAGGGAACGCAGCAGCTTCGCGAAAAGGCGGACCATGATCTCGTCAGCGTATTTGTACTGCCACCGTCAATGCCGGATCTTGAGCGGCGCTTGCGCCGCAGGGCGCAGGATTCCGACGAGGTGATCCGCGCCCGCATGGCGACGGCGGCCGAGGAGATGAGTCACTGGGCGGAGTACGACTACGTCGTGATCAATACCGATATCGATCGCGCGTTCGCCGAAGTGCAAACGATCCTGGCTGCCGAGCGGCTCAAGCGCGAACGGCAGACGGGGCTCTCTGACTTCGTCCGCCGGCTGCAGGCGCAGCTATGATCTCGAGCAATCCGCGGAATCTCCTGCGTATGTCCTGCCATAGCACCGATGGCGCACGCGAACACCGCGAGCAGAGCGTCAGCGTGCGGTGAACGCCCGCGCCAGAGCGACGAAACCCTCGACCGGGACATCCTCGGCCCTGGCAGTCGGCGCGATCCTCGTCGCCTCGAGCAATGCCATCGCATCGAAGCCAAGCGATTTCAGGCTTTGGCGCAACATCTTACGGCGTTGGCCAAAGGCGGCTTGAGTCACCCGCTCAAGGGCTCGGAGTTCGCACGCGAGTGGGGCTTTTCGCGGCACGAGCTCGACGAGAGATGAAGTGACCTTGGGCGGCGGCACAAAGGCGCTGGCCGCAACATTGAAGCAAATGCGCGCCTTGCAGCGCCAGCCAACGAGGACTGAAAGCCGTCCGTAGCTCTTCGAGCCAGGGGTGGCGACCAGCCGTTCGGCGACTTCACGCTGGAACATCAGTACCAGCCGGTCGTACCAAGGTGGCCAAGATTCCTGCGTGAGCCAGCCGACCAGCAGAGCAGTGGCGATGTTGTAGGGCAGATTCGCAACAATACGCGCTGACGCGCTGTCCAGCAGCGGACGCGGGTCGAAATCGAGGGCGTTGCCTGCAACGATCTCCAGACGTCCTGGATAGCGCCGTGCGATCTGCTCCTGCGCCGCGACAGCACGGTCGTCGCGCTCGATGGAAATCACGCGACGCGCGCCAGCTGCAAGAAGCGCACGGGTGAGGCCGCCCGGCCCGGGGCCGATCTCGACCACGTCCACCCCTTCGAGCGGACCCGCGGCGCGCGCGATACGAGCGGCTAGATTCAGATCGAGCAGAAAATTTTGCCCGAGCGATTTCTTGGCTCGCAGACCGTGTTGGCGAATAATCTCGCGCAGCGGCGGAAGATCATCGATGGCGCTCATGCACGACGGGCAATCGGAGAGGAATGGGCCCGGGACGACAGCCTTGCCGCAAGTTGAAGGGCGGCGATCAGGCTGGTGGGATCGGCGCGGCCAGTGCCGGCGATGTCGAAGGCCGTCCCGTGGTCGGGGGAGGTGCGCACGAACGGCAAGCCCAGAGTGACGTTGACCGCGTGATCGAAAGCCAGCGTCTTGATCGGAATCAGCGCCTGGTCGTGGTACATCGCAAGCGCCGCGTCATAGCTCGCGCGCGCCGCCCGATGGAACAGCGAATCGGCGGGCAGCGGACCGCGGGCCTCGATACCTTCCGCCCTGAGACGTTCCACGGCGGGGCGCACCACGGTCAGGTCCTCGTCGCCGAGCGCGCCGTCCTCGCCTGCGTGCGGATTAAGGCCGGCGACGGCAAGACGCGGCCGCGCGATGCCGAAGCGCTCGCGCAGGTCGCGCGCGACAATCCGCCCGGTTTCGACTACGAGATCTCCGCTGAGATGGGCGATGACATCTTTCAGCGGAAGGTGGATAGTGACTGGTACGACCGCGAGTTCCGGGGACCACAGCATCATCACCGGGCGACTTGCCACGCCGGTCGATTCCTCGACCAACTTACCGAGATATTCGGTATGTCCCGGCTCGGGGAAGCCCGAGCGATAGAGCACGTTTTTGGCGACCGGATTGGTGACCATGGCCATCGCGGCTCCGGCGCGGACGTCGGCCACTGCCTGACGAATGGCCGCTAGCGCCGCCGGGGCGCTCGATTCGTCCGGACGGCCCGGCTCAGCACTGATTGGCACACCAATGTCGACCACGGGTAGGGCAGTCTCAAATGTCGTCCATGCCGCTGCCGGTTCGACGACGGCGACGGTCAAATCAGGTGCGATGCGCTCCGCACGCCGTGTGATGAATGCGGGATCGCCGAGGAGATAGAAGGGCGGCAGGCCGAGCTCTGCACGCTGGCGCCAGGCCGCGAAGGTGATGTCGGGTCCGATGCCGGCCGGCTCACCAACCGTCAGCGCCAATGGCCGCGCCATGACGCTCAAGTCCTATTTGTATTCGAGCATCGCGCCGCGACGCAGCTCCTGCAGATATTGCTTCGAGCGCTTCTCCAAGCGCTCGGCCATTATGGAGTCGCGCACTTGGCGCCGAATCGGTGAATTGTCGGCCGTAGATTCCTTTTTCGCGCAAATCGCGAACATCTCGATTCCGAACTTGGTGACTTCGGGCGCAGTCAGCCGGCCGACCTCGACCCCATCGAGCACCTTGCGCAGCTCCGCAGGAATATCAGCCGAGCTGCGAACAACTTGGTCACGCACAGCGACGTCCTTGAGCGCGCGAGCGAAAGAAATTCCGGTCTCGCAGCCCTGAAAACGGCTGCGCAAAGCTTCCGCTTCGCGCTTGCGCCCCTCGACGAACGTCTCCGCCGATCCAGTCGGCACGAGGAAGAGAATGGGGC
>Ga0209159_1001644_pt1 | contig 16654 bp, 18 predicted proteins | sample GraSoiAngelo_144_FD_185901 | JGI IMG/M metagenome (GOLD analysis project Ga0209159, IMG submission 185901) | Grasslands soil microbial communities from the Angelo Coastal Reserve, California, USA - 14_1009_02_40cm (SPAdes) (version 2) | ecosystem: Environmental > Terrestrial > Soil > Grasslands ...
GTACCTTATTCAAGCAGCTGCCGTTTGATGAGCTGAAGCGTTTACAACTAGAGGTACTTTCACCGACCGGCGAGACCGATCTGGCTGATGCGTCGCAGAACCCAATTGCCAGCATTGCCTTGTCTGACCATAGCGGATGGGAGCAACTGATTGTGGTTGATCCCGAGGGTGTCGAGCAATCCGAACACGACGCGCTCAAACAGCTCACGACAATTATTAAGGAGCGCGATCCGGACGTTATCGAAGGGCACGATCTTTTCCGGTTTGATCTGCCCTATCTGGTGGCGCGGGCCCGCAAAGCCAAAGTGAAGCTGGATTGGGGGCGGAGCGGCGGATTCCTGCGCTCGCGTCCGTCGCGCTTGCAAATCGCGGAGAAAACCATCGATTATCCAAAGTTCCAGGTCGATGGCCGCCACTTCGTCGATACCTTTCTTCTCGCGCAATTCTATGACGTCGGCATGCGCACGCTCACCGGTTTCGAGCGCATTGACGTGGCGCAGCACTTCGGCTTCTGCGATGCCGCGGAAATTTCCGCGCTTACCGGCAAGGCACTAGAACGCGAGTATCTAGCGAAAAGCGAACGTTTCCGAAAACGCGCTTTCTGCGCCGTTCGAGAAACCCATGCCTTAGCTGACCTGCTAAGCCCGAGCTATTTCATCCAGGCGCAGCTTTTTCCGTACAACTATCAGGACGTGATCGTGCGGGGTAACGCCACTCGCATCAATGCGCTTTTTCTGCGCGAGTATCTGCGGCAACGCCACAGCATTCCAGAAATGCCGATGGCACGCAGTTTCGAGGGTGGCTTCACCGCCATCTACTTCACTGGCGTCGCGCGCAATGTCTGGCACTGCGACGTCGCTTCGCTTTACCCATCGATCATGTTGCAGTTCGATTGCTTTCCGGTGACGGATCAGCTCCAAATTTTTCGGCATTTGCTTACCGATTTGCGCAGTTTCCGTCTCGAAGCCAAAGGGCAGATGCAGCTGGCTGACAAAGAAGAAAATCGCTCGAGGTGGCACCACCTCCACGCGCTGCAAAATACCTTCAAGATTCTAATTAACAGCTTCTATGGATATCTCGGCTTCGCACAGGGACACTTTGCCGACTTCGATGCTGCCGCGCGCGTAACTCAGATCGGCCGTGATTTGCTACAAAAAATGATTACCTGGTTGAACGAACGTGGCGCGCAAGTGATCGAAGTTGATACCGACGGCATTTATTTTGTGCCGCCGGATTCTCCTGTAGAGGCAGGCGTGGCGCCTGCAGAACGCAGAGGAAATGCAGCCGGCAGGGACGCCACTACAGCGGAGCAGATTACGGAGCTGCGGGAAGGGTTATCTGAAATCCTGCCCCCTGGCATCGAAGTCGAGTTTGATGAGCAGTTCGACGCCATGTTCAGCTATAAAGCAAAGAACTATGCTCTGCTTACCCGCAGCGCTGACGTTATTATTAAGGGCGGTGCGCTCAAATCCCGCGGCTTGGAGAAATTCCAGCGCGTTTTTCTGGAGGAAATGATCAAACTGATTATGCAAGGGAAACCGGAGGAAATTGGGGAGTTGCGCGATCAATTCGAAAAACGAATTCGCAATCGTGAAATGCCAATCGATATGCTGATGAAAACCGATACCCTCCAGGATTCGTTAGATAAGTATCGCGCTAAGATTGCCGGCTCGGCGCGAAACCGCGCCGCTGCCTATGAGCTCGCTCTGGCGAGCGGCCGCAACTACAAACCCGGCGATCGAATCAGTTATTATATCAAGGCTACGCCGAAAAAGGTCGCTGCCTATGAAGCGGCGAAACTAATCAGCGAGTTCGATCCGCAAAACCGCGATGACAATGTTGATTACTATGTTTCCAAGCTCGATGAGCTGGTGAAGAAGTTTGGGAGTGTTACGGCGAATGCTTCAAGTGCGAAGCAAGAGAGCCTGGCATTGTAGCGGGCGCGATCATCCCGGAGGAGTTACGATGCGGAAAAAGCGTGCCAGCTCGCCACTCAGCCGGCAACATTGGCGAATGCTGCCAAGTCACTTGTGTCGCCTGATTCTGTTCGCACTTCTCTCGTTCATCCCGATCGCGTCGCAAGCCGCGGACAAACGCGGCATTACCGAAAAGGATCTGTTCGATTTCGTCTGGATCGGTGATCCGCAAATTTCGCCGGATGGGTCGCGCATCGCCTTTGTGCGCGTGAGTGTGAATGAAAAAAAGCTCGGTTACGACACCGCGATTTGGACGGTCTCGACTGCGGATAAGGAACCGCCGCACCGGTTGACCAATGGCCCGCATGATAGTTCACCGGAGTGGTCGCCGGATGGAAAGTTCCTCGTCTTCATGAGGGCGACTGAGAAAGATGGCAAACCCGAGCCGCCGCAGCTGGCCATGCTATCGATGAACGGCGGTGACGCCTGGACTTTCACCGATCTGCCAAAAGGCGCTGGCCCGCCGCGCTGGTCGCCGGACGGCAGGACGATTGCCTTTATCAGCCCAAGCAATCCCGAGGACATCGCGAAGCAACAAAAGAAAAAGCAGAAAGAAGAAGAAGCAAAAAAAGCTGCCGTTGCTGGAAGTCCTTCACCGGGCGCGTCAGCCAAACCGACAGCGTCTCCGTCTAAAACTGCGGACGTAGATGAGGAACGGGAAAGCGATGTGCTGGTCGTTACCCACGCTGTTTATCGCGAGGACAACGAAGGAAACACTGATTTCAAGCGGCCGCAGCATATCTGGACAATTCCAGCGCCGAAAACTGGCGACGAAAAACTGCAGCCGAAACAATTGACGAGGGGCCGTTTCGACGAAACCGATCCGATTTGGTCGAGCGATGGAGCGCAGATTTTTTTCCCTTCCCTTCACGCAGATGAGCCTTACTACGAACTGCCAAAGACGGAGGTTTACTCGGTGGCCGCGAGCGGAGGCGAACCGACAAAACTAACGACAATTGATTTGGGTGTGAATGGCCTCACCCTTAGCTCAGATGGCAAACAGTTCGCTTTTGTCGCTTCGCAAAACCAACCGGTAAACTCCTATACCCAGCCGGACTTGTGGGTGCTCGACGTAGCGAAGGACGCGAAGCCACGGAACCTCACTGCACAATTTGACTACGATGTCGGACAAGGCGTGTTCGGCGACCAGGCGCCGCCCCGCGCCGGCGGCCAGAACCCACCCATCTGGAGCGCGGACAGCAAAAGCATCCTCCAACTTTTCGGACGCGAAGGCCGGACCAACCTCGGGCGCTTCGACGCTGCCACGGGCGCGCTGACCGAACTCACCAAGGGCGACCAGGCTGTAATCAGTTTCCGCGCCACCGCCGACGACTCGAAGATTGTTTGCCTGATCTCGACGCCCACGCGCATCGGCGATTTATTTCTCCTCGATTCCAACGCTCAACAGCAGCAACTTACCGATGTCAATCGCGAGCTCTGGTCGCAATTGAACCTGACCGAGCCGGAAGAAATCACCTATCAGACGTTCGATGGAAAGAAGATTCAGACGTGGGTGCAGAAGCCGCCCAGCTTCGACCCGCACAAAAAATATCCTCTTATTCTGAACATCCACGGCGGTCCTCATGCGGCTTACGGCTGGATTTTCGAGCACGAATTTCAATGGATGGCGGCCAAAGGCTACCTCGTGCTTTATCCGAACCCGCGCGGCAGCATCACCTACGGCCAGGAGTTCGGAAACGTCATTCAATATCATTATCCCGGCGATGATTATCAGGACCTCATGCGCGGCGTCGATGAAGTGATTAAGCGCGGTTACGTCGATGACAAAAAACTTGGCGTTACTGGCGGCAGCGGAGGCGGCTTGCTCACTAATTGGGTCATCACGCACACGCAGCGGTTTGCCGCCGGGGTGGCTCAGCGCGACATCGCGAGCTGGGAACACTGGTGGTACACCGCCGACTTCACCCTCTTTCAACCGAACTGGTTCAAAGCCGCGCCCTTCGATGATCCCGACGATTTCAAGGCACGCTCGCCCATCAGTTATATTAAGAACGTGAAGACACCGATGATGTTCGTGCTCGGTGAAAGCGACACGCGCACTCCGCCCGGGGCGGGTGGCGAGGAAATGTTCCGCGCTCTCAAGTTTCGCAAAGTGCCGACGGTGATGGTGAAATTCCCGGGCGAATCGCACGAGCTCTCCCGCTCCGGGCAACCGTGGCACCGAGTCGAACGTCTCGAGCACATCGTCGGCTGGTTCGACAAATGGCTGATGGGCGCGACCAAACCGGATTACGACGTCGCACAGGAAGTCACAGTCAAACCGAAAAGGGACGCTGAGACGAAGCGGCCGTAGAACGCCGCATTTAATGCCTATACCGCCGGAGCCGCTTGCTCGAGGACGCGATTCAGTCGATCGACGTCAACTGGCTTTACCAGATGCGCAATGAAGCCTGCATTCTTGGTGCGGGCGAGATCTTCATCCATTCCATAAACGCTGAGCGCGATCCCGCACAGGCCGTAGTCACGCGCAAGCTCTTTCATTAGGTCGATGCCATAGAGCCAGCGGATCAAATTGTTTCTTACGCAGAAGCGTGAAGACATCGACTTCAGACCACTGGTGGCTGACTAGCAATGAATCCCAGCGATGTGCATTGACGAGTCAGTCATCGCCACCGCCGAAGCTCATTTCGGTGGTGGGGACAAAGCCGAGCTTTTCATAGAGGACACGACCATCATCAGAAGCGTGGAGGACGAGACCGTCGAGCCGTTGCTCGCGCGACCAGGCGATTATCTGCTCCATCAACAGCTGGGCGAGGCCACGTCTGCGCCAATCTGGTTCGGTGAAAACGTTAACGATTAATCCCTGCCGGCCTTCCGCGATCGTGATCTCACCGTTTTTGTGACGAATGGGAAATGGCGGAACTTCCCGAATGATGACGCCCGCACCGGCGATAACTTTTTGCGGCGCATTACGTTGACTCACCAGCCAGCCGAAATAATCGCCGGAAGCGAGCGCTTCGCCCAAACGATCGAGTGCTTTTGTCCGGAACGACTCGAACAATTCGTCCGGCACTAAGCCCATGTCCTGAAACATGCGGGCGCGATGCCAGCCGATAACGGCAGCATCGTCCGGGGTGGCCTGGCGGATGTGAAATTCTTGCGACACAAAAGGAAAAGCTCTGTCGCGGCAACCATCCTTGCAAGCAAAGACGGCTCGATTCGGGGCGGTTATTTCGATAGAAAGTATCTTTTTTACTGGCAGGGAATGGTGAAAGAGATGCGAGACCTGGCCGAGCGATATCGCAACGTAATCGCGGAGCGTGGCGCTGCCGCGCAACGAGCAGGATTTTTGAAAATGATCGGTCTTTCCATGTTGATGGAATCGCGTTTTCGGCCGTCGCAGAAGTGCGTCGAACTGGCGGAACGCGCCGTAGCTGAATGTGAAGGAGCAAACAACCTGTCGGAAGCTGGCATGTTAATTTTTCGCTGGGATTGTGATTGAGTTATGCCACGGCGACTTTGATGACGCGGTGAAACAATGTGGAAGGGCCCTCACGATGGTCGAACGCGTGGGTGACCTCGTCTTGCAATCGCGTTGTCTGACCTACCGCGCGGTTGCGTATCGCCGGCTAGCCGACGTTGGGCATTGCAGAACAGAAGCGGAAAAAACGCTCGAGCTCGCCACCAAGCTTGGCATGGTTGAATACATCGCTATGGCGAAGGCGAATCTCGCCTGGGTGGCATGGCGGCAGGAAGATCACGCGGAGGCAGAGAAGCTCGCCACTGAAGCGCTCGATTTATGGCATCGAATGGACGATCCGTACGGTTTCGATTGGATGGAGCTTTGGCCGCTGATCGCGATCGCCCTGCATCGGCAAGATAGCAGCGCTGCAATCGGGTTCGCGCACGGTTTGCTGGTCGAAAAATCAACATCCATTGCCGGAAACGCTGTTGAACGCAATTCGTAAAGCCTGCGATGAATGGCAAAACGGTGCGCACGAAAATGCCACCGCCGAACTTATCTCAGCTATGGGCCTGGCCCGGGAGTTACGTTATTTGTAGCAAACGGAATCGATCGAGTGGCCGGCCGCGGCTCCTTTCGACAAGGTTTCCGGCGACAAACTCGCCACCGGTGCGCCTACGGGCGTCGCGGGTAGTTGTGCGGGATGAGGCGAAGAGAGCACGGAAATAAAAATCGCCAATTGGAATAGCCGGGCGCCTGCCCGGCGGTCTGCTGATTCGCTGCGTTGCGACGATTGCTTGTGACGGCAAATTCCTGTGTTTAGGCTCGCCCTTTTCGGCAATAGCTAAAGCCGGTCGCGGACTGAGAACCCGCACTTTCATGAAATGCGGATGCGACTTTCCCCATGCTACAGCTTGCGATTTCATTTCGAAGTAACGATCGATTACGACGGCGTTTCGCTCCGCTTCGTTACGGCCTGAGAGGCGGGCGGCCTTCCGGTTTACCACGGCCGGCCCGGTATCAACTGCGATTAGTTCTTCGTCCCCGAGCAAAATCTTGCTGCCGTAACGGATTTTTTTCGGATCTACGGCGCAGTGACCATTTCGGAGACGCGCTCCATTCCAGGCTGCACGCGATTGACCTTCCTCCCGCCAATAGGTGGTAACGCGCACAAGAGTTGGCTGTTCGGCGGCGTAGGCCCACGACGCTATGAGGAAAATGCCGATAATAATTGAAGCAAATCGCGTTGCCATCGTCCATCAAAGAGGGTTGTCGGGACGTAAACAACCCAAGCGAGGAGTACCTGAGGAGTACCTCGGTGATTTGGCTCCCCAAAAGGAATCGGAAATGCCTGGCATTGTGGATGCAACAGGGGCCAGTTAATTTCTAAAAGTTATGGAATTTTTGCTGAAAAATCGCTTGTCAGGCCCGAGAATTGCAGTATAGAGGGCGCTCCCCAAATGAAAAAAGCTCTCCCCATATCCCTCTTCTCCCTCGGCTGCGCCGCCTTCTTCCCGGCCACGGCTTCGGCTCTCTCCATGTCGCCGCCGCCGCGATCAAACCCGCAACCGTCCAAGTTCGTTTTTAAGGATGCTTCCGGCAAGACCACCTCGGTCGATGTCGTCCAAAGTTATCAGCCGACTAAAATCGTGCGGCCTTTCACGACAGCCGATCGCCAACTCGATCCGAAATTGATGCGCGCCGCTACCATTGCCGAGGAACGGGCGCATGCTCATTCGCGCCGGCAATGCTGGCACGCGGTGAAAGAGGCGCTCCTGGCATCAGGCGTGATTAGTTCCCGTCCGACAACGGCTTACGCGAAACAGGCCGGCCAGGAATTGGTCAGCAACTATGGCTTCCGCAAACTGACGGTGAGCGATCCGTATCAAGCACCCGTTGGCTCCGTTCTGGTCTACAATGCAAGCCGCGCCGCCGGCCACGTCGAGATCCGGACGAAAGATGGTTTCGTGAGCGATTTTCGCTCGAAAACGCCATCGCGCCGTCCGCTACTCGGGATTTTCGTTAAGTCGTAACCGCGACTTCTGGGTTTTCCTGGCGCTGAGCTAGAGCGCGCGCGTGTTGCTTACGCCCAAGCCAAACGCCGAGCACACACCAACCGGCCACGATGGGTATGGCAATGTAACTAATGGCGCTCAGACTAAGACCAAGGGCCTTCAAGCCGCTATAAGACACGCCGAATTGGTCGCCGCACCGATAGCCAAACGTATCGATGAAACTCTTCGCTTTGTATTTGTCTTCGCGGCGCAAAACGGTGAATAAGACTTCGCGTGCGGGCCGCATGAACGCGAATGTACTCGCGCGTCGTGCAATCTGGAATGCTGCGAGTACGGGAAGAACTGGCGCGAAACCCATCGCTGCGAAACCGAAAAGACTAAGTACAGGCATGAAGAGAAGGGTCACTGTGACGCCCAAGAACTTCATCAGTCGACCAGTAACAAAAATTTGAAGGACAAGCGTGAGCGTGTTCACCGAAAGATCGAGCTTCGCGAAGAACGCCGTGCGCGCGGCCTTATCGACAAAGCCGCTTTTCGTCAACTCGGACTGTTGAAAATAGGTCCAAGTGGACGTGAACGTGTAGAGAAAAATGAACAGGAAAAGCCCGAACAAGTACGGTGACTTGCAAATATGCGTCACGCCATCCCAAAATTTGCCGCCGATCGGTTTTTCTGCGGCTGCGGCGTCGTCGCCCGGTCTTGTATTGTCCCGTCGAAATTCTGCGGGAAAGAGCCGGACAGACTGCGCCGCGACCTCGAGCATCGCGGCACAGATCAACAGCAAAAATCCGGTGCTGATGTAGTGAACAAGCGATGCGGTAATAATCGGGCCGAGAATGCCCCCTAACGAACCGCCCACGGCGATAAATCCAAAAAGCCGTTTACCCTGTTCGGTCGTGAACAGGTCGGTCATGAATCCCCAGAAGACGGCGGTCGCGAAAAGATTGAACACGCTGACCCAAACAAAGAAGCATCCGTCCACCCATGGTTGCTTTCCGGGCGGCATGTATTGCATGAGCACGAAGAAAATAATTAGGTTCAGGATGAAAAACCGATAAGCGATCGGAATGAATCTCCGCCGAGACATTCGCGCCACAATCATGGAGAAGAGCGCGTTGGCCACAATCATCGCGACAAGGACGACAGTGAACATCCACCAAAGGTTTTCAAACTGTTGTGCGCCAATGTTATCGCGAACCGGCCGGATCACGTAGTAGCCGGCGAGAACGACGAAGAAGAAAAGGAAGCCGAGCCAAAGCGCGCGAAGTTCGTCGGCACGCACATCAACGATTTTGTTTAATACTCGTGTCATCCCGAGAAAAGCATAGCGAAAGCGAAGGGTCCCGAGAAAGTTGCCTTAAAGGTTGCGCGGCGGGATCCCTCGACTTCGCTCGGGATGACGTGGATTGGGACCAATGACGAAGGAACCTCGAATGCGCAAATGACGAAGGACCCTTCGCGCTTCGTCAGTCTTTCGTCATTCGTCATTCGTGCTTCGTCATTCCGCCTTGTTTGTGCAAGGCGGCCAGCACTTCCGCCTCGCGCTCCGGCGTAAGTCCCGCTCGCAGTTTCGCCTGCCGTTCCGACTTCTGTGCTTTAAACCAGGCAAGAGAATCGCGGGCAGTATCGGCCAGGGGGCGAAACGTTAAACCCTTCGCCAGCGCACGGCTGATATTCGTACGCGACATTCCTAATTCATCGCCTGCCCACACCGGCATATCGGACCACGCTTCAACTTTCTGTTGCTTGAGAAATTCGACATCGGCCCATGCGAAGGTCGCGTTTGAATTGAGCGCGCCTTTTATCCCATCGAGCATGCCGCCGATCCCCAACTCCTTCGCCGGGCCGGTGGCGTTGTAGATTCCCGTCTCGCCTTTTTCGACCATGCGAATGGTCCACTCCGCCAGATCGCGCCCATCGATGAATTGCACCGGATCGCTCGGATTACCCGGCGCCAGCACTTCGCCTCCGCGATCGATCCGCACCGGCCAATAGGTGAAGCGGTCAGTTTCATCGCGTGGTCCAACAATCAGGCCTGGGCGAATGATGAGCGATTTGTCCAGAAACCACTTTTGCGTTTCCTGCTCGCTCAACGCCTTGAGCGGTCCGTATGTTTTGTAACCAGACGCTTTCATCGCTTCGAGCGTTTCCTTGAACGGATCGGCCCCTTCGTATTTCGCCAGCGGCGCGTTTTCGTCCGGGCCTGTACTGGTGTCGGCATAGACTGAAATGGTCGAAATGAAAACGTAACGCCCGACCTTTCCTTTCAGGATCTGGGCGGCGTCGCGGACCCACGCCGGCAGCGTGGTTGGGTTATCGATACAAACGTCCCATTGTTTTCCTTTCAACGCCTCGAGCTGGCCATTGCGATCCCCGATCAACTGCTCAACTTCCTTGGGCAATTCGCCGGGATGCGTTTTGTCCCGATTAAAAACGGTGACCTTATGCCCGCGGCTGAGTGCATATTTTACCTGAAACGGCCCGGTGAATCCGGTACCGCCGAGGATAAGAATGCGCAATGGTTTCACCGTGTTCTCGGCGAATAAATTGTTCCATTTTACAGCCAGGCCAAGCGCGCCGGCCGCGGTGGCCGAAACTTTGATGAAATGACGGCGGGTAGTGATCACGTCTGCTAAAGTTTGTGTCATTCCGAGCGAAGTCGAGGAATCTCTCGCTATTTAGTTGAATCAGAGATGTCTCGACCGCGCTCGACATGATAGATGACGGCATGAATGCAATGACGCGACGCGAAGCTGCTAAATTGATCGGCTCCGCCGGTGTGGGATTGCTTCTGCCGGCTGGTGCAGCATGCGCTGCATCGGCAAACGAATCAGTAGGGATGCTGGCGCGTCCGATTCCTTCGTCCGGCGAAAAATTACCGGTGATCGGGCTGGGGACATGGCAGACATTTGATGTCGAGCCGGCACAGTCCGGACCGCTAGCAGAAGTTCTGCGCGCTTTCGTGAAACTCGGCGGCCGCGTTATTGATTCGTCGCCGATGTACGGACGCGCCGAGCAGGTCATTGGCGATCTTCTAACGAAACTTAAACTGCGCGATTCGCTCTTTCTTGCCACTAAGGTCTGGACCCGCGGCCGGCAAGCAGGGATCGATTCGATGGAGCGTTCCTTCGCGCGGCTGCAAACGAAGACGATTGATCTGATGCAGGTCCATAACCTGGTCGACGCCGAGACGCAGCTCCGGACAATTCGGGAATGGAAGGCTCAAGGAAGATTCCGGTATCTCGGCGTCACGCATTACGAAGCCGGCGCCTTTGCCGAGGTCGCAAAAATCCTCGCGCGCGAGAAACTCGATTTCGTCCAGATCAACTACTCGATCATGGAACGCGAAGCCGAAGAGAAAATTTTACCGCTCGCGCAAGAGCATGGCATCGCCGTCATTGTTAATCGTCCTTTTGGCGGCGGCGATCTTTTCAGTCGCGTCCGCGGAAAGCCGTTGCCCGATTTCGCGGCAGAGTTTGATTGCACTTCTTGGGCGCAATTTTTTCTGAAGTGGATCATTGCCAATCCGACGGTGACTTGCGCAATTCCAGCGACGAACAACGTCCAACATCTCGAAGACAACAGACGCGCCGGCGTTGGGAAATTGCCGGACGGGAAAATACGTCAGCGCATGATCGAAGCCTTGGCAAAATTATAGGGCGTCTGTACTACTATCGCTCGCAATCTTGTTTTTCTGCGAAGATTTTGACGTTGCGATTGTTCACTCGATCCGCCTGTTTTGTCATGTCGAGCGAAAGTCGAGACATCTCTCGCCGTTCCTCTGTTAAAAATTAGAGATTCCTCGACTGCGCTCGGAATGACAAAAAAGGGCGCTCACCGGAGATGAACCTCAATCGTGGTGGCGGCTTCGTCGTTCTTGGGTCAGACGCCGCGGATTTTGGCCAAAGATTCGCGCAACGAGCCAAATTCCCCGCGCCTGTCCTCTCCCAAGCACCGCCGAGGCGATCGCTGCTCCCAATGCAGCATGGAAAACGCAGCGTTTCTTCCTTCTCCCTCGGGAAGAAGGCGAGGATGAGGGCCGTTTCCGCACCGCATCATAACCAAACCCGCACTTTTGGCCAAAGCTCCCGCAACGGAATCTTCAAGTCGCGACAAACAAGAATATGCTGCCGTTGTTCCCAAGGCATCGCCCAGGGACTGCTTTCGATCAGTCCGCGATCTTCAACCAAGCTAAATTGCTCGCCCTCATCGGTCGCGTCGTCATCGAGCACAATCATGATCTCGCCTGTGTAATCGTCCGGTCCCCAATAAAAGTAATTTTGATGGCCGGAGAGCGCTGGCGGTAATCCGTATTTCGAGCCAAAGAAATCGATCGCGCCCGCTTCGCCGTAATTCTGACAAAAAATGGCAGCGCGTTTCTGCTCCTCCGGAGGCAACTGGCGTAAACCCGCGCCACCGAGCGCACCATTTCTTCCCAGCCGAATTGATCGGCATAAAGCTGGGGCAACGCCGCGGTATGCGATGTTTCCGTCCGTGGGACCTCGAAATGAATCGCGCGCATGTAGCGAGCAATCTTTCCGGTCATAAAATGGGAAGCACGACCGCCGCGAGAACGACCGCCGAGACAACGACGAGAAACGCAATGGCCTGTTTAAGCCATCGGAAGCGAAGTGCGAAAATTCTTTCGAAGCCGGCGCCACCCGCGGCAAACAACATCGGATAAGCTGGAGCGACGTAATAATTCTTCCCGTGCATGACGATGAATTCGGCTAGTGCGATCAATAAGTGAAAGCGATGACGCGATCGCGCCGGCCTTCGCGGGAAGCGAGCAGCCAGATCAATCCGCCGAACCACAGCGACTTGCCAGATGATGTTTGGAAGCGCGATGACAAATGCGATCAAACCGGCGAGCCAAATCCATCTCTGCGTAAATTGAAAACGCTCCGGCGTTAACAAAATCGCAAGCGCGGCTGCCACGCCGAAAAAGACCATTGAGTGCTTGTTTTGGATTCCGAGCCCGGCAACTGCACCCAACCAAATCCAGGTCCGAGACGGCGCGCCGTTAATAATTCGGCAGAGCAGGTAGATCGCGCCGTCCAAAACAACGGCTCATAGAACATTCGGTGAATAAAAATTGCCGACCGCGAGAAAAAACAAACTTCCGAGCATGCCCGTGCAGGCGAGAGTGATTGCCCAGACGCGGCCACCGAGCTCGCGTGCGAGCATGCCGGCAAGAGCGACCGTAACTGCGCTTGCCAGCGCTGGAAAAATCCGCAGTGCGAACAATGAGCTACTGAACAAAATCAGTTCGATTCGCAACAAGAATGCACTCAGCGGTGCGAGATCGACGTAACCGAAATCGAGATGGCGCGCGCATGCGATGTAATAAAGTTCGTCGCGAAAGTAGCCATAGCGATGAATCGTCAGCAGGTGGACGATCAATCCGACGACAGCGACACCGGCAACGATTCTTGTCGTTACCCGATGATCTGTGGTCGCTGCTTTCATGCGGTCGATTTAGCGCGTATCGCATTTCGGCAGAAGGGTTTTCTTCCGCGAGCTCCTTCAAAAGTTTAAAAAAATTTCTTGCCGAGAGTGTGGATTCACGGCATAGCTCGCACTTGTGCGGAGGCTGGTCTCTCTAAGCGTAACAATTGCAACGCTTCTGATTATTTCTAATATTGGCCGCGCGCAGACGTTCGCGCCTCCCAAGCTCTCCTTCGCCGAGCGCGAACAGGCGACAAAGAAAGATCCGATTCAGGTGATCACCAGGGAAACACCGGAGGTCATCACGAAGGAGACGCCGGCGCAGGCATTCACGAAGGAGAAACCGGCGGTCGCCACCAAGCAAATGCCGGAAGTGATCACCAAACCGGTCCCGCCTGTCGCTAAGAAGCAAGTGGCGGAAGTGATCACCAAGCCGAACCCGCAAGTCGCCACGAAGGAGAGAACATTCGAACCTGTACGTCCGATTGCGAAGGAAAAACCGCCGGTCACGACAAAGCAAATGCCGGAAGTGATTACCAAACCAATCCCGCAAGTCGCGACCAAGGGAAAAACATTCGAACCAGTCCGGCCGATTCCTCATTACAATTTCAAGACTCCGGATGGCCGACAGGAATCAGTGCCGGTTATTACGCATTATTATCCTAATCAAATCGTCCATCCATTGGGCACGACAGATAGACATCTCGATCCCAAACTAATGCACGCAGCGACCATCGCGCAGGAACGCGCGCATGCGCATTCGCGCTCGATGTGCTGGCATGCCGTCAAGGAAGCCTTGCTCGCCTCCGGGGTGATCGATTCGCGACCGAAAAGCGAATTCGCCAGAGATGCTGCGCAGGACTTGGTCAGCAATTACGGCTTCCAAAAATTATCGGTGCGCGATCCGTTTGCCGCGCCGATCGGTTCAGTACTGGTTTACGGAACTAACCGCAGTGTCGGTCACGTCGAGATTCGCACCAAAGATGGTTTTGTGAGCGATTTCCGTTCGCCGACGCCATCGCATCGTCCGCTGATCGGCGTTTACGCGAAGCTGTAGCCGCAGTCGCTGGCCGCGGTTAGCTCATAAACCTGCTGTCATCCTGAGCGAAGCGAAGGACCTCCCCGAAGCTCCGACGGTAGCGAAGTCGCAGGGAGCCGGTCACTAACCAGATCGATCATCGCTGGTCACTTGGTGAATTATCGACCTATGCGAGGTCCCTCGTCGTCTGTGCGACTCGGGATGACACGCAATGTGCTACGTCAACTCTTCAATCGCGCATTCAGCTTAATTTCCGTCCCAACCAACGCGACCGAGACCGGGCACGTCTTCTTCGTCTGTTCCGCCAGTTCCTTAAATTTTGCATCGTCAATCCCCGGGACTTCGCCTTCGCAATCCAGATCTATCGACGTGATTTTTGGTCCACCACCAATCATTTCGAGGTTCACTTTTGCGATGGTGTGAACGCTTTTTGGTTGATGACCTGCCTTCGACAGATTCGCCGAAAGCGCCATCGAAAAACAACCGGCTTCGGCCGCGCCGATCAATTCTTCCGGATTTGTTCCGGCGCCATCCTCAAAGCGCGACGCAAAGGAAAACGGGCCTTCGTAAGTGCCGCGCCCCACTTTCATGGTGCCTTTGCCTTCCTTGAGGTTGCCCTCCCAGATAGCTGAGCTCGTTCGTGTCGCCATCGTCTTTACCTCCTGCTGTTTTGTGAATAGGGATGAAAATAACCCCGCAGATCGCGTTGTCTATTTCACCAAGTTAACCACATGCGGCGAAAAGGAAATAGTCGATCGAGACCACGCGCTTTCGACGCTAACTGACTTCTTTGGGCGGCCCTAAACGGGCTAGCCAACCCTTTCGGATACAGCTTTTCCCCTAGCCGCATACGAAGCACTAATGTTGCCACACGTCGAAAGGAGTCAGCATGTTACACCTCATTTGGTATATTCTCGTTGGACTAATCGCGGGCATCATCGCCAAGTCGATCATGCACGCTCATCTCACTATCTTCTGGACGATTGTACTGGGAATCATTGGCTCCATCATCGGAGGCGCCGTTACTCATATGTTTGTGCCTCCACGCGACCAGCGTTTTCATCCCGCCGGTCTTATTTTCTCCACTCTGGGTGCGATCCTGGTGCTGTTTGTTTGTTACAAACTCAAGATTCGATTTCCGCACGTGTAGAACCGCGAGAGAGCATCTTATGCGTAAACCAGCAAATCGATTTCCTCCGGCAACAAGTCGGAGACTTCGCGCACGAGATTGCCTCGCAAAATGTTGACGAGAGCGTTGCGCCGCGGGGCGCCGAGAATCAGACGGGATGCGCCCAGCGTAGCGGCAATGTCGGCTATGGCTTCGGCGGCAGACTCGCTGACCGCATAACAAAACAAGGGGGGACGATCGCCGGCTTGTTTTTTGGCGGCCTCGAAAATCTGGCTGGCCTCGGGATCTTCCTGCCATTTACGTTTCGTGTCCTGCTCGGTCATAAAACGCTGCTCGCACACGAAGAGCAGATAGAGCCGTCGGCCGGTCTCGCGCGCCTCGCGCAGAGCGAAATCGAGCGTGCGCCCGGTGCCGCGAATGGGCAGAGAATGGCTTCGCCCGTGCCAGCGTCTGACGAGGCGGATTCATTTCTCGTTAGCTGCATTGGTGTGCTTGCAGGTAACAGCGGCGCGACCTCCTTTTTCATCCGTCTTTCCTGCACCAGTCCGCGCAGAATTAATCCAACAGCCAGAATCGTGACCGCAAAATAGCGCGCGTTCGGTTTATCGATCAGGAGCGACAACTCGATCGCCGCCATGACGATGAAAGTCGCGAACATGAGGGTGCGCTCCCACGATTTGATCGACAGTTTCCGATCGGTGGAGGTGGCACCAAGATTGGTTGCAATCGCGCCGACAACGCCGACAGCGTAAAGATCGGCCAGGCCGGACATGTCTTTGACGATAATGACAAGCAGCATCGGGACGATGGTGGCGAGTAACATTCCGGCGCTGGGCACGCCCCATTTGTTGAGACGCTGAAAAATTTTCGGCAGTTCGCGATCCCGCGACATGAGGAATTGGATCGCGATAAGATCGACAATCGTCGTGTTGCTCGCGGAGAGAAGGAGAAGACCAAACACGATGCTGACGATGACGGCAAAGATGTGACCGAATGGCGGTCCGAGCGCGCCACCCACGAAAACTTGGCCCATGTAGCGCAGCATGTAATCGCGCACGCCTTCGGCACCGGGCGCGTTGACATCACCGCCTACGACCTGCAATCCGTTCAACGCGTGCGCGGCGAGTCCGAACAACGCGGTGAAGACGCAGACTTCGATCATGACCCACAAAATCGCGGGCGTAGAAGTCTTAACGACGCATGGTTTCGCATCGGTGCTGCCGGGATCGAGCTTCATTACGCCGGTGGCGTTGGCGATGGCTTCGACGCCAGAAAGTGCGAGCACGATTCCAACGAACCCGGCGCAGTTTTGCGCGAGGCTCCCGTGCAACGGCTGTAAGTGACCAAGTGCCTCACCCATGTGTGGCAAACTGAAAAGTCCGAGCACCACGGCTGTCGGGCTGGAGCCATTAAATGCTCTCGATGCCGCGCATCGTTCGCCCCCGATCCCTCCGGCATTTCCGGAAGGAAGGTGGTTTCCCCGCTAGACCGGCCACTCGCCGATTTATTAAGCGAAACAAAGAACTGGCGGAAACTTCTTATCAGGAATTTCTGGCGTCAAGTAAACCTGGATGCCGTATTTACTTGATCCACGGTAGAATTCGCTGGCTCGTAATTTCCTTT
>Ga0209159_1001645_pt1 | contig 16652 bp, 15 predicted proteins | sample GraSoiAngelo_144_FD_185901 | JGI IMG/M metagenome (GOLD analysis project Ga0209159, IMG submission 185901) | Grasslands soil microbial communities from the Angelo Coastal Reserve, California, USA - 14_1009_02_40cm (SPAdes) (version 2) | ecosystem: Environmental > Terrestrial > Soil > Grasslands ...
GTTGCCTACCGGGCTCTTGGCGAACTCAGCCTGGCGGAGGACGTCGCGCAGGAGGTCTTCCTCAAGGTCTACAAGGCGCTTCCTGGCTACCGCCACGAGAAGCCGTTCAAGCACTGGCTGCACCGGGTGGCGGCCAACGCCGTCACCGACGCCCTGCGCCGCCGCCGCCCGATGGTGTCGCTGGACGGCATGGAGCAGCCGCCGGCCAGCCGCGAATCGGACCCCATGGACGTGGCCACCCGGCATGACCTGCAGAAAGCGGTCCGTCAAGCAATCGCGAGCCTGCCGTCACACTACCGCGACACGATCGCCCTGCAGGCCTTCGGCCAGCTGAGCTACGAGGAGATCGCGCAGACGCTCGACGTCCCACTGGGGACGGTGATGTCAAGGCTCAACGGGGCCAAGCGGTTGCTGCGCGAGCGCCTCGGCTACCTCGTCCGCGGCGAGGAGGCGAATACGGCGTGAATTCGGTCCGTTCTACAAAACAGAGGCCGCAACGAGAATGTTGAGTCATGCAACGGCACGCGATTGGCTGATCCCCTATGCCGACGGCATGCTGGCCACCGACGAGCGCCGCCGGATCGACGGCCACCTCTCCGGGTGCCGGGCCTGCGCCGCCGAGCTGCGCGAGGTGCGCGAGCTCAACCTCCTGCTGGTCACCCTTCCGCCCGCCCCCGTCACGTCGGTGGCGCCTTTCTGGCTCAAGCTTCAGGCCGTGCTTCCGCAGCGGCGCACTCTGCGCATTCCCAACTTCGTCGGATATCGTCGAGCAGGCCTCGCCTTCGCCGTGGCGTCGGTCGCCGTGCTCGCGACCGCGGCCACAGCCTTCGCTGCGCCCTCGGCGCTCCCAGACAACCCGCTCTATCCAGTCAAGCTCATCGAGGAGGATGTGCACCTGGCGCTGACGCCGGTGAATGACCGGCTGACCGTGCAGCTGCAACTGGCCGGCGAGCGGCTGCGGGAGGCCCAGGCGATGGCCGCCAACCACAAACCTCGGCTCGCCGAGTCCAGCCTGCGTGCCTACACGATCATCGTCGACGACGCGGCGATGTCGCTGAAGAGCCTCGTCACCCCGCAAGCGACCAAGGCTGCCCTCCACAGCCTGCGCGCCAAGCTTGGCGCGGTTGAGCGCGAGAATGCGAATCGTGACGACGACTTCGCCGCCATCAAGCAGCTCGTCGCCGCCGCTGTTGACGAGCTCGATCGGATCGAGCAAGAGGAGAGCGCCACGGCGCCCACGTTTGCCGTCGGTGAGCAGGTGACACCGGATCCGACGCCCGTGGTCACCGCGAAGCCGACGCCGCGGGCGACGCCCACCGACGACGGCGACCGTCACGAGCATCGCGAGTAACCCCAGCGCCGGCATCCATCGCTAGACTCAACGCGTGGGCGCGCGCGAGGATGTCCTGGTCGTCCGAAGGGACATGCTGTTTGGCGGCAGCGAGTGGACGGGGTTTCGGTCGACCGGTCTCGACGAGCTGCTCACCCGCGTGCGCGCGAACTACCGTTTCCGCCCGCGGCGCGAGGTCGAGGACGATCCGTCTGATCCGCAGATCATTCCCTATGTCGTCTTCCGCCATGACGACCGCTACTTCCTGACCCACCGCCTGCGTCGCTCGAGTGAGCGACGGCTCCGCCACCTCTACTCGCTCGGTGTTGGTGGGCACATCAATCCCGAGGACGTTGCCGGCGCGGCCGACCCGATCGACGCCGGTCTGCGGCGCGAGTGGGAGGAGGAGGTGGTTTACAGCGGCCACTTCTCGACGCGGTTGCTGGGTGCGATCAACGACCAGACGACCCCGGTCGGCCGCGTACATGTGGGGCTGATCTTCCTCGTCGAGGGCGATCGGCCCGAGATTTCCATCCGCGAGGTCGACAAGCTGGCCGGTGCGCTCCTGCCACTCGATGCGATGCGCAGCTATTACCTGGACATGGAGTCGTGGTCGCAGCTGATCTTTGACTATTTGACCGGGGTCCCGGTCGCGTAAGCCCCACCCTGACCCTCCCCCGCAAGCGGGGGAGGGAGATCGCCTACGCTGTCAGGGCTTTCGCCATCTCCTCGAAGTTACGGACATAGCGCAGCACATCGTCCTCGGAATGCTGGACGGATAGCGTCCAGTTCTCTTCGGCGCCGGGGGCCATCAGCACGCCGCGATTGCACTGGTAGAGCCAGGATAGGTAGGCGTACTTCTTGTCGATGGTGAGGTAGTCGCGGTAGTTGCGGACGCGTTGCTTGCGGTAGGTCACGCAACCACGCGCCGCCAGCGTGATCGGATGGAAGGGGAGCTGGTAGTCGCTGATCACTTTGCGCAATCCGCCCTCCAGCGCCTCGGCCAGCGCGTCGAAGTGCGCGTACGCGGCGGGTGTCAGGACTGACGTCAGTGTCGTCTTCGAGGCAGCGATGGTGAGCGGGTTACCGTTGAAGGTGCCGATCTGGACCACTTTGTGCGCGTCGATCGTCCCCATCACATCGGCACGGCCGCCGATCGCGCCGCATGGCAGGCCGCCGCCGATCGCCTTCGCCAGCGCGACGAGGTCGGGAGTGACGCCGAAGCGTTCGGTCGCACCACCAGCCGCGATGGTTGCGCCGGTCTTGACCTCATCGAAGATCAGGAGCGCCCCGTGCCGATGGGCGAGCTCGAGCACGCCGGCCAGGTAGCCGTCATCCGGGAGCACGATGCCGATGTTCATCATGACCGGTTCGACGATGACGGCGGCCACCTCGCCGCGATGCCGGTCGAGGGTACGCTCCAGGATGGCGAGGTCGTTGAAGGGCACGACAGTGACGAGGTCAACCACCGCCTGCGGCGTGCCGGCGCTGTAGGGGACCGATACCGGTGCATCGGCCGGACCCATGAGGTCGGGGGACGGCTCGACGGAGACCAGCAACGCATCGTGATGCCCGTGGTAGCTGGCCTCGATCTTGATGATCCGGTCGCGACCCGTAAAGCCGCGCACCAGCCGAATGGCGTCGAGCGTCGATTCGGTGCCACTGTTGGTGAAGCGCCACTGTGGCTGCTTGAAGCGGCGCGACAACTCCTCGGCGACGATGGCGTCGTCGGCCACGGGCTGCGCGAAATGCGTGCCGCGGGCGGCACGTTCGTTGATCGCCTTGACGATCAGCGGGTGGGCATGCCCGACCACCATGACGCCGAAGCCGTTGTGAAAGTCGACATACTCGTTGCCGTCCACGTCCCAGACCCGGCTTCCCTTGCCATGATCGACGAAGACCGGCTGGGGCGCCGCGTCCTGGAAGGACGAGGGCACGCCTCGCGGGATGAACTGCTTAGCCTGCTTCCAGAGCTCGTCGGAACGCTGGCGATTGGAACGAAACCGCTCCTCCTCCCTGGCGATCAGTTCCACGACGCGCTCGGTGGCGATCGGCTCGGCAACAGGGCTCACAGCGTCCCTCCTCGCGATTTCTTGACGGCCAGCGCGGAAATCGCCTCCAGTATGCAGCGATTCGCATTCTGAGCCGTGATCTCCGCATGATCGTACGGCGGCGAGACCTCGACCACGTCCATTCCGACCAATTTCGTCCGCAGCCCGATGTTGCGGATGGCTCGCAGCAGATCGGCCGGCTGCATCCCGCCGGGTTCCGGCGTTCCGGTGCCGGGGGCGAAGCCCGGATCGAGGACATCGATGTCGACCGAGAGGTAGATGAACTCGGGGCCGTCGAGCGCCTCCTGGATAGCCTGCCCGATCACGGTCTCGACGCCCCGGTCGAGCAACTCGCCCATCAGGTGCCAGCGCATGCCCTGGGCCCGCATCCACTCGAACGTCTCGAGCTCCGGCCAGTAGCCGCGCAGCCCGATCTGGACAAAGTTTCGTCCCGGTATGGCGCCGGACTCGATCAGACGACGCATTGGAGTGGCGTGCGAGGCCAGGTTGCCCCAGCTGCTGTTGCCGGTGTCGGCATGGGCGTCGAAATGGACGAGGCCGACCTTGCCGCGGCCATAGGCATCGGCCACGGCGGTCGCGGACGGATAGGTGATCGAGTGATCGCCGCCGATGACGAACGGCACGATCTTCCGCGAGGCGACCTCGGAGACCCGCGTGCGAATGGCGTCGTGTGCCTGGTCGGTCAGACCCGGGTAGCACACGGCGTCCCCGTAATCGACGACCTTGAGCACCTCGAAGGGCGCGACCTGGAGATCCAGATGCCAGCGGGGCGGCTGGTAATTGGCGATCCGCACCGCCCGAGGTCCGAAGCGAGCGCCCGGCCGGTATGTCGTGCCGTCGTCCCAGGGCGCGCCGACGATCGCGACATCCGGAGCAGCGCGCTCCAGTTCTTCCGGTTCCGTGAGTGCGCGGACTTTCATGAAGGTGGCCGGGCCCAAGTATTGCGGTCCGTTGACCTGCGCGTCGAGGTTCGGTGTCTCCGTCATTCGCCTGCCCTAGCGGTGCCGCTTCAGGTCTTTGAGAATCTCGTGCGAGGCGTTGCGGCCGTTGATACCGCTGATGCCGCCGCCGGGATGGGTTCCGGAGCCGCAGAGATAGAGACCCCTGATGGGCGTCCGGTAATCCGCGTAGCCGGCGACGGGCCGCCAGGAAAAGAGCTGGTCCAGCGTCAGGTCGCCGTGCATGATGTTGCCGCCCACGAGGCCATACTCTTGCTCCATGTCATACGGCCCGAGCACCTGTCGGTGCTCGATCGCGCCGGGTAAATTGGAGGCGAAGCGTTCGTAGCCGGCGACCACCCGGTCGGCATAGGCGTCCAACTCCTGGCGGTGCGGTGCCTGTGACCAGCTTGCCGGGACGTACTGGGTGAAGCAGCTCATGATGTGCTTGCCAGCAGGCGCCAGGGAATCATCGACGATGGTCGGCAGCACGCCGTCGGAATAGGGCGCGACCGAGGCCTTTCCGTACTTGGCGTCATCGAAGGCGCGTTCCAAGTACTCCATCGAATCGCAGAGTTGAATGAACGACCGCGCCGCCGTCATCGAATCCTGCGGTGCAAGGCCCACAAACTGGGGCAGCTCAGCCAGCGCCAGGTTGATTTTTACCGTCCCGGAGCGCGTCTTATAGCGGTCGATGGCTCGCTTAAACTCCCCTGGCAAGTCCTTCGCGTCGACGAGCTCGCAAAAGGTGATCTTGGGATGCGCGTTGGAGATCACCGACTTCGCCCGCAGCTCGGTTCCGTCAGTCAGTGCCACGCCGGCGGCGCGGCCTGCCTTGACGAGGATGTGCCCGACACGCGCCCCAGTCCGGATATCGGCGCCGTGCTCGCGGGCGTCGGCCGCGATGGCCTCGGAGACCGCGCCGGTGCCCCCACGCACGAAGGCCCACTCCGCCATCTGGCCGTCGATCTCGCCGATGTAGTGGTGGAGCAGGACGTAGGCCGTACCCGGTGTATACGGTCCGCCGTACGTGCCGATCGCGCCCGACACGCAGCGCGCCGCTTTGACCTGCGGCGACTCGAACCACTCCTCGAGAAGCTCGGCGACCGACAGCGTCATGACCTTGACGAAGTCCCCCGTGGTCTTGACGTCAAGGCCCTTGAGCTTCCAGGCGAAGCGGGCTAGCTCCAGCAGGTCCGCCGGTGATTTTGCGCCAACAGCCGGCGGGGTCATCAAGAGCAGAGGCCTAACGAGTCGGGCGATCTTCGCGAGGTAGGCGCTGAAAGCCGGCCAGGCGTCGGCATCTTTCTTCGAGAACTTGCCGATCTCATCGTGCGCCTGCGCCGGGTCCTTGGTCAGCAGGAGATGGGAGCCGTCGGGAAAAGGCACGTAATAGTCCGCCGCGAGCGGGTACAGGGTCAGGCCGTGCCGGCGCAGCTCGAGCTCCGCGATGATCTCGGGCGGCATCAAGGACAGCACATACGACAGCGTCGAAACGGTGTAGCCGGGCCAGGGATGCTCGCTCACGGCGGCCCCGCCCAGGACGCCGCGGCGCTCCAGGACGAGCGTCGTCAAGCCCGCCCGCCCGAGGTAGGCGGCAGTCGCCAGGCCGTTGTGGCCACCGCCGACGATGATCGCGTCGTATTCAGGCGGCACCCGGCCGAGTATATCGACGGGCCCAATGGCCAACCGTCCCTTGACAAGCGCTCACCGCGGGTCCACATTTGCCCACAGGCTCTGCCAAAGGGCCAAACACGCTAAGGAGGGTAAGCATTGGCTGTCATTCCGGCGTCTTCTGATGTCCTCGTGGAGAAACGCAAGCTCCGTAAGTCACTGTTTCGTTGGGACCTCGTCTTCTTCACCGTCGCGGCGATCGTCGCCCTCGACACGCTGGGCGCGGTTTCGTCCCAGGGTTCGCAAGCCGTCTTCTGGCTCGTTTTCTCGGGTATTACGTTCCTCATTCCCTACGGACTCCTGACCGCAGAACTTGGCACGACCTTCCCGGTGGAGGGATCGGTCTATGAGTGGGTGCGGCTCGCGTTCGGACACCTGGCTGGGGCCGTTACCGCGGTCATGTACTGGATCAGCAACCCGGTCTGGCTCGGTGGGACGCTTTCGGTCGTCGCCATTGCGGCGATGGACACCTTCTGGGGCAAGCCGTTTGGGGGCATCGCGGCCACCGGATGGCTCGAGTTCGTCGCGGGAGCCCTCTTCATCTGGATCGCGGTGACCTGGAACATCCTCTCGCTGCGATACATGAAGTGGGTGCCGAACCTCGGCGCGATCGTCCGGCTGGCGCTGCTGGCAGTCTTCGGCATCCTGGTCGTCGCCTCGGGAGCCAGCAAAGGCTTTGCCGGCACCCTGAGCGGATGGCAGCCGACGTCCAGCGTCTTCATCGCAGTCATCGGTGTCCTCGTCTTCAGCTGGATCGGGTTCGAGCTCTCCACCAACGCCAGCGAGGAGATGGAGGACCCACAGAAGGACATCCCGCGGATGGTGACGTTCTCGGGAATCCTGAGCGTGCTCGGCTATGCGGTTCCGATCATCGGCATTCTGCTCGTTGTGAAACCCGCAGACCTGTCCAACGTGGGCAGTTTTGTGGCCGGTTACCAGCTTGTGGTGTCGAATGTCCTCGGCGGGACGGGTGCGAACATCCTCAACGGTCTCGTCGGCCTGGCGATCGTCTTCTCGCTTCTCACAAGCGGTACGGTCTGGCTGATGGGCGCGGACCGCATGATGGCGATCGGAGCCCTTGCCGGATCGGGGCCGCGGCGCTTGGGCCGCTTTTCCGCGCGATTCGGTACGCCCGTTCCGGTCAACGTCCTCTCCGGCGTCCTGGCGACGATCTTTTTGCTGGCGAACGTGATCGTCAATCATCTCTTCGCGGGTGGTAACCTCGCTGCGCTGTTCGGCGTCGTCCTAACCCTCGCGATCTCGACCACGACCTTCTCGTACCTGTTTGCTTTCCCCGCGCTCGTCGTCCTCCGTTACAAGTATCCGAACGCGAAGCGGCCGTACAAGGTACCCGGAGGCATGGTCGGCGCCTGGATCGTGATGCTGCTGACCACCCTCTACGTTCTGGCGGCGACCGTCTTCTCGCTATGGCCCGGCCTCTTCACCTCGACCGTCCTGGGACCGTCTACCGGCCTCGATCGGGGGCCGTTCGAAATCAGCGTGTTCGTGACCATGGCGATCATCATCGGTGTCGGCGTCTGGTTCTACGCGATCGGACGCGGGCACGCCAACAACGAGGGCTGGCCTGCGGAAGGAACCGGCGCCGCGCAGCCTGAAGTCGCGGGCGTTCGCCGCGCGTAGACTTCGTCGTGTGTCGGTAACACAAGATCGATCGGTGAGCGCGGGCGAGGATCTCGCCCGCGCTTTCACGTTGCCCGCCAGTGCGTACATCGACGAAGCCGTCTATGCGCGCGAGCAAGACCGACGAGCTGTCCCGCGTCGGTGACCTGAAGCCGGCCACCATCCTCGACGAGCCGATCCTGATCACCCGCGGCCTCGACGGCAAGCTGCGTGGCTTTTACAACGTCTGCCGGCACCGGGCGGCCCAGGTGGTCGTCGCCAAAGGGAACCGCCGCAGTCTCCAGTGTCCGTACCACGGCTGGACCTACGGCCTCGACGGTCGGTTACAGGTCGCTCGCGAAATGGACGGCACCGAGAACTTCGACACCGCCGACTTCGGGCTGGTACCCATCCGGGTCGACCAGTGGGGGCCGTTCATCTTTGCGAATCTCGACAAAGAGGCGCCCTCGCTCGCTGACGTCCTGGGCGTTATCCCACGCGAAGTCTCCGCGGCCGGCTACGACGTCGAGAAGATGCAGCTGGTGGAGCGGCGGGACTACGTCATCGAGTGCAACTGGAAGGTCTACGTCGACAACTATCTCGAGGGATATCACCTGCCGATCGCGCACCCCGGACTGTTCAAAGAGCTCGACTACGACGCCTACCGGGTCGAGACCTTCCGCTACTACTCGAAGCAGCACGCCCCCATCCGGGAGCTCAAGCCGGGCGAGGAGCCCGGTCGCGATCGGCGATACATCCGGCAGCCCGGTACTGAGGAAGATGCACTCTATTACTGGGTCTTCCCCAACACGATGTTCAACATCTACCAGGACAACATGAGCTCGAACCTGATCCTCCCGCTTGGCGTCAATAAGACGCTGACCGTCTTCGAGTGGTTCTTTGCGCAGCCCGGAACCGGACCAGGCTGGGAGTCGATGCAGCAGACGATCGCCTTCTCCGACCAGATCCAGCAGGAAGACATCGCGCTCTGCGAGCACGTCCAGCGGGGACTCCGGTCCCGCTCCTACGAACGCGGGCGCTTCAACGCGAAGCGCGAGAACGGCGTCTACCACTTTCAGCGCCTGGTTACAGAGTTTCTGTCTTAGATCTCTCTTAGCCCCGCGCCAATGCCGCCCCCGGAGGGGAGCGAGAAGCGGTCGGGTGGGGGCGGCGGGGGACGGAGCCGTCTGAACGACTGATTGACGAACCGTTTACCGCCTGCTACGTTTGGCCCCAAACCTAAGGGAGAGGAGGGAACCCGATGCCCGACGACGTCCTGACGCGTTCGCCGCAGACCACCCCCGAACCGGCCGCCGGCAGCCAGGAGGCAGCCGATACCCGCGACCTTGCAGGATTCGGATATAAGCAAGAGCTCAAACGGATCCTTGGGTTCTACTCGAGCTTTGCCGTCGCCTTCTCATATATATCGCCCAGCACCGGCATCTTCACGCTGTACGCGCTCGGCCTTGGCATAGGGGGACCGTTTTTCTTCTGGAGCTGGCCGCTTGTGGCATTGGGCCAGTTCATCATTGCGCTCAACTTCGCTGAAGTCAGCTCGCACTTTCCTGTCGCCGGCTCGGTTTATCAGTGGACGAAGTACCTCTCCAACCGGGCATATTCGTGGATTACGGGCTGGGTATACCTCTTTGCCGGGATCCTTACAGTGACGGCCGTCGACGTGACCATTCCGATCGTGCTCATCCCGCTGCTGAATTACTTCGGCTTGAACATCCCGAATACCGCAGAAGCGCAGGTCATCATCGCGGCCCTGATCCTGATCAGCACCACTGTCCTGAACATCTACGGCGTCAGGTTGGTGGCTATCGTCAACAACACCGGCGTGGTGTTTGAAATCCTCGGCATGGTGGTGTTTGCGATCGTGCTTCTGATCTTCACCCACCACCAGTCCGCTGGTGTGGTGTTCAACACGAATGCGCTCGGTTCCGGCTTTGGCAATCAGGCGGGCACCTTCCTGGCTGCGATGTTCATGTCGCTCTTCGTGATCTATGGATTCGACACAGCGAGTACCCTCGCCGAAGAGACCAAGAACCCACGACGTGAGGCTCCTCGGGCAGTACTCGCCGCGGTCATCGGCGCCTTTATCATCGGCGCGATCTTTCTCTACTCGACGATCATCGCGATCCCTGGTGATGTCGATAAGTACGTGGCCAACACTGCCGCGGCGAAGGTGGCGCCACCGGTCGACATCATTACGTCGAACCTGCCGGGCTGGGCCGGCGAACTCTATCTCGTCGTCGTTTTCCTCGCGATTTACGTCTGCTGCCTGGCGATCCAGACTTCGACCATCCGGCTGGCCTTCGGAATGGCTCGGGATGGCAAACTGCCGTTTGCGCGCCTCTATAACCGGGTGAGCCCGCGCCTCCACACACCGGTGTGGACCTGCGTCGTCGTCGGCGCGCTCTCCGCGGTGCCGTATCTCTACTACTCGGGTGCTGGACTCGTCGCCATTGCGGCAACCGGGATGATCTACTTCTCCTACCTGCTCGGCAACATCGCGATTCTGATCGCGCGGACAAAGGGGTGGCCCACCGAAGGCGCACCGTTCAAGCTCGGTGGCTGGGGCACGATCGTCAATGTCCTTGGCCTGGTCTGGGGCGGCAGCATGCTGATCAACTTCCTGTGGCCGCGAGCCGCCAGCAACCCGAACCTGAGCGCGCTGCCGAACTTCCCGAACCTGGGCGCGATTGGAAATGTCCCAATCTTCGAGGCGACCATTCTCGTGATTGTCGTCGTGGGTGCGATCTACTATCTGGTTGCACAGCGAGGCAAGGTCGACCAGGTCGTCCGAGCCGCGTAACCGTCGATCCGGAAGGGCGGCGGGCGGGACCCGCCGCCCATCCTTCTTATAATGACCAGCACAAGATGGCGGTCAAGATCCGTGTGCCCGGCGCGCTCCGGCAACTGACCCGCGGTGCGGCCATCGTCGAGGTCGATGCGGGCGACGTCTCGCAGGCGTTGGATGCGCTGAACCAGAAGTTCCCGGGCTTCAAGGAGCGGCTCTACGACGACAAGGGGAACCTGCGCCAGTTCATCAACATCTACCGGAACGACGAGGACATCCGCTTCGGCTCCGGGCTCAAGACGCCGCTGCAGGACAGCGACGACCTTTCCATCGTCCCGGCGGTCGCCGGAGGCTGACCGCGGCAATGGCGCGGACGACGGTGCGACTCTCGAAATGACCCGATCATCTACCGGCTTGGCCAGGATTACAAAGTGGTGACCAACATTCGGCGCGCCGACGTCGGCAATGACACCGGCTGGGTCGAGCTGGACCTGGACGGCGACGCCGCCGAGGTGGACCGCGCGCTGGAATATTGCCGCAGCCGTGGTATCGGGGTCGACAAGCTGGAGCATCCGTGAGAGTCGCCGTCGCGATGAGCGGCGGCGTCGACTCGTCGGTCGCCGCGGCCCTGATGCGAGAGGAGGGCCATGACGTCTTCGGCGTCACCCTTCAGCTCTGGCCCAAGGAGATGGCGCTCAAGGACTTCGACAAGCATCACGGCTGCTGTTCGCTGGACGCGGTCGAGGACGCCCGCCGGGTCGCCAACCGGCTGCGCATTCCCTATTACGTCCTGAATTTCGAGTCCGACTTTCGGTCGTCGGTCATCGACCCCTTCACGCAGGCATATCTGGAGGGGCGCACGCCCAATCCCTGCATCCGCTGCAACGAGACGATCAAGTTCGGCCTCCTCCTGCGCAAGGCGCTGGCGCTGGGCGCCGACCTTCTGGCGACGGGCCACTATGCGCGCATCGATCAGGGTCCCGACGGCTACCGCCTGCGGCGCGCCGCCGACGAGCGCAAAGACCAGTCCTATGTGCTCTACCAGCTTGGCCAGGAGGAGCTTCGGGTCCTGCGCTTTCCGGTCGGCGAGTGGGCCAAGGCGCAGGTCCGCGAGAAGGCCGGGGCCCTCGGCCTGGTCACCGCGCTCAAGCCAGAGAGCCAGGAGATCTGCTTCGTCGCGGACGGCAGCTACCGCACGCTGCTGAAAGACCGCTTCCGCGAGCGGGTGAAGCCCGGGCCGATCGTGGATGAGAGCGGTGCCGTCGTCGGCGAACACGATGGCATCGCCATGTACACCGTCGGGCAGCGTTCGGGTCTGCGCCTGCAGGCCGGCGGGCCGACATCGCCGCCGCGATACGTCAGCGCCATCGACGCCGACAGCAACACCGTCACCATCGGCGATCCGCAGCAGCTGCTCCGCTCGAGTTGCCGCATCGAAGACGTCCGCTACGTCGCGGGACGCGTCCCGCTCGCGGCCTTTCGCGCGAGCGTCAAAGTCCGGTCGCACGCACTGCTGGCAGGCGCGCTGGTGACGCCGCTGGGCGAGCGGGCCCGCGTCGACTTCGACGACCCGCAGCGAGCGCTGGCCCCTGGTCAGGCCGCCGTCTTCTACGATGGCGACCGCGTCATCGGTGGTGGGCCGATTGCCGCGGGCGACGTGTGACGCCGCTCGACGCCGCAGCCGCCCACCCGTTGCTCCCAACGTTTGCGCTGATCGGACTGGTCTACCTGACCTGCCTGGGCGGCATCCTAGCCGCAAAGCTGGCCTGGCGCGGCCGATCCTCCTACTGGCTGGCGGTGCTGGGCGGGTTCTTCTTCCTGATCGGGACGCTCTGGGGCCGCGGCTACCTCTCCGGGGGCGCCACCTTTACGTTCGGGGCCGCCGGGATCGTGCTGGCCGTCTTCGGGGTGGCGCTCGACCTGATCTTCGGTCAGCCGGGTCGCCCGGCCGCCGCCGAATAGGATAGGGCCGTGGCTGCGGACTCCGAGAAGTACATGAAGGCGCCGATCATCCGGCGGCAGGACTACTCGCCCACGCTCTGGTCGGTCTGGATGAAGCCGCCCGAGACGCTCGCCTTCAAGGCGGGCCAGTACGTCGCCTTCGGCGTCGAGAACCACGACAAGGTCCTGGAACGGGCTTTCTCGATCGTCTCCAGTCCATACGAGCCGGAGCTCGAATTTTTCATCGAGAGGGTGCCAGAGGGCGCGCTTTCGCCCAAGCTCTACGACCTGCAGACCGGCGACGCCGTCTTCATGCGCAAGAAGGCAAAGGGCGTCTTCAACATCGACATCAAGTCGGGGCACAGCCAGCATTTCCTGGTCTCGACGGTCACCGGGATCGCGCCTTACATCAGCATGGTCCGCACGCTGGCCCTGGACCTGAAGGAAGGGCGCCTGGCGCAACCGTTTCGGCTCGTCATCCTCCAGGGGGTGTCCAAGTCGAACGAATTCGGCTACGACAAGGAGCTGATCGAGGCGGTCGGCCAGTATCCCTGGCTGGGTGGACGACCTGGTGCGCAAGTACGCCGACGTCCTGGATCTCACCCCTAAAGACACGACGGTCTATCTCTGTGGCAATCCCGGGATGATCGTCAACGTGCGAGACATCATGCGGCGGTGCGGCTTCGAGCACGCCGCCATCAAGGAAGAGACCTACTGGGCGCCGGGCGAAGGCGAGGTCGAATACTGAGCCTGGCGCCGCCAGCTAGAATCTGACGCCGTGCCCTTGATCGGCGCCCTGCCGCAGCCAATCACCTCGGCGCCGCTCGTGATCCTGATCTACGCGGTCCTCCTCCTGATGGTGGCGAGCGCGCTGGCGAGCGTGCTGCTTCGCAGCACCGTGATCGCGACCGGTGCGTTCGCGGCGACGATGGTGCTAGTCGCGCTTCTCTACCTCACGATTGCCCCGTTCCTGTTGTTCGCCGTCCAGCTCCTGGTCTTCACGACGGTGAGCGCCGCGCTGCTCGTTGGCGTGTTGCGCCGAACCACCGGGTTGGAGTCGACCCAGGAGCCGTTCAGCCGCGAATGGATCGTTGGGACGGCCGCCACCGCCGCCGTCCTGGCCTTGCTCGTCGTGATCCTTGCGAGCACGTCCTGGCCGGTCCGTCCTGTCAATGCGGGAGCTGGATTGGGGGCGACACTAACCAATACGTACGTCGTGGGGCTGGCCGTCCTGGTTGTGATCCTTGCCTCCGCGGCGCTCGGCGGCGGGCTGCTGCTGGCAGCCCCCACGCCGGCTCGGCCGAGGGGGCGATGAACGTCGGGCTCAACCTGGTGCTGGCTGCCTCGGCGGCGCTCTTTGCGGTGGGCGCCTTCGCGGTCGTTGCCCGGCGAAGCGCGGTTCTGATGCTGATCGGCACCCAGTTCATGTTCATGGCCGGGTCGATCGCATTTGTCGCCTTCGCCCGCTTTGGTCTCGGAGCGGTCAACGCGACGGCCGGCGCGGCGGTCGCGATCTTCGTGGGCGCCACCGCCGTGGCCGAGCTCGCGGTCGGCCTCGCGATGGCGGCGCTGATCTACCGTGAACACCGCAGCCTGGCCGTCGACGCGGACCGCGGGTAAGGCCGGCAGATCGTGACGCTCATCCTGCTGGCTGCCGCGCCCAAAGGGCCGCTCGATAGTTGGAGCCCAACCTTACTGGCGCAGTTTGCGCTGTTGCTGCCGCTGATCGCGCTCCTCGTCATCCTCGCGTTCACGATCGACTCGCGGCGAATGAGCGCGGCCATATCGATCCTCTTCACGCTGGCGTCCGTCTTCTGCGCGGTGCTCGTGGTCGCGATCGAGGTGGCCCATCCCCTCCACCTCGAGCGGCCCGCAACCTTTCTTCAGTTCTTCACCGGGCAGTCTGGCGGCGCGTCCGAGTTCACCCTCCAGTGGGGGGTGCTGTCGGATCCGCTGGCCGCGACCGTGGGCCTGGCGGTCGTCCTGGTGAGCCTGCTGGTCCAGGTCTACGCCCTCTCCTTCATGCGCCGGGAAGATGGCGTCGTTCGGTTCTTCTGCGCCCTCCTCTTGGCGACCTTTGCGATGTTGGGAGTGACGCTCTCCGTCAGCTACTTCGAGATGCTGCTCTTCTTCGGGATGGTCACGCTGTCGACCTACCTGCTAATCGGCCACTGGTGGCAGCGGGAAGAGGCGGCGACCGCCGCGGTCCGCGCCTTCATCATTTCGGCGATTGGCGACCTCGCGCTGCTGGCGGCCGTCGCCTACATCTACCTTCGTTTCAACGAGCTCAACTTCCAGACGCTGGCCGGCCAGTACGTGAGTGGCCGGATCAGCGCCAACGGCCTCTTCGCCATCGCCATCCTCATCTTCATCGCGGCGGCCGCAAAGTCGGCCCTGTTCCCGCTGCACGTCTGGCTCCCGGGTAGCGCGCAAGCACCCGCGCCGGCGGCGGCGCTCCTCCACTCGGCCGGCGGCGCGGTCTGTGGCGTCTACCTGATCGCCCGGACGTACGGACTCTTCCATGCCAGCCCTCGAGCCCTGGCGCTGCTCGCCATCGCCGGCGGGATCTCGGCCGTGCTCGGCGTGCTCTGGGCGCTCTTCCAGGACAACCTGAAACGCGCGATCGCCTACACCACCATGGGCGAGCTCGGTCTGATGGTGCTGGCCCTTGGCATCGGCGCTTACGGTGCCGGCGTCTTCGAGCTCTTCACGCACGCGTGGCCGAAGGCGCTGCTCTTTCTCGCGGCGGGCGTGATCATCCGCGAGCTCCGCACTGAGCGCCTCTCGGAGATGGGCGGGTTGTGGCGGCGGATGCGCTTCACCGGATCGGTGATGCTGATCGCGGTCGGCGCCGCGGCCGGCGTCCCGCCGTTCAGCACCTTCTGGAGCAAGGACACGATCATGTCAAAAGCGCTCGCGCTCAGGAGCCCGCTGACGATCGCCGTGATCGTGGCGGTGACCTTCCTCGGCGCGATGGCGCTGGTTCGGATCTTCGCGCTCGCCTTCACCGGCGAGACCGCCCGCCGGCGTCGCTTCGAGCCCGAGCGGATCCGTGATGTGGGCGGCCGCCTCGCGCTCGCCATGTCGCTGCTGGCGGTCATCAGCGTGGTCGCCGGGATTCGCACCCTCCGCAGCCGAATCGATCCAATCGCCTTTATCACATTCCCCGGCGTGCCCCTGCCCAACTCGCATTACCTGGCGGCCGGCGTGATCGCCGTCACCGCCGTGCTGGGCGCGGCCGCAGCCTGGGTCATCTATGCGCGCCGGGTCCCCGTGCCCGCCGCGCCGCAGCCCCTTCGCCGCGCAATGGCCGAAGGGCTCTTCATCGACCATGCCTACCGGCTGGGCGCCGCCACGCTGCTGCTGCCTGCCAGCCGCGCCCTGGGGTGGGTCGAGACGAATGTCGTCGATGGCGCCATGGACCTGATCGCGGAGAGCGCCGCCTTCGCGGCAGAGCCGCGCAGCTGGTTGTCGCAGGTACGGGCCCGGCAGCTGCTGATCGGTCTCTTCGCCGGCGTCGTCGCGCTGGGTGCGGTGAGCATCGTGCTCGCCGGCTGGAGGCCAGGATGACGCTCCTCGAAGCAATCCCGACGACGACGGCCACGCCGGCCGCGCTCCCCACCCTGCTCCTCAGCGCCATGGTCTGGGTCCCGGCGCTGGCGGCTCTCGCGCTGCTCTTTTTCCCGTCGCGCACCGAGCTACAGCGCCAGCGCATCCGGTCGTTTGCTATCGCGACCACGGCCCTCGTACTCGCCTTCGCCGTCTTCATGTGGTACGGCTTCCGCGACCAGAGCGGGACCTACGCCTACGAGGAGACGCGTACCTGGCTCTCCGCCGTCGGCTCCAGCTACCACCTGGGCGTCGACGGCGTCAGCATGCCGCTCTTGCTCATGAGCGCCTTCCTGTTCCTCTTTGCCGTTCTCTCGTCGAGCCGCGAGCAGTCAAAGGAATACCTGGCCCTGCTGCTCGTGCTGCAGACCGGCGTCAACGGTGTCTTCGTCTCGCTCGACTACCTACTTTTCTTCCTCTTCTGGCAGATGCAGGCCGTCCCCATGTTCGTGCTGATCGCCCGCTTCGGCGGCCCGCGGCGACTCGCGGCCACGTGGAAATTCCTGGCCGTCGACATCGCGGCCAGTGGCGTGCTGCTGCTCGCCATTCTCATCCTCTATTTCAAGGCCCCGGTGCGGACCTTCGACATCGTGGCCCTTCACGACCTGGTGCTGCCAACCGCGACGGCGACCCTGATCGCATGGCTGTTCTTCATCGCCTTCGCG
>Ga0209159_1001646_pt1 | contig 16647 bp, 17 predicted proteins | sample GraSoiAngelo_144_FD_185901 | JGI IMG/M metagenome (GOLD analysis project Ga0209159, IMG submission 185901) | Grasslands soil microbial communities from the Angelo Coastal Reserve, California, USA - 14_1009_02_40cm (SPAdes) (version 2) | ecosystem: Environmental > Terrestrial > Soil > Grasslands ...
TGGTCCGCCGCAGCTCAGGTGGGAGGCCTCTCGCCACTGGTCCATGTCCAACTGATCTTGCCGTTCCTCACTTGCACCACCGTCCTCGTCGCGTATTTGCTCGGAGTGAAGGCGGCCGGCCGTCGTCTCGGCGGGTTTGTCGCAGGTCTTTTCATTGCGCTCTTCGGCAGCTTCCTCCTCCTGACGAGCGCTACCGCGAAGGAATCGATCGGCCTCCTCGTGTTCCCCGTCGCGGTCCTCCTGTTCCGCGAACGCGAGGATCCGAGGAAGCGGGCGCTCGCGGTCGTCTTCCTGTTGTTCCTCCCCTTCCTACACTCCCTCACGACGTTCCTGACCCTGGGCATGATCGCGGCCCTCGTCGTACTGGCGCACCGCCGGGCTCTCGCTCGGGGACGTTTCTCCTGGCGGGCCCTCGTCCTCGATGTCGTCACCGGGCCGGCGTTGGCCCTCGGCGCCTGGGCCTACTACGTCGCCGTCGACCTGCCGTTTCTTTCCGACATCCTCGCACCCGCCGCCTTCGTGTTGTTCCTCGCGGTGGTCGTCCTCCTCGCCGCCCTCCTCGCGTCGACGGCACGGCCCGCGAAGTCTCGGATCGGCCGACGTCTCGTCTCTCCCATGGCGAAGGCGGTCCTTCCTCCGGTCCTCGGATTCGCCTTGTTGCTCGGGAACGCCTCGACGAATCTGTTCGTCGGGACCGCGACGACGCAGCCCGCGTTCTTCCAAGTCCTCCCCGCCATCGTGGTCTTCGCGGCCTTCGGGGTGGCGGGCTTCCAGCTCACGCGACGCACGACGAACCGGGCCAACGACCTCATGGTCTCGATGATCGTCGCCCCCGTCGCTCTGATCGTCTTCGGAATGCTCCACGGGTTGGACCCGGAAGGCCTCTTGCTCGTTTATCGAGCGTTCGATTTCCTCGATTATGCCCTCGCCGTCCTCATCGCAGTGGCCTTCGTCGCCTCCTGGAAGGGCCTCGCTCGGTTCCGCCCCGCGCGCGCCTTCCTGATGACCGGCCTAGTCATCTCCCTGATCGCCACCACGCCGATGGCTTGGAACACGCCCGCCGTATTCGGCGTCCAGAACGTCACGACGACGGACGAGTTCCAGGCGCTCGCACTCTTCGGCTCACTGGGCGCGCCCAATGTGACGACCGATCAGCGTCTCGCGGATGTGGGCCGGATGTGGTTTGGCTATTCGACGGACGGCCTCCTCCCCCTGAGGTTACGTGACAACGAGAGCATCGGTGGGTTCGCTTATGCGCTCGTCCTCGAGGAATGGATGACGGCTGGCGCGCAGGTACACCCGGCTCCCAATGTCGTTCTCGCTCCGAAGGTTTTCTTCGCGTTCCTGCAGGCGAATCAAGTCGTGTTCGTCGCGGGACCGGAGGGCCATCGGATCTTCCTGGTCCGCCTGATCGTGTGAACGGGCGGGTGAATCCGCCGGTTCGCAGCCGCCAGGAGGACGCGGAGGTGGGGAGGCAGAGGCTGACCGCGGTAGTTCGAGAGACCCGTATTGTACAGGTAGAGCTCGCTTTCAAATAGCAGGATCGCAATGCGTGTAATGCATGCATTCATCGGTGGACCGCAAGCCTACGATATCCATGCGCCTACCTCGGGCGCTTCTTGAGGAGATTGATGACCTCGTACGGCGCACACGGATGCGTTCTCGGACCGAATTCGTGGAGCGGGCCGTGGAAACCTACGTGGACGAGCTCCGGGAAGCCCGTATCGTGGTGGTCAGAGAGTGGACCGAGGCGAAAGCACGCGCCGCGGTCCTTCGGTTTCTCAAGGGCCGGCCCGCCACCTATGTGACGGATATCGCAGAGGCGCTCGGTATGGAGTTGGATCTCGCATTCCGCGTCGTGGGAGCCCTCGGGAAGGAAGGGAAGATCGTTGGTTGAGCTCGGACATGTTGGCGATTGCGTGGCGGCGGAGAAACTCGCAGCAGTCGGTCGAAAGGTCGGTCGCGTGTTCGTCATTAGCGGCTCGGGAGCCCATCGTGCTCAGCGGGTGTACATTTGGGGCGATCCCGCCCGCTGTTACGTCGACAAACCGGTTCGCCGCGCATGACGAGGGCCATAGGCCGGCTCTGATCCGACTCCTAACGGGCGGTGCGAGGAACCCTTAAGTATCCCACCCTCCTACGACGCGTCCGCATGGCCGAGAAGAAGTCCCGCGCCGCCGCCCGCAAGATCAAGGACAAGTGGAAGGCGAAGGTGTGGTACAACCTCCTCGCGCCCGAGATGTTCAACAAGCAGGCTCTCGGTGAGACCCCCACGGACGATCCGGGCAAGCTCGTCGGGCGCGTGACGGAGGTCACCGTTCAGGACCTGACCGGGGACTTCGCCAAGATGCACATCAAGCTCGCGTTCCGCGTCGACCACGTGCAGGGCCAGGACGCGCTCACGCAGTTCGTCGGTCACGACATGACGTCGGATTACATCCGGCGGCTCACGCGCCGGAAGCGAACGCGAACCGACCTCACGGTGGACGTCGTCACGAAGGACGGCTGGAACGTCCGCGTGAAGCCGATGGCAATCACCGATCGCCGGATCCAGACCGCGAAGCAGCGCGTGATCCGGACCCTCATGACGAAGACCGTCGGGGATGTGGCGTCGAAACAGTCGATCGGCGAGTTCGTGAAGGGGATCATCAGCGGCGATCTGGCGAAGACGATCGCACTGGCCTGCAAGCCGATCCATCCCGTGTCTCGCGTCGAGGTCCGCAAGTCCGAAGTGTGGGCCATGGGCGAGCTCCCGCCTCCGAGCGAGACACCCGGGGCCGAGACGCCTGCCGCGGAAACGCCCGCGGCACCGGAACTTCCCGTCGAGGAGGAACCGTCCCCCGAACCGGAACCAGAGAAGCCGGAGCCGGCCCCCGAAGAGCTCGCGCCCGAAGAACTTCCTCCGGAAGACGAGGACGAACTCTGAACTGTCTCTTTTCTCGCCGTCCGGTTCGGACGGATGCATGGCCTCCGCCTGCTCGCTCTAGGACGGGGGTCGCTTGGGTCGTCGACGGGCCGCCCACAAGAGGAGCACGATCACCGCCAGGATCACGGGGAAGACGACGAACACGGTCAGGTCCGGGGACGGCGGCAAGAGGACGAAGGAATACGCGACCGTCTCCGAGACGTTGTTCGGATTGTCCCAGAAGACCATGTACGGGCCGGTGCCCGCCACGACCCACGAGTCGTCCACCCGATCGGCGCGCGCGTCGTAGTACATCGTCGCGTAGTTCAGGGAGATGTTCGTGCTATTCGCTGGGTGGGAGTGGATGTTGAAGTCAATGGCCGGCCCAACCCCGCCGTTCGCCGACCAGGAGAACCGGAGCGTGTCTCCCGGTCCGGGAGGGATCCCGAGCGTCGAGATGTAGGCGTGGAACGAGGCGTTGTTGCCCGACGCCCTCCCGAGCACGAATGAGCCGCTCGCGGTGATCGGCGGACTTCCCGGTGAATGGGCGCTGACGGTCGAAGCGGCGAGGCAGAGTGCGAGTCCCAGCGCGATGACGACGCCGAGACGACGCATCTATCCAGCCGCCGTGATGGGGACGTAGAATGTCGCCCGCAGATCGAAATAGTCGAGTCGTTGGAAGTTCGCGTCGATCTTCCAGATGCCCGGGCTCGACAGGGGGGTCATCTCGATGAAGAAGTGGTTCCCGTGAGGACCGGAGAGGTTCTGCTTGGGTTCCGGGGGACGCGGCGGGTCCCAGAGGGTGAATTGAATCGTGCCGTTCCGCGCCAGAGTGAACTCCGTCCCGTTCGAGTCGTAATTCAGGAGGATCGTGAACGTGTAGACCCCGACCGTCGTCGGGTACGGATACGATTCGAAATGGACTCGCAGACCGTCCTTGACCATGTCGATGGCGAAGACTCCATTCTGCGCCGCCGAGGCCACGCTCGCGGCGGGCGTCATCGCCGTCAACAGGCCCGCCAGGACCAGGACCGCGATCCCGAGTCCGGTCTCGAACCGCACGTTCCCGACGATCCGCCGCACGGCTTCCGTCGGCGCCTCCGCTTCCGCGGTCTCGGGGATCAGTCGATACCGATTGAACGCGCCGAGGCCGACCATCGGAGCGAAGAGCGCGATTTTTCCGAGGACGACCCATCCGTACGCGGTGCCGAGGAGAGCCTCCCAAGTCCCGACGAGCAAGAGCGACAGGACGACGCCCCCGCCCAGGACGAGGGCGACCGCGTACGCCGCCATCCGGGAGAAGCGGCCCAGGACGATCCGCGCGAGCGGCGCCGCCTCCGGATCCCGGAAGAAGCTCCGGATCGACACGATTCCCGCGAGGCCGCCGAACCAGAGGCCGATGCCACCGAAGTGCGCCGCATCCGCCGCGACCCCGACAGCGGCGAAGACCGACGCGGCGGCGGCATGGGTGCCGATGCTGCTGGCGATGATCGAGGCGACGGCGAGGACGAGGGCGGCCTGGATCGTCCAACTGGTTTTCTCGGGGCTCTCCGTCCGGGATTGCGCGAACGCGCGGGACAAGAGGACGAACAGGCCCGCCCCCAGGGCGACCCGGATCGCGACGGTTTGGAGATATGGGGAGGCGAGGAACCCTAGAGCGGCCGAAGAGCCATCACCGTCTGGGGGGCCGGTTGGACCGCCTTCGAATCCGGTCGCGAGGGCTAACAGACCCACCATGGAGGCCGCGAACGCGAAGGCCGCGATCCGCCCCACGTTCAACAGGACAGGGAAGGCGACGCCGTATGCGCGCGAGGCGCGGGCGTCCGGGTCGCGGCCCGCCGGGAGCCACATGAAGTTCGCCATCACGCCGATGCCCATCGCGATCGCGAGGCCGAGGAATCCGATCGACCGGAAGGCGACCTCTAGCGGGGAAACGGGCGCGCCCGTGTTGCTCGGTCCCGGCAGGGTCCCGTTCAGGTTTCCGTTCTTGTCCTGGACTCCATAGGAGAAGGAGCCCGCGGTGAAATGTCCGTCCACGGCGGAGACCGCCGTCCAGGTGACCGTGTAGATGCCCGGGCCGCTCGGGTCGAGTGAGGCCGACATCGTGCGGCCGTCGCTCGAATACATCACGGGCGGGACGTCGAAGCGCGCGCCCGTGTCGTTCGTGACCCGAATCGTTCCCGTGCCGCCCTCGACCGCCTCGGACAGGGTCACCGAGACCTGCTTCGGCGCGGACGGCAGGATCGGCGCACTCGGCGAAGGTGTGGAACTGACATACTGGGCGTGGGCCGAGGCGAGCCCGCTCGCGAGCATCGCTCCGACGAAGATCGCGAAGAGTGCGAATGGCAGTCCTCGGCGTCTCATGGCTCCTTCCGTGGACCTCGGGACATCCGTCGGCCCATCATCACACCGGCTGCCGCCATCAGAATGCCCAGGACCGCGAGGGCGACGGCCAAAGTGAGCTGCACCTGAAGGCCTGCAATCGCGGCGTTCGCGGCGTCGAGTCGGGACTGCAGATCGCTCGCGGGCTGATCAGCGACCGGGAACGCGAAGTCCGAGGCCGGGCTCACGTCGTCCAAGGGGACCATCACATCGACCGGCGTGGTTCCGAGCGTCCCCTGAAGACGCACGGTGTACGTGCCCACCCGGGTCGGGATCACATCGAACGTGTACCAGCCGTCCCGATCGGCCTGGGGTTCCAAGGCCTTCGAGACGCTCTTCGGGCCCGTCGTCAGGACGGCGGTCAGGTTCCCCGCCACACCGACGACCCAGACGGTCGTCCCATTCGAGAAGCGGTGCTGGATCCCCAGGTCGAGGCCGTTCACGTACCCGGCGACCGCGGGTTCGACCTTCCATCCCACGGTCAGCACGTACTCGCCAACGGTCACGAGCCGATGGGCAGAGGCCGGTCGGACGGCGAGCGGAAGGGCGGTCACGAGGCCGATGACGAGGACAAAAGCCAACACTCGAACGGACCTCTGCATGGAATTCCGTGGAAAGAGACACAGCCCTCCGGTATGTCTTTTTTGGCACAAATCAAGAGGATTCGTCGAGGAGGGAGAAAGCCTGAAGGCCGTGCAGGGCCTGCCCACGGACCGGTGACACAATGCACGTCCTGTGGGAAGTCGCGAGCGCGATCCTGGTGATCATCCCGTTGTTCGCCGTCGGCCAGGCATACCGGCAGACCCGATCTCCGCGGCTCCTGTTCGCGTTCCTCGCCTTCGCCGTCCTGGAACTCCGGTTCGCCGTGGCGGTGGCGATCCATTCCGTGATCGTCGTCGATCACACGTTCGAGGAGACGGTCGGCTTCCTGACGGACCTGATTGCGATCGCGTTGTTCGCCGCGGCGTTCCTGTATGCGACGGGGTGGCCTCATGGGAGAGTCGGTGCAGACCTCGCGTGAACGCGTCCTCGCCCTGGTCGCGGCCCAGCCCGGGTTGCATCTGCGGGAGCTTCCGCGCCGGCTTGGCCTTTCCCTCCGCTCGGTGCGATACCATCTGGAGAACCTCGAGGAACACGACCTGGTGGCTCCGCATCGCAGCGGCCGCTTCGCGCGGTGGTTTTCGGCTGGCGCATTCTCGACGGACGACCGAACTCTGATCTCGGCGTTGCGGGTCCGCGGGCAGAGGACGATCCTCTCCGAGCTCCTCGAAAAAGGCCCGATGCGCTTCGCCGCCCTGGAGAGAGGGACCGGCCTCTCGTCAGCGACGTTGGTCCAGTATCTCCATCGTCTCTCGTCGGATGCGCTGATCGAAGTGGGCGAGGACCGGCGGTATCGATTACGGGATCCGGGCGCCATCGAGATGCGTCTCTCGTCTTACCGGGAGCGATTCCCTGATCTGCTCTCGGATGCGGCCCGTCAGATCTTCGACCAGCCCGTCGAGGGCGATCGCTAAACCCGTTCGGGATAGTCTCGGATGTGAATGGTCCGCACATCGCGCCGACCGAGTTTCAGGAGAGTGGCGTCCGCGGTGAACAGCGGACATTCCAGCGCGGCGGCGAGCGCGACGTAGCTCGCGTCGTAGATCGTGATTCTCTCTTGAAGGGACAGGGCCACGGTTTGCTCGAAATACGCACCAAACAAGGGCACGGTGACCATGTCGCTTCGGTCAAGGTCTCGAGCGGCTTCGATCAGTTCAGGATTACGGAATCGGCGAGAGGACGTGAGGGCGTTCAGGACTTCATAGGGGAAGTGGGAGGGCACCCGGAGGGTGAGGCGACCTTCGATGAAGTCGGATTGGAGTGCTAGGGCGGCTCGGGTATGTGCCTCGTCGAGGAACCACTTGACCGCGACGCTAGCGTCGATGACGGCCAGGTCCATAGCGCGAATCCCTCACCCCTCGGATGAATGCTGTGCTGTCCCAACCCGGACGGGCCTTTCGTCGAAGTCGATCCATACTCCGTGCGGCTTCGACCCGATTCCGTCGGGTCTCCCGATCGAGGACCTCGCGAATCGTTCCCCGGAGGATCTCACTCCAGTTGATTCCTTCCAACCGGTCCATTTCGTGTTTCATCTTGTCGTCCACCCGCAACGTGACAAGCGGCACACTTTCTATACTGTATATACGGTATATAAATTTCGCCAGAGGGGGCCGGTCGAAAAGGGAAAAGAGAGCGGCGCTGGGAATCTGCCGCTCCCGTAAGGGTTCTATGGTCTGGACCCGGGCATCGTGTGCTTCTCGATGAGGAGGTAGACGTTGTCCATCGTGCCGTCCTGGTTGACGTCCTCCGCGTGGTACTCAACGGAGATCCATTCGTGGGTCTCGGGCTTCCCGTCCTGGTTCGGATCCGTCATGCGCTCTGCACGGAACGATAGGTCGACCTTTTCTGCGACGCCGTTCGAGTCCGCGTCGGTCCATTGGGCGTCGAGACGCAGGTACGCGGTCTCCTCCGGCACGCCGTTCTGGTCCTGATCGAGGACCTCGGAGCCACGGGACGTGAGGGTCACGAGCTCCGGGTGGCCGTCATCGTTCGCATCCGTCGCCTCGGCGTAGGCCGTGAAGGCGGCCGTGTACTCTGGCACGCCGTCGTGATTCGCGTCGCGGACCGCGCTCGCATGGATCGTCACGTTCGTGGATTCGAACGCGCCGTTCGAGTTCGCGTCCACCGCGAGGAGGTCGATCGTCGCGCCGCGGGTCTCATCGACGAGGCCGTCGCTGTTGAAGTCCATCTCCTGCGTCGCGACCAGGTGCAGCTCGACCCGGTCCGGGTGCTGGTCCTCGATCGTGTTCAGGACGACGCCGTCCAGGGTCGCGAAGGAATGGTCCTCCGGATGGCCGTCGCCGTTCGCATCGACGAAGGCCTCGGCCCGGATCGTGAGGGTGGCCTTCTCGAAAGTGCCGTTCGAGTTCTCGTCGAGGGCCTCCAAGCTCCCGTCGAGGCTCGCCCGGTATTCCGCGATGCCGTCCTGGTTCATGTCGCGCACGACCGCGCCGGTCAGCGTGATGCGTGCGACTTCCGGATGCCCGTCGTCGTTCGCGTCCGTCGCGAGGGCGGTGACCTCGAGGGCCTTCCGGACCTCCAGGATGCCGTCCGAGTTCGGGTCCGCGCGACCGTACAGATAGATCCGGCCGTCGACCCGCTCCGGGAACCCGTTCGAGTTCGCGTCCGTCGCGGCGAAGGAGACCTCGATCCCGCGAGCGAGTTCGTCGAAGCCGTCGTTGTTCCGATCGAGCGCCTCGTACGCGGTCACGTTCATCTGGGCGGATTCGTTGTGCCCGTCGTTGTTCGCGTCCCGGGTGCTCGCGGCCAGGTCGAGGGCCGCCCGGTACTGGATCGTGCCGTTGTCACCGATGTCGTACGTCTGGTAGGCGTGCACCTCGATGTCCGCCGAGTCCGGCGTCCCGTCGCTCGCGGTGTCGGTCATGCACAGCTCCGCGTGCACCGTGCGGACGAACTCAGCGTTGCCGTTCTCGTTGCGGTCGAATCGCTGCTCGCCCGCGAAGGTCACCATGACGGACTCCGGCCTCTTGTCCCCGTTCGCGTCCTGGATGTTGAGGGTCCAAAGGCCTTGGGCCGTGTACTCGTGGACATGGTCCTCGTTCGGGTCCGCGAAGACCTCGACGCCCTGGCGGCCCACGAGCGCGTTGAACGTGCCATCGGAGTCGTTGTCCCAGAGCTGGAAGTCCCGGGCGATTGTCATGCCGGCCTCTGGGATGCCGTTCTGGTTCGCGTCGATCAGACAGGTGCCGAGCATCCGTCCGTGGACGTACTCCGGATGACCGTCGTGGTTCGCGTCCGTCGCGGTATATTCGTTCTTCCAGGTGCAGTTCCCGTCGTCGTTCGAAGGCATGACGAAGTGCATCAGGTCGGGCGCACCGCGGACCTGGTCGGCGTCATGAGGGAGGACGCCGAGACCGAAGGAATCAAGAGAGCCATTCGCCAGGTCTCGGGCGGTCTCGTTGACCTCCCGCAGGGCGGGGACGTCCGCGTGGACGGGATCCGGGTTCCGGTCCGAGCTGGGTGCGGGGCTCGGCGTCGCGTTCGCGGGAGCGTCCGAGGGGCTCTGGGCGACGTCCGCGCGGGGCGGTGCCGGCGTCGGACCGGGGGCGCTCGAGGCGGAGAGGACGCCGCGAGAGGCGCTCGCATCCGTCGCGCCGAGCGCGGTCAGGGAGGCGCCGCGATTCGAGGGCGAGTAGCCCAGGAGACGCAGATACGTTCCGTCGCGGAGGAGGCCGCCGCCCATCTGACTCAGGACGACGGTGCTGACCGCGACCATTCCGAGGGCGATCGCGAGCCCCAGGTACAGGGCTCGTGGCGGGCGTTTGGAGACGCAGTAGGCTTGCATCGGGATTGCACCTGTGACGCCCACCGCGGAGGGAGGGCATATCGGGACCCGCAAGAGTCTTCCCGACGGTTTTATCCGGAGGTCCGACCCGCTTGATGGATAGATCAGCGGACGATCTGATTCTCAGACGAGAGACTGGCCCGGATCCAGGCGTCGACCGCCGCCCACACCTCCGGGAACGTGTCCCGCTTCGCTCCGCGCGACTCAAACGAATGCCCCGCGTCTCGGATCACCACGAGTTCGTACGGTTGGGTCAGGCGCGTCAGCTCGTCTCGAAGTCGAGCGAGGTCGCAGAACGGGTCCTGGTCCCCTTGGACGACCAGGACGGGCTTCACGATCAGCGGCCATTCCGGGGGATTCTGGACCTCGGGTCGGAACCGCGGATGGAGCGGGTATCCGAGAGTGATCACGCCGGCCACGTCCGGGTCCGACGACGCGCGGGCGCAGACCCGGGCCCCCATCGACGTCCCGGCGATGAAGATCGGATGGTCGCCCATGTCCTTCCGGAGGAATCGCACCGCCCCTCGCAGCTCGTCTTCCTCCCGGCGGAGATCCCTCGAGGCGCGGCCTTTCTCGTCGACGTACCGGAAGTTCATCCGCAAAGCGAGGAGTCCGATCTCCGCCGCGGTCTCGGCGATGCGCCGGACCAACCGATTCCGCAAATCCCCCGACCGGCCGTGTGTGACGACGAGTCCAGCGACCGTCGGACCGCGAGGACGATGCAGCATGCCGCGCACCTCGCCGGGCTCGTTCGCCGGAGGGAAGCGGACTTCCAGCGCCGGTCGGTGGTCCATCGACTCGGGATCACGCAGCGCGCTTTTCAATCCGTTGCTCTGTCGTCTCTGGGACTACGGACTCGGAGGCGACCGGGAGGGCCCCTTGCCACGAACCACGCCGTACACGGCGATGATCAGGGCGATGATCGAGATCCCGAGGGCACCGTAGCCGAGGGCCGATGCACCTCCGACGGCCGCGTTTACGGCATCGAGGGACGTTAGCGGGACGACGTGCACAATCCCCATCATGCCGGCCCACGATTGACCGATGAGGTAGGCATGGACCTTGCAGAAGTAGACGAAGGTCCCCGCGGAATTGAAGGTGTACGAGAACGTGGCCGTCGGCGTGTTCGGGATCATCACGGGCGGCGGGCCCGGTGGGTTGAAGTTCGGGCTGGAATCCCAGGCGATGGCCTTGGTCGCGTTCAGCCCGGTGATCGTGTGCGGTTCCGTCGGGTTCATCAGCGTCCAGCGGATGATCGTTCCTCGCGGGACGGTCAGGTTCTCCGGGGCGAACGCTTGCACGGCGTATTCATGATCGCCCCATCCGGCGATAGCCGTCACGATCGACGCCATCCCCGGAGGACCGAGAGTGATCGTCACGTTGCCTTGCATCCCCGGATGAATCTTGCAGAAGACGGTGTAGTTCCCGAGGGCGAGGCTGCTCGTGTCGAGGTCATATACGGAACCGGGCGCAAGCAACTTGCCGGGGCCCATGTCCGCGAGTGCCCTTTCTGGCGTGAAGAGCGGACTCGAGTCGAAGAGGAAACTACCATTCGTGGCGAGGGCGGTCGAGGTCACCGTGTGAACCCCTCCGACCGCGTCCCAGGTGACCGTGTCGCCCGGATGGATCACGATGGACTCGGGGTCGTATCCGTTGAACCACACCATCCCTCCCTTCGCGAGCGGCGACCCCATGATTTGCCCGCCGACCTTCACGTGGTACGTCGTGGCGGCGAGGGCCCTCGACGCGGAGAAGACGAAGACCAACAGCGACAGGATCGAGATGATCGCGAGGACCTTCGGTGTGAGCCACTTCGACTTCGTTACCCTTTCCCACATGACGGCGGGCATCGGGCATTCCGTATTTAACGCTCGACGGAACGCATCGGGCGACGCGAACGAATTCGAAACGTCGCGCCGGAGCCCGGAGCGAGCAGAGGCCTTATGGCCTGCGGTCGTCCATCCTGAGCGCGGACCGACCCGCAGTCGAGGACGGTCACGCAGGGGACGCGGACGTTGCCGAAGCATTCGGAATCCATGCCACGAATCACACGACAGGAGGGTGGCACGCGAATCGTCCTCGGTCCCGGGGCCGTCCAGGATCTGCGACCCCTTCTCCGCGAACTCGGCTCGACGCGCCCGTATCTGGTGACGGGACCGCACCTCGCGGGTGGACCGGTTGGCGCTCGAGTCCGCGAAGCCCTCGGTGACGGACTGGTGGGGACCTATTCGCAATCGCGGCCTCATGTGCCCGAAGCGACCGCGGAGGAAGTCGCAGAGGAGGCCCGCTCCCGGAAGGCGGACGCCCTCGTCGGGCTCGGCGGTGGCAGCCCCATCGGGACGGCCAAGGCCGCCGCCTTCCGACTCCAGGAGGCGAGCGGTTCGATTCGGGGACCCGGCTGCTTCGTCGCCGCGGTGCCGACGACGTATGCGGGATCCGAGGTCACTCCGGTCTTCGGGACGACCGATCTGGACCGCGGTCGCAAGAGCGTGGTCCGAAGCGATCCGATCCGTCCGCGGCTCGCGCTGTACGATCCCGAGCTGGCACTCGAGACGCCCCCGGATCTGACGGCCTCGACGGGCGTCAACGCCCTCGCGCATTGCGTCGAGGCGCTGTACTCGAAGGACGCCGGACAAGAGGAGCGGGCCACGGCTTTGCGGGCTGCGGGGCGGATCCTTGAGACGCTGCCGCGGGCGGTGGAGGAGCCGAGGAATCTGATGTACCGCTATCGGATGTTCGAGGGTTCCATGGAGGCGGGACTCGTCCTCGCGAAGGCGGGCATGGGCGTCCATCACGGCCTCTGCCACGTCCTCGGCGGACGGTACAACGCACCGCACGGCGTCCTAAACGGGATCATCCTGCCGCACGCGATGCGGTTCAACCTGCCGATTGCGGGGAAAGCGTACCGCGAGTTGGCCCCTCTGTTGCATGTTCCGTCCACCCGCTCCGGAGACGCGGCTCTCGGGGAAAACGTCTGCCAGGCGACCTCGGAATTCATCCGGGGCCTCGGGCTCCCGCAACGCCTGCGGGATCTCGGGATTGCGAAGGCGGACCTGCCGTCGATTGCAGCCGAGGCGTTGGAGAGCAAATCCGTTCGAGCGAATCCTCGACCCGTTACGGTCGACGGCGCGTTGGAGATCCTCCTTGCAGCGTGGTGAATCTAGCCCCACGAACGGCGGACGAACTCGCGAACCTCACGGAGGTCGGAGACGATCGGGGTGGACTTCGGCGGCGGATCTCCGGAGGCGCCCGGTCTTCGGAGGAGGACGGAGCCCATGCCGACGGACGTCGAGCCCACGACATCCTCGATGTACGAATCTCCCACGTGCAGGAGGTTCTCCGGAGGGAGTCCCAGGTATCGGATCGCCCGTTGGAAGATCGATCGAGACGGTTTGTATCGTTGCTCTTCCTCCGACGTCACGATGAACGTGAAGGACAGCCCGTTGTTATGGAGCGCGTCCAGGAGGACCATCGTGTCCATGTTCGACACGATGGCCATCGGGACGTCCCTCTCGAATTCTTGAAGGACCGCGTGGACCTCCGGATACGCCTGCACATGGCGGTACTCGTCGAACGCTTCGTCGATGCAGGCGTCCACGTCACCTCGGATTCCGAATCGGGTGAACCATTCGTCGAAGGCCCTTCGGTGCGCTTCCCGGAATGCCACGAACGGATCCGCGGCGTATTGGGTGTGGAGGCTCTTCCGCCAGAGATCGTGGGCGACCCGATCGACCGGCTTGCCATGTTCCGCGAGGAGCCGCACGAGGACCTGGGGCACCGTGTCGGGGCCGCCTTGGAGCAACGCGCCAAATGCGTCGAGACTCAGGCCGCGATACCCTCGGAGGTTCTTCGGCGCGACGACGAAGCGCGTGCCGCCGCCCGCCGCAGCCACGAATCGCCGCGAGAGCACCGGCGATAATAAAGAGTCACTCGCCGGAGGGCACCATCATCCCCACCGTGGAATTGTCGGAGGGCCAACGTTCAAGACCGATTCCGGCCATGACGGACCGGGAAATCTCGATGGTCCAGACGGGGAGCATGCAGAAGTACACGAAGGGGAACCTGCTGCTGATCAACGACAAGCCCCTGAACTATGCGATGTCGAACATCTTCGAGATCGGGGCGACCTGGCCCAAGTCGTATGACCGGGTCGTGATCGGGAAGAACGGGCCCTACGTGCTGGCGTGCTTCCGGGCCGAAGGCGAGGACAAGACGTGGTGGTACATGCCCCACGACGAATACGTGGTCCTGGTCGAGGGCGAGATGACGATCGAATACAAGGAACCGCGGGACGAGATCGCGCCGGGGCCGCACAAGACCGTCACCGGGACGGACATGGGCTCCATGGTCCTCCGGGACGGCAGCCTCGCGTCGCTCCCCGCGAAAATCGCGTACCGGATGCGCGCGCCGAAGAAGTCGCTCGCGCTCCTGCAGACGAAGCACAGCGAATGGCTCACGTACGCTTGGGAAGACATCTGCCTCACGGAGGCGTGACTATGGTCACCGAGACGCAACACCTCGTCGAAGCGCAGAAGGCGAACGAACTCGGCTACAAGAGCTTCCGACTCGGAGGGTACACGTTCGAACGGAACGCGTACTTCACGGTCATCCACTATCCGGGCGGCGAATACCACATGCCCGTGGGCGAATTCCTGCGGGCCGTCCAACGGGACATCGGTTGGAACTTCTTCTACGGCATGGTGAAGTTCGACCAGGTCTTCGGGACGTTCAACTTCTACGACAACGGCGTGGACATGTTCGTCGGGAAGTACAACGACGCGTGGCAGAAGGCCGGGAAGGCGTACAGCGAGATGTTTCCGAACGAACGGATCAGCGCGACGTTGAAGGCGATCCTGGAGGACTGGGTCCCGCCGGACTTCAATCCCTGGGCGGCGCCTCGGGAGACCGGGAGCCCGTTCGGCCGGAAGCGCGGCGGTCCCCACCCCGCGATCTTCCGCAAACGCATCGTGACGAAGACGATGATCAAGGAGCCGCGGACGGACGCGACCCACCCGGTGAACGAGGCCTTCAAAGGACTCCAAGGCAAGGACGGCGAGATGAAGATCAAACCGGAATTCAAGGAGCGGTTCGGGCTGCTCAACCTGTACGACTACTTGGCCCGGAACGATGTGACGTGGAATCCGGAGATCGTGTCGGCCGTGGAATACAGCCTCTTCTGCCCGACCACGGAGGAATACATCCTGCCGATCACACACGGGAACGACCGCGTGGAATGGTTCCTTCTCCTGAACGGCCAGATTTCGATGGAGATCCGGGACCGCGACACGGGCGTCCTGCGGGCCTACCTGCACATGAAGCCGGGCGACTGTTGCGCGATGCCCGCGGACATCTCCCACAACCTCTGGGCGCCGGAGCGGTCCATGTTGCTCGTCTGGGAGAACGGCAATCCCGAGCTGCCGGAGTTGATCCGCCTCGGCAAGACGCCCACGACCCCGCTCCAAGAATTCGGACTGTCGTAGGCGGCCCGTTCGGACCGCAGGACCGCCGATGCCGAGTCCCCTCGTGAATCGATATGCGGTCTACGTGCAGCTCGCCGACCGAGGGAAAGTGCGGGAGCCCATCTCCCGGAAACCGAGCCTCCTGCTGGCGGTCGAGGGCTGCATCTCCGCCTACGAGACGACCGGCCACGAGTCCTACGTGATTGAGGACAGCCGACCGACGAGGGCCTTCACCGTGGGACGCCGATTGCTCCTCGCGTGCGTCTTCCTCCGGGCGAACGATCGCCCGCGATATTTCGAGGTCCTGAACCAACTCGATCGGTCGGGGGACCAACGGACGTTCGAAGCGCTCCTGGCGGACTCCGCTTCCCTCTGAGGCCGGGCGACGGCGGATTCGCCTACCTCGTAGTTATAGTCAAATAACTATAACAGGATGGCGTGGGACATGCAAGTTGGCTGTGGCGTATACACGCACACGGTCCGTGGGAAACGGTATCTGTACTTCTGGCACTACGAGGCGCGAGGTGGGTCTCGGGTCCAGGTCAAGGAGTACGTCGGCCCGATCGGCTCGCCCCGCGCCCGGTCCGAGGCGGCTCTGCGATGCGAGGCCTACTACGTTCGGGCCGCGGAAGACCTAGCGCGATCGCGGAGCGCCAGCCTCGCGGAGATCCGAGCGATGGGAAGCCACTAGTCCCTCGCCCGCGCGGCCGGCGAAAGGGATTTGAGGCGCACGGAACCTTATCGCATCGGATCATGGTCCAACCCTCGCGGTTCCAGGCCCTGCAGACGGAGATGGAAGGGCACCTCTTCGAACGCCACGACGAACTCGAGGGATTGCTGCTCGCCCTGTTGTCGCGGCAGCACCTGCTCCTCGTCGGCCCGAAGGGCGCGGCGAAGAGCATGATGATCCGCATGCTCGCGGGTGCCATCGATGGCGCGAAATACTTCGAACGGCTGATGACGCGCTTCACCCTGCCCGATGAACTGTTCGGCCCGGTGTCCATTTCGGCCCTGAAGAAGGACCGGTTTTCGCGGCTCACCCGCGGCTACCTGCCGGAGGCGAACTTCGCGTTCCTCGACGAGATCTGGAAGGCGAACAGTTCGATCCTGAACAGCCTCCTCGCCCTGATCAACGAACGGCTCTTCTACAACGACGGCGAGGTCCTGCAGTGTCCTCTCGAGACGCTCATGGGGGCGTCCGCCGAGTTGCCGCAGGAAGAGGCGCTCTCGGCCCTCTACGACCGCTTCCTCCTTCGGTACCAGGTGAAGTACATCGCGGAAGACGGCCACCTGCTCGAGATGATGACGGACGCCCGCGGTCCCGACCTGAAGACGCGGCTTACCTTGGACGAGATCCACGATGCGCGCGAGGCCGTGGCCGCGGTCGAACTGGACCGTCCGCTCCTCGAATCCATCGCGAAGATCCGGCGGCGTCTCGGGGCGGAAGGTCTGTCCCTCTCCGACCGACGCTACAAGGAAAGCCTGACGATCGTCCG
>Ga0209159_1001649_pt1 | contig 16641 bp, 17 predicted proteins | sample GraSoiAngelo_144_FD_185901 | JGI IMG/M metagenome (GOLD analysis project Ga0209159, IMG submission 185901) | Grasslands soil microbial communities from the Angelo Coastal Reserve, California, USA - 14_1009_02_40cm (SPAdes) (version 2) | ecosystem: Environmental > Terrestrial > Soil > Grasslands ...
CCATGAACGATTGATAATACAGGGCTAGAGTGTCGATGAGCATGCCGCTGAATCCCCCGACCTCTATCTCGGCGCCGTAGGTTCCGATTCCTTTTGCAAATTTCTTCAACAGGCGAGCCTCTAAGCGAAGCTCAGGCGTGAGGTGCGTCTGCATGAATTCTGTATGATAGGGGGTCCTGTCAGTAGCACTCTTCCACTCGCCCTTCTTCACATCGTAGCAGGGAACAACGTTCACACGGATGTTTTCGACATGAAACTCCAGAAAGGGATGCTCTGCATAGCGCTCGATCACTCGATAATGTGAGAGACCTTTTCGGATTGTTGGGAGAACCTTCTCCACCCACTCCTCCCTTTCTATCGTGGCAGAAAACCGGGCAAAGATGTCCAGATCAGCCTCGCCGCTAATCCAAGTATCTCGTGCGAAAGACCCCTGGAGAGTGACCTCAGCCTGAATCTGGGAACTTTGGAGAATCTCCTCAACCTTACTTCGAATAACCTGCGATAGCCGGACCATTTTCTCTCGCTCGCGGTCGCTTGGAACGATTTTCTCGGCAACTCGTTGCAAGAATTGCTCGGGGGACGACGGCAAGCTGGTGCAGCTCAGAACATGATCGTATTTGAAATGAGCAAGTGTACTTCGCTATTTGTGGGCAGGAGCCTCGAAGAGAGTTGAGTACTTTGGCCCCGAGGGAGAAAGAATGCTCTGTTTGAGTCTAACCTTCTCCACCGGGAAGGTCCCGAAGCTCTCGTCAACAAGGTGACCCAGGAAAGCTGCGATCTCGTCCCTCTTTCGCCCCGACTTAACACGGGCGACAGTGATGTGAGGGCTGAAAGGTCGGGTCTCACGGCTGAAACCGAGCTGGTGAAGAAGCTTCTCAGTCTGTTCAAAGATGAGTTCGACTTGACTCCAGCCCTCGCCAACTCCTACCCAGATGACATTCATCCGCTTGAGGTTCGGGAAGGCTCCGGCGCCATTGATCTCAAGGGAGAACGGTGGAAAAGTCAACTGCGCAAGGGTAGACTTTACTTCCTCAAGTTTCGACGCGCTGACATTCCCGAGGAATTTCAGAGTCAGGTGAATGTTCTCTTGCTCGACAGGTTTCAGATCTCCTCCGATGGATACGAGGGAAGACATGATCGATTCGACTTGAGACAGAATTTTCTCATCCTCAAGATCGATCGAGACGAAACTGCGAGTCGGGCTGTTTGACAATGCCGGCTCGCCAAGTATCCTCTCCCGTTTAAGAGCTATAACTGCCCCGTTTGTCAACCGCCCGAGAACCGTCCTTGCGATCGACGAAACCAAAAAAGACAGTACTTGTCATCGTCGGAATGCCCGGGGCCGGTAAGAGCCTCGCTTCAAGTGTGATGAAGGCGCACCGCATCCCAGTCTTCGTCTCTGGAGACATCATTAGGGCAGAGGCGCGGAAGAGGAAACTGAAGTTCACTCGCAAGAATCTGGGAGAGCTGATGCTGAAGATTAGAAAAGAGGAAGGTATGGGGGCGGTTGCGAAGAGACTGGTTCCACTGGTTGAGAAGGAGAGTGGGGAATTTGTTGTCTATGAGGGTGCGAGGAGCGTTGAGGAGGTCGATGAGCTTCGCCGGAAGTATGGTGTCGTTGTGATTGCTATCAATGCCTCTCCCCAGGCGCGATTCCGGAGGCTTCAACGGCGGGGACGGTCGGATAAGCCGAGGGGATGGGCCGACTTTGAGGAACGTGATAATCGTGAGCTTGGTGTTGGGATTGCGAAGCTTATTGCGTTGGCGGATCGGACGATTGAGAATGAAGACAGCAAGGTTGATCTCAAGAGGAGAACTAGACGAATACTCCAAGTAGTCCTGAAACGGAGAAAGTCCTCGTAGTCGCCGAGGCCGAGATCAAGCCGACTGAGAGTCCGGAGAAAGTCAAGAAGGCTATCACGAGCCTCTTCTCCGGCGAGATCATAACCGAGGGCGAAGAGAACGACTATGGCTTGGCTAGACTCAAGGGAACTAGCCGCGAGTCGCTTGAAAAATTCCGGATGATCATCCAACGGGACAGAATACGCGCTGCAGCGCGATCCCAATTATTCAAGGGCAAAGAGGAAAGTAGAATCGTCGTATTTCTGAACAAGCAGGTAGCGTACGTCGGGCACGTATCTTTCTCGGCACCAGAAGGAGAGTCCCCGCTGGGACCCATTCGCCTGGAGATACAGACGCCGGACCCTGTCAAGATCATCGACTGGCTGACTGGGGGACCCATGCGACGGCAAGAGGACTGAAGGTAGGTCGCGCCGCTGACAGTCTTGACGAGTCGAGAGTAGGCTCTGATCCATTCAACCAGTTCAGGCGGTGGTTGCGAGAGGCAGCTGGGAGGCGTTCATCTCTGCCTGAGACGATGACACTTGCGACGGCCACGAGATCGGGCCGACCGTCAGCCCGGACCCTCTTGCTCAGAACATTCGACGATTCTGGATTCGTGTTCTACACCAGCTACTCTGGAAGGAAAGGCATGGAACTGGCAGAGAACCCTCAGGCTGCCCTAGTCTTCTACTGGCCTGGGCTACGCCGACAGGTTCGGGTGGAAGGGAGGGTGGTCAAGGTTTCACCAAGAGAATCTGACAGTTATTTCAGCGGTCGTCCACGGGACAGTCAACTGTCGGCTTGGGCTTCGCAACAGGGTCGCGTTGTCCGTGACCGACGTTTTCTCGAGGAGAGTGTGAAGAGGTTTGGTGAGAAATATCCGGGCAGAGTTCCGCGCCCGCCAAACTGGGGTGGCTACCGACTTCGACCGACGATCTTCGAGTTTTGGAAGGAGCGGCCCGGCAGACTACACGATCGATTGCGTTACAGACGCTCAAACGGACGATGGATGATAGAGCGATTGGCACCATAGCCAACCTGTTTCACGAATTTGGACGCTGTAGAATTCTACTTTAGTTGTTTCAATGATAGTGTCTGGAAATCCTTCGGTACGAGTGTCTGTTTGAAGATTTTCCGAGCCTCTTTCAATAGTACGGAATCGTCTCTGGTCACAGCGCTGATGTGGACAACTGCCAGTCGTTTCACCTTTGCCGCCTTGGCTAGCTGCGCGGCTTCGCGAGCAGTGGAGTGGTAGTATTCTTGGGCCTTGGGACGTCTCTCTTCCGCAAAACCGCCATCGTGCATTAGCAGGTCAGCCTCCTTCGCCAGTCTTTTCACTGACTCAGCGGGTCTCGTGTCTATCGCGTAGACCACCTTGAGCCCGGGCCTAGGTGCTTCGACAACGTCGCTGGGTCGAATCTCTCTGCTCTCTACCTTTACCGCCTTTCCGTGCTGGAGTTCCCCCCAAAGCGGACCCTCGGGGACTCCTAGTCGTTTTGCTTTTTCTGGATGGAAGCGTCCGGGACGTTCTTTCTCCTCAATCGAATAGGCGATGCAGGGAATGTCGTGTTTCGCGAGCGTCGTCCTGATGAGGTACTCGCCACGGTCAACTTTGTCTCCAGGGGTCAGTTCCTTGGGCCTGACATGGAAGTTGGCCGGATACCCTAGTGGTTTGTAGATCAGGGTTAGGAATTTCAACAGGCCTTTAGGTCCGTACAGGTCCAAGGGCTTGTCTCTGGCAAGAGAAGACATTGTTTGAAGAAGCCCGGGCAGTCCGAGAATATGATCGCCGTGAAGATGAGAGATAAGAATTACTGTAGGTCTGTTGAATCCGAGCCCCGCATGCATCATCTGTCTTTGAGTACCTTCACCGCAATCGAGCAGAATGAGCTCCCCGTCTCTACGCAACGCGACACTCGGCAACCCTCTTTCTTTCGTGGGCAAGCTTCCGCCCGTCCCTAGAAAAACGACGTCGATTCCTCCTGACATCAGTTAGCCTCCAACAATAGTATTTCGCGAGTTAGACTTCTGTGCACATAGACCTCGTGACGATCTACAACCTTGAACCCCGCGGATTCGGCAACCTCAGGTGTTCTCGTACGGACGGGCGACGCGATCACCATTCTCCTCCCTTTAGACAAGATGGAATGTGCGTCGGGGAGAAAGTCCTTGAGAATGTTCCGGGTTGTTGATTTCAGCGTAGACGCTCCAGTACCATAGGGAGGGTCGGTTGCAATAGCGTCGACTTGTCTGACTGGAAGATGGCGGGCATCTCCTCTAACCAATCCTAACGGGTCCATTCCAAAGTGCCTGAGGTTTCTTCTGGACCCTCTGGTCATTCGTCTCAGCGCATCAACCCCCACAACCTGACATCCCAAGAGACTTGCCTCAAGCAGAATACCCCCTACGCCACAGAACGGGTCCAAGAAGGTTGACCCGGGCACTGCGTGGGACATGTTCACCATTGAGCGGGCGAGCTTAGGGACCATTGTGCTGGGATGGAAAGACGGTCTCATCCTGGGCCTACGATCAGCCACAAACACATCGGGACGCCGATGCGCAATCAGGCCTAGATGAAAATAGGGTCCAGCTAGAAGACCGCGGAACTGGCGCTTAGGATTCTCCAAGTCCACCCTTGCATTCGTGACCTTGTTCATGAGCCACCCCAAATGTCCCTCCAGCTTGACCCTCGGCATTTCTTTCGAGACACCTCCGAAACGAAGAACTCGAATGCTGAAACTTTCGTCAGCTTGAAGAAAACGCGGGAGGTCAGATGACTTCACAGCGTCATCGATTTCTTCCAACGTAGGGCCTGAATGAACAATTTCTTCGCCGACCTCGTCCATGAAAGCTCCCCGATCCGCGATTGTTTTCACGGCGTGAATATCAGCATCAATCTCGACGAGCTTGAAGAATGACTCTGCGATCTTGAACGGGATCCGATTCGCGTCGAGGATCGCGCTCATCTCCGCGAGTGGTAGTGTTGGATGTTCGCCCGACAAAATTACGAAGACTCTTGTCGGGTCAGTCATGTCGAACGGCGAGAGTGAACAAGTATATACGGAACCGCTCAGCGGGTTCCATTTCTAGCTAGGGAAGAGTGGGATGAAGCGGTCCAAAGGAATACGGAATAGGAACAGGACCCTTCTTCGCAGAAAGCCTCGGGACAAGGGAAAGAATCCTCTGGGAAGACTTCTCATTCCATACACTCCTGGACAGATGGTCACGATCTCAATCAATCCATCGGTTCAGAAAGGAATGCCGCACAGGAGATACCACGGGCGGGTCGGTACGATAGCGGAGAAACGTGGAAGAGCCTACGTCATTGAAGTAGCTTCAGGCAAATTCCCACGGCTCATAATTGCAAAACCTGAACATATCCTTCCAATGAAGGAGACAAACTAATGGCAAGGAAGATCGTCGAAGAGAAGGTCATCACTAACTCCGAAGCAAAAGCTGTACTGGAGAAGGTCAAGGAGGAGGAGCTGGGTGAGTTTCAGCGCCGGACCCTCGACTTTACCCGCAGGTTCACCAAGTTGCCTGCTGACCGTGCCTCCAAACTGGTCGAAGAGTTATCGTCTAAACTTCAGCTGGACAGAAACGATGCGATCCAGATAGTCAACACGCTGCCCCAGAGCGTAGAGGAACTCAGAGCCGTCCTGACCGTAAAGGGCCGTTTCGTAAGCACTGAGCAGCTGAACGGAATTCTCGAGATAATGAAGCGGTACACCTAATCAGCTACCGAAATCAAATTAAGCAGAGACCGCACCATTTTGAATGACTAGAGTTGGCTCTCCGCTCCCCTCGACGCAACTGGTATGGAACCAAGAGACTAGTTTGTAGAATCTTCTAACAAGGAGAACCGGGAAGAGCCATTCTTGGCAATACACGAAGACGAGTACATACAGAGAAGGCATGTCTACGAAGAATACGCCTACGTCCTAGACTATCTTCCCTATGGAAGATCCTCCGACAAATCACGACACCTAGTCGTCCCAACCATCCAGATAATGGGCGAACAATTCTTCACACTGCTAGAAGCAGAACTGAAAGTTGGAGCCACCGTAGATGTTGAGGAACGCATCTACATTGGCAGAGACCGACGGGAGAAAGTTGACAGGATCATCAGCCGAATCAATTACGACCAGCTAACCGCCAACGCCAAGGCCGAAGTCGTCCCACTCATTGACTCGCTGGTAAAGAAGCAGGAGAAACGCTTTGTTGATTTCTTCAACAACTCACAACCAGTAACCCCTAGAATGCACTCTCTAGAACTCCTGCCCGGCATCGGGAAAAAATCGATGTGGACCATAATCAACGCTAGGGAAAAGAAACCATTCACGAGCCACAAGGAAATCCAAGACCGAACAGGTCTAACAGACGTGCAGAAGATAATAGCGAAACGCATAATGGAAGAGCTAAGCACAGAAACCAAGTACCGCCTCTTCACAAGGACAGTATGATATTGTGGGACCGCACAATCCCCACCGACCATCGAAGAGACTAGGACAGAATTTCCTCCTCGACCCCCGCATCGCATCCGATATCGTTTCCAGCATCCACCCATCACAATCAGACGTGGTCCTTGAGCCTGGACCTGGACAAGGCGCTCTCACCTGGTGGTTGCAGAAGAAAGTTGGAAAGGTGATAGCGGTAGAGAAGGATCCCGTTCTGGTACTAGAGCTACGGGCGACATTCAAGGACCATTCCAACGTGGTCATAGTTGAAGGAGACATGCTGAAAACCGATCCACTGCCTGATTTCAACAAGCTAGTCAGCACTCCACCATATTACCTGTCCTCGAAGCTCGCCCTCTTTCTATCTAAGACAAAGTTCGACGTCGCGAGCGTTGTGTTCCAGAAGGAATTCGGTGAAAGACTACTCGCAGAACCCGGGACCCGGGAGTACGGAAGACTAACCGTGTCAGTCCGCAGGAGACTGAACATCGAGAAGATCAGAGAAATCTCACGCACAGGATTCCGGCCTAGACCCAAGGTTGACTCAATTCTTCTGAGAATGACCCCCCAGCAAAGCCTCAGACAGCTGGATGAACCACTCTTCGAAGAAGTCGTTAGAGAGGTCTTCACTCAACGTCGGAGACTAGTTCGCGGAGCACTGCTTCACTTCCTATCGAAGAAGCTAGGACGAGAAAATGGAAGAAAACTAATGAGCGAAATTGCTTTTCCGGATTCGAGAGTCTACCAGCTTTCAATAGCCCAACTAGAAGACCTCAGCGAGCAGCTTGCGCCGAGATTAGGCGGCAAAACCGCTTCAGAAATGCAGAATGATCCGTAGGCCAACGGCAATCATATATCACAGCGAGAACGAACGACTGGTAAGTGGATCCGTATGCCCATAACCGACGCAATGAAGAAACAGCTGGCTCAGAAGCATAGGCTCTTCTTCAAGATATGTCGGACGTGTGGGTCCAGAAACTCTCCCAACGCCTACAGATGCAGACGATGCCGGGGAGACAACCTCCGCTGGAAGAAACGAGAACTCGGCGCGAAGTAGACCGTTTAGACTAGTGTTGAACCAGAGCGGCCTTCTGCTGTTGTAGCAGTCTCGGTAACTCTGAAGGAACTTCGGCGACAAGGACTCCTACCTCGCTGAACCTCTTCATCTTCGCATCCGCTGTTCCCTCTGTCCCAGTTATGATTGCACCGGCGTGTCCCATTCTTTTTCCTGGGGGGGCTGCTCTCCCTGCAACATACGCGGCAACAGGCTTTGGATAATGAGTCTCGGCGATGTAGTTAGCCGCATCCTCTTCCGCCGACCCTCCGATCTCGCCTATCAAAACCACAGCGTTGGTCGACTTGTCGTCCCGGAACATTTTGAGAATGTCGACGAAGCTCAGACCAGTAACGGGGTCTCCTCCGATCCCGAGACATGTGGACTGTCCGATACCGGCGTGAGTAAGATATGATGCAATTTCATAGGTCAACGTCCCGCTTCTTGAAGCAACCCCGACGCCTCCTGGAGTGAAGACATCGCCGGGCATGATACCCAACTTTGCCTCCCCAGGAGTAATGACGCCAGGCGTATTGGGTCCGATAATTGTCGCTCCATGCTCTTTCGCATAGGCCATCAGGACCATGCTGTCGCGAGCAGGAATCATCTCGGTAATTATTACGACAGGGTTCAAACCCGCGTCAACTGCTTCCATCCCTGCCTCTTTGGCAAATGGAGCGGGCACAAATATGATCGACGCGTTGGCGTCAACCTTCTCCAATGCAGATGCAACTGTGTCGAATACGGGAACTCCTTGGGAGACTGTCGCGCCTTTGCCAGGAGTCACTCCTGCAACGATCTGGGTTCCATAGTCTAGCATGAGTCGAGTATGGAACGCGCCCTGGTTTCCAGTAATTCCTTGAACGATTGCCCGAGTGTGTTTCCCAACGAGGAGAGTCATTTCTCATGCCACCTTCGAGGCGACAACTAGCCGCGCAGCCTCATCCATCTTTTCGAGCGTAGTTATCCCGATAGAGTTCAGGATCCTCTTTCCCTCTTCGAAATTAGTGCCCTGCATCCTCACCACGAGAGGCTTCTTCAACCCAACGACTTTCTTTACGTCCACAATCCCCTTTGCGACTTCATCGCACCTCGTAATTCCTGCTAGTATGTTGATGAATACCCTGCTGACCTTCTGGTCACCCTGGATTATTTGTAAGGCCGTCGCGACGTGCTCAGCGTTGGCTCCTCCACCCACGTCGCAAAAGTTTGCAGGCTTGCCTCCGTAGTGGTTGACCATGTCGAGGGTTGCCATGACAAGACCCGCGCCGTTCCCCATTATTCCGATATCACCGTCAAGCTCGACAAACGCGAGACCGTTCTCGCGAGCCTTAGCCTCCAAAGGAGTCACCTCGCCACTAGCTTCTTTCGCCCGTTCCTGAAATTCTGGGTGGCGAAATAGGCTGTTGTCGTCCACTATGACGCGAAGGTCCGCGGTGACAAATTTTCCATCATTGGTCTCGACCAAAGGATTGCTCTCGACAAGTTCGGCATCATATATGACAGACAAACGATACAAGTTTGAGAGAAGATCAGTCAGAGAGTTCAAGCGCTGACCCGTATAACCCAGCTTCAAACCGACCTGTCTCGCATCATATCCCCGCATACCGAATACGGGGTCGAGCCGATGGTGGAGAATCTTTTCCGGACTCTGCTTCGCCACATCCTCAATATCGATTCCGCCCTGGTCTGAGGCTAAAACCGTCTGACACTTGTTCGCCCGATCTAGCACAATGCTGCCGAACAGTTCTTTCTTGATGTTCAGCTTCTGCTCTATCAGGACCTTCTTCACCTTCTCCCCCTTTATCGTCATGCTGAGAATCTCGCTAGCCCGGTCACGTGTCTCCTCCGGCTTGCTGCCGAACTTGATGCCTCCAGCCTTACCTCTGCCCGCAACCAGGACCTGGGCCTTAATGACAACCTCTCCGCCAATCCGCTTGTGAATATCTCTAGCTTCGTCAGGAGTCGAAGCCAGCCCTCCTCTAGGAGTATTGATTCCCAAGTTCTGAGCGAGAGACTTGGACTCGTACTCGAATAATTTCATGAGTTTCCCGGATGATTTTCACTCGGGACTAGCAGAGTATTTGGCTATTACCCCAGACATACCGTAACCCATTTATTATCCCGGGGGCACCTGATGCCAAGCTGTCGGGTCGGCCGACAGGATCAGAATCCTTTGGATAATCACAGCGTCTCGAGAAAGCGTCAGAACAAAGGGGAACTTTCTGGGCCGACTCTCGCACCAACGGGGCTGAGGAAGCCTTGGTGAAAACAGTCCTTGACAACTTTTGCGTAAAGAGCGGCATTTTCTGTTCAAGATGTGAAGAGAAACTCAAGAAAGGCCAGATTTCAGACCTCGACGTTAGAGTAATCAGAACAATTACCGAGCTAGAGAAGGAGAACCCGACGCTTCAGGACGTCACCTTTCACAAGGCAGTTGAAGCCGGAGACATCATGGCGCTAATGGTCGACCGGAGAGGAATGGACACATTTCTCTCATCGGGAGCAAAACTTGCCAAATCCCTTGGCGATCGGGTCGGAAAGAGAATCAGAGTCCTCAACTTTGGAGGAGACGAGCGCGGATTCCTCGAAGACCTGTTCACCCCATTCTCAATTCTGACCATCAACACCATCTGGCTTCCGGATGGAAGTAGGGAGACAAAGGTCATTCTAAACGGCCGTAGACCCCGGAGAAACCCCCTAGACTTTGAGGTAGTGAAGAAGCTCGCCCGTGAACTCAAAGGACTTACGTTGCGAATAGAGTTCGAAGACTACTGACACTTCCTTGGACCATCTCACTCACGACAGCCAAGTAGTCGTAGTCGGAGCAGGCGTGGCGGGATGCCAGGCCGCTTTCGAAGCATCCAAGAGTGATGCAAAGGTCGTTCTTCTGGAAGAGCACCCACAGGTCGGCGTCCCTAGCCATTGCTCTGGAGTAGTCAGTATTAACGGACTATCGCTGCTAGGACTGAAGCCGGATCCCATATTCACACAACGAACAATTCAAGGAGCGATCTTCAACCCACCAAAAGGAGAGCCTGTCGAAGTCCGAACAAAGACCCCTGTTGCGGTAATAATCAACAGGATGCGATTTGACCAGTACCTCGCTAAGAGGGCCGTAGCCGCTGGAGTATCACTTCACACCAAGACCCGGGTCTCCAAGTTCGAACACTACCCCAACGGAGGCGTTGGGCTGCAAGTCCAAGATGGACCCAGATACAAAGGACAGATAGTTATCGACGCCAGCGGTGCTGGCAGCAGACTTCCGGAACAAGCGGGGCTGCGGGCCCCTGACTGGACTCAACTACTCCCCGGCCTACAATACGAACTAACCGAGACCAAGCAACAAGGAGACATGGTCGAACTTTTCTTCGGAAACCACCGTGCCCCTGGGTTCTTCGCGTGGAGCATTCCCACGGGCGACCACAGTGCCCGAGTAGGGCTTGCATGCCGGAAAGGCAATGTAAAGAAGCTGCTTGACGAGCTCGTCAAAGACTACTGGCCGAAATCCAACGTTGACGCGACGAAATCAGGATCCGTCCTAGTATCAGGACCAGTCGATAAGTGCTGGTCAGAAAACTTCTTAGTCGTAGGAGACGCCGCGGGACAGGTCAAGCAGACCACGGGCGGAGGCATCGTCATTGGAGGTTATTCGGGTATTCTCGCCGGGAAGGCTGCTGCTAGCGCCGCTAAATCGCCGCAGGACCAACGCTGGAAAATTCTGATGCAGTACGACCAAGAATGGAGAGACAAGTTCGCGTCAGATCTAAAGAGAATGGGAATCGCCCATCGAATCTTCGCGGGACTATCAGACGAAACATTAAACCGACTCTTTGAGGCAGTTAGAGACTATCTTCCAGAGATAGAGGATTATGCTGACATGGACTTCCAAGGCAAGATCATATCACATATGCTACGCAAGAGAAAATTCGCTGCCCTCCTGCCTCGAGTCGCCTTCGATAGCGTCAAGTCAATATTCTCTTAAGAAGTAGACTGACGTCAGATTTCGAACTGGTTTAAGAAGCGCCTTCTTAACGAGTTCGCCGGCGAAGCTTGAAGATTCTCGTCGTTGGCTCCGGAAAAGTCGGTTCAGAAATCGCCAGAGAACTAGCTCGATCATCAGAAGTTGATTCTGTAATTGTCGCCGATGCTCAGGCCAAGAATCTGAAAAACGTACGAGGGCATGCAAAGATCAGGACCCGCCGCCTGGACATTTCTCAGAGAAAGCCACTCCTTGCTGCGATGCGCAACGTCGATGTGATCTGCGGCGCGCTTCCAGGAAGGCTAGGGTTCCAACTGATGACGATTGCAGTAGAAGCGCGCCGAGACCTCGTCGACATTTCCTACACTCCTGAAAACCCGTTCAAACTTCATGCCGAAGCCCGCGATCAAGAGAACATCATCGTCCCCCAATGCGGAGTTGCCCCAGGATTCACTAACATGTGTGTTGGTGACGCATCTCGCAGGCTAGGGACAATAACAAAGGTCCGGGTATTTGTGGGAGGATTGCCGCAAAAACCGACTCCACCCCTAAACTACAGAATCGTCTTCTCCCTAGAAGACGTGATCAATGAATACTCAAGGCCCGCACGAATCATAGAAAATGGCAAAGAGAAGATGGTCGACGCTCTGTCCGGACGTGGGTTCCTCAATTTTCCCGGAGTTGGCAGATTAGAGTACTTCATTACCGATGGGCTCGGATCTCTTCCGAGGAGCTTTCCCAAGGTACGCGAGATGTACGAATACACTCTAAGGTATCCTGGTCACGCTGAAATGATGAACACTCTTCGGATTCTTGGTTTCTTTGACAGAACAGAAGTCCAGGTCAATGGCTTCAGGATCGCACCTCGCAAACTCTCCATAACCTTGCTGAAAGATGCGATGTCTCTCGGTCGACCTGAGGACCTACTAGCGTTGAACGTCGAAGTTGAAGGAAAGCTGGGAAAGAAATCCCTGCTCAGTTATCGAATCCTAGACTACTACGACCCTATGAGCAAAGTCTCCGCGATGGCCCGAACCACCGCTTATCCATGCACTTCAGTAGCACTACTTGTCGGTCAAAGGAAACTGAGGAGTGTCGGGGTTGTCCCACCCGAGAAGATCGCGAAAGACCCGGAACACTTCGGATTCGTCATGTCAAGACTCCGGTCCAGACGGGTCAGGGTCAGAATGCCTTCCTCGTGAGTGGTTCTTCCGTCAGTAAAGTGCTGGCAAGCGGACCGCGCATTTAGGGCACTTTATGTTTACCACAATCCTTGTCAATTTCACCCGAGCGCACGCGCGAGATTGATAGGATAACCTAACTCGAGACCCGCAAAATTGTCCTAAACAACCCACCCCATATCAACGGTAACGCGGCTAGTATTCATATAGTAACAGGCAAAAGATCTCGATTTCTCACCGCTGGCGTGGTCTTTTCGTGCTAATCGCGTGCATCAAAGTTCGCGCATTATCTGTTTTCTGTGAATCATTCTCTTAGTAATCATCCCGAATCAAATAGAGCTAACCTTGATCATCAGCGTTCTGAACAACAAAGGCGGAACTGGAAAGACCACCACAGCAGTCAACATTGCGGCCGGACTCTCCATGGAGGACAAGAAAGTCCTCCTCATAGACTTAGACCCTCAAGGAAACGCCACAACTGGCATAGGCTTTGAGAAGGCGACCCTAGCCAGTACAGTCTACAATCTCCTATCACAGACCAAGAAAGCAGACGAGACCATCCTCTCTACGAAATTCCAGAACTTGTTCCTTCTCCCAAGCAACCTAGACCTGGCCAGCGCAGAAGTCGAACTGTCAAGTACGCCAGGACGAGAATACATCCTCCGCGAAGCACTCGCCCCAATCAAAGACCAGTTCAACACGATCATAATCGACTGCCCCCCCAACATCGGACTGCTCACCCTCAACGCGCTAGTAACTTCGGACCTAGTCCTGATCCCAGTCCAGTGCGAATTCTTCCCTATGGAAGGCCTCCCTACACTCATCAAAGTCATGGACCTCGTCAAGTCAAGACTTCGAGCATCATTCGACTTCAGAGTCGTACTGACAATGTTCGATGGTAGAACAGCACTCTCGCGAAAAGTCCAGTCACAAGTCTGGAACAACTTCGGGCAGCGAGCTCTGAAGACTGTGATTCCACGGTCCGTCAGAATGGCAGAGGCCCCGAGCAAGGGACTTCCAGGAATAGTCTATCGTCCAAAGAACCCTGCATCGGAACAGTACAAAGCGTTAACCAAAGAACTAATGCGGATTCTATTGCCCGTCGAAGCCTAGCCGCTCGCGTCTTAGAGGCGTCCTGATCCTTTCGGGTCAGGCCCCCGTTCTCTTTTTCTGACGAAAATACCCGAAGGTCGCGGGCCTATCCGACGAGATACCAGTTCCATCCCCATCGTCGTGCTTTTTAGGAAGCGAGCTTGGTAAGGACCGTATCCGCGAGAGAACTCTCAAGCATGTCCTTGGCCAGTCGCTGATACTCTAGCGAGGCCTTGTTCGTTGGACTGAATATTATTCCAGGGATTCCTTTGCTGGGAGCCTCTGCCATTCTGATGGACCTTGGAATCACGCTCTTGAGCACATGGTCCCCAAACTTCTCTCTCAATTCTCTCTGAATCTTCTTGGCGAGACCGGTTCTTCCATCGTACATTGTCAGAAGGACGAGGAAATCGAAATCGGTCTTTGTCCGCGACTTTACCATTCTGATGAATCTGAGCAGGGTTGGAAATCCGTCCATCGAGTAGAATTCGCACTGAACTGGCACCATCAACAGATCGCAAGCGACGATCGCGTTGACCGTCAGGATCCCAATGTTCGGTGGACAGTCAAGTATTACCACGTCGAACCTTCGTTTCGCGGCCTCGAGGGCTTCTCGTAGAACGAACTCTCGACCTCGAACAGAAGACAGCTCAACTTCTGCTCCCGCAAGGTCCAGGTTGCTCGGCACGACTGTAAGGTTCTCCACTTTTGTTTCCAGCATCACCGCCTCGATCTTCCTGGACTGGGCGAGAACATCGTAGATTGTGTAGAGGAGTTTCGACTTTTCGAAGCCGAAGCTGACAGTCGCGCTTCCTTGGGGGTCCATATCGACTAGAAGTATTTGCCTTCCCGCGGCAGCTAGAGCAGTTCCAAGGTTGACGGCGGTTGTGGTCTTGCCCGTCCCACCCTTGTTGTTGGCGATGCTGATTATCACTGTGAAACAGTACTCGTCCCTCGTCGCTGACTTTCACACTCATTGCAGAAATGAGCAACAACGAGCAATGATCTGAGGGATATCTTGGCAGGAATCTGGCGGGCTATGGCGTAGTTTTTTCTCCTCGCTCCTTCCTCTATATTAATGGCCGAGCTAACTCTAGGTTCAGCGCTTTTGAAGATCGATGGTTGGATTGATCGATCGGTCGTGAGGAGTTAACACGTTGAAGTCAAAAGAGGCTGGCTTTGGATCCACATGTTCACATTTCTAGGTCGAATCTTGCCCACCCAGGGATACTGCGGATTCGGTCGAGACTCTTGTTATTTTGCGGCGAGCTCTCGAAGCCGCGCTTCGAATATCGTCCGTGCTGGGAAGCCCATCGAACAGGCGTAGGTGTTGAAGTCGACGATGTTCTTTCCGTTCCGCTTGGCCCTGTTCTGGATCTCCCGAATGCTCTCCCCAAAAATGGCATAGGTGGAGGCGTATCCGGGTCCGTTTCCCTGGTGGGCTGGGAACAGTTGATGGTACACAGTGCTCTTCGCCAGTCCGGTCCGCTTGTGTGCCCATTCGATGAAATCCCTCAAGGATTGTTTGCCAGAGTTGATCCGCGCATCGCCTATGACTCTTAGGAATCGCACTATCCTCCACATCCAGGTGTAGAATTCGTACTCTTCAGCCCAGACCTCCAATCCCCCTCTTTTCTCGAAGAACTGGACGAGAGCCTTCTCATCGTTGCTCAGCTTCTTACCAGCTTTCAGCTTGTCCATGACTTCTTGGAACTCGATCTCTCGCTGGAACGAAATTCCTTCAGACAGTGCTCCCGCTAATGGAGTGAACATGACCTCTGTCAGGGTTGGTTTTGCTGCATACGCGGTTGCAGTATTGGACGCATGGACACAGTGGCCGTACTCTTCATGGATCAGCCCGTTGAGCAACTCCCCAGGTACCGTGCTAGGGTCTCTTCTTGGGTCAGTTGTTATCATGAAGATCTCCTTAGGATTGTTTGTGAAGCTGTCGTAGAAGAATGCGCCCGCGCTCGGAAATATCCCTGACAAGTACAGGGGTGTCTCGATCACTTTTGTCTCGTACTTCGGATTTATCCGGACAATATTCTTGTTCACCACCCGTTGAGTCCGCTTACGCAATTCTCCCAAGAAAGGAAGTATCTCGGTCTGCTTCACGGATCTCTTCGCTGCTATCGCCTTGGAGACATCTTCGGCCTTGGCTGTGACGCTGTACTTCTTGGCGAGTCGCTCGGTTATGCGCTTGAATCTGGGAAATTCTCTCTCCAAGAATTTGAGTCCCTTCACCTCCACCTCCGCTGGCGTCTCTGAGTAGTCCCAGAGGCGTCGGAGAGCTTGGGCGTAGATCTTTTCCCTACCCAGATCCGCGCCTTCCCGTTTGATTACTTTGTAGACTTCGTCAAATCCCTGGTTCTTGAATCCCTTGACTCTGAAGATGGACACATACTTTCTGGTAGCCTCCCCAAGATCATCCAAGAGTTCCTTCAACTGCTTGTCGGTCGTCTCCTTCTTAATCGTCTTGATTATCTCAAGAATACCATCGCAACGGATAAGCGTCAATAGTCGAAGCCCGGTAGGCCATCTCTTCTGTGAAGTCTCTTGGGCAGCCGCCTGCAATGCTCTAACTGCGTTTCTTGTAAGCGGTTTCAGGTGGCTTGGAACGACTCCTTCCTTGATCAAATAGCCGAAAAACGCTGACAGGACCCCGTCGGGATAAGACTGAGGCTCTTGAAGAGCGAAGCCAGCCGCTAGAGAATCGAGGACTTTCAGCTGTAAATCGTTCTCTGCTCTGAGCCGGAGCTCTTCAGTTCTCTTCGCGATCCGTTCCAGATTCCTTCTAGAAGGAACGAAAAGCTTGCCAACGTATTCGTTCACGCCCTGAAGGTATGTTGTTGCTGGGTCGGATTCCTTGGCGAACTCGAAAATCTCTGCCTCTACATCTGAAGCGGGCTTTGGCATTGGCAACTATCATGCAATCCTCGTATATGTTTAGCAATCTCAACTGAACAGTCGACTACTTAATACTAGCCGAAAAAATGGTCTGATTCCCATCTTAAATACGGAAGAGACCGGTCG
>Ga0209159_1001651_pt1 | contig 16623 bp, 22 predicted proteins | sample GraSoiAngelo_144_FD_185901 | JGI IMG/M metagenome (GOLD analysis project Ga0209159, IMG submission 185901) | Grasslands soil microbial communities from the Angelo Coastal Reserve, California, USA - 14_1009_02_40cm (SPAdes) (version 2) | ecosystem: Environmental > Terrestrial > Soil > Grasslands ...
ATCGCATCTACCAGTTTTGCGCCGCAAGGTCGAACGGGCCAGTCGTCCGCGGATCGCATCGAGGGCTCGTCCTCGCGCTTTCCTGCTCTTGAAGTATCCGCATTTCAGGTCGCTGTATTTGCATTACTGTTTCTATTCGCGGTGATCGCTTTCACCGTTGGGCTCACAGTGGGACGCGGCCCGCTCGGGAGGCGCCTCCGAGAGGCCCCGAAATCGGTGCTCGCCATTGATGCCAAGTCACCGACACTGCTTGATCAAGCGCACGGATCGACTTCGCGAACTCCCACTCCGCCGGTGGCGAGTTCCGACACCGCGGGCACCAATAGGCTCGACGACGCCACGCCTTCCGAAGGAAAGTCCAAGGAGAGCACCCGAGGCTCAGAATATTTCGCGGAAGTACGGTCCACGGATTCAGATTCATGTCCGACAAGGGAATCTAAAGCATCTGCTAGGCCCGAAGTCAATTCCGAGCACAGTGGCGCGATCGGGCTAATTGGGCGAAACGCATCGCCTCCGGCGAGTTCCAAGCTCGCACATTCAACCAAGACTGTCGGCCCGATAAGTAGTGCACCAAGAAGGCCCGCCCCATATGGACTAACCTCTACGATAGGCGCAGCGCCGCACCTGCCAAGACCTTCGACGATCCTTGTCACTGCCCCAGGTCGGGGAAGCCAACCGTTCAGGGTGAGTTTCCCGAAGAAGGCGATCGCCGCCACGTCTTCCTTCGCAATGTCCTCGCAGCTTTCTGTCCTCGTTTCTCCAGCGGCTCATAGGCCCGCTCGATTAGAAGCTGGCGGGCTTGTCTCCTTCGCTTGGCCTGGTTATCCAAGGCCGCGGGATCGCTATGGATTGGCTGAAACAATAAGGGTCCGCGCCACTATCGGGCAGCTTGGCCAAGTGCTGGAAGTAAAGTTCTTGAGCGGCTCCGTCTCTCTTCTTCCTACCACAGAACGAGCCATTCGCCAGTGGCGTTACAGCCCCACTTTGTTGGACAAAAGGCCGGTCCAAGCTCAACAGGACGTCACGATTGAATTCCGTCCGCCACAATATTCGTTGCAAGTGTCAACTCAGCATCCATCGCCCAACTAGTGGCGGTCAAATGAGTGGTCTCCTTCCGGGTGCCTCCGGAAGCTTGCGATGAAACGGGAGGCCTTGGACAAGCCCAAACGCTTCGCTAAGGCTTGGCTGCGAGCCGGAAAAACCGTTGAACTACGGGATCGCGATAAAATTATCGCCCGTATTGTCCCTGCTGCACACCGCGAAGGAACGAAAGTAGAACTGCCGGACTTCGCGGCCCGACGCAAGAAGATTTTTGGCGACGGCGTTATGGCCGGGTCCCGATCTTCTGATCGAAGAACGAGGGCGCTATTGACGATTTATGCCGATACCAGTTTCTTCGTCTCGCTTTACGTCAAAGACGCTCACTCGACGAGAGCTGACCAGATGTTGGCCGCCGGGGCTAGACCGTGGATTACGCCGCTTCATATTGCCGAATGGGCCCATGCCATTGCACAGCAAGTCTTTCGCCGGCAGATGACCATTACCGAAGCAGATCGCGTGCATCGAGAACTCGACGATGACCGCGCCGCTGGCCTGTGGGAAACCATCTCGGTTCCAAAGTCTACCCCGGACGTCTGTGCAGATTTGGCCGCCGCTTTGGACCTAAGCTGGGAGTGTGTACTCTTGACAGCCTACATGTGGCCTGCGCCCTTGAACTAAAGGCTGAACGATTCTGGACTTTTGACGATCGACAGATGAAACTCACCAACCACTGGGCTCGAAAACCCGTTAGCCGATATCCCCTATACCCGTGCTCCGCAAAAATTCTTTCTACCATTGACCTCGGGGAATGCCCATTTCGGCGGCCGCATGGGGCCGTAATTCCATCACTCGCGAGCAACGGCGGAAAATTCCGCTTGACAATATGACCCATGCTGTCATATTGTCATAGGACAGAGTGACGCATGATACTGCAAATCAATTTCAAGTCCGGCATGCCCATCTATCTCCAATTGGTCGATCAGATCAAGACCGCGGCTGCATCGGGGGCGCTGCGGCCCGGCGAGGCGCTCCCATCCATCCGTCCGCTGGCTGAGGAACTTCGCGTCAACCGCAACACGGTCGCCAAAGCTTATTCGGAACTGGAAAGCCTCGGCGTGATCGAGACGCTTCCGGGGCGAGGTTGTTTCCTGAAAGAGAATCATTCGGCCCTGAGAAAGGAAGTCCGCCGCAAGCTGCTCATCGAGGAAATCGACCAGGCCATTGTACAGGCTCACCATCTGCAAGTACCCCGCCATGAGTTTCTCCAATTGATTCATGAGCGAATGGATGTTCTGGACGACAAACGGCGCGCCAACGAAGACCACAAGAAAGAGGTATGACCAGCCATGAGCTCTCCAACTCCCGCGATCCAAGTCGAAAACCTCTCATACGCCTACGGGCGCGCGGAGGCCATCCATGATTTGAGCCTTGCAGTGCAGCCCGGCCGATGTTACGGACTTTTCGGTCGCAACGGCGCGGGCAAGACAACCACGATGAAGTGTTTGCTCAATCTGCTGCGCCCGCAGCGCGGGCAGGTGCGGGTATTCGGTCTCGATCCGGCAAAGCAAGAAGTCGCGGTGAAGCGGCTTCTCTCTTACGTACCCGACCAGGTGGCATTCTATCCGTGGATGAGTGTTCGCGAGACGCTGGATTACCTCGCTTCCTTTCGTCCGTATTGGAATCGGAAGACGGAACAGGAGTTGCTCGGGCATTTTGGGCTCGATCCGGCGCAGCGCACGGGAAGTCTGTCGAAGGGCCAGAGAACCCAAGTGGCGTTGATCGCGGCGGTCTGCCCGGAGACGGATCTGCTGGTGCTCGATGAACCGACGTCGGGCCTGGACCCCATCGTTCGCCGCGAGTTCATCGAGACGGTGATCGGCGCGTACCAGGAAGGGATTCCCGGCAAGCGCACGATCCTGGTTTCCACCCACCTCATCACTGAATTCGAGGGATTGATTGACGAGTTCACGATCATCGATCACGGTCAGGCCGTGCTGACGCTGGACTCCGACCACGCCCGCGAGCGTTATCGGAAAATTCGCGCACGCTTTGCGCAATCGCCGCCGGAACTCGACCTGAAAGCGGCACTGCGCGTGCGGCGCGACGGCCGCGAACTCGAGTTGATCGCCAATGGCGCCGGAGACGAATTGCTGGAGCGCTTGCGGCAGCACAATCCCGAGGCACTCTCGACGGAGTCGCTGACGCTCGAGGAAATCTTCGTCGCAACCTTGAAATCATAGGAGACGGGAATGAGCGCGAAAACCACGCGAATCCTCAAAGAGGCACGCTCCCTGTTCTGGCCCTGGTGCGCGGTAATCATCGCGGGCGCGCTGCGGCTGGTTGAGCAGTCGGATTCCGCTTTGCTGAGGGGCGGCGCTCTTCAGGGAATTCACCCCTTGGTCGAGGCTATCAGTTTTCTTGGATTTTTCGTGGGCATCCCGCTGCTGGCGACTCTTTCGCTCGGCAATGAATTCCACCACCGCACTCTTCAGCTCCTGCTCAGTCAACCCGTTAGTCGGATGGAAATCTGGAGCGAGAAGTTGATCGTCACGATCGTCGCGGTCCTCGCGGCGGCCTTGGTTTTCCGATATGGCCAGCAATCAACGTTTCCGCAGGACCCGGAGCTTTGGGTGGTTGGGGGAGCATTAATCATCGCCATGATCTCTTCGGCGACATTTTGGACGCTGGTCGCAAGGTCGACGATGGGGGGACTCGCCCTAAACGCGGTTAGCTGCTCCATCCCTCTCGTCTGGCACCTCCGGCGGGAGGGGATTGCCGAAACCATGACGACCCGATCGGTCGCCGTCTTCGCCGTCCTCAGCTACGCGGGGGTAATGCTCTGGCTTGGCCGGCGCGCGCTGGCGCGGTTTCAGGTGACGGGAGGCCTCGCCGGCGATGATCTGCTGATGGCCGGGCCGAAGATGATGCCTAGAGCTGTGGCGGAATGGCTTCGCTGCCGTTCCACAAGCCCGCTTCTCAACTTGATCCGCAAGGAACTTCGTTTATTGCGGCCTGTTTGGCTGATCAGCCTGCTGGCCGCCCGTGCTTGGGTTCACGGTCGAGCGGGGATCGGCACTCGCAGTGCTCATGCTAGCTGCGTTCACTCCTTTGATTGCGGTTCTAGCCGGGACCATGTCGCTGGGGGAAGAAAGAACGTCGGGGACGCATTCCTGGCACCTGACCCTGCCCGTGCCGGCTCGCCGCCAGTGGCTCATCAAACTGGTCACAGCCATGTTCACCGGTTTGGTTTGTGCCGGTCTGCTTCCCATCTCGCTGCTGATGGCCGACAGATTCATCTTCGGATCGACCCTCATGTCCGTGAACCTGGATGCGGGGATGACCTGGCTGCTTGGGGTGCTGCTCTTGAGCTTTGCCTCATTCTGGTGCGCCTGCGCGGTTAATGGAACCGTGAGTGCTGCACTGGCTGTTTTTCCGGCCCTGATCGCACTGCTTCTTGCTGGTGGACTCGGCGACTGGGTTGCGAACAGACTATTCCTTGGTGGAGGAAGGGACTTCATTGTCTCGAACTTCGGTCTCTTCGCAAATTTCCGATTTACCAAGGCAGTTTCAAACATAAACCTGCTCGCTATCGTTGTACCTTCAAAGCTGCTTCTACTTCTCTTGTTGCTCCCCACGTTGGTCTTCGCAGTGATCCAAAGTGGCCGGCTGTTTCGGAAGCTACTCCAAGACAGGCCCCTTTTTGTAGTACGGCGTTTGTTGCCTTTGGCCATCACTGCATTTTTGTGCAGTTTTTTGCTGGCAGCCTTTTTTGCCTTCGTGGCCCATGCCCAGCAACAGATGTGGGGAATGTTCCGTGAGATCCACGAAGCGATTGAGAACACTCAACCCGGCGCTGGGAACCTGGATGCGGCGCATCCGCTGCAAGTTTCGCTGGAAGATTTGAACAAGGCTGCTCCACTCTCCGAACGCACGCAACGGTGGCTGCGCAACGCCCGCATCAGTGTCGCTCCCGACAAGCCTCACCTCGGCGGTCGCTACTGTTGCCCGGGAAACTCCAGGGGCATCCCCTTTGCTCCTAACCAGGCATATTCGTGGTATTTGGCCACTATCCATCTGCCAAGCGGTTCGGACTGTACCGTGTCGTTCCAGGCCGGAGGCAGGTACGGCATTCTCGGCGGGGTATGTAGGTAAGGGTCGGTGCGTCAGCCTGAAACCTTTGTGAAACATGCTCTCCGAAATCGCGCCTACCATCGTCGCTCCACTTTCTGCTTTCGAGCTCTGCGGTTGCGTAGCACCCTTACCTTCCGTCCAGCACATCCTGCCATGACCGCATCTATCTTTTTTGTCACTCCCTACATGACACGATGAGCAAGCGGCGATTGCGCGGTTTCTGTCGACACCGGAATCGTGGAAAATATCGGGAGGCGGCGGAAAGGATACTCTATGACAAAGCCACGAACACTCGCTCTGCTAATTGTCGTCGCCCACTGGATCTTCGCAATGTGGCATCTGTTCCTTGCGGCGAAGATTCTTCCACCCCCAAACAACAACGTTAGTTGGCTGGCCATAGTTTTGTTGACGTCACTGCATTTGGGCGTATCAATTACGTTGTGGAAGCTTAGCGATAAATTTACCGGGCTGGTCTCGTTGATCTTCTTTTTGGCTGCTTTGGGTGTCGATCTTTATGAGCACTTCCTGCATAAATCTCCAAACAATGTTTTCATGGTAGCGTCCGGTAATTGGACGGCCTGATTTGACGCAAGTGTCTTTGTCCTTCTCGTGCTCGAGATTCTGGGATGCTCGCTTGGAATTCTGGTCCGAGGCGATAGGGCAAGGAAAAACAAGTCAACCCCGGAACTCAATTCAAATCTCAGCAAGCAACGCACCAGGCCCTCCTCCAGTCAATTCAACGCGCTCACGGCATGAAGGCTTTTGCCACCACGGAGGTTCCAGGCTATAACGAACTCACGCTAGGGATGGTTTGTCGGAACTTCCCTTAGCGCGTAACGAAAGGTTTGCCGTGAACCTCCATAAATCGCTCCATCGCCCGTGATGATGCTCGTTTACGCTTGGGATGAAGATAGCGCACCTGATTCTTGGCGCCCTCGCATCGTTGGCCGCGGAGGCAGCAATGGCCGCCATCGCACGCTCGAGCCCGTGTCTGCCTTGGGTGGTCGGCGCCATTCTCCTCGTGGCATTCGTCCCGGAACACATTCTAATCTGGGTGAGATTTCCCGTTTGGTATCACCTGGTCTTTCTCATAACTCTCGGTCCGCTGGTTGCGCTCGGCGCAGCGCTCCTTCGCCGCCGCGCCTCCTCGCCAAAGGCCGTGTACACCTTCGTCAGCGTTATGGCTCCCAGTCTGTGGCGGTACCGGAGTTGATTCACGAGTACTTCCACACTGAGGAAGAGGTTAATGAAAATCATTCAGGGCGAGCGGGTAGGACGGTCCCCTGCGAAGGCGGGCTCCTTCTACCTGTCCGGCTCTGACCGTAACTGTTGCCGAATTTGGGCTTGAAGGAATGTCAAACTCACCCAATTCAGTATCAAAAGCCACATTGCCACTCGGCCAGAGTCCTGCTTCTTTTGACAGTGTTCGAGACTCCATCTACGGTTGCAAACTTAACCGTTCGGCTTCTTTTGTTGCCTTGTCCATCAAGGCTGGGGCCCGTGCTCAGAGGGTTGCTCAAGTGCGGAAAATGCGAAATGAATAAAAAGACCATGGCGACGGATTGAAGCACCACGGCTTTTCATTGGGAGGTCCAATATGAACTGCACGATTGGAACTGTATTTTGCTGCGCGGCGTTCTTGGCCGCCGTCAGCCTTTCCACCACGACGCATGCCCAGACAACTCCATTTACAAAAACTCAGATTGCCGACCGCATCCGTAAAGTGGAAGACGGCGTGGACCAATTCCGCAAGTATCTGGAGAGCCGCGGAGGAGACGCTAAGGACCGGGCGGAATCGGCGCAGAGCAGCGGAGCGACAACGCGCCGGCAGCGTTCAAATTCAGCGAACACAGAAGCTCGGGGGAATCAAGCCAAGCAAACAAAAGACGATCTCGAAGACGCCATGGACGATCTGAATCGCACCACGAACCGTCTCCGGCGCAAGTTCGATCCGACGCCGAATTATCTGGAGACAAAGGTGCAAATGGAGCAGGTCATGGACAGCGGGCGCCGCGTCAATCAGGTGATGGTTAAGGGGAATTACGGCACTCAGGCAGAACGATACTGGGCTGCTTTGCGCTCGAATATCAATGATCTTGCGCGCTCCTACAACTTGACGCCCCTGGGCGCATAGGAACAAGGAAGAACGCTGCCGGATCGCGGACTTGTGGCTGGCGAATTGTTGTTTTGCTTCGGGGCATTGCTAGGGGGCATTGCGTTGAGCCTTGACACCGCATCAATTTCGCCAGGGACAGGTCATTTGCCATGCTAATTCTGTTACAATCATTTAGAATCATAGAGTTAGAGTGGGCGTGTAGCTCAGCTGGGAGAGGACCTGCTTTGCAACTAAGCAGGTTAAATTACATAAGTGCCGCATCTGGTGTCGCTTACGCGCAAACGTACGGCGCAATCATCGCCTTGAATTGGACGGAAGTTGGACGGAAATCGATGCCGGGAATCCTCGCATGGTTCTACCCCCTGAGAGCTTTCTGCGCGGAACGATCAATCTGACCCCACGGGCTTCGCGCTCTTCGTCAGGAAGGCGGGTCCCTTTTCAGGCTTCTGTAAGTCGTTGATTCCACGGTTGGGAACGTGGTTCAGTTGGTTAGAACGCCGCCCGGTCACTTGTTCGAGTTCCGCACTGTCACGGCCACCTCCGGCAGAACCTTCAATCCCAGCAGGACCACTAATCATCCTTTTTCCTTCCCCGCTCTGGCCTTACCGCGCCGGGGACCATTTTTCGCCGACTCGTGCTCGGTTCTTTCGTGAAGTGAAGCATGGCATTCCGCAGCAGCCAATTCGCTTTGGTTTGATAACCCCGGCCATCAGCTTTGAGCCAGGCAATGACGTCGGAATCCAGACGCATAGTTACGGGTTTCTTCTTTGGCCGATAGAACTTGCCGATTTCGGCTCCGCTCCAATCGAGGATCGGGGGCACGTCGGAAAAATCAATGTCCTGGTCTCTTTTTGCGGCGATGGCGCGGATGTCTCGCTTCTGCTCCTTTGTGAGCTTCCTCATAGGCTCTCCTTTCGTGCGACTCAGCAGCACGAGCCGAAATGATGCGGATGATTTCTTCACCTTGTTGTTCATGGAAAGTATGCACGGCTAGTAGAATCGAACCGGGCCCTATAGCTCCAACCGTTATCCATCGCTGTTCATCTTCAGAAGTGAAGTCGCGTTGCGTAAGAGCGTAGGGATCATCGAAAACGAGCATAGCCGTTTCAAAGCGAACATCGTGCTTGCGAAAGTTTTGTCGGTTTTTCTGTTCATCCCATTCAAACCGCATAAGCTGGTCGCGACCAAAACAGGGTATGACCTTCTTTGGCGCGTGTCAATACATTTGTACGTACACATCTTGACTCTGCCCCACACATCTCGCGTGTCGAACGGCAGCGTGAAATATGCACTAGCGTCAGCCCGTGAATCATCACCCTTTAGTTTCGTCCTGAATTCCTTTCGCATTAGTCCCCCAGATCAATTCGTATGGCAAGGAGTCGTCGTCCCGTGGAGGCCGTGTCGAAGTATTGCTTAATGATCTGTTTCCGACCGTGCGGTAGATCGCGGTCTTTTGCGACGCGCCGCGGTGCTGGCTCGCGTTCTTACTTTTTGAGCGGCTTAATAACTACCTCCTTAAAGAACACAATGTCGTTGTCGCTATGATTCTGCAATCCGAACCAGCCGAACTCCGGGCGCGGTCCGCGCTGCGGCTCGAAATCGAACTTCTTCTCTGGCACCGGATCGCCTTCCTTGAAGTCCGTTACTTTCTTACCATTCAGCATGACAATTGTGTGATTGCCGTCCAAAGTGATATCCATCGTGTTCCACACTCTGGGCCCGGCTTCCAGGCGTTTTTCACCAGCGGTTTGGTCAGGGAGTACAACATGCCGGTCTCGTGATACTCGTCCTCATTCGACTTCTCGGGATGATTGTCGATCTGCACTTCGTAACCATAATGCACCGGCATCCATGCTTCACGGGGTTCGATGGGAATACGGATGAAAACTCCCGAATTGTCGTTTTCATCGCGCATCTTGAACACAACGTGAATTTCACAGTTGCCGATCTTTCCTCCCATGCAGTAGAGCAGGCCCATTCCGCCGTGCGTGCGGATCAGGCCGTCTTCCACCGTATCGCCGCCGGGACCGACATGTTTCCATCCTGTTAGATCTTTGCCGTTGAAAAGCTGCTGCCACTTGCCGGGGTCGCCCTTGCAGCTGTCTTCATCGGCGGCAAGTGCCAGAGTCGCAAGTCCGGCAATCAGAAAAGTGCACACAATAAATCGTTTTAACATAGAGGATCTCCTCGAGTGTCCTGCTTGGCTGTCATAAGGACAGACCAATCTACTCGCACCTGCGCAAAGACGTCAAAAAGGTTGGTTAGTCCTCTCGTCCCGGCCTACTCAGGCGGCTCAAACCAGTAACGTTCTGCAGTAACTCGAAAACCTCGCAGCGTGGACACAATGTGGATCGCGTTGGCACCGGAACCGGTGCCTACTCGCTCGGCGAGCCACGGCAGATCGAGTTCCGCTCTTCGATTGAAAAACGCGGATCGCCGCTTCGAAGCTCGTACAAGAGCGCCTTCTGCCTGATTCCCGCAACGTCGTTCCTACGTGAAACAGGTAGACAAGGTTTTTCCTGTTTCCCTATCGGAAACAGGGGTTCGACGGAGTGGACGGACAATCAAAGACTGGGTATTTGAACCCAGCACCGTAAGCCCTTGAAAGTACAATGGCCTGCAGTGCAAGCGCGCACAAGCCTCTCCTGGGAGAGCACACGCCCACGCGTACGGCGGAATCATCGCCTTGAGTTGGACGGAATTGACCACCGCTGGCCCGCGATGCAGCCCACAACCAATGGCAGGAATCGCACCCAGAGCCTGCGCCGATACTTCTGGGCGTCATCCCAGCTCGCGATAAGCCACTAAAATCGCTTGTCTGGAAGCCTGTGCCCAAGTTTCCGATTTTCCGGTCAGGAGTTGGACTTGAGCGCGTATGTCCGTCCGCGTCGCACATGGGGCTTTTACGAATTCCGCCGGCAGTTGGAGTACAAAGCGAAGCTGAACGGCGCGGAGCTCGTGATAGCAAGTCGCTGGTTCCCGAGCAGCAAGATGTGCTCGGTGTGCGGTCGGATTGCGGAAGATCTGCCATTGTCCGCGCGGGAGTGGACCCGCGAGTGTGGTGCGTTCCACGACCGGGACATTAACGCGGCAAAGAATCTCTGCTGTTACCCACTCGCTAGGGTGAGTTGGACCCGAAGGAACGCCTGTGGAGAGGAAGGCTCTGGCGCTGGCTTTACCGCCAGCGTGAAACCAGCCTCGCGGAAGCAGGAATCAACTATGCCTCATATTGGCATAGATTGAGCAACGGAAAGGATTGGTTGACACGGACGCGGGCGGGCCTATCCGGCCGACAATCAACGCCGTGTTTCTTTCAGCCGAGCGCGTCCGCTATCCTATCGCGCAATTCCTTTTCCGCCGCGAGCGCGCTGATGTAGCCGAGCTTGCGATAGTTCTCGAACCGCTCTTCGTCGAACCACTGGTCTGCCGTGGAGTCATGGGGATAGGACTGATTGACTTTGGAGTATCCGAGCAAATCCTCCGGGTCGTCCGTTTTCAGCCCCGGCTTGATATACAGAAGCAGCCCGTCATCGGCCTCCTTGCCGGGCGTGTAGCGGATTCTGCACAGGTCGAAGTGCTGGCTGACGTACCCATTTTGCGGCACAAGGTCCCGGGTCACACGAGTAATCTCCACACCAAAATCAACCCGGCAGCGTTCCATGGCATTGTGAAGATCTGCGAAAGCGTAACCCGAATCGCACGAAGCGTCGCAAGCAACGATCAGCTTGCACCGGCGGCGCACGAGTTCGTACACTGCCAGGTTCTCGAAGTGACCTCCGTCAGACAAGTAGACATATTTACTGTCATCGCTCGCCGCACCGAAGAGTTCCCGCAAAAGGCACAAGAAACCCAGATCCGGGCTGCCTCTTAGCCACTTCTCTTTCCCTGGATTTCCAAGCCACCACCCCAAACGCACGTCAAATAGCGTCATCAGAAAGGCCAGGGCGGGTTCGGAATAAAAGCCCATGTTAGGACTGGCCGCGGCACCGGAGATGGCCATTGCGGTCCCCAAACTTAACCCTTTCTCGGTGCCCGGCTTCTCCATCCCCGCCAGTGCCGTCTCCGAAAAGAGGCTTTGCTGTTCGAGTCCTCCCGGCAGCGGTCGCGTGTATCCGGAATAAGATGGAGTCAGTATGAACGACCGAGCTTTTCGAGTCTGCAGCCCGATTTCATTCCCTCGGGTCACATTCACGCTGGCATTCAACAGCACCACGGGACGCGCTTTCCATTCCGATCCCGGTTTGGTCAAACGGATTTGCAGCGAGGAAAGCGGCAAATCGTCTTCGGTGGAAAACCCGGTGAATGGCTGTCCTTGGCGATCGGGGACCGACGCCCCGAGGTAGCAACGCACAAGCCGGTTCCGGTATAGCAAGTGCGTCGAGAATGCATTGATGTCCACACGCCAGGAAAGCACTAGCGCCGCACCAGCGAAACCTATCCAGACGCAAGCAACCTTGAAATCTACGTAATCGCTGGCCGCGCTAAACTTAAAGGGCTCGCCATAGAACTCGGCCGCCACCCACGCCGAGAGCACAGACAACCCGACGAGCAACCCCACGATGAAGATATAGGGAGTCACCCGCGCCGCCCAGTCAGGCATCTTTTTCTTCAACGGAGCATCTGGAATTGGGAGTCCAGTGGCCGGACTTCGGCCAAACAACACACCGTATGCCGTCGAGGCAGCCCACAGGAGCACGCCGCTGACCGTGAATCGATAGTGGTGCTGGGCCGCCTCTTGAACTACAAGCGCGTTCAGCCAGGTAGGCATGTAAGCAACCAGAACAAAGAGTAGTACCCAGCCGCATGCGTAGGCGGCCAGCCACCCTCCGAGCCGCGCCCACCATTCCCGGTACGCGTCGAGGAACTGACGACCCATCAGGCCGATATGGAGCGCCCCGGTGACCAGCATGAACACGACGAGTCCCGGTGCCCCGAAGGTCACCACCTTCCACACTCCGATAACCGTGTGGGGTGTTACTTGTCCATTTACGCTCGATGCGTACGGCAAAAACAGGAGACCGCCGAGCGCCCCGGCCAGAATCGCAGTCGGCAGGATCACCGAAGCCGCTGGTCCACTATCGCCGCTGCACCACCCCTGAAGCCATGCCAGCCATCGCGCCACGCATGCAATCGTCCAAAAGGAGCCGTACGCGACCAACCCTATCGCCATGCTCGAGAAGAGGAGGTAGTCCGGTGGCAGGTCGTAACGGAAAATTTGGTCCAGGGCATAACTGAACAAAGCCGCCGAGAGAAACAGGGGAGCCAGGATTAACGCTTGGATGGCCCAGGGCCTGGCAATCCAGTGGATCTTTGAACCCTTTGGTGGGTTTACCCAACAGAGATTCAAGCCCATGCCGACGACGCCGAACAGTCCGAAGGTCAAGCCGACAACAAGCGCCCAGTACTGCGCAAAACCGGACTCGGTCGGAGTTTTCGCTGTCAACCAGGCCAAGCCATAACCCCAGTCGTCGAAGCGGTCGAGGAAGTGCGGAAGATACACGATGCTTCGCGGCAGGAGCAGCAGACTCAACAAGGCCAGCAAAAGGATAATCAGGTTCAAGAGAGTGTTTCGAAGATAGCTTGCTAGGAATGCCCAGAAGTCCGCGCTTAACAGGCCTGTGCGCGGTGTCAGATAGTTGCTGTAATTGCGCAGGAAGCGAACTTCGGAGGCTTCCGTTACGTTCTGAGGTTCGTAAGCCGCTGGTGCCAGTTTCTTTTCCACCTCCTTGATGCCGATATTCTGATGGTGCATCCATGCCATGAGCCAGCTTCCGATGTAGCCGCCTCCGGAAACAGTGGAGAGATAGTCGAATTTGCGCAGCAACCCGAGCTGCGCGAGTCCCTGAAGGATTCCAAGGTTAAATGTGGCGCTTCGGATGCCGCCCCCGGAAAAAGCCAGCCCGATCAAGCTGTCGGCAGGATCCCGGGTGTTCTCTTTGGCTTCAAGCCGCTCAAGCCGGCTGCTTCGAATTTGCTGGAGCTCACTGTGCAGGACATGGCCGACAGTAATTCGAGGGACATTGAGACTCAGAGTTTTTCCTTGGTCTCCTGGAATACCTTCGGAGGCGCTGGTCGTCTGCGGCGGCGCAAGAGCTGCTATCAACGCGTTGCCATCCGGCGTACCAAGCCCCGTGCAAGCGTCCCAACCGGGACCAGCTTGATAGCCCCCATTGTTTCCGACGGTGATGTCGTGAAATGTTGCTTCCACGGGTGCCGTGTAGAGCAGCGGGTTAAGGTGGCCGACGGCACGCGCGGCATGCTGGTTTATGACTGCAATTAACCCTGCCCAGAGGGGTGCGACTGCGCTTGTGCCTCCAACCACACCCTGCTGGCCGTCCACGATGATTTGGTAGCCGGAATTGGGATCGGCATCTCCCGCAACATCCGGAACACCGCGGCCGAGCATTCCGTTGGGGGCCTGGGGAACGCCTGCGGTTTGTTGCCAAGTCGGAAGGTCGAACACTTGGCTCACGCCGCCTCCCGTCGCGCCGCCTCCGGTTCCGAGATCGTTCCAGGTTTCCTCGTCGTTGATCTGCTTGCCTGTGGCATGCAGAACTGTGCCGCCGCAAGCAAGGATCGAAGGGCTCGATGAGGGAAAGTCAACATGAAATTGGCCGTCATTCACGCCATCGCTTGCACCGTTGTCGCCCGAGGCAGCGCAGACCGTGACTCCCAGGGTAGCCGCATCCTGGCATGCAGCATCGAACGCCATCATGGCCTGTTGAGTCCACTCATTTTCCGGTCCTCCCCAGCTGATCGAGATCACCGAGGGATTATTTGTGGTGTCATGAATCGCGGTGGTGAGGGCATCGAGAAAACCTTGGTCGGTGTTCGGTGCGAAATACACCGCGATACTCGCGCCCGGCGCCACGGAGCCCGCGACCTCAATGTCGAGCGCTACCTCCCCGTCCGCTTGGTTGGGATCACCTGTTGGCGCATTCATCCCGCCATCCACCGACACGGCACTCACCTGCGGTACAGAGATGCCAAGGCTGGCAAAGAAAGCGTTCAGATCGTCGGTGTTGTACCCGCCGCCAAGCTCGAGAATGCCGATACACTGGCCCGCACCCTGTCCACTGGCGGGAAAATCATAGGCCTGCGCAACCTGCGTCGGTGTATAAGAGGTTGTTGCGATGTGAGGCTGCAGTCCGCCCGAAGCGTCTTTTTTGAGCCGGAAATGCGGCGTGGACTGCGGACGATTGTCCAACCCGAAAACACCTTCGATGACTTCCGCAAGATCTCGCGGGATCCTCAAGTGCCCAGTCCGCCCGCGGTACTCGCCGCGAGGATGCCTGTAGAGGCTGAGTTCGACTTCAAAAGCACGACAGAATGCACTCACTGGCCCGGTAAGGACGATCGAGCGCCGCGGAACGCTTTCACTTTTTACTCGCAGGCCTTTCGTCTCCGCGAAGGTCCGGATACGCGCGAGGTCCTCGGCGAGGGCGCCGTGCGCCTGCGCAAATTCCTCACGAGTTAAATGGCGCCGCTCGGCAACCGGCCTCCTGCCGAGTTCTTCGATGCGCGGAAATCGCCCCGACCCTTTCGAACGCCGGCGAACGACAATCGTAACGTCAATAACTTCATGTGGGTCACACGGCCCAATCCTCACAGCACCGGGGAGAGGCGCCCGCTCGCTGTTGGGCATTTCTATTTTGCTGTCCTTTTTAGCCATGATCCCTCCCTCACCCGTGTCCTAGAGGACTATAACCACTTGTTCCCCCTGTGAAACGCTGGTCGATGAAGACCGGAGCCTCGTCTGCCTTATGCAGCGTGAATGGATCTGGGCACAAGAGTGGTGGGAAGAGGACGGCTGGGAGCGTAGGAAAATGAGCGAGCCTTCTCCACTCTCAGGTTAATTCACTTGACGTCTATTTTTCTCAGGGATAAACACTGTCTCACGCTTAAGGGGTGATACGCAAGGGAGGCGGTACCTCGAGTAGTACCTCGAGAGTCTCCGTGCGGGCACCGAGCTCGAGGAGCGGTGACGATGCTGATCTGCGCCACCATGGCAGCTCGACCACCGAGTCAGAGAGACCAAAGCCTCTCTGACTCGGATTCCTTGCGCAGGAGCACCTTGGATGGAACGGAAACTGCCAGTTTGGCACGCTGAAAAAGCAAAAAGAAAAGCATCTCCCCTTGCTTACCGAGGGCAGAGGTGCTAGCCTCGGTTACCGAGGACATAGACATGAGCAAACCTTCGGATCTCGTGCAGGGCACGCTGGACATGTTGCTGCTGAAAATTCTGGCGCTTGAGCCGATGAACGGATTCGCAGTTAGTCAGCGGCTGAAACAAGTGTCTGGCGACGTTTTACACGTGAGCGACGGATCGCTCTACCAAGCCTTGCACAAGTTGGAACAAGAAGGCTGGATTACAGCCGAGTGGAAAACGTCCGAGTATGGACGGCGGGCGAAATATTATTCTCTGACACGACTGGGGCGGCGACAGCTCGAAAAAGAAGCAGATAACTGGGGCAGGCTTTCGAGCGCCATTTCGCGGGTTATTAAGCTCGAAGAGGCGTGAGCGTCGGTTGGCCCCGAGCGGAGGTTGAAGTATGCGACCGGAGCATTGGCTGTACACGATTCCGCTACGGTTACGGTCGTTGTTTCGCCGGGCGCAGGCGGAGCAGCAATTGGATGACGAGCTGCGCGACCACCTCGAACGAAAAACCCAGGAATACGTGGCTAAAGGGGTGGCACCCGAGGAAGCGCGGCGGCGCGCTTGTCTCGACCTGGACGGAATCGAGCAGACCAAAGAGAAATGCCGCGATACGCGCAAAGTAAACTGGATTCAGGACTGGATTAAGGATTTGCGCTACGGGCTGCGTATGCTGCGGCAAAACCCTGGATTTACAGCAGACTGCCATTCGAGGAGTTGACTCCTCTACCCCAGAGGCCCTCGCTCCGGTCTGGGTTATGCTGTCCCAGTCCATCAACGCTTAATCGGCCTCATGCGTCCCACTCGTAGGCACATCCGGTTTTCGACTGGATGCCTTCGCTGTGCTGGTGCGCCTAGGCGACCCGCGAGTAGTTCCGTGCTTTCACTGCATGTTCCTTCTCGACATGTCGCCCTCTACGACCCCGGGGAGTTCATCGGCTGCACATACCCAGTTCTTGGCCGACAACATTGGCCTTCGCCATCGCTTAACCGGCTCGGCACTCCCAAGTACCCCACCATCCGCTTCTGGTGGGTTCTGGTATTTCGTGGCTTCTGTAATGCCGCCGATTGAACCAGGGTTAGGAAGAATTCCCGGATCATCCCGCTTCAGGGACAAAGATCGTTACTGATCGCGTATCTCCTGCCAGAGTCCGCCACTTGCCGCAGGTCGCGCCGCGGC
>Ga0209159_1001657_pt1 | contig 16578 bp, 12 predicted proteins | sample GraSoiAngelo_144_FD_185901 | JGI IMG/M metagenome (GOLD analysis project Ga0209159, IMG submission 185901) | Grasslands soil microbial communities from the Angelo Coastal Reserve, California, USA - 14_1009_02_40cm (SPAdes) (version 2) | ecosystem: Environmental > Terrestrial > Soil > Grasslands ...
GGCTGGGCGGCCGCCTTGCTCGCTGTTCTCGGCCTGCTCGCCGCGCCGACCCTGGAGGCCCAGGGAACCCCCGCCGGCACCCAGATCCGCAACTGGGCCATGCTCGCGTTCGATGCCGGAGGCCAGGCGTATAGCGTCGCCTCGGACACGGTCGATCTCCTGGTAGGACAGGTGGCCGGGGTAAACCTGCAGCCGCCGCGGGTAAGCATCGGCGCCGCGGGCGCCGCCGTTGTGTTCGCGCACACCCTCACGAACCTCGGGAACGGACCCGACTCGTTCACCGTCACCGCCGTGTCGGTCCGCGGATGGCCCGTGACCCTGTATCGCGATTGGGACGGGGACGGCTTGCTGGGGCCGAACGATTCGCTGCTCACGGGGCCGGTGCCCCTGGCGCCTGGGAGCGCCGCCTCGCTGCTGGCGCGCGTGGCGATCCCGGGCGCCGCCAGCCCGGGCGTGAGCGACACGATCACCGTTACCGCCACGAGCCGTGTCAGTCCCGCCGTGAGCAGCTCGGCGCAGGACCGGTTGGACGTCTCGTCGGCACCGGTGGCCGTCAGCCTCACCAAGCTCGTGGATCGGCCGACGGCCGCTGAGGCCGACGTCCTCACCTACACCCTCGACTACGCCGTCTCCGGTAGTGCCGTCGCGTCCGCCGTCCAGCTCGCGGACTCGATCCCCACCGGGACGTCCTACGTCCCGGGGACGATGCGCTGGAACGGAGCTCCCCTCACCGATGCCGGCGGCGACGACGCTGGCTCCCTCGCGCCCGCGGGCAACGGGGTCGTGGTGGTGGACTTCGGCGCGCTCGCGCCGGGAGCGACGGGGTCCGTCACCTTCCAGGTGCAGGTGAATCCGGGCCCGGCACGCACCGTGAACAACCGCAGCAACGTCACCTTCAACTCGGGCGGCGGATCCGACACTACGCGCTCAAACACGGTGCAGACGAACGTGCTCGTGCCGGCGCTGTCACTCAGCAAGCAGCTCACGAGCCCGTCGGTGGCGCTGGTGGGCCAACAGGTCAACTACACGCTGCGCTACGGCAACGCCGCCGGCGCCGCCCCGGCGCAGAGCGTCGTCCTGACCGATACGCTCCCCACGGGGCTCCAGTACGTCAGCGCGACGCCGGCACCAGCCGTGGCGAGCCAGGTGCTGACTTGGTCCCTCGGCACGCTCGCCGCGGGGGACAGCGGTGCTATCGACCTGGTGGCGGTGGTGGCGCCCACGGTGCGCGACACGGTACTCGTCCGCAACCTGGCATACCTCCAGGCACAGAGCACCGCGCCCCTGACGGCGGCCGCGGCACAGCTGGCTCTCGTCGGCCCGCCCAGCGCGGCGCTCGGGCTCGACCTCACGGCCGACGTGCTCGAGGTCGGCGTGGGCGAGGCGATTCCGTACACGGTCATCGTCCGGAACCCCGGCACCCTGACGGTCACGAGCATGCGGATTACGATCCAGCTGCCGGTTGGGGCGCGATACGTGCCCGCCAGCGCGATCGGCGCCGACTCGAGTGTCGGGGGCGGCGGGCAGCTGATCCTGTTCACCGGGGCGGCCCTCGTCCCCGGCGCGAGTCGGACGCTGCGATTCGTCGCAGCGCTGGTCTCGGCGCCGGGCGCCGTGGCCGCGGCGCGCGCCACCGCGTCCGGGCAGGTGTCGGGCGGCCTGGCCGGCTCGCCCGAGGCGATCGCGTGGGTGCAGGTACGCCGCGCGTGGCCGATGGAGACGCGCGCCGCGATCGGGAAGGTCTGGGTGGATTCGGGCGGGATCGGCTTGGCGAACATCGACATCTGGACCGAGGACGGACAGGTCGCGACGACCGACTCCACGGGGAAGTTCTCGTTTACCAACCTGCGCCCGGGTCGGCACGCGTTCCGTGTCGATCCGCGCTCGATCCCCGAGGGGTACCGGGTGGCGGGTGAGGAAGTTCAACTCGTGGACGCGAGTGGCTGGACCACGCCGCGGGTGAGCTTCCACCTCCTCGCGGGCGGCGCAGCGCCCGCCGCAAGGATTCGCCAGCCCCGTTCCCCCGTCCGGGACACGGTGCGCCCTGAGGTGATGCGGCGCCCCGTGGACATCGTCTTCGCGGCGATTCCACTCCCGGCACCGGCCGCCTCCGACGGGCCGCTCCCCGAGCTCCGGCTGCCCCAGGGGTCGGGGTCGAAGGTGCGGTACGAAGTGACGCTCCGGCAGCCGCAGGACGTTCCCCTCGACGCGGTCGTGAGCTTCAGCCCGCTCGGGGACTCGGCCGTCGTCTATCGGGACGGCGTGCGGTTCACGAGCTACCCCTGGCTCGACAACGAGGCGATTCCCATCCCGCCCGCGAGCCCGGGTGCGGAGATCCGAATCGTGGCGTGGTCGTCCGAGCGGCGCGACTCCGCTACGCTGCGGATCGTGACGTGGCCGTCCGCGCGAGGCGCGTCCGACATGATGCGACGGCTCGCAGGCCGGACGGTGGTGACCGTCCGCGCGGCCGTTCACAACTCGCGCCTTCCGGTGGTGGTGGCGCTCGGCGAGCCGGCTTCGGGCGGGGCGCTGACGGCACCGGACACCGCCGTCGCCGTTGTCCCGGCTTCGGCCGGAGCCGTGCCGGCACCGGATACCGCGGCGGCCGCCGCCCCGTCCGGCCACAGCGCGCCCGCGGCACGTCCGGAGACGGTGTTCGTCGCGCCCGCGCGCGCGGCGGCGGACCGGGCAACGGAGCGCCAGGCAGCGGTGATTCACGGTCCAGGGATCGAGATCTCGGCCCCGCGGGACGGCGCCGTCCTGCGTGAGGACCGCGTGTACATCGGCGTGAAAGCCGAGCCCAACGCCCCCCTCGTGCTCTACGATGGAGGGAACGTGATCGACACCGTCCATGCGCGAATCGACGGGGTCTATGACTTCATCGCCGTCCCCCTCGCCCGGGGTCCCCATCGCTTGCGCGTTGCGATGAGGAACTCCTGGGGTCAAGAGCGCTGGGACAGCGTTGCCGTCCACGTGACGGGCCTGCCCGCGCGGTTCGAGGTGCCCAGCCGCGTGACCCTCGTCGCCGACGGACGCTCGACCACCGTGGTGGACGTGCGCGTCCTGGACGCCTGGGGGGTGCCGGTGGCACAGCCGGCGTACGTGTCGGTGAACGCAAAGGGGGCGGAGCCGCTGGGGGAGGACGCCGACCCCTCCTCGGTCGGGCGCCAACTGCTCTCGAGCGCGACGGGCCGGCTCGTGATCACCCTGCGGCCGGGCCGAGACGTGAGCCTGGGCGCCCTCGAGCTCAAGTCCGGCGACGCGACGGCCACCGTGCCGCTCGACCTGCTCCCCGAAGTGCGCGGTCTGACCGTCGCCGGAGCGGGGATGGTGGGGGCCGGGGCGAGCCCCGAGTCCTACGGCGCGGTCACGGCGCGCGGCCGGCTGGACTCGCAGACCTCGTTCACGCTGGGGCTCGACTCCCGCCGGTTGCACGACGGGCAGGACGTGTTCGGCCGCAGCGTCGACCCGCTGGGGCAGGCGCAGTATCCCATCCTCGGGGACGCGAGTGTGCAGCAGAGTCGCACGGCGTCGCGGACCTGGCTGTCGGCCCGGGTCGAGCGCGGCTTCGATTGGGCGGCGTTCGGCGATCTCTCCAGCACCGACTTCGCGAGCGGCCTGAGCCTCGCGCAGTACCGACGGTCGGTGACGGGTCTCGCCGCGCGCGTCACGACGGGCGCGGTCACCTGGAGCGCGTTCGGCAGCTTGACGGCGCAGTCGCTGCGGCAGTTGCAGATCCGCGGAGCGGGGATCTCCGGTCCCTATCAGCTCGCCGGTGGCATCCTGCCCGGCACCGAGTACCTCCGCCTCGAGACCCGGGACCTCCAGAACCCGGAACGCGCCGTCGCCACGCTGGCCCTGATCCGGTTCGTGGACTATCAGATCGACTATGTCGACGGCGTGGTGCTCTTCAAGCAGCCGATTCCGGCAGCCGACGCGAGCGGGAATCCCGTGTTCATCGTCGCGACCTTCGAAGCGGCCGCCGGCGGCGAACCACGGCTCGTGGCCGGCGCCCGGGCGGCGCTGGACTTCCGGCCATTGGTGGAGGGCCTGGGACTGGACTCGCTTCGCATCGGCGTGACCGCCGTGAACGCCGAGCAGGCGATCGACCGCTACCGCCTGGTCGGCGGCGACGTGCGAGCCTTCCGGTTCGGGGCCGTCGACGTCAGCGCGGAGGTCGCCTATGCCGAGCACGGCGACTCGACGGGCCTCGCCACCTCGGCGAAGGCGAGCTACAGCCTGTTCGGCGGCGCGGTGACGGTCGGGGGCGGCTACATGCGGGTCGGCCGCCAGTTCACGAACCCATCCAACGTCGCCCTGCAACCCGGCTTGACCGAGGAAAACCTGAGGGGTGGGCTGAAGCTCGGCGGGACAGAGCTGCGGGCGGAGCACACGCGCCAGGATTTCGAGCTGCAGGGCATCGACCGCGAGCACACGCGCGTCGGCATCGTGCAGACCGTCGCCCCCGGGTTCCGCGTGGACGCGGGCGTGGCGAACGATCAACTGGGGGGCGGCGCGCTGACGTCCAGCGAGGTGACGGCAGCCGAGGTGAAGACGCAGTGGGGCGTGTCCCCGGCGCTGCAGCTCTGGACCGAAGCGCGCCGCCGCCTGAGCGTCTCCGGCCCGGAGCTGTCCCCGGACATCTTGGGCTTCGGCGGGAGCTACCGGGTAGTCCGCGGTATGGCCCTCGAAGCTAGCCACCGGTACGTCTCGCGCCCCGACAGCCAGGGCAGCTACTCGGTGTCGAGCATCGGCGTGCGGGCGGACATCGGGCCGGGCACCCAGGCGTGGGGCAGCTATCAGCTCAGCGGCGGCGTGAGCGGCGCCGGCAACGCCGCCATCATCGGGCTCCGCAACCGGCTGCAGCTCTCGTCGGACCTCACGGTCAACCTGCTCTTCGAGCGCCGCCAAGGCGTGCGGAACGCCTCCATCGCGGATCCCGTGCGGGCGCTCCCGTTCCTGCAGACCGAGGGCGACTACTGGTCCGCCGGAGCCGGATTGGAATTGCTGCCGCAGCACGCGCCGTACCGGTTGACGGCCCGCGCCGAGGTCAAGGATGGCGCGCTGCAGTCAACTCGGCTCGCCACCGTGGCCGGCGACGTGACTTTCGACGCGTCACTCGCTCTGCTGTCGCGCCAGGAATTCTCCCAGAACGCGCTCCCTGGCGCTCCGCTCTCGCGCCGCCTGTCGAGCCTGTGGGGCTTGGCGCTCCGGCCCGCGCACAGCGACCGGCTCAACGTGCTCGCGAAGCTCCAGTGGACCGACGACCGCAATCCGATCGGGGGCGGCGTGCTGGTCCCCCAGGGGAAAGAGCAGCGGCTGATCGGCGCCGCCGAGCTCATCTGGGCGCCCCGCCCGTCCCTGGAGTTCGCGTCCCGCTACGCCATGCGCCGGACGCAGGCCGATCGCCGGTACGCCGACGGCACCCTCCAGACCTTGACCGCCTGGGCCGACTACATCGGGGGCCGGATGACCCTCGACGTGACCCGCTGGCTGAGCGTGCGCAGTGACGGCCGGCTGCTGGTGGAGCGGACGACCGGCTCTACGGCCTGGGACGGTTCGCCGGCGCTGGTCGTGCGCCCGGTCAACGGGCTGGAAATCGCCACCGGGTACCGGTTCGGCAATCTCGACGATCCGGACTTCTCCGTGCGCGGCGGGCACGGGCTGTTCGTCACGCTCTCGGCGGCACTCACGGAGAAGGTCTTCCACACGGCGGCGGACTTCTGGCGCTCGCGGTTCTAACCGCACTGACCGGGCGATGCCGGTGCTGCACAACCGAGAACAAACAACAGGGGGCCGGGATCCCGGCCCCCTGTCTTCATCTATTATCCCCCGCGATGGTCGCTAGCCCCTGGCGCCCGCGCGCACCTCCGCCGGTTGCCAGATGCTGATCTTCCGGGTCTCCGGCATCAGGAACAGGCTCAGCAGGAACGCCACCGCCGGCACGACGATGGGATAGACCAGCGCATTGCCCAGGCTATGGGTGGCGACGTACGCCGCGGTCGTGATGACCGGTACTAGCCCGCCGCCCCAGCCGTTGCCGATGTGATAAGGCACGGACACCGACGTGTACCGGATGCGGGCCGGGAAGTACTCGGCGAGGAACGCGCCGATCGGACCGTAGACCATCCCCACGTACGACACCATCACCGCGACGCACAGGATCGCCACCGGGTAGTTGACGTTAGCCGGGTTCGCGGCGTTGCCGAGGGCGGTGTAGAGGGGATAGTACGTGACCGCGGCCAGGAAGAAGCCGGCCAGGATGATCGGCTTGCGGCCAACGCGGTCGGAGAGCCACCCGAAGAAGATGAGCGACGGCGTGGCGATCAGCAGCGCGATGCCCGTGATGATGGCCGGTCGCAAGACGTCCGGTTTCATCACCTGCTGCAGGAAGTAGAGCGCCCAGAACTGGCCGCTGTACCACACCACCCCTTCCCCGATCACCACGATGCTGGCGATCACGACGTATTTGATATTCTCGCTCAAGAAGGCCTCGCGCCACGGATTGGCCGCCGTCTGGCCCTTGGCCTTGATGGCCTGGAAGATCGGCGTCTCCTGGAGCTGCAGCCGGATGTAGATGGCGATCGCGACCATCACTAACGAGAGCAGGAACGGAATCCGCCAGCCCCACGCCGCCCACGCCGCGGTGCCCACAATCTCCCGGGTCGCGAGGATCACGGCGAGCGAGACGACGATACCGAGCGTAGGCGACGTCTGCAGCCAGCCGGTGTAGTAGCCGCGCTTCTCGTCCGGCGCGTGCTCGGCGACGTACGTAATGGCGCCGCCGTACTCCCCGCCGAGGCACAGGCCCTGGATCAGGCGCAGCACCAACAGCAGCACGCCCGCCAGCGCGCCGATCTTGGCGTAGCTGGGCACGACCCCGATCAGCGCCGTCGACAGACCCATGCCGCTGAGGGTGATGAGGAACGTGTACTTGCGGCCCACCAGGTCGCCGATGCGGCCGAACAAGAACGCCCCGAACGGGCGGATCAGGAACCCGGCGGTGAAGGTCCCGACCGTCTTGATGAGCCCCGCTCCCGATCCGCCCTCGGCGAAGAACTGCACCGACAGGATCGCGGCGAGACTGCCAAAAATGTAGAAATCGTACCACTCGATCACATTGCCCACGGCTGCGGCGATGACCACCCGGCGCAAAGCCTTGAAGGAGAGCTGGGGCGCGGTCATGGTCCTCCTCGATGGTGGGAGGTTCGAGTCTGCGTTGCGAGTACGCCGCACCGGTGCGGCGTACTCCGGTCCTGCTCCCTAAGCCAGCGCATAATCCGTGCTACTTGTCGCCCGAGCCGCCGGCGACCAGTCCCTTGCTCCGCCACTTCTCGAAGATGCGCTTCACCTGCTGGTGCGCGTCGTCCAGCGCCTGCGGCGCGCTCATCCGCCCCGTCGCCACGTTGGCGAACATCGTCGGCAGCACGAAGGTGTCGAACACCTCGCTCTCGGCCGGATTGGCCGGACCCGGGTACCCGATGTTCGTCGCCCACTGCAAGGCGGTGCTGATCGGCTTGAGCTTGCTGGGCGGGGTGGAGCCGAATGGGTCATTCGCCGTGGCCTGCTCGAGCCAGCGCTGACCCGCCGCGGGCTTCTGCCCCAGGGCCGTGCCGGGGTCGGCCACGGAGCCCGGGAACGACGGGAAGTTGTAGAGCTTGCTCGCCGAGACGGCGTCCCGGTAATGCGCGATGAGATCGAGCAGGAACTGCTTCGCCACGTCGGGGCTCTGCGCGAACTTCCAGATGGCGTAGATCCCCATCACGTGCTCGCTCGCCCAGCGTGTCCCCCGCGGCCCTTTCAGCGCCGGAACGAAGAAGATGTCGTCGGCCACCGGCAGCTTGTTGTCCTGTGCGGTGCGGTAGGCTGAGATGGAGTTGAGGATGTAAGTGGTCTGGCGGGCATTCAACGCTTGGTTGTTGGACGCGGCGTTCCAGCTCAGCACCGCCGGCGTCATCCCCGCCTGGAACAGGCGGACCCCGAAGGTCAGCGCCTCGAGCGCCTGGTCCGACTTCAGGACGACGTTCTCGTTCGCGTCCTGTATCGACCCGTCGAACGACCACAGCATCGCGCGCGCGGCCATGTTCGAGTCCAGCTCCTGCGACATCCCGATGCCGATGGGGATCTGGATCTCAGGGTGTTTGGCCTTGATCTGCGGCGCCGCGGTGACCAAGTCTTCCCACGTGCTCGGCCCGTCGGGCATCCCGACTTCGGTCCAGGCGCTCTTCAGGTAGTCGCCGGGGTCGGGCACGTAGTTGTCGCTGAAGCCGAACCACTTCCGCGTCACCGGGTTGTAGGTGCTGCGCTTGCACAGATCTTGGATCGGTCCGTGCCGGCGTTCGGCGTCGCGCACCACGTCCGCCATGTCGAGCACCTGCGCCTCGAACGCGCCGGGCGGCGACAGGAACTGGAACAGGTCGTGTCCCTGCTGAGCCGCCACCTCGGCGTTGGCCCGCGTCGTCAGGTCGGCGAGGGCGATGTGGTCCACGGTCACCTCGACGCCCTTGGTGGTGCCCCAGTCCTTCGCGTAGCGGTCGAACCACACGTCGTAGGCGGGGACGAAATGGCTCCACTGGATGATTTTGAGGGTCTTCTGACGGCGCCGAATCCAGATCGTTGGTCCCAGGGCCGCGGCGGCGGCGGCCGCCCCCGTCGTCGCCACGAACTCCCGTCGGTCCATCCCCTTCCGCTTGGTCATCGGCACAACCTCCGTTCCTTGAGAGACGGCCCCGCGGCGGAGCACTCGTCACTCCGCCGCGAGGTCGACTGCCCTGTGTGGATCACAGCGTGTACAGCACGCTGAGCGCAATCTGGTTGGCGTTCCGCGTCCCCACGTTCCAGGAGGTGTGCGCGTTGAATACCTCCAGACCGACCGCATAGCGACCCGCCCGGAAACGCAGCATCCCTGCGACATCCGCATTCTTGGTCCGGAACGGCGCGACGAGACCAGGGGACTTCGCCTCATTGGGATCGTCCATGCCGTAGTAGACCCACGCGCCCCAGTGGGACGTGAAGTCATAGCCGCCTTGCACCCACATCCCCCAGCCACGCACGTTGCCCTGCTGCGAGATGTGCGCGAACTGCTGGCCGAGGGCCTTGCCCGTGTAGGCGTTGCCGTGGATCGTGAACTTGCCGGACGTGACGTTGGCGCCCGCTTCGAAACCGGTGCCGGTCAGGTCTTTGCTGGTGACGCCGACGGCCGTCGTGTCCTTCCAGTCGACGTGGCCGACCACGTACGCCGTCCAGCTGAGGCTGGGGCCGCGCTTGCCGAAGTTGAGGCGCGCTTCGATCTGGGGCTTGCCCGAAGCTTCACCGCTCCCGATGAGGCCGCCCACGTCGGCCCCCGACCCTTTGAACACCGCGAGCTGCAGCTGCATGGTGAGGGGCTTGCCCGGAGCGAGCTCGTGATACAGGTAGACGCCCGGATAGCGCCACCCGATCATGCCCGTCGCCCCGTACCCCAGCGGGAATGCGATGTGTGAGACCGAGACGGGCACTTCGCCGAACATCGGCGACCAGAACTGCCCGATGCGGAGCGTCGTGCGGCCGTCGGTGAGGTCAGCGTAGGCGAAGCGGACGCGGAGCTGCGGCTGCTCGTCGCCGAACGGCGGACCACCGTTCAGCGCGCCGAAGAAGTCGGCCTCGAGCACACCTCGTGGGGACCATTTGCCCAGTACCGGCGAACCATTGAACGTGAAGTTGATGCGGGTGTTGCGGACGTCGCCGTCGAGATAGGTCTTATCGGTCGCGGGCTGAGCTGCGGCGGCATACTCGGCGTTCTGGCCGTTCCCAAAGATGAAGAATCCGCGGTTCATGAACATCGTGGCATTGATGAACCCGCTGATCGTGAGCGTCTCCCCCTCGCCGAGCTTCACGACTTGTCCGCCGCCCTGGGCGACGGCCGGGCGCGCCCCGAGCAGCAGGATCCCCGCCACGACGAACCCCGAGAACCATGTCAAACGCGCTCTCATGATCTCCTCCTCGGGTGAGACTGCGTGAACGACACTCATCCCTTCACCGCCCCCATGGTGAAGCCCTGGATGAAGCGATCGATGAAGAGATTGTAAATGATGGCGAGCGGAATACTGATGACCAGGGCGGCGGCCATGAGCGCCCCCCAGTGATACACGTCCCCGCGGACCAACGCGATCGGCACGCCCAGGCTCACGGTCATCCGGTCCACTGAGCTAATGAAGGTCAACGCATACACGAACTCTTGCATCACCAGCGTGAAGCTGAAAACGACAACCGTCAAGATGCCCGGAACGATCAGCCGCGGCGCGACTTTCACGATGACGGCGAGCCGGCTGTACCCGTCGATCATCGCCTGCTCCTCGATGTCCCAGGGCACCGATCGCAGGAATCCCATGACCAGCCAGGTGCAGAACGGGATCGTGATGGTCGGGTAAACGAGGATCAGCGCCCCCAGCGAGTTCTGCAGGCCCAGCAGGGCCACGACGCGCGAGAACGGGATGAACAGCAGCGTCGGCGGAATCAGGTAGGTGAAGAAGATCCCCATGCCGAGCCGCTCGCCCCAGCGGCCGGTGAGCCGGGCCAGACTGTACCCGGCCGGCACGGCCACGGCTACCGTGATGACGACGACGGCCACGACCACCACCAGTGTGTTCAAGACCCAGCGGGGGAACTCGGTCTGCCCGAACAGCAGCCGCACGTGCTCGAGCGTGGGCGGGTCGTTGAAGATCCACGGCACGTGATGGGTGTCGAACGCCCCGACGTAGAGGTCGCGGTTCTGCTTGAACGCCGTGAGCAGCATCCAATAGAACGGGAACCCGGCGAACGCCATGAAGCCCGCCGCCGCGGCATAGAGCGCCACGCGTTTCACCGGGCCCCCACCTCGGCGCGGCGGGCGATCCGCAGCATCGCGACCGCGACCACGATGAGAAACGGCAACAGGAACACGGCGATCGCCGCGCCCTGGCCCAGATCGGCGCCGAGCACACCGCGCTGGAACGCCAGGGTGGGCAGCACCTGGGTGGTATTCGCCGGCCCGCCGCCCGTCAGGATGTAGACCACGCCGAGATCGGTGGCCGTGTAGACGACACCGAACAGCACGGCTACGGCGACCACCGGCAGCAGCAGCGGCAACTCGACCTTGAACAGGCGGCGCCAGAACCCGGCCCCGTCCACGATCGCCGCCTCGACCACGTCCTGCGGGATGGACGAGAGGCCCGCGAGCACGATGACGGTGGCGAAGGGAAAGATGCGCCAGGCCTGCACGATGATGATCGCGACGAGGGCGAGCCCCGGGTCGCCCAACCAGTACAGCCAACCGTGCATCAGGTGGGTCGCCTTCAGCGTCCAATTGAGCACGCTGAACGTGGAGTCGAAGATCCACGTCCAGGCGATGGCGGCGAGCGAGACGGGCACGGCCCAGGGCAGCAGCAGGACGAGCCGGGCGAGGCGCTTGCCGCGGAACGCGGCGCGGAATACCTGCGCGGCGGCGGTCGCGAGCACGACGACGAGCACTTGCGAACCGATCGTCACGATCGCGGTATTGCGGAGCGACCGCAGGAAGATGGGATCGCCAAGGATCGCGGCGTAGTTCCGCCCGCCCGCCCAGCCGAAGCTCAGGCTTCCCGCCGTGGCGTTCGAGAAGCTGAGCAGGATCGCGAGGACAAACGGCACGCCGACGAGCAGGATGACGTAGACCAGCGCCGGCGCCAGCATGGCGACGCCCAACACGTCCTCGCGGTCGGCGAGCGTGCGCCGGGGGATCACGGCCCGCGCCTCGCCCCGGTGGCGGCGTCGAAATACCGCAGCGCCTTCCGCGGCACCGCGAACTCGACCGCCTCCCCTTCCGGAATCGCGGTGGCGACGGTGGCCGGGAGCTTCGCGATGACCGTCGCCTCGCCGACGCCTTCCTCGGCGACCGAGCCGTAGACGTAACGATCCGAGCCCAGGTACTCGACGCGCCGCACCGCGAAACAGAAGACTCGCGTCGGCTCGTCGGCGGCGAAGTGATCGCGGGGGAGAAAATGCTCGGGGCGGAAGCCGAGCAGCGTGCCGGGCGGCAGCGCCGGGTCGCGCACGTCCAGCAGGTTCATGGGCGGCTGCCCGACGAACGTCGCGACGAACGTGTCGACGGGGTCCTCGTAGACCTCTTGGGGCGTCCCGATCTGACGCACCTTGCCGTGGTCCATGACCGCGATGCGGTCGCCCAACCCCATCGCCTCCACCTGGTCGTGCGTCACGTACACGGTGGTGCGCTGGATCTGGCGCTGAAACCGCTTCAGCTCGTCGCGGGCGGTGTTGCGCAGTTTGGCGTCGAGGTTCGCGAGCGGCTCGTCGAGGAGGAACACCTTCGGGTCCCGCACCAGCGCCCGACACAGGGCCACGCGCTGCCGTTCCCCGCCCGAGAGCTGGCGCGGATAGCGTTCGAGGTAGCGGGCGATGCCGAACATCTCGGCCGCCCACCGCACCTTCTCCGCGATCTGCGGCCGGGGCATGCCACTGGCTTCGAGGGGGAAGGCGATGTTCTGCGCGACAGTGCGGTGTGGGTACAGGGCGTAGCTCTGGAAGACCATCGCGATGCCGCGCGCCCTGGGGGGCACGTCGGCATCGATGCGCTCGCCCCCGATGAAGATCTCCCCCGAGCTGGGGCGCTCCAGCCCCGCAATCATGCGCAGCAGGGTCGTCTTGCCGCACCCCGACGGACCGAGCAACACCAGCAGCTCTCCCTCGCGGATGGACAGATCGACCCCGTCCACCGCGAGGGAATCACCGAATCGTCTGCTCAGGTCGCGCAGCTCGACGCCCACCACGATCGGGTCCCCCCCTCCCCTCCCCACCCCCGCCCCCGGGACTAGAACTGGATTTGCACCAGCGGCGTCAGCTCACGCTGCATGGTGCGGATGCTGACCTGGGCCGCGAGCTGCTCGGCCACGGCCAGGTACGCCGGCGCGAACTCGGACCCCGCATCGAGGACGATGGGCCGGCCGGCATCGGAGCTGGTCCGGATCGCGGTCGCGAGAGGGATCGCGCCGAGGAACGGAAGCTCGAGGCGCTCGGCCGCCTGACGCGCCCCCCCGGCCCCGAAGACGTCGTCCTGTGCGCCGCAGTGCGGGCACCGGTACGACGCCATGTTCTCGATGATCCCCAGGACCGGCGTGTTCAGCGTGTTGAACATGGCGATCGCCTTTTGCGCCACCTTGAGCGCCACGTCCTGGGGGGTCGAGACCACCGCCGCGCCCGTGAGCGGGATCGACTGGCACAGCGTCAGCTGCACGTCGCCCGTACCGGGCGGCAGATCGACGATCAGGTAATCCAGCTCCCCCCAGTCCACATTGCCCAGGAAGTGCTGCACCGTCTTGTGGAGCATCGGTCCGCGCCAGATGATGGCGTCGTCCTCGCGGATGAAGAACCCCATCGAGATGACCTTGACGCCATACTGCATCGCCGGGACGATCTTGCCTTCGGGGGTGGGTTTGGGAAGGGTGCGCAGGCCGAGGAGGGTCGGAATGGTGGGGCCGTACACGTCCGCGTCCATGATCCCCACCCGCGCCCCGGTGCCGGCCAGCGCGAGTGCGAGGTTCGCGGTCACCGTGGACTTCCCCACTCCACCCTTGCCGCTCGCCACCGGCACGATGTTCTTGATCGTGGGGGTGAGCGCCTGCTTCCGCTCTCCCCCGGAGGCACGAACCCGCGACGTCATGGCCACGTCCACCACCCGCACCCCCGGCAGCGCTGCGACGGCCTGCCGCGCCTGCCGTTGCATCAGCTCGCGCACCGGGCACGCGGGCGTCGTGAGCTCGATGGTGAAGCCCACCGTTCCCCCACCCTCGGCTACCTGGACGTCCTTCACGAATCCCAGCGACACGATATCGCGCCCCAGGTCCGGGTCGCGGACGCCGCGCAGCGCGTCGAGGACTTCGCGCTCGGTGACGGTCGCCACGCTATCCTCGCGGCCGCGTGACTTTCGTCGTGTCCGGCCGCTTGGTCAAATCCACCGCCGGGTGGTAGATGATGCCGTACGGGTTCGCCGGCGCCCTCAACACCCGCACCGCCTCCGCGGTGTCGGCGGCCCAGGTGGTCGCGCGTCCGCCCCCGCCGCCGCAGCCCACCACTGGCGGCAGCACGCCTGCCAGCGCCAAACCCACGAAGATTCGACCCCGGATCCGCATACGTTCCTCCACTCAGTCCTCGCGACTCGGTGTGGCCCCCGTGGCCCCCGCCCGGTCGTCGGACGGCGCGCCCCGGGCGAGCCATTCTCGAAACGCCGCGGCGTCGTGCGCCAGACGCCACTCCTCGAAGATCGACAGGGCCATCGCCCGCACGCCACCCTCGGCTCCGCCGGCGGCGATGCACTGTTCCAGCAGCCACGCCTCGAATGCGTCCGGCTCCGGGTCTGCGGCGACAGCGCGCTCGAGTAAGTCGCGCTTCACCTCGAGACCGATGGCGTCCGGCGTCGTATCGCGCTTGCGGCGCTTGCGCCGACCTTCCGAGGCGTCAAGCGCCGCCAGCAGCTCGCGGCACACGTCGCCAGGACGCGACAGCGGCCCGTCGTTGCTCACGCTCCGCGCCCCGGCGAAAGTTGGTGGAGGTTGGTGGAGACGGCCTCCACCCTCCTCCGCAACCTCCACCATCCTCCACCGTCCTCGACCCGCGCTTCCAGCGCGTACCCGGGACGCTCGGGCCGCCGGTAGCCGCGCTCCAGAGCGGCGACGTCCAGCGGCACCGTGGTGAGATCCTCGAGCAGCACCGCCCACGGCGGCAGCGCGCTGATGGTGGCGTGGGCCTTGAGATAGCCCTTGCAGCTGTCGCACACCTCCACCTTCCGTGTCGCCTCACCCTCCTCCGGCGCCAGGTACCCGAGCTGCTCGTGAGACTGCTCGTCGCAGAACGGGCACCGCAGCCATTCCCGCTCCCAGCCCGAACCGCAGCGGCCGCACCGCAGCCAGCGCTTGCGCTCCAGCCCCCGGAACTCGGCCAGAGCCGGCCACGCCCCGCAGACCGGGCAGTAGCCTTCCCACCACGACGGCGGCGCTTCCCATCCCGTCGCGCGCGCACACGCCTGGAGCAGCGGCAGCGCGGCCATCTGCGCCACGACCCGCAGGGGGTGCGGGTCGCCGCCGGCGGCGAGGGCGTCGATGCGGGCATCGTCCTGGCAAACCGCGGCCTCGATGACCGCGGCGACGTCGATCCGCCGCAGGCCCCACGCGCCGTCGGCGCGCGCGGCGGCCCGTTGCAACAGGCGCTGCACGTAGCGCCGGGCGGTGCGACGGTCCACCGTGAGATGAGCGCGAAACAACAACGGTGTCTTGGCGGGCCGCTCGGGCGGAGGCGTCGGCGCCGCGTCCTGCCACCCCGCCCCGTCCCGGCTTTCGCCCAGGGCCAACTCGAGGAGGTCGAGCCACGCCTCGGACTCGGCGCTCTGGCGCCGGGCTAGGGCCAGCCGTTTCTGGAGTTCTGCGTTTGCTAGGTGCCGGACGTCGCGACGCCAGAACATTTCACCTTGACGGTTCTACATGGCGTCCGGTAGTAGATCTTCGCCCCGGCGTGCACCTCGACCACGGCGCCGTGGTTGCCGGGATCGGCGCCGGGGCCGCCGCCCCGGCCGCGCCCCGCCTCGGGACTCGCGCACGCCGCGACCGCCGCCAGCAGCACCAGCGCCAGCCATGCGCGCACCGTCATCGGACGATCCCCGCGACGCCCCGGTGCAGCTCGATGCCCTCCGACGCCAGCAGCATCACGACCCGGAGCAGAAAGCCGCCGATGAGCACCGCCACCGCGGGATTCAGCCCGGCGCGTCCCCCTCCTGCCACCGGTCTGGCATGCCGCATCAGCGGCCACACGATGCCGAATCCAACGACGCCGACGAGGAGGAGCGCTCCCCACACGCTCACCCACACGCGGGCGACCGTGCCGAGGGACGCCACGAACACGATCAGCAGCACCAGCTCGACTACAAGGGCGCGCGCGTCGAAGGTGGACAGCCACCGCAGCGAGCTCTCGGCGGCGCCGCGCCTTGGCCCGAGCAGGCTGAGCCAGGCCGCAGCGGTCGAGGCCCCGGAGGCCAGGAACAGCGCGCCGAGCCACGGGCTATCCGCCCAGATGGGCCGGTTCGTGACCGAGAGCAGCACACCCGTGTACCCAGCCAGGAAGAACCCAAGCAGCGCGCCGACGGCCGCGACGAGCTTGGCGAGGACGGTGCCCTCGCGGAGCAGCCGCGCCGAGAGGACTGCGCATGCCCCGAAGAGCAGCAGCGCCCACGCGCCGAAGGAAATCGGGGACCACGATTTGAACATGACGTGCGGCAGATTCGCCGATTGGATCAACATGTGCCAGAAGCGCAGCGGCCGGCCGAGATCCAGGGTGAGCAGCAGGCCGCTCACGACGGCGCCCCACAGGCCGACGCGATACGCGGTGCGAATCACCGGCCGATCGTCGGGTCGGCCGAACCACTCCAGCACGGCGCCCAGGAAGTAGGCGCCGCCCGCCACGCCGCCCACGAAGAAATAGAAGATGATGAGCCATCTCCAATGGGGCGCGGCTGTGAAGAATGTATCGGACATGAGCCGTGGCTCCCTGGTTCAGTTCTGACCGGGGGCGGCGGGTGGG
>Ga0209159_1001665_pt1 | contig 16550 bp, 19 predicted proteins | sample GraSoiAngelo_144_FD_185901 | JGI IMG/M metagenome (GOLD analysis project Ga0209159, IMG submission 185901) | Grasslands soil microbial communities from the Angelo Coastal Reserve, California, USA - 14_1009_02_40cm (SPAdes) (version 2) | ecosystem: Environmental > Terrestrial > Soil > Grasslands ...
AATTGCTCAAGCGATGGATGGGCCCACGAGGGTGGGAGCTGGTGGTCAGCGAGATAGAACTGCGCGTGGGCGGAAAGTGGAGATCAGTGCTGCGCTCTCCGGAAGGCAAAGTACTGGAGAAGTTCCTGAAAAGGCCTCCCCTGTTCGTGTGCTTGATTCAGCAAGCGCTGACGCACGGAAGCCCCGATGTCTCTTTTGCTCACAGCGTAGCCTCAAGATAGGGGCGCATGATCCTCTCCACACGGCAAATGCGCGCGTAGCGCACTAGGTCCCGAAAGCCTGCCTTTTTCTTCAGTTCCCGAAATCGCCGCAGGGCTTCAACAGCGATATCCAGACCAATCTTATTGCGGTACTTGAAACAGTCGACCACCGTCTTCGCAGCTGAATAGATTCGGATGGAAACCTCGTCGATTCGAACTAGCTCAACTCCTGCGCTGAAAGCCGGCTCGGAATACCAGAACACTCGGATGGGAAGAGCATCCACCTTCGCTATCTGCCCATGGCTGGGTATGGCAAGATCAATGCTGTGGGGGACCTGTGTTGTCATACCATGGAGAGCCAGCGCGGATATCAGGCACACTACTGCATTGGGGGCACGCATCGCCACTGCGACCCAGTCAGGATTGGTCAGATGTGGGGCATTGGAGAGACGATAGAGTCCCCCGTCCAACACGTTCAAGCTCCCCCTGGTCACGGAGCTTGTAAAGCGTACGAGGATGAATACCCAGACGTAGTGCGTCCATCGTCCGGAGCATGCCTCCGCGCTTGCTGAAAGCGTTGCGTGCTGAATCCACGGCCTTTGAAACACTCGCCATGATGGATAAACCTCTCGGAAAGTATATACATACTCCGAGCATGTTATCCACCACTAAAGGGTTCAAGCCCTACTGAGAGCACTCCAGAAATAAGCTCAATGATCGCACCTCAACTCTGCGGCGTGATTTTGCATGATCGTCGGTGCTTGCCCGTCCTAGCTTGTTACAGCCCGGGTGCCTGGTCCCGAGCAGTGAAAGAGTGAGTTGGCGCACTGAGCACACAATGAAAAAAGTTAGCGTCCACGCCCAGGCTTCTCGTGTTGCTTGGCCGCGCGCAATTCCTTACCGAACACTTTCGCTGCCCAGTCCGGTATCGTCTGTGCGGCCTTACTCAACTCGCCGCCGATGAACTGGGCCACTACGCGGAAGCCGCGGCGATGCGCTGTGTTGGCCACAAACAAATGGGAGTACTGAAGCCAACCACAGTTCATCAGGAGCTCCGAGTCCTTCGGCGCATGTTGAACGTGGCGGTGCGAAAAAAAACTCCTTCAAGCCAATCCCTGTTGGGGAGTTGAATTCCCAGTGGCGGTGAGGGGCCTCTTTCGGCCTCACTACGTTACCTGGTCAGAGCAACGCCGCATTGAATCACAGGCTCCGCCACATCTTCGGAATGTCGTTCAGATCATCACGGAAACGGGACTCAGGGTGTACAAGGAGCTCACCCCGATGAGGAAGGACCAAGTGGACTTTGTGAATGCCACCGTCTGGATACCCGACTCCAAGACTCCAAACGGTATCGCTGAAATTCCCCTGACGCCTCTGGCGCTCGAAGCCTTCAAGAGCCAGGCGCTGATCTCGGGGATCGGGCCCTTCTTGTTCCCAAGGGACAAAAATCCGTCCGGTCACCATAAGAATCTCAAGACTGCATGGCGGAAGACACTGAAACGCGCAGGAGTTCCCTACTTCAGGATCTATGACCTGCGCTCCACCTATGCGACGAGGCTCAGTGCAGGCGGTGTCGCCGACGAATGGGTTACACAACTCCTTCGACAGGGCGACGCAAAGGTCTTCAAGAAGTATTCGCAGATGAAATTGCAGATGAAGCGAGAGGCCTTGGAGAAAATGAACCGCCAAGCCAACGAGATGCCGCTGGAATCTGGCACAGCCACGATTCAGTAAAAGTATTTGGCACAGTTTTGGCACAGTGAGGCAAAAGATGACGACTCGGATTAGGAGTAAAGTTGGGAAGTGCTTTAGAATGAATAAAGCAGTCATTGTCGGGGCGTAGCGCAGCCTGGTAGCGCGCCTGCCTTGGGCGCAGGAGGTCTCCGGTTCAAATCCGGACGCCCCGACCACTAACTCCTGAGTTTTCAATTCACTCTTGTTGATGCTGTCTGCGTCGAAGCCTGAACTTGGGTCCATTTGGGTCCAAATACAAGCCTCTCGACGCTTTCTACTGCGCGACGCTGCTCTTCCGGAATCGCGTGCAAATAAATCTCGCGCGTGATTTCCGGCGTGGAATGCCCTAGAAGCGATTGCATCGTTCCCAGTGGCGTGCCTACAGAGTCGAGCATCGTCGCGTGGCTATGTCTCAGAAGATGCCACGTGACACCAGGAAGCCCTAATTTCTTTGAAGCAGGCTTCAGGTGCTTGCGCAAGAGATTCCATCGCTCTAATGGCAAACTTATGTGCATGAACATCAAACGAGAGATAAACTCTGTCGGCTCCGCGATTGTCGTTTTAGAGTCCGTTCCGTTTGGAGTCACGGCATTGATGCGCTTACAGGCGCGCGTCAGGCGCGTACAGAAGCGACGCCGAGCTCGCTCCGGACAATTGGCGCCACTTGGGTGCCGAGGATCTCTATAGCGTGCAGCATTTTGGGGTGCGGGAGCGTCGAGACACCCATTTGGAATGTGACGCGAGAAATGCCTCCGAGAACTTCATGCACATAAAGGATCTTTTTCGCGACCGTTTCAGCGTCGCCGATTAGCAGAGCGCCGGTAGGTCCGCGCAGGGCGTCAAACTGAGCGCGTGTGGCGGGTGGCCAGCCGCGTTCCTTGCCGATTTCGGTGAAAGTGTGCGCATAGCCTGGAAAGAATATTTCCGCGGCTTCGTCCGCGGTCTCCGCGAGAAAGCCGACGGAATGAAGACCTACGGTGAGTTGCTCGGGAGAATGACCGGCGCGACGCCCAGCCTCGCGATAGAGGTCTATAAGAGGCCTAAAGCGTCTGGGCTCACCGCCGATGATGGCAACCATGAGAGGAAGTCCGAGCATTCCTGCGCGAACGAAAGATTCGGGCGTGCCGCCGACACCGACCCATATGGGGAGCGGATCCTGCAGCGGGCGAGGGTAGATTGCCTGGCCGGTAAGGGCCGCGCGGTGTTTTCCGGACCACTGCACTTGCGTGCTTGCACGGATTTTCAGGAGAAGCTCTAGTTTTTCCGCAAAAAGCGAGTCGTAATCTTCAAGACGCAGCCCGAAGATGGGATACGACTCAACGAACGAACCGCGACCGGCGACAATTTCGGCGCGGCCCCGCGAGATCAAGTCGAGAGTCGCGAACTCCTGAAAAACGCGAACGGGGTCGGAGGCGCTAAGAACCGTGACTGCGCTGGTGAGACGGATATTTTCCGTGCGCGTGGCGGCAGCGGAGAGGATTACAACGGGAGCTGAGTCGAGGAACTCCGCCCGGTGATGTTCGCCAATGCCGAAGACGTCGAGGCCGACCCTATCGGCAAGCTCAATCTCTTCGAGTAGATGGTGCATGCGCTCCACTGGGCTGAGCGTTAGACCTGTGGCTGGGTCGGAAATGGCTGCTGCGAAACTGTCGATTCCAATCTGCACTTACGTCACTTTTCCAAGACAACTTTCTTTGAATTGATCGCCGTATTACGCCGTTATGTGAAAGTTGGCTTCAAGAGCTCGGTTTCATTCTGGTCCTCAGGCTCTCGGCGCGCTTCCCAATCTTTTTCAATGTCGTTTCAAGGGCTCGCAACTCTTTCGGGCTCGCATCGGCAAAGACTTTCCTAATTTCGGCTGCGTGTTTGCGAAAAATCGGCGCGATCAATTCCTTGCCTTTTGGAGTGAGCGATACGATCCTGACGCGCCGATCCTCAGGGCTCTCGACCCGGCTTACCAACCCTCTATCCAGGAGGCGGTCGATGGCCACACTGATCGAGCCGGGCGTAAGGTACACCTTTGGGCCGATGGTATTCACCGGCAAAGGTCCTTTGTTCAAGAGGGCTTCAAGGATGCGGAAATCGGTATCGTCGATTCCCGTCTCCTCAAGTCCCCCATAAAGATATTTCGCGGTCGCCTGAAAGGCCTTCCCCCATACCAGCCAACAGTGAACCGGGTCTCGCGAGTTCTTGTCCATGACGAAACTATTTTGCTCTTTTATATAACCGATGTCCAGCAGAATGTATCTATGTCAATAGACTTGGCATCATTAAATACTGGAAGAGGGGCACACTGCATATGGAACGCACAAATAAGAACCTGATCGCCGTAGTCGGCGCAACAGGACAGCAGGGAGGCGCCGTAGTACGCGCCCTACAGGCAAACAAGCAATTCAAGGTACGCGCGCTGACCCGTAATCCAGACGAGCATCCCCAAGTCGGCGATGAAATCATCAAAGCAGACTTAAACCGCCCAGAAACCCTTAAACCTGCATTCGAGGGGGCGCATGGCGTATTTCTAGTCACTAATTTTTGGAAAGGAGGTACCGACGAGGTCGACCAAGCAACCGCCGCGGTACGCGCCGCCAAGGATGCGGGCGTTAAGCACTTTGTCTGGTCCACGCTGCCTGATGTGGAAGCGATCAGCGGAGGCAAGTTTTACGGTCCCCATTTCACCGGCAAGGCCAAGGTTGACCGGATAGTGAAAGAAGCCGGTTTTGCGAATCATACGTTCGTTATCGCGCCTTTCTACTATCAGAACCTTATCGGCGTTCTTGCTCCGCAAAAACAGACTGACGGATCCGTGGGCTGGGCTCTCCCGCTTGATCCGACTGTGCGGAGCATTCACATGGGCGACATCACGGAATTTGGTCACATCGTGGCCGGAGCATTCGCGCACCCCGATCAGGCCGGCCATGGCGAGTATCTGCCCCTAGTCGGCGATTTCATGCGCTTCAACGAAATCGTCGATACGCTAAATCGACAGGGTCACAACTTCTCTTTCAATCAAGTGCCAAAGGAAGTCTTCGCGGGTCTCTTTGCTGGAGCTGCCGAGATAGCAGAAATGTTCGATTATTTCCAGACGCACACGTACTTAGGTTCCGATTCGCGCGACCAAATCGCGCTCGCCAACAAAATAGCGGGCCGGCAGCCAACCAAGTTTTCGGCGTGGGCTCGAGTGAATTTCCCGGCTCCACAGAACGCCCAGTCAGCAGCACGCTGATTGAAAACAGAAGGAAATCGATTTTGGCCGGTGCAGACAAACTTAGTTTGCGCGGTTGCTCGTAAGCAGATTCGACAAAGCAAAAGGAGGAAGTACATGGCAACGAATTCGATCGCAATTTCCAAAGATGTGGGGGCAATAAGCTCTTGGCAGGGAGCAGTGGTCGTTTTGGGACGCTTTTTCTTCGCGCTGATTTTCCTGTCTGCTGCCCCCAATCACTTCACCAGGCAAACCATCGCCTTCTCGGCTTCTCAAGGTGTGCCCTTGGCCTCGGTCGCGGTTCCGCTTTCCGGCGTGGTGGCCATCGCCGGCGGCCTCAGCATTTTGCTGGGCTACCGCGCAAAACTTGGCGCTTGGCTCATCGTGCTGTTCCTGATTCCGGTCACGTTGATGTTGCACAAGTTCTGGACCGTAACCGATCCCATGATGGCGCAGATTCAAATGATTCTGTTCATGAAGAACGTTTCCATGCTCGGCGGCGCCCTGCTGATTTCTCAGTTCGGAGCCGGACCGTTCAGTCTGGACGCACGACGCTCGCGCTGAACGCGCCTAATAAAAGGAGAGAACCAAATGCACAGTCAATCTGAACCACGAACTCTTGCCGCCGTCAAAGCGCCGATCTCACGGGAGGCCCTCGACCAGCTATTTCGCGAAGCGCGGACGCACTCGACGTGGCTTCCAGAACCAGTGCCGGTGGAGCTTCTGCGTAAGGCGTATGAATTGGCGCGTCTTGGGCCGACCAGCGCCAATGCCTCGCCCGCCAGATTCGTTTTTCTGACCACTCCCGGCGCCAAGGCACTCCTCAAGCCGGTTTTAGCGCCAGGGAATGTCGACAAAACCATGGCCGCTCCTGTAACCGTGATCATCGCCTGGGACACGGAATTCCACGAGCATCTTCCCAAGCTCTTTCCGCAAGCGGACATTCGCTCCTACTTCGTCGGGAATAAACCTCTAATTGAGGAAAATGCCTTCCGCAACAGCTCACTCCAAGCCGCATACTTCATCCTGGCTGCACGTGCTCTGGGATTAGATTGCGGGCCGATGTCCGGTTTCGACGCAGACAAACTGAATGCGGCATTTTTTCCAGACGGCAATTGGAAGGTCAATCTTCTCTGCAACCTGGGCTACGGAGACTCAAGCAAGCTCCACCCTCGCAATCCTCGGCTCAATTTTGAGGAAGCAGTTTTGATTCTGTAAAGGATGAAACTCGCGAGCAGGCAAACCATCAGCTGGGCTGAGCGTGCAGTTGCCGCAGGCGTGGATGCCCGAGCTGATGTGTGGATCGGGATGCCACATGGGTTTCCCGGAAGCATCGGAGGATTGAAGGCAGCAGCACAGGCGCTAGATGCCATCGATGCTTTCCTCGCCAAGAGGCTACAGGAGCACGCGAGCCCGTAAAGCCCGTAATTGAGATCACGGCGAAGGTTGCCGGAAACGTAATTTGTTCGTTAGAAAAGTTTTGGAGGTTGACATGAAAATCGGTGTAAGCGGCGCCAGCGGACACTTGGGCAGAGCCGTCGTTTCGGAGCTTCTGCAGCGTGCCGGCGGGCACGAGGTAGTGGCTATCACGCGCACGCCCGAAACCGTCTCTGGACCGGCTCGGGGACGATTCGGGGACTACAACGGCCCGAAAGCCTTGCGGAGGCCTATGCGGGTCTCGATCGTCTGCTCATCATCCCGACCCTGGAACCCGGAAAGCGCGCGGCGCAGAACGTCGCCGCCATCGACGCGGCCGTGAGGGCGGGCGTCAAGCATATCGTCTTCATGTCGACCGCGGGCGCGCGGCAGGAGGAGGAGCCGGCGCTCAGCGCCTCTTACTGGCGGGGCGAGCAGCATCTTATCGCCACGGCGCCGGCCTGGAACATCCTGCGCATGAACTTCTATGCCGAATCCTTCGTGCAGCAGGCGCAGGCGTCGCTGGACCGGGGCGTGCTGACCGGGCTGGCCGAGAACCGGGTTGCTTTCGCTGCGCGCGGTGACGTGGCGGCCGCCGCAGCCGGAATCCTGATCGGCGACGGCCATGCAGGCGCGATCTACAACGCTACCGGCCCCGAGCGCCTGTCGGGTGCGGAGCGCGCGGCCCTCATCGCCGAAATCACTGGCCGGCCGATCGCGTTCCTTGTCATTAGGGAAGAGCAACTGCGCGCCGGACTGACGCAGGCGGGTCTGCCGGCGGAGGTCGTCAACATCGTCAGCAGCATCCAGGCGAGCTTCGCGGTGGGTGCGTTCGACATCGTGACCGGCGACGTCGAGCGCCTTGGCGGCCGGCCACCAAAGCCTCTCCGCGACGTGCTTGCTGGGGCGCTGATAGGCAGGAGGTCGGCTTTTGCAAATCATTCAATCTCCATGACTTCGCTGTAGTGTGCGCAGGCAAGGATTCGAGAAGGCAGGAGTACCATCCAGAAATTATTGAATTGACGCAACTTAAAAAGAGCTCATGGGGTGGGTGAGGGTAAAACTGGGGGGACCTTACGCACTTTTCGTTCATCATTCTGGTCAAAGACACAGCGATGGGTCACATGCCAGGAAGTTCAGTCCGCTTCGCCGTTCTCTCAACTGCTCACAGCAAACCACGATATTCTGTGTTCTTGAAAAAAAAACACCTGCTGACCGGAATACGAGCCGCGAGCTCGAGCCCTCAAATTTCCGACAAAGTCCTGAAGCCGTTCTTATCGATTTTCGGCGACCGAATCTTCGATTCCAACGTGGACCGCGGGATGCCCAACTTGGCCGCAGCCCCCTTGGGTCCGAATATCCGGCCGCGACTTTCTTTCAGGGCGGCCTCAATCATGTCCTTCTCTTGCTCCTCGAGTCTTCGAGGGAGATCAATTTGGTTTTTCGGTTTTGCTGTTAGAAATGGCAGTGGCTGCCGTGGCAACCAGCTTTCATCGATCGTGAAAATCTCTGTTTCGCAAAGTATCACCGAACACTCGATGACGTTCTGCAGTTCGCGGATGTTTCCTGGCCAAGGATACGACTGAAGCAACTGGAGCGTCTTCTTGTTCACGCCCCTGATGTTCTTCCTATCTTTTCGCGCGTAGCGATCGATGAAGTATTCCACCAGCAGAGTCTCGGCTTCCACTTGGCACTCTGCAAACGGACATCACGTCTGGCGCCAGATTTTGCCAGGCGTGTGCCCCGCTGTCGATTCGCTCAATTATGAGCTGTGCGGTCAGCGCTCTTTAATAAACTGAATGTCCAAGGTGATTGTCACTGCGTCGCCCACGAGCAGGCCGCCGGCTTCCAAAGCTGCGTTCCAGGTGAGGCCAAAGTCTTTCCGGCTGATCCGCGTCGTGGCAGAAAGCCCAATTCGCGTATTTCCCCACGGGTCCTTTTGCGCCGGGCTCGGTCCTTCAACATCAAAAACCACGTTTCGGGTCACTCCGCGGATCGTCAGGTCGCCGCTGACCTTCAGCTCCCCATCTGGGTTCTTTGATATGACCGTCGAGTTGAAGGTTAAGGCCGAATGCTTCTCCACGTGGAAGAAATCCGCGCTCTTCAGGTGCGCATCTCGTTGAGGCTCCCGGGTGTTGATAGTGCTCGCGTCGATGGAGGCCCGAATTTTGGATTTGGTGACGTCATTTTCATCACGTTCCAGGGCGCCAGTTATTGAAGTGAATTCTCCCAACACATTCGAGATCATCATGGGTTTGACCTTGAATTGGGCTGTGGAGTGAACGCGATCGATCGCCCAGGTACTGGTGCTCGTTTTGGGTTGAATCGCGACAAGCCCAGACTTTTCGAGTTCGGGCGTTTCGCAATTGCATGTGGTGCTCATTTTATTCTCCTGTTGTTCTAACTGTAGTCGTTATAACGACTACATGACTTGTATGCATCCGCAGTGCCGAATAGTCGGGTCCGATTTGTTAGTCCTAAAGAATGAGAAGGGCCAAACTGACGAACCTCCAGAGGTTTAGCGGTTAGCGCTTTTGGCAGCCACGCGAAGCCTACACCATTTTTGAAGCCGGCTACCCCACTCGAAAAAACCTAACCTCGTTCGCTCCGTCTACCGATGATTCTTCCCGGACGAACCTGCATAAATTCGCGCATCGGCTATGCGAATTAAGTCGGCTTGACTTAACGATGCGAACCGTATTGAATTACTTCTCCGAAGGAGTCGCCCGGGTTCCGCACGTTAGAGGATTCCGAATGACTATGAACTGGTTTTTTGCTTTGCAGCACAAGTTCTTCTCGAAGAAACGGCGAGGCTCAAAGCAGAGTACCCTGCGTCTCACGTTTGTAACTCTATTCATCTGCCTGGTTTCGGTGCCGCGTGCCTACGCGCAAATATCAGCGAGTATCAAGGGCATGGTTACGGACTCCTCCGGAGCCCCGGTGCCTTCATCTAGCGTTAATGCCAAGAATATCGAGACGGGAGCGATTCGAAGCGCGACGACAGACGAAGCGGGCCGCTATCTCGTCCTGTCGTTGCCAGTCGGTAAATACGAGCTGAGCGTGAGCAAACCGGGTTTTCAGGAGGCGGTCCGAAGTGGGGTTCGGTTGGTAGTCGGGCAGGAAGCAAGCGTTGACATCACGCTGCAAGTAAGCACGGTCAAGGCCGAAGTCCGCGTCAATGAAGACGCTCCAATCGTAAACACCACCACAAAGGACATCTCGGGCATTGTTGGCGAACAACAGATCAGGGATCTCCCTCTGAACGGGCGCAGCTACGACTTACTGCTACCGCTCAATCCTGGCGTCGTCAATTTTACTTGGATGAAAACGGGCGGTACTGGCACATCGAATTCCACCACCGGAAACAACTTCGCCGTCTCGGGCAACCGGCCGCAGCAGAATCTCTTCCTGCTCAACGGTGTGGAATACACGGGCGCTGCCGAAAACAATATGCAGCCCGGAGGAACGAGCGGGATGCTTTTAGGTGTTGACGCAGTACGCGAATTCAACGTCCTGCGCGACTCCTACGGAGCCGAGTTCGGCAAGCGTCCTGGCGGGCAGGTCGTTATCGTGACTCAATCCGGCGCGAACCAGTGGCACGGCTCCGTCTTCGAGTTCTTGCGCAACAACGCTTTCGACGCCCCGAACTTCTTCGATCGCGGGGGATCTCCGCCCTTTCAACGCAATCAGTTTGGGGGCTCCGGTGGTGGCCCTATCCAGATCGATAAGACTTTTCTGTTCGCCAACTACGAAGGCTTCCGCCAGCACCTTCACCAGACCTCCGCCGCCTTTGTGCCCGATCTCACAGCCCGTGCCGCCGCCGTTCCCAGCGTCCAGCCACTGCTCAACCTGTGGCCAACGCCCTCGGCTGCCGATCCCGATTTTCCCGGAGTCTGCACGCCTCCAACAACCCTCCCGCCGAATGCTTGCGGGATTGCCGAAGTTTTCAGTAGTCCCCTGCAAACGATTCGTGAGGATTTCGGTACCGCTCGACTCGACCATATCTTCTCGTCTCGGGATACTGCTTCCGCCATCTACACCATCGACGACGGCGAGGACTTCACTGCCACTCCTCTCAATCCTTTTAGCGCGGACCTTGTTACCCTCCGCTCCCAAGTTGCCACGGTTGAGGAAACGCACGTCTTCTCTCCTTCGCTCATCAACACCGCGCGCTTTGGCTATTCCCGCGCCGGATACTTCTTCACAGGCGAACCCACTCCCGGTACGCCAGCGGTAGGGGTTCCCGGATTCCTTCTCGGCCGCCCTGTCGGAGCAGTTGTCGTCGGCGGAAGCACAGCCTCCAACCCCACAGCACAAGTCGGCCTTGCCGGCAGCAACAACGGCAGCAATCTCACGATCGCGCGCAATCTCTACACATTAGAGGATCGCGTCACGCTGACCCACGGCCGTCACCAATTTGATTTCGGCGCCTGGCTCCAGCGTTTTCAGTCGAACGAGACCATTGCGCTCAGCCAGTTCGGCCAAGCTACGTTCACTAGCGTGCAAATCTTTTTACAGGGCAACATTTCAAGCTTCCTCTTTGATCCTTCGCCCACTGAGATGAACTGGCGCTCCGTTTTCGGCGCCTGGTATGCCCAAGACACGGTTCGCCTCAGCCCGCGACTGACGCTATCGCTTGGCCTGCGCACTGAATCCTCCTCCGGCTGGAATGAAGCACACGGACGAGCTGCCAACTATTTCTTCACCAACGGAGTCATCAACAGCACGGCAAATGTCGGTGATTCTATCTTCCAAAACAACAACGCGAAGTTCCTGCCGCAGCCGCGCGTTAGTGTTGCCTGGAGCCCCCTCGGTCCCGGAACCGTCTTTCGAGCTGGGTTCGGAATGTACAACGATTTGCAGGACGCACTTGGTTATCGCACCGATCAGAACGCTCCTTTTAACCCGACTTATAGCCTTGCTACCACAGTTTCAAAGCTGCCCATCGATCCGGCTGCACCTGTCCCGGCCGGTGCCAAGCTAGTTCCGGGCGGCATTGATCCCGATATGAAAACACCCACTCTAATCTCCTACTCACTGCGCGTCCAACGTGAGCTTTCTCCTAACACGTCAGTGAGCATCGGTTATCTCGGTTCCCACGGCTATCACCAACTCATCGGCGTAGACGCAAACGAACCCTTCCCCGTCATTTGCCCGGCGGCTCCTTGCCCGACCACCTACCCGGCGACATTTCCCATTGGCATTGCAGGCACACCAGTCCCCCCGGGCACCTATTTCATCCCTCCTCCGCAGGCCAAACCCAATACGACGCTCAACAATACCTGGACCTGGTTCTCCAGAGGGGACAGCGCCTACAACGCATTGCAGATCGACGTCAATCGCCGCTTCAGCGGTGGACTCACATTACGCGGCGTCTATACCTACTCCAAGCTGCTCGACGACGGTGATTCGCTCAATGCCACAACGTCCGGTGGCGGTCCCGCTCTCGCCTCGAATCCCTTCAATCTTCATTCCGATTGGGGCCTCGGCACGTTCGACGTGCGCCATGTCGCCGTCATTTCCAGCACATACTTTTTGCCAATCGGCAGCGGCAAGCGCTACGCCAACAATTGGAACGGCTTCGCCAACAGCCTCATCAGTGGCTGGTCCATCAACTCAATCGTGACTGTACAGGGCGGGTTTCCGTTATCGCCGCAACTCAGCTACAACCCTTCCGGGAACGGCGATACGCGCAATCCTGTGCGTCCTTTTCTCAACCCAGACTTCTCCGGACCCATTATCCTTGGTAAGCCAAGCCAATGGTTCAACCCCAACGCGTTTCTCGCGCCCAGCAACCTAGCCGCGAATCTTGGTTTTTACGGGAACGTTGGCCGCGATACTTTGATTGGCCCCGGACTTGCCACCTGGGATTTCTCGACACTTAAGGACGCCCGCATTCGTGAGCGTCTCAGCCTTCAGTTTCGCGCGGAAATCTTCAATCTGCTGAACCGGGCGAACTTCAACACCCCCAATGGTGTTGCCTTCACGCCCTCGAGTGTCTCACCGACGGCAGGCGCCATTACCAGCACCTCCACCACATCGCGTCAGGTTCAATTCGGTCTCAAGCTGCTTTGGTGAAGCCAAAGCGGAACATGGTTTTGGCACTCAAGTAGTTGAGATCCTATCGGTTCAACTAGCGTGTTGAGGTTAGAGTGGAGAAGCTGCTGACACCCCGTGAAGCCGCCTCGACTCTCGGTCTCACCTATCCGCCGAAGGGCTGGATTTATCGGGGAACGGTTAAGTCCATAGAAACCTTAGGAGGACATCATCGCGTCCCGAAGAGTGAAATAGACCGGCTCATTCCACAAAAGCCTTTTTCTGAAGGACCCTTGCCTCAAAAATCTCCGCGAACTTACAGGGTTTGAGGTTCTGGTGAGCTCGTTGCAAGCCAAGTATCCCGACCAGCTCGGATTGCTTTAGCTTTGCGCTCCTTCGTCTTCCATGCAGAGCAGGGGGCATAAGTCCCGAGTCGTCGGAAACCCTTACCTAACCCTATTGTGGTAAGGTGATCCTTCTACGGCTGTGAGGTGGCGAATTGAGGTTGCACCGAGGGGGCCAGACGTTCAAAGAGTGGCATTGGTGGCACGGGCCGCCATGGTCCCGGCGCAACGGGGAAATAGCTAGCGCAATAGCTGCTAAGAACGCTTCTCGCAGCCCGGCAACTGATCGCTTGATTTTTATAACGATAATCCTTTGTCTCTGCCTTGCTGCCTGCGAAAACGTTGCAACCACTCAGCCAATACAGGAGGAATCCCGCGTTGGGCGCCAGCGGAACGACGCGATCGCCATCACGAACGTGACTCTCATAGATGTGGCGAGCGGTGCGCGGCAGACCGCGATGACGGTTTTGACTAAGGCTGGACAGATCTCCAATGTCGGCCGGGCCCTTTCCGTTCCAGAGGGAACCGCACGCGTGGACGGCACTGGAAAGTTTCTCATTCCCGGACTTTGGGACATGCACGCGCATCATCAGGCGACAGGACGGGATTCCCTAGATTTGTATTTGGCAAATGGTGTGGTCGGCACTCGGGACATGGGGTCAGACGTTGAATTCATCCTTCCGCTCCGAGACCGCATCGACCGCGGCGAACTGCTCGGGCCCGAGATCGTTGCGGCGGGACCGATCCTCGACGATGCGCCACCAGACTGGCCGTTCCGGCGCCGCGTTTCCAACGCTCAGGACGCACGGGAAGCCGTCAGAGACCTCAAAAGACACGGCGTCGATTTCATCAAGGTGCACGACCATACGCCGCGCGACGCGTACTTCGCCATCGCGGACGAAGCTAGAAAGGTAGGTCTGCCGTTTGCCGGTCACGTTCCGATCGGTGTCACGGTCGAGGAGGCGGCCGACTCGGGAATCAAGAGTATCGAGCACCTGGCCAACTTCCGTGTATTCCGCGACTGTTCCGGAAACGAACCGTATAGCCCGGTCAGATGCCGGTCCCTATTCGAACGACTCGCTGCGAGAGGAGTGTGGGAAACTCCCACCATAACCTTCTCCAAACTAATCCCGGACCTATTCGTGGGCAAACCGCTGCCCCACGTCGAATTTGCCAGCGATTCGCTTCTCGAGCTCATACGCAAGAACGCGGAGGCTTCTAACCTTGACGAAGAAGGGCTGGCTTTTTTCCGCTCAAATTCCAGGACTAGCTTGGTTGCTATCCGCGACTTATTTGCGAGCGGCAATCACTTCCTAGCTGGTTGTGACGGTCTTGTGCCCGGTTTTTGTCTTCACGATGAACTGGAGGAAATGACCAGGGCGGGACTATCGCCCCTCCAGGCAATTCAGACCGCTACCATTAATCCTGCGAAATTCCTCGGACGAGAAAAGATGCAAGGTACGATCGAGATTGGCAAGCGCGCCGATCTCGTGCTCCTCGAAGCTGACCCGTTGACGGATATATCCAACACACGGCGCATTGACAGCGTAATGGTTTGCGGTCAGCTCTTTCTGAGACCACAAGTCGATCGAATCATTGCCGCTCACCGCGCGCATCCCCGCACCCGTAAGTAACCCTCACCCTTAGCCTCCAGCCCCTCAGTCTCACTCGTTAGCGGGCCAGCGCCGAAGTGCGCGTAAGGGACACTAAACGCGGCATCGAGTTGGTCTTGTCCGGCTCGTTCGCACCTATGGACATTACAAAGGAGAAGTGATAGCTTCCTTTGCAGTGTGCAAAGGAAGGATTCCATGACCGATGCAAAAAAGGCGGAAGTCCTGCAAGGGACGCTGGATCTGATGATTCTGAAGACGCTCGATGCGTTAGGGCCGCAACATGGGTTTGGGATAGCTCGGCGGATCGAGCAGGTTAGCCGCGATGTGCTGCAGTTGAACGAGGGCACGGTGTACACGTCGTTGCTGCGGCTGATGCAGCAAGGGTGGATCACCGCGGAGTGGGGAATCTCCGACAATAATCGCAAGGCCAAGTTTTACTCGATCACCGCGCGAGGCAAGAAGCAGCTTGCCGTGGAGACCGAGAATTGGCAGCGGATCTCCGGGGTGGTGGGGCGCCTGCTGCGATTGGAAGGAGAGAGGTAGCCATGGACAACGTGCGGATTTCCAGGCTACGGGCGTTTGCGGCGAGGTTACGCGGACTCTTCGATGTGCAAAAGCGAGACAACGACTTTGGCGAAGAGGTGAAAGTGCATCTGCAGTTGCTGGTGGATCGCTTTGTGACGCAAGGAATGTCGCGGGAGGAGGCCGCCGAGGCGGCGCGACGTCAGTTCGGGAATACGACAATTTTGCAGGAAGACCGGAGGGAACTGAGGACCTTCGTATCGGTAGAGGATCTCGGCCGCGACGTACGCTACGCGCTGCGCAGCCTCGCCCGAAGCCGTGCATTTGCCGCGGTAGCCATCGCGACGCTGGGATTAGCGATCGGCGCCTCGACCGCGATTTTCAGCGTGATCGAAAATGTGTTGCTGGAGCCGTTCCCTTATAAGGGTGCGAGCCGCATGGTATTTCTGCGGATTCACGATACCACCCGGGGGGAGGAAGGGGACCGTCAGGGATACACATCAAATGAATTTCTGGAATTTGACCAGCAGAACCACGTATTTGACGCCGTCATCGCGGCTTCTGACGATCCCGTGCTCTATAAGCAAGGAGAAGGCGTCGAGTTGCTTGATGGAGCGGACGTGACGCCGGGCACATTCGAATTCTTTGGTATGCCAGCTCTACACGGTCGTGTGCTGCAACCGGCAGATTACCAGCCGGGAGCGCCGCCGGTATTCGTGATGCGGCAGAAGACGTGGATGGAGCGTTTCAACGGCGATCCGGGAGTTTTGAACAAGACTTTTGTGCTGAATGGAACAGCACGAACGCTCATCGGAATCATGCCGCCGCGCTTTGGATGGTATGGGGCGGATGTTTGGATTCCGGAGACACCCATTCCGGGAGCGGCCATCGGCGGTGCGGGGTCAACGCGGCGCTGGTTTCTACTTTCTACTGGGGCGATTGAAGCCGGGCGTCTCCAAGCCGCAAGCTGCGGCGGATGCGACGGTTATTGCCAACCAGCTGGCGAAAATCAATGCGCAGGACTATCCCGAGCACTTCCATGTGTTGGTTAAGGCGTTGGGGGATACGGTTATAGGGCGATTCGAATCGACGCTGTACACGATTCTAGCGGCGGTTGGACTGTTGCTTCTGATCGGCTGCGGCAACGTGGCGAATCTCATGCTGGCGCGAGCGACGTCACGAGAGAAGGAATTCGCCTTACGCGCGGTGTTGGGAGCCGGGCGCGCGCGACTGGTGCGACTCCTGCTGGTCGAGAGTCTCGTGTTAGCGATCGGTGGAGCGGCGCTGGGCGTGCTGATTGCATGGGGTGGATTGAAATTGATTGTGGCTGCAATGCCACAGAATTTTATCCCAGCGGAATCCGTCATTGAGCTGAACGCGCCGGTGATGGCTTTCACGTTGGCTGTGGCTGTCTTGATCGCCCTGACTTTCGGATTGGCGCCGGCGCTGAAAGTCAGGGCGATCAAGACAGCCACAGCCAACG
>Ga0209159_1001666_pt1 | contig 16544 bp, 15 predicted proteins | sample GraSoiAngelo_144_FD_185901 | JGI IMG/M metagenome (GOLD analysis project Ga0209159, IMG submission 185901) | Grasslands soil microbial communities from the Angelo Coastal Reserve, California, USA - 14_1009_02_40cm (SPAdes) (version 2) | ecosystem: Environmental > Terrestrial > Soil > Grasslands ...
GCCGTCACGGCGCGCCAGGTCGTACACCTCGCGCGTGCCCAGCACGCCGAGGATGGCGAGCGCGGTGGCGAGGACCCAGCCCCCCAGCCACACCACCGCCACCGAGACGGCAATGGCGGGAACCGCGACGGCGATGCGGACCAGCAGGTTGCGGGACATCAGGGGGGAGCCGTAGGGGCCGTGACCTTGCCAAACCGCCGCTCGCGCCGCTGGTAGTCGAGGATCGCTTGAAACAGATCGCGTCGCGTGACGTCGGGCCAGAGCACCGGCGTCATGTACAACTCGGTGTAGGCGAGCTGCCACAGCAGGAAGTTCGAGATGCGCAGCTCGCCCGACGTGCGAATCAGCAGATCGGGGTCGCTCCAGGGAGCGGTGTAGAGCTTGTCGCGCACCGCCTCCTCGTCGATGTCCTCGAGCCGCTTCGTGCCCTTCAGGACTTCCTCGGCGAGCAGGCGCGCCGCGCGCGCCAGCTCGGCGCGGGACGAATAGGAGATGCACAGATTGAGCGCCAGCCGCCTGCCGCCGCGCGTGTCTCGCTCCACGCGGTCGACGGCGGCGCGGGCGCCGGGCGCGAGCCGCGCCCGCTCGCCCAGCACGTGCACCGTGACGCCCTGCGCGCGCAGCTCCTTGGCTTCCTTGGCGATGTACTCCTCGAGCAGGCTCATCAGCGCGGAGATCTCGGTGGGAGGGCGCTGCCAGTTCTCCTCGGAGAACGCGAACAGCGTGACCACTTCGACCCCGGCTTCGATCGCGCCTTCGACGATCTCGCGCACCGCCTTCATCCCGGCGCGGTGCCCGAACGGGCGCGGCAGGTTGCGCTCCCGCGCCCACCGGCCGTTGCCGTCCATGATGATGGCCACGTGGCGGGGCACGGCCCCGTTCAGGCGGATCTGCCCGAGCAGGTCGTCGGTCACCTAGACCTCCATGATCTCCGCTTCCTTGGCCTTGACCGCGGCGTCCACCAGCTTCAGGTGGTCGTCGTGCAGCTTCTGCACCTCCTTCTCGGCGTGTTTCTTTTCGTCGTCGGAGACGTGCTCGGTCTTCTTGATGCGACTGATCGCGTCGGTCCGGGCGTGGCGCACCGCCACGCGACTCTCCTCGGCGAACTTGTGCACCACCTTCACCAGCTCTCGGCGGCGCTCCTCGGTGAGCGCCGGGATGGGGATGCGGATGACCGCGCCGTCGTTGGCCGGCGTGAGGCCCAGGTCCGACGTGAGGATCGCCTTCTCGATCGCTTTGAGGAGGGTTTTGTCCCAGGGCTGGATCGTGAGCAGCTTCGGTTCGGGCGCCGCGACGCTCGCCACCTGGTTGAGCGGCATCTCGCTGCCGTAGGCATCCACCCGCACGAGATCGAGCAGCGCCGTGGTCGCCTTCCCGGTGCGCACCGTGGCGAACTCGCGCTTCACCGCTTCCACCGCCTTGTCCATCGCCTGCCGGGCGTGCTTGACGTGGTCTGTCAGACTCGTGACGGTGGTCATGTGACGATGGTGCCGACGCGCTCCCCGGCCAGCACCCTGGCCGTCGCGCCGGGCTGGTTGATGTTGAACACTACGATGGGAAGCTTGTTCTCCTTGCACAAGCCGAACGCGTTCGCGTCCATCACGGCGTAGCCGTTGACGAGCGCGTCGCGAAACGACAGCTCGGCGAGAAATTTCGCCTTGGGGTCCTCCTTCGGGTCGGCGGTGTACACGCCGTCGACGTTAGTCGCCTTGAGCAGCACCTTGGCCTCGACCTCGAGCGCCCGCAGCACCGCCGCGGTGTCGGTCGAAAAGTACGGGTTGCCCGTCCCGCCCGCGAAAATCACCATGCGCCCCTTTTCGAGGTGGCGCACTGCCCGGCGCCGGATGTAGGGCTCCGCCAGCTCCTCCATGCGGATCGCCGTCATCACGCGCGTGTCGACGCCCTTCTTTTCCAGGATGTCTTGCAGCGCGAGGGCGTTGATGACCGTGGCGAGCATCCCCATGTAGTCGGCGGACACGCGATCCATGCCCTGCGCGCTGGCGGCCGTGCCGCGCAGGATGTTGCCGCCCCCGACCACCAGGCCCAGCTGCACGCCCAGGGCCGCCACCGTCTTCAGCTCGTTCGCGAGGCGGTCGATGATCTCGAAATCGAGCCCCCCGCCCGCCCCGCGGTCGCCCGCGAACGCCTCGCCCGAGAGCTTGAGCAAGGCGCGCGAGTAGGCGAGGCGGGGCCGCGCGACGGGCGCGGGGGTCGCCAACTCAGCCCTCCCCGACCTTCAGGCGCGCGAACCGCCGCACGTCGATCTTCTCCCCCGTCTTGGCCGACAGTTCCTTCACGAGGTCGCCCACCGTGCGCTTGTCATCCCTCACGAACTTCTGCTCGAGCAGGACGTTGTCCTCGTAGAACTTCTTGATCATGCCCTCCACGATCTTGCCACGGATGTGCTCGGGTTTCTTCTGCTCGGCGACCTGGGCCTCGTAGACCTTGCGCTCCCGTTGCAGCAGCTCCGCGGGCAGATCCTCGATCCGCACCGCGAGTGGGTTGGTCGCGGCGATGTGCACGGCCAGGTCGCGGGCGAGCGCCTTGAAGTCTTCGGTACGAGCCACGAAGTCCGTTTCGCAGTTGAGCTCGACCAGCACACCCAGCCCGCCGTCGTGGTGGACGTAGGAGCCGATTACGCCCTCCGACGCCTCGCGGCGGGCCCGCTTGTCGGCCTTAGCCGCGCCTTTCTGGCGCAGCAGGTCGACTGCCTTTTCCAGGTCACCGGCGGTCTCCTCGAGCGCCCGCTTGCAGTCCATCATGCCTGCGCCGGTGCGGGCGCGGAGCTCGGCCACGAGCTTCGCCGGAATGTCTTTCACGGTCGCCATCTCCTGACTCCTCACAAAAAACGCCGCCCTCGCGCCGTGCGGCTAGGAGAGGGCGGCGATGGGTTGTCCAAGGTCGGGCGGTCCGGGCCTGCTAGCCTTCGCCCCCGCCGCTCGATTCGGCCGGCGCGGGCGCCTCCTCGGTCTTGAGCCGGGCCGCAATCGCCTCGGGCTTGGGCCGCCGCTTGCGGCGCGCCGGCTTCTTCTTCTTGTCGCCCTCGGCCTCCGCCTCGACGCCGGTCTCCGTGGAGTACGTCACGCCTTCGCCCTCCTCGGCCGGCTCGCGCAGCGGCGACTGCCGGCGCGCCTCCCCGATCAGGTCCGAGATCGCGGCCGTGATGAGCGAGACCGCGCGGATCGCGTCGTCATTGCCGGGGATCGGCACGCTGATCAAGTCCGGGTCCGCGTTCGTGTCCACGATCGCGACCACCGGGATCCCGAGCTTGTTCGCCTCCGCCACCGCGATACGCTCCTTCTTCGAGTCCACCACGAACAATGCGCCCGGGAGCCGGCCCATGTTTTTGATGCCGGAGAGGTACTTCTCGAGCTTCAAACGCTCGCGGTTGAACAGCAGCTGCTCTTTCTTGGTGTGGTGCTCGAACTCACCCTCGCTGATCCCCTGCTCCAGATCCTTCAGCCGCTTGATCTGCTTCTTGATCGTCTGGAAGTTCGTGAGCGTACCACCCAGCCAGCGCTCGGTCACGTAGAACGCGCCGCAGCGCTCCGCCTCCGCCTGGAGGATGTTCTTGAGCTGCTTCTTGGTGCAGACGAACAGGACGCCCTCACCCTTCAGCACCACGCCGCGCAGCAGCTCCTGCGCGGCCTCGATCTGACGAAGGGTCTTCTGCAGGTCGATGATGTAGATGCCGGAGCGTTCGGCGAAGATGAACCGCCGCATCTTGGGATTCCAGCGACGCGTCTGGTGGCCGAAATGCACGCCCGCTTCCAGCAGATCCTGCAACTGAGGCTGCGCCATGCCCTTCCTTTCTTGGGTTCGATCCGCCGCTGCCGTCATCTCCGGTGCCACCCCGTAGGGACCCAGCATCGGATCGGGCAACGTGTGTGATAGACTGCGCTTTCCTTTATCTCTTCGAGAACTGGAACCGCTTGCGCGCGCCCGCCCGCCCCGGCTTCTTGCGCTCGACCGCGCGTGGATCCCGCGTCAACAGGCCTTGCTCCCGCAGCTTCTTGCGGTGCCGCTCGTCCGCGAGGCACAGCGCCCGCGCGATCGCGAGTCGCAATGCCCCGGCTTGACCGGTTTGACCGCCTCCCGACGCGATGGCGCGGACGTCGAACGCGCCCAGTGTGTCGGTCGCCGTGAACGGCTGCTGGATATGGGACACGAGCGAGGCGCGCGGGAAGTAGTCACCGAGCGTCCGACCGTTGATGTTCCATTTCCCCGACCCGGGCGTGAGATACACCCGCGCCACGCCCAGTTTGCGGCGACCGACCGCGTGCCAGCGGAGCTCCGGCGTGATCGCCGAGCTCATGACGCCACGCCCAGGCTGAGCTGCTCGGGTTGCTGGGCGGCGTGCGGATGCGTTGGGCCGGCGTACACCTTCAGCATCTGCTTCACGTGCTGCCGGGACAACGTCGTCTTCGGGAGCATCCCCCACACCGCCCGCTCGATCACCCGGTCGGGGTGCTTCGCGAGCAGCGTCTTGAGCGGCGTGAACCGCTCGTGCCCCATGTAGCCGGTGTGCCGGAAGTAGCGCTTCTGCTCGAGCTTGCGACCGGTGAGCTTCACCTTTTCGGCGTTGACGATCACGACGAAATCGCCGGCGTTCAGGTGCGGAGTGAACGTCGGCTTGTGCTTGCCCCGCAGGACCTGCGCGACGCGACTCGCCAGCCGGCCGAGCGGCTGCCCGGCGGCGTCCACGACGAACCAGCGACGCGTGATGTCCTCCTTGCGCAGCGAAAACGTCTGCATCGTCCCAAGACCCGGAAAAAGACGTGCCGTTGTTATAGCCGCGAAGAATACCCGGGGCCTAAGGCCCTGTCAACCCGAAGCTTCCGGGCTCGCGAGGGTCACGAGCGGCGCGCCGCGCTCGACCGCCTGACCGACCGCCACGTGCACCGTCGCGACCACACCCGCGTGGGGCGCGCGCAGCTCGTTCTCCATTTTCATCGCTTCCACCACGACGAGACCCGCGCCCGCTAGGACGGGCTGCCCGGCGGCGACCTCGATCCGAACGACGAGACCGGGCATGGGGGCCTTGACGGTGCGACTCTCCGCCGGCCCGGCGCGCGGCGCGGCGTGCGTCTGGCGCTGCCAGCTGCGCTCGTCCAGCGCCTCGACCTCCACCCGCTCGCCCACGACGCCCAACGCCCAGCGCCCCGGCCCCTCTCCTGGCTGCACGGCCACGGTCCAGGACGCGCCGCCGACCAGGAGGTGACGCAACGGTGTGCCGGGGAGCGCGGCGAGCTGCACGTCGAGCGTTTCCCCGCCCATGGTCACCCGAGTCCCGTCGACCTCCACATCCACCGTGCGGTCGCCGAGGCGGACGGAGTACTTCACGCCCCCTCCAGCACCACCACCGTCTCCACGTGCGCCGTCTGCGGGAACAGGTCGAACGCCCGTACGGCGGTCACGCGGTAGTTCACGCGCAACCGGTGGAGGTCGCGCGCCAGCGTCGCGGGGTCGCACGAGCGGTAGATGACGCGCGCCACCGGCTGGCTCGTGAGCCGCAGCGTCACGTTCCAGTGCAGGCCGGCGCGCGGCGGGTTCACCACGACGACGTTCGGGTCGGGGAGCGTGGAGAGGACGTCCTCCGCCCGCCCCGCGATGAAGCGGATGGGGCGCTCCGCGGAGCGCCCCCGCGCCCATGCCACGGCCTGCTCATCCGCGTCGACGCTCACGACCTGCGCCCCGCGGCCCGCGAGCTGGATGGCGGTGTCGCCGATGCCTCCGTACAGGTCCCAGGCGACGGCGCCACGCAGATCCCCCAGCTGATCGACCGCCCAGCGACGTGCCACCAGCCCCATCTCCGGGTGCACCTGCTCGAACGCGGTCGCGGGAAAGCCGGTCGCGGGCCCGGCGACCACGCGGGCGGCGCCGTCCACCGGGTGCCACCAGCAGACCACCGTGTCGCCCTGCGGCAGCGCCGCCCGCAACCGCTCGGCGTCGAGCCACGGCTCCCCGCTTGATTCCGCGAGGATGTGGCGGCGCCCGTCGCGGTCGAGCCGCAACGTCAGCCGCGTGAGCCGCGCCGGCAGCAGGTCGAGCCGCGGCTTGAGCTCGCGCCACAGCGCCATGAGCCGGAAGTCCGTGATGTGGCAGTCGACGAGCGAGAAGACACGACCCGGCTGATAGTACGGGTGGAACCCGACCGTCCTGGACCGCCCTCGACCGCCTTCGACCGCCAGACTTACTTTCGCCCGATACCGCCACTCCTCGACCGCTTCGACGATCTCCGGGTCGGGGACGTCGAGCTTGCCGATGCGTCGCAAGGCGTCGCCCACGATGGCCTGCTTGGCGGCGAGCTGGGCGTCGTAGCTCAGGTGCTGCAGCTGGCAGCCGCTGCAGCGGTCGCTCACGTAATGGGGGCACGACGCCGCGACCCGGGACGGACCGGTCCCGACGATCTCGGCCAGCTCGCCGCGCGCGAAATGTTTGTGGAGCTGCACGCCGTCGCGCAGCCGGATCCGCTCGCCCGGTGCGGCGCGGGGAACGAAGACGGCGCGGCCGTCGGCGAGGCGTCCCACGCCGTCGCCGCCGGTGGCGATGGCGGTGATCGTGACCACCTCGCTCACCCGCCGATGCTCTCCCGGCGGGCGGCGAGGAGCCAGGGAGACGGGCCATCGGGCGCTGGGGCGGCCGGCGGTGGGGTCGCCTCCGCGCGCTGTTGTTCCGCGAGCAGCGCCGCGGCGATCGCGAGCGGCTGGGCCAGCTCGGGGGCCAGGTCCGCCGCGAGCAGGCGCTGGCCGACGCGCTCGAAATAGGTGACGTCGACGTCGCCGCGCTGGAACTCGGGGTCCGCCATCACGCGCAGGTGGAACGACTGCGACGACGGGAGGCCCACGATGACGAGCTCACGCAGCGCCCGGCGCATGCGCTGCAGCGCGGTGGCCCGGGTGTCCCCCCACACGATGAGCTTGGCGAGGAGCGGGTCGTAAAACAGCGTCACCTCGTTGCCCGCTTCCACCCCGGCGTCCCACCGGACGCCGGGGCCGGAGGGGGGCTGCAGGTGGCGGATGACGCCGGTGGCCGGCAGGAAGTCGTTGAACGGATCTTCCGCGGTGATGCGACACTCGATGGCGTGGCCGCGCGGTTGCAGCGCGCCGGAGTGCACCCGCAGGGGCTGGCCCTGGGCGACGCGCAGCTGCTCGCGTACGATGTCCACGCCGTACACCAGCTCGGTGACGGGGTGCTCGACCTGGAGTCGCGTGTTCATCTCGAGGAAGTAGAACTCTCCGGTCGGGGCGAGCAGGAACTCGATGGTGCCGGCGCCGAGGTAGCCCACCGAGCCGGCGGCGGCGGTCGCCGCCTCGCTCAGGCGCCGCCGCAGCGCCGGAGTGACCGCCACGGACGGCGCCTCCTCGATCAGCTTCTGATGACGGCGCTGGATGCTGCACTCGCGCTCGCCCAGCGCGACGACCCGGCCGTAGGTGTCGGCGAGCACCTGCACCTCGATGTGGCGGGGGCGCTCGAGGTATTTCTCGACGTACAGCTCCCCCGCCCCGAACGCCTTCAGCGCCTCGCTCTGCGCCGTCTCGAAGGCGGACTCGAGCTCCCCCTCCTCGCGGATCAGCCGCATCCCTTTGCCGCCGCCGCCGGCGATGGCCTTGAGGAGCACCGGAAGCCCTAGCCGCGCTGCTTCGCTCTTCGCCTGAACATGGTCGGCCACCGGCCGGGTCGTGCCCGGCACGATCGGCACGCCGGCGGCCTGCATGCGGCGGCGCGCTTCGGTCTTGTCGCCCATCGCGCGGATGGCGGTAGCGGGCGGACCGATGAAGGTCAGTCCCGCCAGCGCGACGGCTTCGGCGAACGGAGCGCGCTCGGAGAGGAAGCCGTACCCCGGGTGGACGGCCTGGCAGTCCGTGGCGCGCGCCGCCTCTAGGAGCTTGGCGACGTCGAGATACGATTCGGCGGCCGGCGGGGCACCGATCGGGACGGCGCGGTGGGCGGCCCGCACGTGGGGCGAGAGCCGGTCGGCGTCCGAGTACACGGCCACCGACTCGAGCCCTTCCTCATGGCAGGCCCGGATGATGCGCAGCGCGATTTCACCGCGGTTCGCGACCAGGACGCGCGTGAATGAAGCCATCAGACGTCAGACATCGGACGTCTCAACGTCGGCAGCTCGGGATCTCATTCGTCAACCGGAACGTCTTCAGCGCCTCGCACAGCGCCGGTGTGGCGCGGGCGGCGCGGGCGTACAGCGCCAGGGCGGGTTGGGCCCACGCGTCGTTGTCGTCGAGCGCGAGGCGCAGCGCGGCGAACACGAAGTCGCGCGGCGGCACGCGGTCGTCCTTCAAGTGCGGGCCCGCCACCCAGAGCAGCGGCCGCGTGGACCAGCCGATGCGCGGCCCGGGCGGCCGGTCGAACGCCACGGTCACGCAGACCGGGCGCCGCTTCGCCAGCTCGGCGAGCGTCGCGTCCGGGTCGCGATGACGGCCGAGCTTCAGGTCGGCGGCGATGCGCCCCCGCAGCACGGAGTCCGACCGCCACGCCGCGAGCGGCACGGTCAGCAAGTCGGGGCGCAGCCCGCGCGCGAAGCGCATGTACCATGCGGCGTAGGAATCGGCCTCGTTCGCAGTGAGCAGCACTCCCCACATCGGGCAGGCGCGCAGCAGGTTCTCGCCCAGCTCGTCGAGCACCGGCGGCATCTTCAGGTCCAGGGGGACCGGGCCCCACTCCTGCGGGCCGACGTTGATGCCCCGCTGCTCCCACGCGAGGTGAGAGCGCGCGCTCCACGCGGCCACGCGCAGCACGCGGGCGCTGTCCCCGTCGGGGGTCGAGCCGGACGGCGCAAGCAGCCGGCCGGCGCGGTCGAGCGCGTCGTCGGCGCTATCGAGCAGGGCGCGAACTGCGGCGCTGTCCCCGAGGGCGCGGTGCGGCGGGTCGTGCGCGTCGGCGACCCGCTCCAGGTACAGCCGGCCCAGCAGCAGCCATGCGCGGCCGTCGGTCGAGTCGCGGGCCAGATGCTCGCGCAGGGCCGGGAGCGAATCCGCCGCCGTGCCGTTCACCGGCGCCTGCGCCGCCGCCGGCGCCTGGAGCAGCGCCGCGAGCGCCAGCGTGTTAGAGAGGAAGGTTGCCATGCTTCTTGGGCGGATTCTTGTCGCGCTTGGTCTCGAGGGTCGCGAGCGCGTCGATCAGTCGCGGCCGCGTGTCGCGCGGGTCGATGATGTCGTCCAGGTAGCCCCGCGCCGCCGCCAGGTAGGGATGCGCGAACTTCTCCCGATACTCGGTCTCGCGCTCGTCGGTGGCCTCTTCCCCCTTGTACAGGATCTCGACGGCGCCCTTCGGCCCCATCACCGCGATCTCCGCGCTCGGCCAGGCGACGTTGTAGTCGCCGCGGATGTGTTTGGAATTCATCACGTCGTAGGCACCGCCGTACGCCTTGCGCGTGATCACCGTCAGCTTGGGCACGGTCGCCTCGCAGTAGGCGTACAGCAGCTTGGCACCGTGCTTGATGATGCCGCCGTGCTCCTGCGCCACGCCGGGGAGGAACCCGGGGACGTCCTCGAACGTGACCAGCGGGATGTTGAACGCGTCGCAAAAGCGGATGAAGCGCGCCCCCTTGAGCGACGCCGCGATGTCGAGCACGCCTGCCAGTACGGCGGGCTGGTTGGCGACGATGCCGACCGGGCCGCCGCCCAGCCGGGCGAACCCGACGAGCAGATTGCCGCCGTAGTCGCGGTGCACCTCGAAGAAGTCGCCGTCGTCCACGACCCGACGGATCACGTCGTGCATGTCGTACGGCTTGGTGGCGTTGTCCGGGACCACCTCCAGCAGCTCCTCGTCGCGGCGATCGGGCGGATCGGCGGCGCGCCGGCGCGGGGGGCCGTCGAGATTGTTGGAGGGGAGAAACGAGAGCAGGGTGCGGATCGCCGCCAGGCTGTCGCGCTCGGAATCGTGCACGAAGTGCGCGACCCCGGAGGTCGCGCCGTGCACGTCGGCCCCGCCGAGGCTCTCGAAGTCGACTTCCTCGTGCGTCACCGTCTTCACCACATTGGGACCGGTGACGAACATGTACGAGACGCCCCGCACCATGAACACGAAGTCGGTGATCGCGGGGCTGTAGACCGCCCCGCCCGCGCACGGGCCCAGGATCGCGCTGATCTGGGGCACCACGCCCGACGCGAGCGTATTGCGCAGGAAGATGTCGGCGTAGCCGCCGAGCGACACCACGCCCTCCTGGATGCGCGCGCCACCCGAGTCGCTGAGCCCGATGATAGGCGCGCCGTTCTGCAGGGCGGAGTCCATCACCTTGCAGATCTTCTCGGCGTGCGCTTCCGACAGCGAGCCGCCGAACACCGTGAAGTCCTGCGCGAACACGTACACCAGCCGTCCCTCGATCCGCCCGTACCCCGTCACCACGCCGTCGCCCAGGTACTTCTCGTCGGCGAGCCCGAAGTCCACCGAGCGGTGCGTGACGAAGCGATCGAGCTCGACGAACGTGCCCGGGTCGAGCAGCGCGTCGAGCCGCTCGCGCGCCGTCAGCTTTCCCTTCTCGTGCTGGACCTTGATGCGCTCTTCGCCGCCGCCGAGCAACGACTCGGCGCGCTTCTGCTGGAGCAGATCGAGCTTCTCACGCGTGGTCATGAGGAAAATCTAGGTAGCTGGGAACAGGACGGCTACAACTAGACGCGCAGACGCGCGTCTACGCGTCTAGCCTTGGGTGTCCTGTCTGGCTGCTTCCGGCGCCCCGTTTTCTTTGGGCCAGCCGGTGGCTGCCAAGACGATTCGATGATGGATCGGGTCCACCTCCAGCACCTTGAGCTCCGCCGCCTGCCCCTCTTTCACCGCGTCGGCCGGGTTCTGCAGGTCCGGGATCCCGAGCTGGGACATGGGGACGAAGCCCTCGATGTCGTGCCCCAGGTCCACGACGACCCCCTTGTCCATCAGCCGCAGCACGCGGCCCCGCAGCTCGGTGCCGACCGGATACGTCTCGCCGATCTTGAGCCAGGGATCCTCCTGGGCCTGCTTCAAACCGAGGGAGATACGCTTGTTCTCGGCGTCCACGTTCAGGATCAGCACGTCCACTTCGTCGCCCTTCTTCACGACTTCGGACGGGTGCTGCACCCGCTTCGTCCACGACATGTCCGAGATGTGGATCAGGCCGTCGATCCCGGGCTCGATCTCGACGAAGGCGCCGAACGAGGTGAGGTTGCGCACCTTGCCGCGAAGGCGCGTGCCGACGGGATACTTCTGCGGCAGCGCCATCCAGGGATCTTCCTCGGTTTGCTTCATGCCGAGGGAGATCTTTTCCTCCGCTTCGTCGACCTTGAGGACGACCGCTTCGATCGTCTCCCCGATGGAGACGATCTTGGAGGGGTGCCGGACGTTACGGGTCCAGCTCATTTCGGAGATGTGCACCAGGCCTTCGATCCCGGGCTCGAGCTCGACGAACGCGCCGTAGTTGGTGATCGAGACCACCTTGCCCTGCACGCGCGTGCCGACGGGATACTTCGCCGCCACGTCCTTCCACGGATAGGTCTGCAGCTGCTTCAGGCCGAGGCTGATGCGCTCGCGCTCCCAGTCGATGTCGAGCACCTTGACCTCGACCTCCTGGCCGATCTGCACCAGCTCGGACGGATGCGAGACCCGGCCATAGCTCATGTCGGTGATGTGGAGCAGGCCGTCCACGCCGCCCAGGTCGATGAACGCACCGAAGTCGGTGATGTTCTTGACGATGCCTTTGCGGATCTGACCGACCTGCAGCTCCTTCATCAGGACGTCGCGCTTCGTCTTGCGCTCCGCCTCGAGCAGCACACGGCGCGACACCACGATGTTGCGGCGTCGCTTGTTGAGCTTGATGATCTTGAAATCGAAGCTCTGGCCCAGCAGCTCGTCGATGTTGGGGACGCGGCGCAGCGCGATCTGACTGCCGGGAAGGAACGCGTCCACGCCCATCAGGTCCACGACGACGCCGCCCTTGATCTTCTTCACCAGCGTGCCCGACACGGCCTCGTCCCGCTCGTGGGCCTCGCGGATGCGCTCCCACACCCGCATGAAGTCGGCCTTCTTCTTCGAGAGGACCACCGCGCCTTCCTGGTCCTCGAGGTGCTCGAGGAATACCTCGACCTCGTCGCCCTCCTTGAGCGAGTGCGCGTCCTTGAACTCGTCGATCGGCACGGCGCCTTCGGACTTGAATCCGACGTCGAGAATGACGGCGGCGTCCGTTACGCGCAGCACTTTCGACTTGACGATCTCACCCTCTTCGATGTTCGAGAGCGTCCCCTCGTACATCTCCGTCATCTTCGCGATTTCGTCCGGCGAATACTCTTCGTGCAGATCGGAGCGAACGCGGAGGTGGGAGTGAGGCGTCGGGGGGGAAGGCGCTTCTGACTGCTCGTCCTGGGTATCCACCAGCATGCCTGACACCGGTTCGGTTCTCGGGTTTGGACCAGCCCCTGGGCGCGAACCCCGGGGAGCGGAAACCGCGAAAGCTAGTGAGGGAGGCGCTGGCGCGCCAGCGCCACGACCCGGGCGACCTGCTCGTCCATCGAGAGCTGGGTGGTGTCGAGCAAGACCGCGTCGGCCGCGGACCTGAGCGGGGCGACCCGGCGCGTCGAATCGGCGCGGTCGCGCGCCCCGAGCGCGTCGCTCTCGCGCTTGAGCTCGGCGGGATCGATGCGGTCGCCGCGCTGGGCCAGGCGGCGGCGGGCCCGCTCGTCCGGCGTCGCCGTGAGAAACACCTTGAGGGGGGCGTCAGGGAACACCACCGTCCCGATGTCCCGCCCGTCCACCACGACGCCCTGGGGATGCGTCCCCACGGCCTCGCGCTGCTGCACGTTCACCCAGTGGCGCACTTCGGGGATGGCGGCGATCTCCGACACGCGCGCGGTCACCCGCGGCGAGCGGATGGCGTCTTCCACGCCCACCCCCGCCACCTCGGGCCGGAACACCTGGCCCACGAGCACCAGTCGCACCGGGAGGTCCTCCGCGAGCGCCACGAGTTGCTGCGCACCCCACGCCGGGCGGTGGCTGCCGCTCCCTTCCCCGGCCGTTTCCCCTTCCCCGGCCGTCTCCCCGAGATTGTCGAGCGCCGCCAGCGTGATCGCCCGATACAACGCGCCCGAGTCGAGATGCGCCCACCCGAGGCGCCGCGCCACCGCCGCCGCGGTGGAAGACTTTCCCGACGCTGCCGGACCATCGATGGCGATGACGCGAATGCTCACGTTTCGCGAATGCTCCGCAGGTCCGCGAAGAACCGCGGATAGCTGATGGAGACGGAGGCTCGTTCAGAGAGCCGGATATCGGCCCCCGGGACCGTGCCGAGCACGGCGAACGCCATCGCGAGGCGGTGGTCGCGCGCCGTCTCGACGCGCCCGCGTGGTGGCCGGGTCGTCCCCTGCACGTGCAAGTCATTGCCGAGTGCTGTGGCGTCGACACCCAGCGCGCGCAGGTTGGCGGCGATCAATTCGAGCCGGTTGCTCTCCTTCACGCGCAGCTCGCCCACTTCGCGGAACACCGTCTCCCCGGCGGCACGGCTCGCCAGGGCGGCGAGAATCGGCACTTCATCGACCAGGGTGGGCACTTCGGCCGCCGCGACCTCGGTGCCACGCAGCGCGGCGGCGGGGGGGCGCACGATCAGGTCGGCGACGGGCTCGCCCCCCTCGTCCCGCAGATTGACGCGCTCCGCGTGTGCGCCCATCCGCTCGAGCACGACCAGGAACCCCGTCCGCGTCGGATTCACGCCGACGTTTTCCACCAGGAGCTCACCGCCTTCGGCCAGCACGGCGGCCGCGACGAGAAACGCGGCCGACGACGCGTCCCCGGGGACCGACAGGTGAAACGACGGAACGCTTTTGGCCGACGGGTGAAGGCTGATAGCGCCGTGGTCGTAGCGCAGGTCCAGCCCCAGATGCAGCAGCAGCCGCTCCGTATGATCGCGCGACAGGTACGGCTCGCGCACGTTCACCGTCACCTTGCCGGTGAGCCCGGCCAGGAGCAGGGCGCTCTTCACCTGCGCGCTGGCGACGGGCGTCGTGTAGGTGAGCGCGTGCAACCGCCCGCCGCGGATCGTGAGCGGTAGCGCGTCGCCGTGCGCGTCATCGATGCGGGCACCCATGGCGCGCAGCGGCTCGGTGACGCGCCGCATCGGCCGGCGCCGCAGCGAGGCGTCGCCGGTGAGCGTGGCCGGGAACCGCTGGCCGGCGAGGATGCCGAGCATGAGGCGCGCGGTGGTGCCGGAGTTCCCGCAATGCAGCCGGGAAACGGGACGCGTGAAACGGGACACGTGGACCTTGACGGTGGCGTCCTCCCGAACGGTGGAGACCGCCGCGCCCAGACCACGCAGGACGCGCGCGCTGGACTTGACGTCCTCGCCCGTCAGGAGCCCCGTGATCTCGCTGGTCCCGCGCGCCAGTGCGGCGAGCATCAGGGCGCGGTGGGAGATGCTCTTGTCACCGGGCGGCCGGACGGCGCCGCGCACCTTCACGCGTCGAGTCTCCGGCGCCACTCGGCGCCGCGGCGCAGCCAGGCGGTCAACCCGGCGGCGTCGCCCGCTTCCAGCGCCCGCTCGAGCTCCCCGAGCGGCTCTTCCAGGGAGCGCAGCGCAGGGAGCAGTTCGTCACGGTTCATGAGAAAAATTTCGGTCCACAGGGCCGGCTCGGAGGCGGCGAGGCGCGTGGCGTCACGCGCGCCCGGGCCGAAGGTCGCTCCGGGCGGCGTGGCGTGGGCCAGGTACCGTGCCAGCAGCGACGCCACCGCCTGCGGCAGGTGGCTGGTGAGCGCGAGCTGGCGGTCGTGCTGCGCGGCGTCGATCAGCACCGGGTGCGTCTCGAGCACGTCTTCCCAGAAGTGCGCGATTTCCCGGGCGGCGCCGTCGCCGTCGCGCGTCGGCGTGACGTAGACTACCGCTCCCGTGAACAGGTCGAGCCGCGCCGCATCGAAGCCGTGGCCGTGGGTGCCCGCGATCGGGTGGGCCCCCGCGAAGCGCGGCCCGAGCCCGCGTGCCTCGGCGTGCGCCACGATCGCGCGCTTGACCGAGCCGACGTCGGTGATCACCGCGCCCGCGCCCAGGTGCGGCGCGAGCGTGTCCAGCAGCGCGAGATTGGCGGCGGGCGGGGCGGCGAGCACGAGCAGCTCGACCGCCCGCGCGACGTCGGTCGCGCGGGCTGGCGCATCGTCGAGCGCGCCTCGTTGCGCCGCCGCGACCCGCTCCGCTGGCTCGGGAGACCAGCCCAACACTCGAGGGATCCCGGCGCGCTTCGCTTGCAGCGCGAGCGAGCCGCCGATCGCGCCGAGGCCGATGACGCCGAGCTTGGTGGGACGCACGGCGTGGAAAGTAGCCGTGAACGGCGGGCCAGTAAACGATGAGAGCGGCGCCGCGGACCTGCCCCTATCTCACAGCAGCAGATCGCTCCTGATCCGCTTCCGCACCGCCCACGACAGCGCGCCCCACACGTTCGACTGCCGCACCACGATCTTTGCTTCGCCGGTGACACCGGGCCGCACTCCGGCAACGCGGATCCGTGCCTCGACGAGCCCCTGCTCCGTGGCGGCGGCCGCAACGCTCGTCACGTGGGCCTCCAGCGAGTGTCCGGCCCCGACCCGCGCGAACAGCGCCGCGACCTGGCCGCGCCGCACCAGAGTCGCGCCTGCGCGCTCGAGCACGACAACCAAGTCCACCGAATCGGGCTCGAACAGCCGGACGACTTCCTCGCCGGCCGAGATCCAGCGCCCCACCCGTTCCTCGGGCCGCCGGGTGGCCACGACGCCGGGCACTGGCGCCCGGAGAGCAAGTGCGGCGAGACGGCGCTCCACGCCGTCCTGTTCGGCCGCCCGCGCCTCCCGTGCCGCCTCACGCCGCCGCACCTCCGCAGTCGGACCGCGGGCCCGGGCCTGTGCAGCCGCTGCGGTGAGCGAGTCGACGATTCGCTGGAGCTCCGCCGCCCGCCGCTCGAGGGCGAAGCTCCTGATCAGGCCGAGCCGCGCACCCGGGGGCACCCGCTCGCCCTCCGTGACGAACACCTGCGCGAGCACGCCGCCCTCGGGCGCGGACACCGCCAGCTCGAGCAACGGTCGCGCCGTGAATGCGCCCTGCACGGTGATCGGCCATGGGACGAGGAGGCCGCCGACGGCCACCAGGACCGCCGCTCCGCCCGCCCGAGACCAGAAGCGTCGCGATCGCCACAGCGCCCGGTGTTCGCGGACCGACGTGACGAGCGCCCGGCCCCACTCCTGCAGCTTGTTCCGGAGCGCGCCCCAGAGTACGAGCGCAAAGGCCAGGACGCCGACCGCGCCGAGCGCCCGGCTCGCCCACCCGAACGCGGCACCGGCGAGCAGGATGAGGATCGTGATGGAGTACAGGAACGCCAGCGTCCCGTAGATGACGAAGGCCCGGCGCTCGTGCGGATCGGCGGGTGGCGGCGGCACGGCCAGGCGCAGTCCGTACCGTCGCACGAGCCAGCCCACATAGCCAAAGGCGCGCGTTCGGAGGTTCGGGATCTCGAGATAGTCGCTCAGGGCATAGTAGCCGTCGAGCGGGATCAGCGGATTAGCGTTGGCGAGCACCGTCGTGACGCCGCCGATGACCATGGCGGCGAGCG
>Ga0209159_1001667_pt1 | contig 16540 bp, 17 predicted proteins | sample GraSoiAngelo_144_FD_185901 | JGI IMG/M metagenome (GOLD analysis project Ga0209159, IMG submission 185901) | Grasslands soil microbial communities from the Angelo Coastal Reserve, California, USA - 14_1009_02_40cm (SPAdes) (version 2) | ecosystem: Environmental > Terrestrial > Soil > Grasslands ...
CAATTCCGAATATACGGTGATGCGCGGCTCGGGACTTGCGCCCTGGCGCGCGGCAAGCACGCTGTTTCGCATAGGCATCGTGTTTGCGGTCGCTACGCTCGTCTTTGGCGAGCTGATCGCCCCGGTCTCCGAGCGCGCGGCGAAGCAGCTCAAGCTCTCACTGACCAGCACCATTGTGGCCAACGAGTTTCACACGGGTCTGTGGGTGAAGGACGACCGGCGATTCGTCAATGTTCGCGAAGTCCAGCCCGATACGAGTCTGTCCGATATCAGGGTATTCGAGTTCGACGACCAGTACCGCCTCCAGTCGATCAGTTTCGCAAGACAGGGGCGGTACCTCGGCAAGAACATGTGGCGATTGCGCGAGATCGTGCACACCGGCTTCACGTCCAGCGGAAGCAACGTGCAGCGCCTCGCGGAAATGGACTGGAACTCGGTTCTTACACCGGACATTCTCGCCGTACTGTTCGTCGTCCCGGAACGGATGTCGGCTTGGAACCTGTACCAGTACACGCGGCATCTGTCCGAGAACCGCCAAAAGACAGAGCGCTATGAAATCGCCATGTGGAAAAAGCTCGTTTATCCGCTTGCTTCTCTCGTCATGATGGCGCTCGCCCTGCCTTTCGCCTACGTCCACGTCCGGGCCGGCGGCGTGGGGGTGAAGGTGTTCTCCGGGATCATGCTGGGGATCTTCTTTCACATGATGAACAGCCTGTTTTCACATCTGGGCTTGCTTCAGAACTGGCAACCCTTCGTTAGTGCCGCGCTCCCGAGCGCGGTTTTTCTGGGGGCAGCCACGCTGATGATGTGGTGGGTGGAGAGAAGGTAGGTCCGCAAGGTCCGGCCGTCGCGTTACCGGTGCCCAGCTCCTGCATCTCCAGTGGCGACGATGCGAGTGCCGGCCAGACGGTCATGAAGAAACTGTCGGTCGCGATCGAAGAACGCCCAGAAAAAACCGACGCCGAACACCAGCAGCGAAGGCCAGGCGAGAGCGTAGCGCAGCGCTGCGCGGCCGACCCCGACCGAAAGGCTATCACCTCGGACGAGCCGCATCTTCCAGGTCTGCATGGGCAGGGTCCGGCCTCCCCGGCTCCAGCACGCGATAAAGTAGATTCCCAAGATCAGGAACAGGTAAAGCTGGAAGAGGAGACGCGTGCCTCCCGAGAGGCGTCCATGGGCCGCTCCATAGAACGCCAGACTCGCGAAGAAAGCGATCGCGAACACGACCAGTGCCTCGTATAACATCGACAACAATCGCCGCCCGATGCCTGGCACCGTCGGGCCGGGCAGGGCACGGGCGCCCGAATCCATCGCTGCGGGGCTATTGTTTTGCGGGCGGTGCCGGCGCGACCGGGCTTGCTTCAGACGGTGCAGCTGGCGGCGGCGTAGGCTCGGCCGGAGACTTGCCCGGACGGGCAGGTGCAGCAGGTTTGCGCGGCGTACTGCCCAGCTTGCTTCAGCCCCTGTTTCTTGTCGGGCGGCAGCTTTTCCATCTTCTTATAGCGCTCGCGCGCCGCCTGGCGTTCTTTGGGGGTGAGCTTGACCCAGGCCTGCATGCGCCGCTGCGCGCGCGCCTGCTCGTCGGGTTTCATCTTGGGATAACGCTTGGCGATCCCGAGCCACTTGCGCTTGCGCGCTGGTTCGAGATTGTCCCAGTCGACCGCAAGCGGCGCGAGAATCTGCTGTTGCTCTTGCGTCAACTCGCCCCACGTCGGGGGCTTTTTCTGCGGTGTGGCTGCGAGGACGGAGAGTGAGGTGCAGAGCCAAAGTGCTACTGCGAAGAGCGCTTTAGCCATGCATCGAATCCCTTGTCGAGATAGGCATCCAGTGGCAAGTCGCCGGTCAACACCGCGGCGTCGATTTCCTCGATTTCGGCGGCGACCTGGGTATCCCGCCACTGGTTGATCGCGATCAAGCCGAGGATGAGTACGGCCATCGGAAGCAGCAAGCGCGGAATGAGCGCAGAAGGACCGCCTGATCTGCCGATCGCGTTGCCGGCCCAGGCCAATACAGGAACACGGGACTCGGCGTGCTGGAGCGCCAAAGCCCGCTCGCGCGACTCCTTCAGGCGGGCGAGCTTGCCGGCGTCCAGATCGAGCCCCCGGTTGAGAAGCTGCTTGATTCGGTGAGCGATCTGCTGTTCGTTCATAACTCAATCCCCTTTGCCCTTAAGGCCGCCGCCAAAGCGTGCGCCGCACGGGAGCAATGGGTCTTGACGCTGCCCTGAGAGCAACCCATCACGGCTGCGGTCTCGGCGACGTCCAATTCTTCCCAATAACGCAGCAAAAACGCCTGCCGTTGACGCGGCGGCAGTCGTTGCAGCTCTTTCTCAATTACTTCAACAACTTGAGATTGTTCCAGGAGGTCCGCAGGACCTTCCCTGGACTTGGAAGCATCCGCGCTCTCCAAGGTTTCGAGCGGGTCGCTATCGTCGTCTTCCCGCCCCGGAGAGAGGGCTGAAAACAGCGTCACCCACAGGGACCGCACCTTCTGCCTGCGATAAAAGTCGCGAATGGTGTTCTGCAGGATGCGCTGGAAAAGCATCGGCAGCTCTGCCGCCGGCTTGGCTCCGTACTTCTCCGCAAGCTTGAGCATGGAGTCCTGCACTATGTCGAGGGCGTTCTCCGCCTCCCGGACCGCGAACAGCGCCTGCTTGTACGCGCGTCGCTCTACGCTCGCGAGGAACTCGGACAGTTCATTTCGTGAAGCCAGAAGAGCTTCCTTTTTCGTCGGCCGAAATGACCTCGGCCGCTGCGATCCGATGGTATCAAAAGCCGGGTTCAGGCGCAGAATGAAACAGGGAAAAACTTGACCAATCAGACGTCAGCAATTAGGCTCTAAAGTTTTCGTCGAAGCCGGTGCAACGGGCGGACTAAAGGCATGGAATTGACGGGCGCAGAGATTGTCGTAAAGTGCCTCCAGGCGGAAGGAGTCGAGTACGTCTTCGGCTATCCCGGCGGCGCGGTCCTTTTCATTTACGACGAGCTTTTCAAGCAAGACAAAGTCAAGCACATTCTGGTGCGCCACGAGCAGGGGGCGACGCATGCCGCGGACGGCTACTCGCGCTCAAGCGACAAGGTCGGCGTTGCCCTGGTGACCTCGGGGCCCGGTGTTACGAACGCGGTGACCGGGATCGCCACCGCGTACATGGATTCGATCCCGATGGTGATCATCACGGGGCAGGTGCCTACCCACGCCATTGGCTTGGACGCGTTCCAGGAATGCGACACGGTGGGCATCACGCGGCCCTGCGTGAAGCACAATTTCCTCGTGAAAGACGTCAAGGATCTCGCGCTCACGATCAAGAAGGCGTTCTATCTCGCCAAGTCCGGGCGGCCCGGTCCGGTGCTCGTCGACATTCCCAAGGACGTTACCTCAGCCAAGTGCCCATTCCAGTATCCGGAATCGGTGACCATGCGCTCTTACAACCCGGTCGTGAAGGGGCATCCGGGTCAGATCAAGAAAGCGGTGCAGTTGCTCGCCGAGGCGAGCCGTCCGATCGTCTACGCGGGCGGCGGTGTCATTCTTTCGGGCGCGGCGAGGCATTTGACGACGCTCGTCAAGATGCTCGGATTCCCGTGCACCAATACGCTGATGGGCCTGGGGGGCTATCCGGCGACCGATCCGCAGTTCCTGGGCATGCTCGGAATGCACGGCACCTACGAAGCCAACATGGCCATGCAGAATTGCGACGTGCTGCTCGCCGTAGGCGCGCGCTTCGATGACCGAGTCATCGGTAACCCGGCCCATTTCGGGCAGGTACAGCGCAAGATCATTCACATCGACATCGACCCGTCTTCGATCTCCAAGCGCGTGAAGGTCGACGTCCCGATCGTCGGCAACGTGTCCGACGTGCTCGAAGAACTCAGCCGGCAACTCGAGGCCGCCGGCTACACGCCGAACCAGAAGGCGCTCAGCGCCTGGTGGTCCCAGATCGGGCTGTGGAAATCCAAGGACTGCCTGAAATACGACAAGAAAAGCAGGATCATCAAACCGCAGTTCGTACTCGAGAGACTCTACGAAATCACCAAAGGCGATGCGTTCGTGACGTCCGACGTCGGCCAGCACCAGATGTGGGCCGCGCAGTTCTACAAATTCGACAAGCCGCGACGCTGGATCAACTCAGGCGGCTTGGGCACCATGGGCTTCGGCCTGCCTGCGGCCATGGGAGTTCAGTTCGCGAACCCGGGCGCGACCGTCGCTTGCGTCACCGGCGAGGCGAGCATTCAGATGTGCATCCAGGAGCTCTCGACCTGCAAGCAATACCGGCTACCGATCAAAATAGTGAATCTCAACAACAAGTACATGGGAATGGTGCGCCAGTGGCAGCAGTTCTTCCACGGGAACCGCTATTCCGAGTCGTACATGGACGCACTGCCCGACTTCGTCAAACTCGCCGAGAGCTACGGCCACGTCGGCATCAAGGTGGAGGAGCCCGGCGGCGTCGAGCCCGCGCTGAAGGAAGCGTTCAAGCGCAAGAACGACTTGGTGTTCCTAGATTTCGTCACCGACAAGACCGAGAACGTTTATCCGATGGTCCAGGGCGGCAAGGGGCTGACCGAAATGATTCTTGCCGAGGAACTGTAAGCCCGACACACGCGGGTTCGATCAACGTTGGCTCAAGGGAGCTTGGTCCGGCGGCGCCACGAGCGCCGCGTCACAAAGGGCGCGAAACGCGCCGAGGGCTGGGCCTCAGCGAGGGGATATGCGACACATCATTTCCATCATGCTCGAAAATGAGCCGGGGGCTCTTTCGAGAGTCGCAGGCCTGTTTTCGGCGCGCGGCTACAACATCGAAACGCTCACCGTGGCGCCGACCGAAGACGAGTCGCTTTCGCGCATGACCATCGTCACCACCGGCTCGGACGACGTGGTCGAGCAGATTACTAAACAGCTGAACAAGCTCGTCGAAGTGGTCAAGGTAGTCGATCTGTCGGAAGCGGCCCACATCGAGCGCGAGCTCATGCTGATCAAGGTCCGGGCGATGGGAAAGGAGCGCGAGGAGGTGAAGCGCATGTCCGATATCTTCCGGGGTCGCATCATCGACGTCACGGAGAACACCTATACCATCGAGCTCACGGGCACCGGAGCCAAGCTCGATGCATTCATTCAAGCGCTCGAGCACAGCGCCATCCTCGAGACAGTGCGAACCGGCGCCTCGGGCATCGGGCGCGGCGAGAGGGTCTTGAAGGTCTGAGCCCGCGTGCCGCAGAACCAAAAGGAAACAGCATGAAAGTCTATTACGACAAGGACGCAGACCTGTCGCTCGTCAAGGGCAAGAAGGTCGCGATCGTGGGTTACGGGTCGCAAGGGCACGCCCACGCCCTCAACCTGCACGACTCGGGAGTGAAAGTCACGGTCGGACTGCGAAAGGACGGCGCCTCCTGGGACAAGGCAAAAAAAGCGGGCTTGAACGTCGAGGAGATTCCGGGGGCGGTCAAGGGGGCCGATTTCGTGATGATGCTGATGCCGGACGAACACATCGCCGCAGTGTACAAATCCGAAGTCGAGCCCAATATCCGAAAGGGCGCGACGCTCGGATTCGCCCATGGGTTCAACATCCACTACGGGCAGGTCATGCCGCGCGAGGATCTCGACGTTGTAATGATCGCGCCGAAAGCTCCCGGCCACACCGTGCGCTCGACCTACGCTCAGGGCGGGGGCACGCCGATGCTGATCGCGGTGCATCGCGACCAGAGCGGAAAGGCGCGCGACCTCGCCCTGTCCTACGCGGCCGCAATCGGCGGGGCTCGTGCCGGGGTGATCGAAACCACGTTCAAGGAGGAGACGGAAACCGACCTGTTCGGTGAGCAAACGGTGCTTTGCGGCGGTTGCGTGGAGCTCGTCAAGGCGGGGTACGAGGTACTCACCGAAGCCGGCTACGCGCCCGAAATGGCGTACTTCGAGTGCCTTCACGAGTTAAAACTCATCGTCGACCTGATGTACGAGGGCGGCATAGGCACCATGAACTACTCGATCTCGAACAATGCCGAGTACGGGGAATACGCGACCGGACCGAAGATCATCACCGGAGAAACCAAGAAAGCAATGCGAGCGGCGCTCGCTCGCATCCAGTCGGGCGAATACGCGAAGGAATTCATCCTGGAAAATCGCGCCGGCGCGCCGATGCTGCTCTCGCGGCGCCGCATGACCGCCGAGCATCCGATCGAAATCGTCGGCGAAAAGCTCAGGGCGATGATGCCTTGGATCAAGAAGAACAAGTTGGTCGATCAATCGCGGAACTAGAGGCGCGACAGGCTAGCAGGGGCCGCAATGAGCGCGAGCTATCCGCACCCGATCATTGCACGCGAAGGCTGGTCTTTCGTCGCAGCGACGGTTGTCGTGGCGGCCGCAGCGGGCTGGCTGATCGGCTGGTGGTCGGCTCCGATCTGGCTTGCGGTGCTTTTCGTGTTGCAGTTTTTTCGCGATCCGCCGCGGCAGGTGCCCGGCGACGCGCACACCGTGGTCTCGCCAGCCGACGGACGAATCGTCGCAGTGGAGCGGGCCCGCGATCCCTACCTCGAGCGCAGCGCGATCAAGGTCAGCGTTTTCATGAATGTCTTCAACGTGCATTCCAACCGCTCGCCGGTGGACGGCCGTGTGCAAAAGCGCTGGTACCATCCCGGGCGCTTCATCAACGCCGCTTTCGATAAGGCTTCCTTGGAGAACGAGCGCAACGCACTGTGGCTGCGTACGATCCGCGGCGCGGACGTGACCTGCGTGCAAGTCGCAGGATTGATCGCGAGGCGAATTCTGTGCTATGTCCACGAGGGAGACAGTCTGGCACGGGGTCAAAGGTTCGGTTTCATTCGCTTCGGCTCCCGCGTGGACATTTACGTCCCCGAAGACGCGAATCTCGTGGCTGCACTGGGAGACAAGGTTTACGCTACCAGCACGGTGATTGCCACGCTGCCGCATCATGCTTGAGCCCAATCTCCGCAGACCGTTGTTGAACACCGAGATCCGTCGCCGCGGAATCTACCTGCTGCCGAACTTGTTTACCACAGCGGCCCTGTTTGCCGGGTTTTACTCGATCGTGATGGCGATGAACCAGCGTTACGACTATGCCGCCGTGGCCATCTTCGTCGCGATGATCCTCGATACCCTCGACGGGCGCGTCGCGCGCTTGACGCGTACTCAGAGCGCATTCGGCGCTGAATACGACTCGCTCTCCGACATGGTCTGCTTCGGTGCCGCACCAGCCCTGATCATGTATGAATGGGCGCTGAAGGACCTGGGGCGCTTCGGCTGGATTGCGGCGTTCGTCTACTGCGCGGGTGCGGCTCTGCGGCTTGCCCGCTTCAACACCAACATCGACGTGGTCGACAAGCGCTTCTTCCAGGGGCTGCCGAGTCCCGCGGCAGCGGCTCTTGTGGCCGGATTTCTGTGGCTTGCGAGCGACAACAAGATCCCCGTAGACGACTACGGCCTGCCTTGGGTCGCGGCGTTCCTGACCCTTTACGCGGGGTTGACGATGGTGAGCAACGTCCCTTTCTACAGCTTCAAGGACATCAACCTGCGGCGCTCGGTCCCGTTCGCCGTGATCCTGCTCGTCGTCCTCGGCTTCGTCCTGATTTCCACAGACCCGCCCATCGTCCTATTTCTGCTGTTTGTTGCATACGGACTCTCCGGGTACGTGTACTGGTTGTGGAAGAGACGTCGGCCCGGAGAGCCCGCCCGGTTGCAGTAGCCCGGGAAACCCGCTATATTTCCCCCATGCGTTTCCGCACCATTGCTCTCAGCCTTACCCTCGGCAGCCTGCTTCTGGCGGGTCTGCTGCTGCGCCTCGCGCGCACATAATCCCAAACCCAATTCGGCAGTACCCGGTCGCGGCGCAAGCGGGCGCCGCGGAACGATTTCAGGCAATCGATGCGGAGCGACACCATGAAGGAACGATTGATCATATTCGACACCACCATGCGCGACGGCGAGCAGAGCCCCGGTGCTTCGATGACCAAGGACGAGAAGCTTCGCATCGCGCGCCTGTTGGAGAGAATGCGAGTCGATGTGATCGAAGCAGGTTTCCCGGCCTCTTCGAACGGCGATTTCGAGGCGGTGAAGGCGGTTGCGGGCGTGATCAGGGACTCGACCGTGGCCGGCCTGTGCCGTGCCAACGACCGCGACATCCAGCGCGGGATCGACGCGCTGAAGACGGCGAAATCCGGACGCATACACCTCTTCATCGCCACGAGCGCGCTCCATATGGAGAAGAAGTTACGCATGACACCCGAGCAGGTGCTCGAGCAGGCGACGCTGTCGGTGCGCTTCGCGCGCAAGCACCGCGATGACATCGAGTTCTCGCCCGAGGACGGCAGCCGCTCCGATCCCGATTTTCTCTGCCGTGTCCTCGAGGCCGTGATCAAAGAAGGCGCCAACACCATCAACATCCCGGATACCGTCGGTTACGCGGTTCCCGAGCAGTTCGGTGAATTCATCAGGAAGCTGCGGGAGAGGGTGCCGAACTCCGGCAAGGCCGTGTGGTCGGTACACTGCCACAACGATCTCGGCATGGCGGTGGCAAATTCGCTCGCTGCGGTCACGATCGGGGGTGCGCGCCAGATCGAGTGCACGGTGAACGGCCTAGGCGAGCGCGCCGGCAATACTTCGCTCGAGGAAGTCGTAATGGCGGTACGCACCCGCGGCGATTTCTTCAACCTCCAGACGCGCATCGACCCCAGCCAGATCGTGCCGGCCTCGCGCTTGGTGTCCCAGATCACCGGGTTCGTGGTTCAGCCGAACAAGGCGGTAGTGGGTGCCAACGCTTTCGCGCATGCTTCCGGAATTCATCAGGACGGCGTCCTGAAGAGTCGCGATACCTACGAAATCATGCGCGCCGAGGACGTAGGCTGGACCACGAACAAAATCGTGCTCGGAAAGCTCTCGGGCCGCAACGCCTTTCGCCAGCGACTCAAAGAGATCGGCATCGAACTCGACGGCGAGGACGCCTACAACAAGGCGTTCCAGCGCTTCAAGGACCTTGCCGATAAGAAGGCCGACATCTTCGACGACGACCTGCAGGCGCTCGTCTCCGACGGAGCGACGGCCGCCGCGGCGGAGCACTGGCAGTTGGTGCGCATAAACCAGGCGAGCGGGACCGGCGAGCGCCCCCACGCCAAGATCGTGCTCACCGAGGCCGGCATGGAACGCAAGGCCGACGCCGACGGGGACGGCCCGGTGGATGCGACTTTCAAGGCGATCGAACGCGTGGCCAAGAGCGGCGCCGAACTGCTGCTCTACTCGGTGAATGCCGTGACGCAGGGGACCGAGTCGCAGGGCGAAGTGACCGTGCGTCTCGCGAAAGGCGGGAGGATAGTCAACGGCGTAGGCGCCGACACCGATATCATCGTCGCCTCGGCCAAGGCCTACGTCAATGCGCTCAACAAGCTACAGAGCACGCAGCGAATCAACCCGCAGGGGTGAAGGCCGCTCGCGTGTGTGAGTGGCGATGTCCGCCTAGGCATCGTACCTCCGATTGCCGTGGTGGCTATAGTAGAGAACGAGAATGTCGCTCATCGACGAGAGTCGGGAATGGCGCTGGTATTATAGGCGACGTTCACGCCCCGATAAATGGATCCCATCCCCTTTCCGCTGCGACAACTGGGCCGCTTCCTCGCACACGTGCTCGGGAGGTTCAACGAAGATCGCTGCTTGCAGATCGCGTCGAGCCTCACTTTTACGACCTTGCTTGCACTCGTGCCGCTTGTCACCCTCACCCTCGCGCTCATGGCGGCGTTCCCGATTTTTTCGGGGCTGGGAGAACACATCCACGCATTCCTGCTCGCGAACATGCTGCCCGAGAAAGCGGGGAAAGTCGTCACCGGATACATTGAACAATTCTCGGGTCAGGCCGGGCAGTTGACCGCGCTAGGCACCGCGGTGCTCGCCGTCACTGCCTTCCTCATGATGTTCACGATAGAACGCGCCTTCAACTCGATTTGGCGGGTTTCACGCCCGCGTCCCGTGGCGCAACGCATCCTCATCTATTGGGCAACGCTCACCCTCGGGCCGGTGCTCATCGGCGCGAGCCTCTCGATCACCTCGTACCTCGTCGGAGTATCCCTCGGATTCGCCCGGCAGAGTCCTTTTGCAGGTGCGGCGATTCTCGGACTCGTCCCCTTCGTCCTGACGTGTGCAGCGTTCACGCTGCTCTACTATTTCGTGCCGAACCGCGCGGTCAAGCCGTGCCACGCTCTGATCGGAGGCTTGGTCGCGGCCCTGGCGTTCGAGATCATGAAGCGAAGCTTCGCGCTCTACATCGCCAAAATCCCGACTTATACGCTGGTCTACGGGGCATTCGCCGTGATCCCGGTCTTTCTCCTCTGGATCTATTTTTCCTGGGTGGTGATCGTGATCGGCGCGTTGATTGCCGCGCTGGCGCCGGATTTCAGCGTACTGCGCGACACCGCGGGGCGCGCGTCAGGAACCGGCTTCGGCGATGTGTTGGCGATCCTTCTGGTTCTGGCGCGCGCCCAGCAAGGTCCGGGCCTTCTCGAATTGAGGAAAATCGCTCAGCAGGCGTCGCTCACGGTGGATCAGACCGAGCTGCTTCTTGAACGCTTGGTTGCGCGGGGTTGGGTGGCGAGGTCCTCCGGCGAACGCTACGCAATGGTCTTCGACAAAGAACGACTCCTCGTGGCCGACGTCTACCGCGAATTCGCGCCCGTGGGCAAGGAGCGCAGCGAACCCCTGAAACAGCTCCTGGAGCAGTTTGCCGCGTGCGCAGACGAATCCCTGAATCTGCCTCTCGGGCGCCTGCTTGAGAGGGATGGGGCTTGATCCATTAGAATCCCCGGTCCGAGAATGCCATGACAGCGCAGATGAAGACGATCCCGCGTGCCGAGCGCCTGATCGCGGCTTTGGACGTCGCGGGCGCCGATGAGGCCAAGGCCCTAGTGCAGCGCCTGGGAGACAGCGTGAGCTTTTACAAGGTGGGGCTTGAATTGTTCATGGCGGACGGGTTCTTCGGCTTGATCGATTGGCTTGCACGACGGGGGAAGAAAGTGTTCGTCGATTTGAAGTTTTTCGATATCCCCGAGACCGTTCGCGCCGCGGTGCGCGGGCTTGGCAATCGGGGCGTGACCTTCGCGACCGTTCATGGCAACCAGGCGATGCTCGAGGCGGCTGCGCAGGCCAAAGGAGACGTAAAGATCCTCGCGGTCACGGTTCTTACCAGCCTCGATCAGGGCGATCTCGACGATCTCGGCTTTCGATGCGACGTCGAGGCCCTGGTCCTCTCTCGCGCGCGGCGGGCCCTCGAGGCCGGATGCGATGGGGTTATTTCCTCGGGGCTCGAGGCGCCGGCCCTGAGGCGTGAGCTGGGCGCGCGGCTGCTGGTCGTCGCCCCGGGAATCCGTCCGGTGCAGAATCGGCTCACGAGCGACCAAAAGCGCACGGTCGACGTGGCGCAGGCGTTTGCCAACGGCGCCGACTACATCGTCGTCGGCCGGCCGATCCGCGAGGCGCCCGATCCTCGTGCCGCGGCACAAGCGATTCAGGCGACGATTGCGACCGAGTTTCCCGCCTGATATCCGGTCGGGGCTACCCGGGCGGGGCCTCTGGCGAGGCGGGAGCGACGGCAAGCTTGCCCTGGTAGCGCCACACGCTGCGCCAGGCGCCGATCACCATGTTGGGGTACTCGGGTTTGCCGAGGGATCCGTTATAGCGACTTAGGGCGCGAAAGAGGTCCCCTTTTTCACGATCGAGGTAGTACTTCAGGATCACGCAGCCGTAGCGAAGGTTGTTGCGCAGACTGAACAGGTTATCGCCTGGGCGGCCAACCAAGCCCACCCAGAAGGGCATGACCTGCATGTAGCCTCGAGCACCCGAGCGCGACACGGCGTATTTGCGAAAATTGCTCTCGATCTGGATCACCGCCAGCACGAGCTGCGGGTCAAGCCGGGCGCGGTTCGCCTCGAAGTGCACCGTGCGCAGGAACTCCACGCGCGACTGGAAGTTGGGCATTCTCGCTTCCAGGCGATGCGACATTTCGGCGAGCCAGTCGACCGCTGACTCTGAGTCGGTAAAGGCATGGCGCGGCGCCGGTTTGTCCGCGATCGACGCCTGCAGGTCCGTCCGCACCTCGAGGGCGAGCGGTTCGTAGATCTGGGCACCAGCGAGGGCAAGCCCCGGGAACGCGATCCCGATCAGCGCCAAACCGGCGCTTTTCAGCATGACCTCGTACGGAGCGGCGCAAGCGGATCACCGAGCGGGACCTTCTTCGTCTCCTTGTCCAGCCGGCCTTGATACTCGATCAATCCGTCCTTGAGGCTGCGTTCGCCGACAACGATTCGGTGGGGAATGCCGATGAGCTCCATGTCGGCGAACATCACACCCGGCCGCTCGTCGCGATCGTCGAGTAGCACCTCGAAACCGGCTTCGGTGAGCACGCGATAGATCGAGTCGGCGGCATCGCGGACCGCGGCGCTCTTGCCGTAGCCGATGGGAACCAGGGCGACATGGAACGGCGCGATGGGCTGCGGGAAGACGATTCCGTGCTCGTCGTGGTTCTGCTCGATCGCGGCGGCCACGATGCGGGTGATGCCCATTCCATAGCAGCCCATCTCGAAAGGACGACTGTTGCCCGCCTCGTCGAGAAACGTTGCTTTCATTGATTCCGAATATTGGGTGCGCAGCTGAAAGATGTGACCGACTTCGATGCCCCGCACGATTTCCAGAGTCCCCTTGCCGTCGGGGCTGGGATCGCCGGCAACAACCTTGCGGATGTCTGCTGTCTGACCGGGCTCCGGTAGGTCGCGTCCCCAGTTGACACCCGTGAAGTGGAATCCCGCCTCGTTTGCGCCGCAGACGAAATCGCTCATTGCCGTTACCGTGCGATCGGCGTAGATGTTCAACGGTACTCCGCTCACCGGTCCGATGTACCCGGGGCGGCACTTCAACTTCTGTTCGATCTCTTCGTCTCTTGCGAACCGGAAGGTGCCGATCACCTTCTGGGTCTTGACCTCGTTCAGGTCGTGGTCGCCGCGAACGAGCAGCATCGCGAACGACCCCGAAGCTCCCTTTTGAGCTTCCTCGCGCACAATGGCGATTGCCTTCACGGTTTTCTCAATCGGTACGCCAAGCAAGTTTGCGACATCTTCGCAACGGGTCTTATCGGGGGTAGCGACCTTTCTCATTTTCTCGGTCGGAGCACTTCGGGCAGCCTTCGGTGCTACGGCCTCAGCGAGCTCCACATTCGCCGCGTACTCGGACTGCGGGCAGTAAGCGATGGCGTCCTCGCCCGATTCGGCGAGGACGTGAAATTCCCGTGACTCAGTACCGCCGATTGCACCGGGGTCGCCGGCAACGGCGCGGAATTTCAAACCCAAGCGGACGAAGATCCGCGTGTATGTGTCGTACATGCTCCGGTATTCGCGCTGCAGGTCGGCGTAATCGGCGTGGAACGAGTAGCCGTCCTTCATGGTGAACTCGCGCCCGCGCATGACGCCGAAGCGCGGCCGGATCTCGTCGCGGAACTTGGTCTGGATCTGGTAGAAATGCAGGGGTAACTGCCGGTAGCTGCGGATTTCGCGCCGCGCGATGTCGGTAATGACTTCCTCGTGCGTCGGGCCGATGCAAAAATCGCGCTCGTGACGGTCTTTGAAGCGCAGCAACTCCGGTCCGTACTTCCGCCAGCGCCCCGACTCCTGCCACAGCTCCGCTGGTTGGACCGCCGGCATGAAGAGTTCGATCGCTCCGGCGCGATTCATTTCCTCTCGAACGATGGCCTCGACCTTGCGAACCACCCGCAACCCCAGCGGCATCCACGTGTAGATTCCGCCAGCGAGTCTGCGGATCAGACCCGCGCGGACCATCAACTTGTGACTGACGAGTTCCGCGTCAGCAGGGGCCTCCTTGAGCGTTGCAAGAAAGTATCGCGAGGTGCGCATAGCGGGGGAGCGAGCCAGGACGCGACATTCTACTTGAACTCGTACGCCTCACAGCCGGGGGCGGCTTCGCCTTCAAATCGCCGGCAATTTGTGAAAGAATGGGCGTGGACAGACTTTTCGCTGGATGGCGTATGCTCGATCGAGACGGCTATCGGCCGAACGTCGGCATCATCCTCTGCAACGGGCGCAACGAGGTTTTCTGGGGCAAGCGCGTCAAAGAACACTCCTGGCAGTTCCCGCAGGGCGGGATCAAGCTTGGGGAAACGCCGGTGCAGGCGATGTACCGTGAACTGCGGGAAGAAGTGGGCCTGTTGCCCAGCCATGTGAAGATCTTGGGGCGGACGCGCAACTGGTTACGCTACGAGGTGCCCGCGCAGTGGCTCAAACGGGATTGGCGCGGCAATTACCGGGGACAGAAACAGATCTGGTTCCTGCTGCGGCTGGTCGGGCGCGAGTGCGATGTGCGCCTGCGTGCTTCGGAGCGCCCCGAATTCGACGCCTGGCGCTGGAACGGCTATTGGATACCCCTCGACTCGGTAATCGATTTCAAGCGAGAGGTCTACCAGCACGCGCTCACCGAGCTTGCCCGCTATCTGTTTCGCGGCCAGGGTCGCAAGCCCCTTCCGGCGGAAATCGCATCACGCTGACTGGCTGACGCTTCGGCCCGGCTCCGGGGTGTTGACTCGTGCTTGACAGCAGGGCGTCCCAAATATTATCCTTCGTCTATCAATTAGAGTAAGTCTAATTCAGTTCAGTCCAACACACGGAGGCGTCCATGCAGCTCAAAGGCTCCAAGACTCACGGCAATCTCAAAGCGGCATTTTCGGGGGAATCACAAGCAAACCGCCGCTACCTTTACTTTGCGGCGAAAGCCGACGTTGAAGGGCAAAACGACGTCGCGGCGGTGTTCCGCTCTACCGCCGAGGGCGAAACCGGCCACGCCCACGGCCATCTCGAATACCTGGAGCAATGCGGCGATCCGGCGACGGACCTCCCGTTCGGCGGCACGCGCCTGAATCTGAAGGCTGCCATCGCCGGAGAGACCCACGAATACACTGACATGTATCCGGGCATGTCGAAGGCCGCGCGTCAGGAAGGCTTCTCCGAGATCGCCGACTGGTTCGAGACGCTCGCCAAGGCGGAGCGCTCGCACGCCAACCGCTTCCAGAAAGCACTCGACGCACTCGCCGACTAGGCGGTGATCCGGACGCCGAAGGCGCCGGATTGACTTCGCGAGTCGGAGGACGACCCTCCGGCCACTCAAACTCGCGGACGCCGAAAATGACAGTACGCGAGGGAAATCTCGAAGCGCCAACGCGCCATCCGGTCGCGTGGCGCGCACCGGAGTTCTACGAGGAAGCGAAACTCCTCGGCGAAATGGAGCGGGTGTTCGACATCTGTCACGGATGCCGGCGCTGCGTCAACCTGTGCACGGCCTTTCCGACGCTTTTCGATCTCGTGGACGCAAGCGCGACGCTCGAAGTCGACGGCGTGGAGAAATCGCAGTTCTGGAAGGTCGTGGACCAGTGCTATCTCTGCGACATGTGCTACATGACGAAATGCCCGTACGTGCCGCCGCATCCCTGGAACGTCGATTTTCCGCATGTCATGCTGCGCGCCAAGGCGGTGAAGTTCAGGAAGGGCGAGATTCGGCTGCGAGACCGTGTGCTTTCCTCGACCGACGCCATCGGCAGGCTCGCCGCGATACCGGTCGTTGCGCAGGTGGTCAACGCAGTCAACCGCAACTCCGCCGCGCGCGCCCTCATGGACAAGGTGATCGGCGTCCACCCCGAGCGCAAGCTGCCGCCCTACAGTCCGGGAACATTTCGCGGGCAGGCCGCCGCGAGCCGGAGCCATGAGTCGCGTAACGGCGAGCGCACTCCGGGAAAGGTCGCGGTATTTTCGACCTGCTACGTGAACTACAACGAGCCGGGCATCGGCCACGATCTCCTCGCGGTTCTCGATCACAACGAGATTCCCTACCTGGTCGTGGAGAAAGAAGCCTGCTGCGGCATGCCCAAGCTCGAGCTCGGCGATCTCGAGGGCGTCGAGCGCCTGAAGGCGGTGAACGTTCCGCGACTCGCTAGGCTCGCGCGCGAAGGCTACGCGATTGTTACCGCCGTGCCCTCATGCACGCTGATGTTCAAGAGCGAGCTGCCGCTGCTGTTTCCCGACGATGCCGAAGTCAAGGCGGTCAGCGAGGCGATGTTCGACCCGTTCGAGTACTTCGTCCTGCGCAAGCGTGACGGGCTGCTCAAGACCGACTTCAAGACCGCGCTCGGAAAGGTGTCCTACCACGTCCCGTGCCATTCGCGCGTGCAGAACATGGGACAGAAGACCCGCGAAACGCTGCAGCTCGTACCGGGGACGACGCTCAACACGGTCGAGCGCTGCTCCGGCCACGACGGAACCTGGGGCGTCAAATCCGAGTACTACGAGAACTCCATGAAGATCGGACGGCCGGTGTTCCGGCAGATGGCCGGCAACGAGCCCGACTACATCAGCTCGGACTGCCCGATCGCCGCGCACCATATAGAGCAGGGCATGGGCGAGACCCGGGCAATCAAGGCGCACCCCCTGTCGCTGCTTCGGAAGGCCTACGGAATTTGAACCCGCTTGAATGACGATGGACGCCATGCCTAGAATCGACCGCT
>Ga0209159_1001671_pt1 | contig 16528 bp, 16 predicted proteins | sample GraSoiAngelo_144_FD_185901 | JGI IMG/M metagenome (GOLD analysis project Ga0209159, IMG submission 185901) | Grasslands soil microbial communities from the Angelo Coastal Reserve, California, USA - 14_1009_02_40cm (SPAdes) (version 2) | ecosystem: Environmental > Terrestrial > Soil > Grasslands ...
CCAAAAACTAATCCTTTATGCTCGCGGCCGGCGACGATTGATTGCGGAAGCTCCCGCTTCAATTGATCGAACGGTAGTGGCCGAAGCTGGTCGAGCTGGGCAAAGATCCTTTCGATCGAAGGCGCGGTGTAGGCATTGACGCCAAGCTCTTCCCGTTCGTGTTGCTTGTCTTCGGTTGGTTCTTCTTGATTCTCGCCAATTGCTGCTGGCACCAATGTCAGCGCGACCAAGATCGACACCGTGCGGATTTTGACACGCCTTGGCTCTGTTTTGCGGAGGCAATCGCGCCATTTTTGATTTGACGCTGGCAACGGAAACGCCATCATGCGCACCTGCTGTCTTAATAACTGGCAGCCAACCTTATGCAAGGAAGCCTCGGCTATGTGATTTGGACGGCGTGTTACCTCGCCGTGCTCCTCGGCCTCTCTGCTTACGGCGTTCACCGGTATTTCATCATTTATCTCTTCCTGAAAAACCGCAAACGCGCAGTGGTTCCGGCGGGCCGGTTTCGGCAGCTGCCGCGAGTGACCGTTCAGCTTCCGATTTTTAACGAAATTTACGTAGTGAAGCGCCTTTTGCGCTCGGTCAGCGAGCTCGATTATCCGAGAGAATTGTTGCAGATCCAGGTCCTGGACGATTCCACCGACGATACACGGGAAGTGACTGCTTCGTGCGCCGAAGAATTGCGGCAGCGCGGCTTCGATGTTCAGCTGATTCATCGCGTTGATCGGACCGGATTCAAAGCGGGAGCGCTCGCAGCCGGACTCGAATCGGCCGCGGGCGAGTTTGTTTGCATCCTCGACGCCGATTTCGTTGCGCCGCCAGATTTGCTTCAGCACACGATCCATTTTTTCACCGATCCAAAGATCGGCATGATCCAATCCCGCTGGGGTCATTTAAATCGCGGCTACTCGCTGCTCACGCGGATGCAGGCCATGTTTTTGGACGGCCATCTCTTGCTCGAGCAAACGGCGCGCAGCCGGAGCGGACGCTTTTTTAATTTCAACGGCACAGCCGGGCTTTGGCGGCGCTCTTGCATCGAGGAGGCCGGGGGTTGGCAGCACGATACTCTTTGCGAAGATCTCGATCTGAGCTATCGCGCCCAACTCGCTGGTTGGAAATTTATCTTCCTTCCCGACGTCGTGACGCCGGCCGAGTTGCCGGTGGACATGAATGGTTTCAAGTCCCAACAGCATCGCTGGACCAAAGGCTCCATTCAGACCTGCAAAAAACTCTTGCCCCGGATCTGGCGCAGCGAGCTGTCTTTCGCGATTAAGGCTGAAGCGACCGGTCACCTGGTCTCGAACTTTGCGTATCTGCTCCTCGCCTGTTTGTGTGTGCTCTTGCATCCATCGACGGGCGGGCCACAGAGCGGCTGGATGCGCACTCTCTTGATCGACATTCCGATTTTTCTTACCGCGTCGGTGTCGGTGGCAATGTTTTATGTCTGCGCGCAACGCGAGCTTCACCCGCGCACGTGGATGAAACAGATGTTGCTTCTTCCATGTTTGCTTGCGCTCGGCATCGGTCTTTCCCTCAACAACGCGCGCGCGGTCCTGGAAGCGATCTTCAATCACAAATCGGATTTTACGCGGACACCGAAGTACGGGATCGAGCGAAAATCGCAGGCGTGGCGGAGTTGCAAATATCGGCCGCTAAAATCGGCGCTGCCGATCGCAGAACTGGCCTTTGCCATCTACTTCAGCTACTTTGTCTGGTTCGCGATTGCCCACCGGCAGTTCCTGTCGGTACCGTTCCTGCTCATGTTTCAAGGCGGGTTTTTCTATGTCTCCCTTTCGTCGCTTCTGCCTTGGTCGCCGAAATTCACCTTTGGTGCTTCCCGCTCTCCTTCGCCAATTCCCGCGTGACAAGACGCGTTTCTGGAGTATGAGAGCGCGGATGTTTCGTTCCTCCGCCCTCGCTGTTGCGCTGATTTTGTGCGCTTTGCCACTTCGCGCCGTTACTGTCCCAGCCCCGACTCTTTCCACTCGCGTGGTCATCAGCGTCCGGGATCAAAAGCTGATGCTGATCGAGAATGGAACGATTGCAGCAACCTACCCGGTTTCGACGTCGAAGTACGGATTGGGGGACGGCTGGGGCAGTCTCACCACTCCACTTGGATTATTGCAGGTCGCGCAAAAAATTGGTGACCACGCGCCTTTTGGTGCGGTTTTCCATAATCGTCGCTGGACCGGTGAGATTCTGCGGCCGAATACTCCCGGGCGCGATCCGGTGATGACCCGCATTATTTGGCTGCGCGGACTGCAAGTCTCGAATGCACATGCTTTCAAGCGCTGCATCTACATTCACGGAACGAACGAAGAGAAGACGATTGGCCGGCCGGCCAGTTACGGCTGCATCCGCATGCGGTCGAACGACGTGACCGCACTTTACAACCAGCTTCCGATCGGCACTCCAGTTGAGATTGTTCAGGACCGCTTGCCAAAAGCTTCGAAGATGGCCGATCCCGAAGTTTACGGTTTTGACGCTCCCGCTTCGGCTTCAGCGCTGAGAAAAGATTCTTCGCAGACCAAGGTTGCGTCCGGGCCGCGGGCCTGATTCAAGATCGACATCTTGACATTTTATCAGTCTGCACGACCATCTACGCCCCGTAAATTTTCGGGACTAAGCCATGGCCAATACGAAATCTGCAGCCAAACGTTCCCGGCAATCACTCGCGCGCGCTAACCAAAACCGCAGTGTGCAAACGCGGCTGCGCACGTTACAAAAGCGAGTCCGCAGTGCGGCCAACCCTGACGCAGAACAAATTAGGGGACTGATTTCAGCACTCGATAAAGCGGCCAAACGCGGCATTATTCATCGTAACGCCGCCGATCGACGCAAAGCGCGGCTTAACGCTTTGATTCGCGTCAAAAAATAACTCGTCCGGACAACGATTGTCCGATTGCGCGGCTGGATCCGAATCAGCTTTGCAACTCCCGCAGGACGGCTAAATTTCTCCCAATGATTCCTGCTCTTCTGCTCGTTGCATCAGCGATTCTTTTTCGCATCCTGGTTGGCTTTTTTGGACCAGTCGACGCTGTCGGTTGGATGAACTTCACGCCGCTGGCTGCGATCGCGCTTTGCGGCGCGGCTTATTTCCCGGCTCGCTACAAGCTAACCATTCCAATGGTTTCACTGCTCTTGTCGGATGTGGCTTTGAACGTCTTTCATTATCACGCGTCGCTGGGGAGCCCATTCGTCATCTCGCATTACGTGGGATTTGGGCTCATTGGTTTGCTCGGCTGGTCGCTGCAAAACCGCGCTTCGTTGAAGACGCTGCTGCCGGCTTCAATCGCAGCGTCGCTGATCTTTTACTTCGTCACGAACTGCGTCTCATGGGTGTACGAGCCGGGTTATCCGAAGACGTTCGCTGGTTTCGTGCAGGCGCAAACCATCGGGCTGCCGGTTTACAACGGCACGACGCCTGCCTGGATGTTTTTGCGCAACTCGCTTCTCGGCGATCTCTTTTTCACAGCGTTGTTCGTGGCGTGCATGAGTCTCGGGCGAAAAACCAGTCGGGCGCGCGCTGGAGCCACATTGCCTCGCGTCGCCTAAATTTCGATGCAGCGGGCCGAGCAACGCGACGAGGTCGAGATGCTCGCGCTGATGCTCTTGATTCGGCGTTTCGAGGAACGCGCGAGCCAGCAGTATCAAGCGCAGAAGATCGGCGGCTTCTGTCATCTTTACATTGGGCAGGAGGCTGTGGTCGTTGGCGCAGTCGCCGCCGTTCGCGATGACGACTACATCATCACTGCTTATCGCGATCACGGCCACGCGCTTGCCCGCGGCACGAGCCCAAATGCGTGCATGGCCGAACTTTTTGGCAAAGCAACCGGCTGTTGCCAAGGGCTCGGCGGCTCGATGCATTTTTTCGACAAGAAAAATCACATGTACGGCGGGCACGCGATTGTTGGCGCGCACGTTCCGCTTGCCGCGGGAATGGCGTTTGCCTCGAAATATCGCGAGGAAGATCGCGTCACAATTTGTTTCTTCGGCGACGGCGCGATCAATCAAGGCTCCTTCCACGAAGCGTTGAATCTGATTGCGCTCTACAAACTGCCAGTCGTCCTGATTTGTGAAAACAACCTCTTCGCCATGGGCACGTCGGTGAAAAGATCCACGTCGCTGAAGCAAATCGTCGATCGCGCCGAAGGCTACGACATCCCCGGGGACATCGTCGACGGGATGAATTTCCGCGAAGTGCGCGACAAACTGAGCGAAATCGTCACTTCGATCCGTAAAGATCCGCATCCCGCATTTGTTGAAATCCGCACCTATCGCTATCGCGGACATTCGATGTCGGACCCGGCCAGTTATCGAACCAAAGACGAGCTGGAGAAATATCGGCTGGACGATCCGATCATTCGTCTACGCGCCCAGCTCACGCGTGAGGGCAAACTGACCAACGAACAATTCGACGCGCTCGATAAGAAAGCGAAGGAGACTGCGCTAGCGGCGGTGAAATTCGCGGAGAGCAGTCCGGAGTTGCCGGTCGAGAAGGTCTACGACTATGCATACTTGAACGGACCGATGGAGCCGGGCCGCCCACGGCCCGCGGACCTTGAGCAGAAACGGCGCGAGGGCGCGCCAGCTCCAAAGGCACAGTCATGAGGGAAATCACTTACCGTCAGGCTCTGAACGAAGCGCTCGCCGAAGAATTGGAACGCGATCCGAATGTTTTTCTGATGGGCGAGGAAGTCGCTGAATACCACGGCGCTTACAAAGTGAGCCAGGGATTGCTCGAACGGTTTGGACCGAAGCGCGTCGTCGATACGCCGATCAGCGAAAACGGTTTCGCCGGACTCGGCGTCGGCGCAGCCATGGTCGGTTTGCGCCCGATTATCGAATTCATGACCTTAAGCTTTTCGCTGGTCGCTTTCGATCAGGTCGTGAACAACGCGCCAAACATGTTCATGATGTCGGGCGGCCAGTTCAATATCCCGATTACATTCCGCGGCCCGAATGGACCCGCGCACCAACTTGGCGCGACCCATTCGCACGCGACGGAATCTCTGTATGCCAACGCGCCCGGCCTGAAGGTTTGCACGCCAGCTACGCCGCGCGATGCCAAGGGTTTATTGAAAACGGCCGTGCGCGACGACAACCCAGTTCTCGTTCTCGAAGCGGAGCTTCTCTACAGTTCGAAAGGAATGGTCGAACCACCCGATGCAGAGGTGCTCATTCCACTCGGCCAGGCCGACGTGAAACGCGAGGGCAGCGATGTCTCGATTATTTGTTACGCCCAAACGGTTCCACTTGCGATCGCGGTCGCCGCTCAGCTCGAGGAGGAAGATATTTCCGCGGAGATTGTCGATCTTCGCTCGATCAAGCCGCTCGATGAGGCCACCATTTTCAATTCGGTGTCCAAGACCCACCGCGCGGTGATTGTCGAACAAGATCGTCCCTTCTGCGGTGTGGGCGCCGAAGTTTGTTACCGCATCCAGAAAAATATTTTTGATCAGCTCGACGCGCCGATCATGCGCGTTTCTCAAGAGGATGTGCCGATGCCCTACAACGAGCGACTTGAGAAATTTGTCTTGCCCAATGCGGACAAGCTAATGGCCGCGGTGAAAAAAGTCTGCTACGCCTAACGAGCCATGCCCGAAGTTCAAATGCCGAAATTGAGCGACACCATGACCGAGGGGACGCTCGTCTCGTGGAAAAAGAAAAAGGGCGACAAAGTTTCGGCCGGCGAAGTCATTGCTGAAATCGAAACCGACAAGGCGACGATGGAATGGGAATCGCCCGAGGACGGAACGCTCACCGAAATTTACGTGGAAGAAGGCGGGAAGGTGAACGTTGGCGATAAAATCGCGTTTATCGGCGGCGAAGGCGAGGAAGCTCAAAAAAAAGAAGAAAAAAAGGAACCGGAAAAAAAGGAAGAGAAGTCCGAAGAAAAAACGGAAAAACCCGCGCCGGCTGAGAAAAAAGAAAAAGAAACTGCGCCGCCACAGGAAAAGAAGAAACCGCCGGCTCGGACCGAAGAGGCTCGAGTTAAAGCGTCACCGGTCGCGCGGCGGGTTGCGGCCGAGCTCGGTGTCGACCTTGCGAGCGTGAAGGGGACAGGTCCCGAAGGTCGGGTCACTGAAACCGATGTCCGCGCGGCAGCAAAATCTGTGGCCGTGGTCGGTGACCGCGGTGGTGCAAAACCGCAACCAAAACCCGTTCCTTCAATCAAGGCCGGCGAAAGTGCGCGCATTCAACTTTCCGGGATGCGCAAAATCATCGCCCAACGTCTGGTGGAAAGTCTTGGCCCGATTCCGCATTTCTATCTCACGATCGAGATCAACGCCGCGCCACTGATGGCTGCGCGCGAAGAATTGAAATCGGCCGGCGAAGGCGCGGACACCTCGAAAATCACAGTGAACGATTTTGTTTTGAAAGCGGCGGTGCAGGCGGCGGTCAAAGTTCCGCGAGCGAATGCTTCGTTCGACGGCGACGCGGTTGTCCAGTATGCCGATGTCGATCTTGGGATCGCGGTCGCGATCGAAGACGGATTACTCACGCCGGTGATTCGCGCGGCACAAAACAAATCGCTTCGCGAAATCAGCGAGCAAGTAAAAGACCTTGCCAGTCGGGCGCGGAACAAGCGAATGAAGCCTGAGGAATTTCAGGGCGGCACGTTCACGGTTTCAAATCTTGGCGGCATGGGGATCGACAGTTTCTCAGCCGTAATCAATCCTCCGCAAGGATTCATCCTCGCCATCGGCAAGGTTACCAAGGTTCCGGCGATCGACGAGAGCGACAAGATCGTCGTCGGCCATCGAATGTCGATCACGATGAGCTGCGATCATCGTGTGATCGACGGCGCTTTGGGCGCGGAGTATTTGAAAGAACTCCGCCACCTTCTCGAAAACCCGGCGCTGTTATTGGTATGATGCGGAAATCAGAGCGCAGGCCGCTCGCGTGAAGCGATTTCCCATGTCATAAAATCGTCCAGGGTCTGCCGTGTTTGTCGGACCGCAAACGCCAGGACAACTGCATCATCGGCAAAACCGAGGCCGGCAATCCAATCGGGGATAAGATCGAACGGATTCAGGATGTAAATGATCGCTCCGACTATCATCACGAGATTTTGTAGAGGCACATTGCGGTATTCGCGGCGGTAATACGCGCGAATCAAACGCAACATCGCCTGAAAGTAGGCCCAAAGATCCTTGAACGGGTCTCTTGGTATCGTTGGAGCTTTTTTTACCGCTTCCTTAAAGAGTTGACGTAATCGTTCCGGATCTTTGGCATACGACCGAGCGTTGGTTAGAGCTTGCGAGAAAGCCGGACTACGAGGCGCCCTTTTCGGAGAGATGTCGTCCTTCTTTGGGGCTGATAATCTTTCCGCTCGTGACTTCAGTTGTCTCGCTCGCCTCATATCGTTTTATAGTGAGAGCCAGTTTTGGCACACTCGCAATGGCTGTGTTCTTGGCGAAACTGGAAAACCGCTGCCTGCCTATCAGGTGGCGGTTTCCCACGCCATGAAGTCGTCCAAAGTTTGGCGGCTTCGGCGAACGGCGAGCGCCAGAACGGTTGCGTCATCAAGAAAGCCGAGTGCCGGAAGTGCGTCCGGAATTAGATCGAGCGGATTTACGACGTAAATGATGGCCGCGATGATTACGACCAGCGTGCTCTCGTGGACGTCACGATAGTCACCTTGAGAATAGGCGCGGATCAAACGGAGCATGGCCTGAAAGTATGGCCACGTTTCTGCAAACGGATCCTTCGGCATCGACGCGGCCTGCTTTGCCGCTTCCTGAAAGAGCGACTGCAACCGTTGAGGATTTACGACGTAGGTCTTCGCGTTTTTCACCGCCTGGGCGAACTCCGCTTCGAGGCGCCCTTTTAAGACTGGGCTCTGGTTTTCCTTCGTTGCCGAGGGTTTCTTTTTGCGTGATCCTGTTTTCTTCTTCGCTTTTCTCATTCCGGGCTATCAAAGCACTGCGAATTGTTCCTGAGAAGTCGATTGTCTTGAATTATTTGAATTGTAAGATCGACAAGTAGCTAGCGCGCGTTCGCTGGCAAATTGCCTGATGGAAAATTCGTCCGACGAAAAACAGTTGGAGGCAACGTCGTTTGTCGTGCACGCGACCCGCGGAGTGATTCGCGACCAGAACACCCGCCGGAAAGCGATGCTGGTTTTGCTCGCGCTCGCGCTCTTGTTGCTGATTTTAGGTTTTACAATTTTGGCGCCGGCCTTGAATCCGCGGGAACACCCGTGGCGGGTCATTTTCTTTTGGATCGCCTGCATCTGGCTCACTTTTACCGCGCTGTTGCTTGCGCTCTTCGATCTGCTGGTCCTGCGATTGCAAGCGCGGCAAGCGGAGCGCGCGTTGCGCGAAAGATTGGACGAGGCCCGCCTTCGCCAAGGCTCTGGCGTGGCAGAGCAACCGACAAGATCGACATCAAAGGATTGACCGCCAGGTGAAGGACGGTTGGAAGACCCGCGAACAGATGGAAGCAACCGAGCGCACCACCCTCGCGCCGTTCGCGCAAAAGTCCGGCGACTCGCGCGGACGAAAGTATCGGGAGCAAAGCCACGCCTACCGGACCGAGTTTCAACGCGACCGCGCCCGCATCATTCATTCGCGCGCATTTCGCCGGCTCGAATATAAGACGCAGGTTTTCTTGAACGGCACCGGCGATCATTTGCGAACGCGGCTGACCCATTCAATTGAAGTGGCGTCGATCAGTCGGACGATTGCCCGCGCGCTCGCGCTGAATGAAGATTTGGCGGAAGCGATCGCGCTGGCACATGATCTCGGGCACACGCCGTTCGGCCATTCCGGCGAAGAAATTTTGGCCGAATGCATGCGCGACCACGGCGGATTCGAACACAACCGGCAAAGTTTGCGGGTAGTCGAATTGCTCGAGAACGCGTATCCGGAGTTCCCGGGATTGAATTTAACTTTCGAGGTCCGCGAAGGTTTGCAAAAGCATCGGGATTTTTACGGAGCGACGTCACCGGGCGGAGAAAAATATAAATGCCCGTCGCTCGAAGCACAGATCGCGAATCTGGCGGACGAAATCACCTACTACAGCCACGATCTCGACGACGCGGTTGATTTTGAAATTCTGAACGGTGAACAGCTGGAGCAAAATCTGGTTTGGCGACGGAGCGAACGCAATGTGCTCTCGCGTTATCCGGACGCGCGTGAGCCGGAGCTGCATAAATTGATCATTCGCGACATCATCGACGTGCAAGTGCAAGACGTTGTCGGGACGAGTGCGACCTCAATTTCCAAGGCGAATCCAAAAAGCCCGGATGACGTTCGCAGGCAGGAAGCTCCCCTCATTCGTTACAGTGAAGAGCTGCAGGAAGCGAACGCCGCGCTGCGAAAATTTCTTTACGCCAACGTTTATTACCATCCGCGAGTGGCGAAAGTGAACCAGCGCGCGTGTGAGATGCTGCGAAAAGTTTTCGAGAGCTACATGGCCGATCCGCACCAGCTCGGCGAAGTCGCAACCAAGCGGATCGATCAAGAAGGTTTGCATCGCACGGTCTGCGATTACGTGGCGGGAATGACCGATCGTTATTTGATGGAAGAGTACGCGCGGATCACGGGCGAGCGGGATTCTTTGCAGCAGGTGGGCGCGGTTCACCCGAACCGCCCGGGCGGTTGAGGTCAATCGCCCCTACCTTAAACCGCGGCGCTGCCGATTTCGTCCTGCAAATAAGTGATCAACAGCCGCAGCCGTTGGTTGAGGGAGGATTCTTCCAGCATGCGCTGTCGCCGGAGGGGATCGTCGACGAAAGTTGAAGCAACCAAATCGGCGAGCATTTCGAGATCGCCGAGCTGGGCAAGATAGCGGTCAACTTTTGGCGGGAGCCGGCGCTCGGCCCGTTTTAATTTGCGATAAAGCTCGAGAACTTTTTCGCCGAGCGCTTCCGTCTCAACCGTCGCGGTGTCGTTGCGCGATTCGATGATGTCGATCCTGGCAATCGGGAACGGCGTTTCTTGTTGGAAACTTGAGAAACGGACGCGATGCAAACCCTGGAGAACGAGATTCGAAGTGCCATCGTCGCGACCGACGCAGGCGCGGATGAGACCGACGGTAGCGAAATGAAAGAAATCTTCCGGAGCGTGCCATTCCGGACAGCTCGGTTTGATCAGCGTCACACTAAACATGCGGTCGCGTTGGAGCGCGTGTTCGAGCATCTTGCGATAACGCGGCTCGAAAATATAAAGCGGCAACAGCGCATGCGGAAAAAGGACCGCACCCGGCAACGGCATCACCGGCACTTCATCGGGTAAATCTACCGACCCATTTTTCACTTTCGATTTCCGTCCCTAGATTAATATCCTTCTTTGAATGCAATTGCGCGAGGGCTTTAATCTAAATTAGCACACGGCGGTGTGCGCGAGCTGTTTGCGGCGGCTACTAATCTCGGGTGCCCGGCTTCCCTAGCCGCATTCGCTGCCGCTCAGCGGCTCCCGCGGTAAAGTTGGCGCACTTGTTATTTGAATGAAAGGAGCGCGCCAACGCCTCAACCAATTTCAACGCCGCAGCGCGGAACGCAACAGTTCGATCGGCAATTGTCCTTCGACTTGTGCTTGGCGAAGTGAACCGTAATTAAGAACGGATCCGTAGCTGGCGAGCAGCAAACGCGAGATTGCGCCGAGTCTGCCGATGCCCATCGCGCTCACCGAAAGATCGACACCTTTATTCATCACAAAATCGACAAGGCGAGCGAGCTCGGCCGGGGTATCGGTGCGCGTTGCGACTTTGAAGATGTCGGCGCCGTGCGCTTTGGCTGAAGCTGCCCTGGCACCCAAGCTGCGCGGCGATGGTGTAGATTTGAAATCATGGAACGAAAGAATCCGGCGGACATGTTGTTTTCGGGCGCGCTCAAGCAGAGATTTAAATCCCCGCGTCGAACGCAGTTCGACGTCGAGATATTTGGCGTACGGCAAAAAACGCAAAAGCAAGTCGAGCCGTTGCTGGAACGAAAGATTATTCGCGCCACCTTCGCGTGGGTCGCGGGCGGTGACGATGACCGGCGCGGGCTCGCCACGGCGAGTGTCGCCGCGGCGACCGGACAAGATCGACATCTTGCGCTCGAGTGGATCGAGCATGCCGCAGAGATGGTCGAGTCGAAGCTCAAAAAGGTCCGGCGGCTGATGCATGGTAACGGCGAAACGGAGATCGGCGGGCGAGGCGATAACACCAACGATAAGCTGGTTCGCTTCTTTGATCGGCCTGCGCGTTATCATATAATTAGCGATTCTAAGAATCAGGAAAAGGCGATGATTGTTCCTCTTGTAGCATGCTAATAGTGCCGCTTCGAAACGTACTATATATAGAGACAGAATTCGGGCGGGCGGCGCTCGCTTAATCATCCGGTGTGTGGCGCGCAAGCATCCGCTCGACGTATTTGGCCAGAATGTCGAATTCAACGTTGACCAAGGCGCCGACCTCGACCTTGTCGATGTTGGTGTGCCGCTTGGTGTGGGGAATGATCCAGACGGCGAAGCTCTTCGCTAAAAGCTCCGCGATTGTGAGACTGATCCCGTTGATCGCGACCGAGCCTTTGTAAGCCGCATAATGCGCGAAGTCCTCCGGTAGATCCACCTCAAGCCGATAATCTTCTCCGGTTCTCTCAAACGAAATCGCTTTGGCGCTGCAATCGATGTGGCCTTGGACAAAGTGACCGCCCATCGGCGCCCCGGCGATGAGTGCGCGTTCGAGATTTACCGGACTGTCCCGTCGCAGTCCCTTTAAGTTGGTGCGATCGAGCGTTTCTTCGAGAAGGTCGAATGTGAGTTGGTCGCCGCGATGCGCGCTCACCGTTAGACAGCAACCGTTCACCGCTACGCTATCGCCGACCGCAACCGCGGCCGCGAGCTTTGGCGCGGTCAGCTGCAATTGAGTGCCCCGGTCGCTCATCCGAATCCAAAGCACGCAACCTACCTCTTCGATCAATCCGGTGAACACACGGTTACTTTTAGCGCCGGAACTGGGCAAGATCGACAACTTGTTTGCACTCCGGTCGGGGTGAACTTAATTCCTCCGAAATTGTGCGCGCCCAGCTCGTTTTGAAATTCGCGATTTGCGCCGCCTTGATCGTGATTACGTGGGCGGTTTTCGGCGAGACGGTCGGCCATGAATTCGTCAACTTCGACGACCCGATTTACGTTAGCGAAAATGACCACGTTCGTGCCGGACTGAGCTGGCAGGGCGTTGCTTGGGCGTTCACCCACATCCATTCCCATAATTGGCATCCGCTAACGACGATCTCGCACATGTTGGATTGCCAGCTTTTCGGTTTGAAGCCGGGTGCGCATCATTTTGTGAATGTGCTGTTGCACAGCGCGACAGCAGTCCTTCTTTTTTTCTTGCTCGAGCAACTCACGCGCAGTCCGGGCTCGCCGCAGGACGAGTCCGTCCGATTGGCGGACCGGACTGGCACTATCTGGAGCAGCGCGTTCGTCGCTGCAGTTTTTGCTATTCATCCGCTCCACGTTGAATCCGTCGCCTGGATTTCGGAGCGGAAAGACGTCTTGAGCGGTTTGTTCTTTGTCCTGACGCTGCTCGCCTATTTTTACTACACGCGAAAACCGAACATCGGCCGCTATCTGTCGGTGTCGATCTTGTTCGCGTGTGGTTTGATGTCGAAGCCGATGTTGGTGACGCTTCCGGTCATTCTGTTATTGCTCGACTATTGGCCGCTCAAACGCCTTTCCGGTCCGAGCGCGCGGAGGGTTCTAGTTGAAAAAATTCCACTCGTCATTTTGTCGATCGCCTCTGCCGTCGGGACCCTCGTTGCGCAAAATGAAGGAATCGGATTGGTCCGGCTCGAGGTGCTACCCCTCTCATGGCGAATCACCAACGCTCTGGTGGCTTGTCTTGTTTACATCTGGCAAATGATTTGGCCGGCCAATCTCGCCCTCGCCTACCATCATCCGGGCAAACTTCCGCTTTGGCAGGTTGCCGGCGCGGCGGCCTTATTGGTAGCGGTTACGCTCGGCGTTTTCGCGCTCAGAAAACGAAGTCCCTATCTGGTCGTCGGATGGTTATGGTATTTGGTTATGCTTGTCCCCGTGCTCGGTTTGATTCAAGTCGGCGGCCAAGCGCATGCTGATCGCTATACTTATCTACCGCAGATCGGGCTCTCCCTCGCGGTCACCTGGGGGGTTGTCGATCTTGCCAGGTTCTGGCGCTACTATGGGGCTATCCTTGGCGCAGCGGCCGCAATCATAATAAGTGCGCTCGCCTTGCGTGCAGCGAACCAGGTTTGGTACTGGCACGATAGCGAAAGGCTTTGGCGACACGCCCTGACCGTGACCACCGAGAATGACGTGGCTCATCTTGGTCTTGGCCAGCTTCTGCTGGACCAAGAACGCCTGGACGACGCGATTACCGAACTACAGATCGTGGTCGCTCGTCACCCAAATGATGTCGACGCAAGATTGAAACTCGCCAGTGCCTTGTCCGAAAAAAAAGGGCGAATGAACGACGCGATCGCGCAGTACGAAGCGGCGGCCAAGATTGGTGCCCCCGATCCGGATGTAGAAACCACGCTCGCTAATCTGCTTCTCGAACAGGGACGGATGGAGGAAGCGATCCGCTATTACCGCGACGTTGTGCGGTTACAGCCATCCAGCGCGCGGGCGCACTATAATCTGGCCGTCGGACTCCATCGCGATAAACAGCTCTCGGAAGCGATCATTCATTATAAGGCGGCGTTGCAAATCGACCCGAATTATCCGGACGCCGATGATTTCCTCGGCCAGGCGCTTTTGGAGAATGGCCAAGAGGATGAAGCGAAGATTCATTTGGAAAAACGTTGAGTCGTCGTTGAATTGCGGACGGTGAGTATCAAACAGTCGCGTTGGACCCTAATTGGCATTAGCATTTTTTTGATCGCACTGACGTGGGCGGTGTTTGGTCAAACGGGCAATTACCAATTCGTTAATTACGACGATCCGCTTTACGTGCTCGACAACGCGCACGTGCGAGCCGGGCTGACGTGGCGCGGGATCGCGTGGGCTTTCACTCATGTTCATTCCCAGAACTGGCACCCGCTCACAACGATGTCGCACATGTTCGATTGTCAGTTGTTCGGCGTGAACCCGGGCGCGCATCACTTGGTGAACGTCTTTTTCCACAGCATCGCGGCGGTGCTGCTTTTTATTTTGCTCGCGCAGATCACCAACAGCATTTGGGCAAGCGCGTTTGTTGCGGCGGTTTTTGCCATTCATCCATTGCGGGTCGAATCGGTGGCGTGGATTGCGGAACGAAAGGACGTGCTCAGCGGCGTGTTTTTCATGCTCACGCTTCTGGCTTATTTCCGCTGGACGCGAAAACAAACGGTTGGCCGCTACCTGGCGATGTCGCTCTTGTTCGGGTGCGGTCTGATGTCGAAACCGATGTTGATTACGACGCCAATCATCTTGCTCTTGCTTGATTATTGGCCGCTCAACAGAAGTCAAAGATCAGCCTCCTTCGCTCAACCGCCAGTCCGGCTCGGACCTACGGCGGCCAGGGAGGTCAGAGGTCAGAAAAGTTCGAACCCGCCGTGGACAAAGCTGGTCGTCGAGAAAGTTCCGCTGTTCGTGTTATCGATTGGTTCATGTGTCGCCACTTTATGGGCGCAGAACTTTGCGCTCGGTTCGACTCAATTCCTGCCGCTGCAATGGCGGGCCACCAACGCGCTCTTCAGTTATTTTGAATATGTCCGGCAAATGTTTTGGCCGGTCGATCTCATTCCATTTTATGTCCATCTGGAGAACCGGCTGGAAATTTGGAGGCTGTTGATTGCTGCGATCAGTCTGATTGCGCTGACAGCGATTGTGATCGTCCGCCGAAAACAAAATCCGTATTTGCTCGTCGGATGGCTTTGGTACCTCGTTATGCTGATTCCTGTCATTGGAATCGTGCAGGTTGGCTTGCAGGGCCACGCCGACCGTTACACTTATCTTCCACAAATCGGATTGGACATCGCGCTCGTCTGGTTGATTTGGGATCTGACGAAATCGTGCTTGCCGCGCTGGAGCGCTTCGGCCAAGGCGGGGCGACTGCAAAAAATTATATTGAGCGCCGCCGCCGCGATCGTTCTCATCACTTTGTCAAGCTTGTCGTGGAAACAAACGACGCATTGGCGTGACACCGAAGCGTTATGGCGACACACGCTTGCGGTCACGCCGGACAGCGATGTCGCGCACGCGGGACTCGGCGGAATTTTGTTTGTGCGCGGACAAATCGACGAGTCGATCGACCATTACGAGCGCGCGTTGCGTTTGCGCGACGGCAATGTAGCAGCGCATTTCGGTTTGGGCCGGGCGCTGGCCGCTAAACAAAAGACCGACCCGGCGATTTTCCATTTTCAAAAAGCCCTCAGCATTCAGCCGGATAATATCGGGGCGAGCAACGATCTCGGTGTGATGTTTGCGAGTAAAGGTGAAATTAGAGAAGCCATTTCCGCTTGGCAGCAAAGCTTGTCATTCGATCCCGACAATGCGGATGCGGCAAACAACATCGCGTGGGCGCGCGCGACCGCGGCCGATCCGGATTTGCGCGACGGCCGGGAAGCGCTCGAGCTGGCGCAGCGGGCATTGCGAAGCGGTGGTGAAAACCCGGTCGCATTGCGAACGCTGGCGGCCGCGCAAGCCGAGAACGGTCAGTTCGCCGAAGCGATTGCGACTTGCCGGCGAGGCGAGGAATTAGCGCAGAAAAATGGCGATCGCGCGATGGCCGAAAGTATACATAGTTGCGCCGAATCGTTTCGGCGTGGTGAAGTGTTGCGCGGGACCCAGGTTTCGCATTGAAATGACGATTGAGGACGAATCGGCCTGGTCGAGAGTTCGGCTTTTGACGACAAGGTTCGCTCCCCAAAACAGGGTCCGTTCAGGGGGTAAAAATTCTTGAATTTTTTTCTAGGCAGCGGCCTGGAAATCCGATAGAACGCCTCAAAACAGGACTCCAGCCGACAATTGGCTGGGTCCGCCCGTTCAAAAAATTTTCAAAAAACTGAAAAAAAACCTTGTCAGCTCGACGATTCTTCAATAATCCCTAGCCAAACCTAACCAAACCCATGGAGAAACCAATGACTAGAAACGTGCAAAAAACGTTGGGAATTCGCGTCGCTCTTGTAGCCGCCGTCGCATTTCCATTAATCATCGCGATGAGCGCGCGCGCTCAAGAGCCGGCGCCGCCACCGCCGACAGGAACAAACGTCGCACCGGCGGCCGGTGCTCCAGCCGCAACTGAAGCGACGGCCGAACGCGTTATCGTGACCGGTTCGAACATTCCGACAGCGGAAGAAGTCGGCCCGAACCCGGTCGATACTTATCGCCGCGATGACATCACTCGATTGGGTGTGCGCACTCCGACTGATTTGGTGTTGCGAATTCCTGCGGCCACTGGATCCAACATCACTGAGAACAACACCAACGGTGGTGACGGCACTACCCGTATCAGTTTGCGCGGTATCGATCCAAAAGAAACCCTGGTTTTGCAGGACGGACGACGACTCGCCGCCGCCGGAACGTCGTCGGTTGATTTCAACCGGTTCCCGCTTGGTTTGATCGACCAC